>Ga0207661_10003412_pt1 | contig 11033 bp, 9 predicted proteins | sample KBSC713LmetaG_FD_184337 | JGI IMG/M metagenome (GOLD analysis project Ga0207661, IMG submission 184337) | Corn rhizosphere microbial communities from Kellogg Biological Station, Michigan, USA - KBS C7.1-3L metaG (SPAdes) (version 2) | ecosystem: Host-associated > Plants > Roots > Rhizosphere ... | reverse complement strand
GTGAACGAGAGCGACAAGGAGTATTACCAGGCCGCGCTTGCTGCGCCTGCCGAGCATGCGGCCGTTCTGATGACTCTCGCGGGTGATGCGATTGAGCAGGCGATCAAAGAGCATCCCGCAGGGTTGCGGCAAGTTGCGCGGCTCGATGCCGCGGGCCAGCCGGAGGTCACGCTTTACGTGTCCGATTCCCCGGCATTAGACCGGCCTGCGACTGGACGAAAACCGGTGGTAGCATCGGGCAAGGAACTGGGCAAGGAATAAGGCCGATGACCATGTTCGGGATGCATTTCGCGCAGCCGTTCAACTTCACCTGGCTGCAGCAGGGCGCGGTGGCGAGCGGCGCGGTGGGAAGGCTGCTGTTTGCGTGCCTGCTCGGCGGGGCCGTCGGCTTGCAGCGCGAGCTGAAGCAGAAAGCCGCCGGCGTGCGAACCAACCTGCTGATCTGCATGGGCGCGGCGTTGTTCACGCTGCTCTCGGCAGTGCTGGCCGGCGACGCGAACCCCGACAAGGGACGCGTGGCTTCGAACATTGTGCAAGGCATCGGATTTCTTGGCGCGGGGTTGATCCTGCACAACCGCAGCCGCGTGAGCGGGCTGACGAGCGCAGCCAGCGTGTGGGTCGTGGCCTCCATCGGAATGGCCGCGGGCGCGGGCCTATACGCCACGGCGGGCATTGGCGCGGTGATCGTGATCGTTGCGCTCGAGTTCGTGGGGTTTGCCGAGCGGCGCGGCAACATCAAGGGCTTTCCCCTCGTCTATGAAGCGCGTGGCCGCGATCAGTCTCAAATGCTCGCGTCGATCCTGGGCGCGATGGATAACGCCGGCGAACGGCTGGGCAGCGTAGAGCGGGATGCGATCGGCGGCATCGAGCGCGTCAGCTTCAGCCTGACCGCCAAACGCAAGCAGCACGAACTCATACTCGGCAGGCTGGCCGCGGATCCGGCGATCGAGGTACTGCATACTTTTCGCGATCCGGAGGAAGATTGACAAAGACAGGAATCAGGGATCAGGAAACAGCGATCAGAACTTCCCGGCGTCGTAAATGGGAGGGAGTTTGATTTCGTTTACCAAGGCGCACGCGTGCGGGAATGATTTTCTCGTCATCGCAGAAGATGCGGCTGCAGGGCGCGACTGGGCGGAGCTGGCGCGGCGGCTGTGCGCGCGCAACACCGGTATTGGCGCGGATGGCATCGAGTTCTTTGCGTGGACGGGGCCGCGGTCAGGGCGCATCCGATTGCACAACGCGGATGGTTCGATCGCAGAGATCAGCGGCAACGGCACGCGCTGTGTGGCCGCGTGGATGGCCGAGCAGAGGGGCGCGGCAGAAGGCGATTCGCTCGCGATCGATACCGATGCCGGCATGCGCGTGTGCCGCGTGAATCGCGTAAGCCGTGAGGGCGAGTTCACCGTGGAGATCACCACTGGCATGGGCGTGCCGCAGTTTGCGCCGCGCACCGTGACCATTCCGGGCGGCGTGCAGGTCGAGGGAGTCGAGGTATCCACCGGGAATCCGCACTTCGTGATCTTCGTAGACAACGACTCCTTCGCGGTCGACGGGCAACGCTGGCAGAGCGTGGGCCAGCAGATCTGCGGGCATCCCGACTTTCCATACCAGACCAACGTGGAGTTTGTGCGCGTGTTGAGCGAGAGCGAAATCGAGATCCGCATCTTCGAGCGCGGCGTGGGACCGACGACGTCCTCGGGCACGGGCACATCGGCTTCCGCAACCGCTGCAATTGCGCTGCGCGGGTGCACGTCGCCGCTGCGCGTGGCGTCTCCCGGCGGAGCGCAGACGGTGGAGTGGGCCGGGGCGGCGAACGAATTGCAACTGACCGGGCCCGCGTCGCTCATTGCGCGGGGCGAGGCATGGTGATGCGCGCGCCAGATGCGGCGCTTCCGCTCGCCGTTGGTGCCGGCGCCGGCGTCAGCGTGATCGCACCGGCGTCGTTTGCGCGCCAGGATCGCGTTGAAGATGGATTCAAGGCATTGCGCGCCGCGGGATTCAACCCGCGATTTGCTGAGAATGCAATAGCGCGAGGGCCGCTTTTTTTCGCGGGCACGGCGGAGCAGCGCGCAGACGATCTGCACGCGGCCTTTGCTGACACCGAGACGCAGATGGTGATGGCGCTGCGCGGCGGGTACGGATCGAATTACCTGCTCGACCGGCTCGACCTCGATCTCATCTCTAAACATGCAAAGCCGTTCTTCGCTTACAGCGACCTGACGGGTGTGCAGTTGCACCTGCTCGACAGCCTGGGACTGCCCGCATTTCACGGGCCCATGCTTGCGGCAGATTTTTATCTCGAAGACGGCGTGCACCTGCCGAGCTTTCACGCGGCCATCGCCGGCGAGCCGTACACCGTAGGCGAATCCGAAGGGCTGCGGACCCTGAAACCCGGGACCGCGCGCGGAACGCTCTACGGAGGATGTTTGAGCATTCTGGTTTCGCTGCTGGGCACGCCCTGGGAGCCGCAGACTGAAGGCAAGCTGTTGTTTCTCGAGGATGTCGGCGCGAAGCCATACCAGGTCGATCGCATGCTGTGGCATCTGCGCAATGCGGGCAAGCTCGATGGCGTGCCTGGCATCGTGTTTGGCGAGATGCTGGACTGCGCGTCTCCGGGGGCCGAGCCGGAACTGCTGGAACACGCGATTCTGCAGGCGCTTCACGACTTCGACGGGCCAATCGCGTTCGGGCTGCGCAGCGGGCACGTTTCGCGGAACAACGTGACGCTCACCTTCGGCACAGAGGCAGAGCTCGACGCGACGGAAGCCGCGGAGCTGAGACTGCTGCAGCCTGCGGTGAAACCGGTTGCGCAATCATAGGAACGATAAGCAGGATGAGAATAGAGACGGCGGGAAACAAGCATTGGGCGCGGGCATGGTGAACGGAACAAAAAAGCACATCCACTTAAGCGGCATCTGCGGCACGGCGATGGCGTCGCTGGCCGGACTGCTGCAACTTGAAGGGCATCGCATCACGGGCTCTGACAAGGCGGCGTATCCGCCGATGAGCGATCTGCTGCGGGAACTCGGCATTCCTGTGTATGAACCCTACGCGGAGTCGAACCTGCAGCCGCCGCCCGACCTGGTCGTGATCGGAAATGCGCTCTCGCGCGGCAACCCTGAAGTGGAGCGCGTGCTCGACGATCGCATTCCGTTCACGTCGATGGCGGCGCTGCTGCGCGAGGAATTTCTGCGCGGGCGTGAGCCGCTGGTGGTGGCGGGCACGCACGGCAAAACCACGACCACGAGCATGCTCGCCTGGATCTACCAGGTGGCGTCGCGCGAGAACCCGGCGTTCGAGCCGTCGTTCCTGATCGGCGGCGTGGCGGAAAACTTCGGATCGAGCTTTCAGCTCAAGCCCACCCGCACCTTCATCGTGGAAGGCGACGAGTACGACACGGCATTTTTCGACAAGGGCCCGAAGTTTCTGCATTACTTCCCTGACGCTCTGATCCTCACGCACGTGGAGTTCGATCACGCCGATATCTACGCTGATCTCGATGCCGTGAAGACCGCATTCAAGCGGCTGGTGAACCTGGTGCCGCGTCGCGGCGTAATCGTCGCGTTCGACGGCAGCGAGAACGTGACCCAGTGCGTGGCACGCGCGTTCTGCCCAGTGGAGCGCTACGGCTTCAGCGACAGTGCGGCATGGCGCATCCGCAACCTGGCGCAGGAACGCGGGCGCATGAGGTGGGAAGTGTGGCGCGAGGGCGCACGCTGGGCCGAGTTCGAGATGACTCTGGCCGGTGAGCACAACGCGCTCAATGCCACGGCTGCGGCAGCGCTGGCGTTTCATCGCGGAGTTCCCGTCGAGGCGATCGCAACCGCGCTTCGCGAGTTCAAGAGCGTGAAGCGGCGGCTCGAAGTGCGCGCGGAGATCAGCGGCGTGACTGTCATCGAGGATTTTGCGCATCATCCAACGGCCATTCGCGAAACGCTGAAGACGCTGCGCGCGGTGTATCCGCAGTCGCGCCTGTGGGCCGTGCTTGAGCCGCGTTCGAACACGCTGCGGCGCAAGGTGCTTGCCGGCGAGCTGGTCGCCAGCCTGCGCCATGCAGACCGCGTGGTGCTTGCCGGCGTGTACCAGCAGGAGCGCATCGCGGAGGACGAGCGGCTACATCCGGACGACGTAGTGAAGGCGCTCAACGCGGAAGGAACCTCGGCGGAGTTGCTGCCCGATGTGGATGCGATCGTCGAATCGGTGGCGCCGCAGTTGCGCTCCGGCGACGTGGTCGCGATTCTGTCGAATGGCGGCTTTGGCGGAATCTACGAGAAGTTGCCGGCTCGCCTGCGTGAGAGGGCATGATTGCATCGCTCACATTGTTGCTGACAATCGTGCTGCTGGGCGCGCCCTGCGCGGTGGTGCTGATACCCCTGGCCATGATCACCGGAAACGCGACTCCGTTGTACAACACGTCGATGCGGATTGTCCGGGTGGCGTTCCGGCTCGCGCGCATCCGCGTCGAGGTGGAAGGCGCCGAGCATGTGCCGGCTCACACCGCGTGCGTGTTCATGGCGAATCACGTCTCGAACCTCGATCCGGCGGCGTTGTTTCCGCACATCCCGGGACGGACGTCCGCATTCATCAAGCGCTCGCTGATGAAGATCCCGGTGCTGGGATACGGCATGAAGCTCGGCGACTTCGTCCCGGTGGATCGCGATGGCCGGATAGAAAGCGCAGTCGAGAGCGTCGCGGCCGCACGGCAGGTGCTGGAGCGCGGGCTGCATATCACCACGTTCGTTGAGGGCACGCGCTCCCGCGACGGGCGCCTGCTGCCATTCAAGAAAGGGCCGTTCTACCTCGCGATGGAGACGGGCGCTCTGTGCGTGCCGGTGTCGATTTACGGAACCGAAGCCATGATGCCCAAAGGCAGCGCCCGGGTACGCCCGGGAACGGCGCACATCGTGTTTCACGAGCCGCTCGATCCGCGGAGCTTTGCCACGCGCGAAGACCTGATGGAAGCGATGCGCGCCGCGATTGCGTCGGGGCTGCCGGAGCGGATGCGTGGCTGAAGCTGAGCCCTCAGCCGTCAGCTCGTCACTATGGTTCGATGATGGCGTTATAGCCGTCGTTGAGCAACCGCTGGCGCATTGAGGCGGCGTCGGCGTGGCTCGAGAAAGGCCCGACCTGCACGTGAATGAGATTGTCGCCGGGATCGCGCCGCGCGGAGACAGCATAGCCGCGCTTGCGCAGAGCGCTCAGGAGCACGTCAGCATCCTCGGAGTGGGAGACGGCGGCGATCTGCACCATCCACGGCGAATTGGAGCCGAGGGCCGGCTGAACGGTTCCGGCATTTGGCTGCACGGCTGCGGCCGGAACGGGAAGAGCCGTCTGCACCACCGCGCCGCCGGTGGGTAGAGATCCCGTCGCAGAACCTGCAGGCGTCGAAGGGGACACCGCAGCGTTCACGGATTGCGCTGAGCCCGCGCCCGGCGAGCCGGAAGGCGCAGAGACCGGGGCCACGTCCGCGCGGGATTGCTGGCTGTTGTCACTGGGACCAGGCTTCGGCTGGTTGCTGAGAATCTGCGCCGCGGAAGGCCCGGAGCTCGCCGACGGCGAAGGCTCGATTCCGACGGGCGCGCGATGGCCGATCGAATAGCCCCAGACGAAGCACAGGGCGCAGATTCCGCAGAAGAACACGCCAAGGAGCCCGAGGCTCAGGGGCCCCAGGGTCAGCTCGCGATCGGTCCGCTCTTCCGCGGGCTCGAATACTGTTCCACCAATGCCTCGATGCATATTCCGGCTCTCTTATTCAAGCCCTGCGTTCGCGGCCTGTCGATCGAATTGGGGTAGGCGCATCGATCCGCGCCTCCGCTTTCATGGGACTTGATTCCAGTGTAGGCGCGCCGCAAAAATTTTTCCATGCCATCGTTCCGGCGCGCCAGTTCCCTGCCCTCAGAGCTTTTCCAGCTTAGGCCCCGCGGGATTGATCGTGCGATTGAGCAGCGACATCAATTCCATGGGCAGCGGGAACACGATCGTGGTGTTCTTCTCCACCCCGATTTCCGTCAGCGTCTGCAGGTACCGCAACTGCAGCGTGATGGGCTGCTCCGAGAGCAGGCGGGCCGCGTCCACCAGCTTCTGCGCGGCGTTGTACTCGCCCTCGGCGTGGATGATCTTGGACCGCTTTTCGCGTTCCGCCTCCGCCTGCTTGGCCATGGCGCGCAACATCTGCTCGGGCAGGTCAACCTGCTTCACCTCGACCGAGATGACCTTCACGCCGAAGGGCTCCGTGCGCTGATCGATAATGCTCTGGATGCGCAGATTGAGCTTGTCGCGATGGCTGAGCAACTCGTCCAGTTCGACTTCGCCAAGCACGCTGCGCAGCGTGGTCTGGGCGAACTGCGAGGTCTGGTAGACGTAGTTCTGCACCTTGATTGCCGCGAGATTCGGCTCGACCACATACAGCGTCACAACCGCGTTGACCTTGATGGTGACGTTGTCGCGCGTGATCACATCCTGGGGCGGCACTTCGAGCACCTCCTGCCGCAGCGAGATGCGCACCATCTGATCGAACGGCCGAAAGACGAGAATGACGCCCGGGCCCTTCGGCGGCGTGAGCGCGCGGCCCAGCCGAAAGATCACCGCGCGCTCGTAGTCGCGCAAAATCTTGATGGAGTTGAGAACGTATAAAACGATGATGGCAATGAAGACCAGGATAGAGATAGAGAGATCGGGCATCGGTGTTCCCTTCTGTGCGGAGTTCAGGTGGGATTGTACTCCATCGGCTTCTAAGGAACAGGGTTGGATTGCGCGGAACCGCCTGCCTGGGTGACTTCGAGCAGGTATTCGTTGTGGCCGGTGACGCGCAGCGTGGCGCCGGCGGGAACCGCCTGGTCAGCGACAGCGCGCCAGATTTCGCCGTCCACGAGGATGTGGCCCTCGGGCGTGAGCGGCTCCATCGCAGAGGCGGGCCGCCCCACGAGCGCGTCGAAGCCGAGGCGCTGCTTCAGGCGGCGCGCTCGCACCGCCAGGCGGACAAGAAATACAGTGATGACGCCGAATGCGCCGCTGACCGCAATCGCAATCCATGGGTTGATCTTCAGTTCGGGCACGGGCGCGGCAATCAGGGTGAGTGTGCCCAGCATCAGGCAGCCGATTCCCGCGGTCGCAAGCGCTCCGTGGCCGCCGATCTTGGCCTCGAGCACAATCAGAACCACCGCGGCGAGCAGCAGCATCACCGCCGTGTATCGAATCGGAAGCAGATTGAGCCCGAAGATCGCCAGCAGGACCATCAGCGTGCCCAGCGCGCCGGGCACGATGGTTCCCGGAGTATTGAATTCAAGATAGATGAGCAGCGCGCCGCCCACCAGCAGCAGCAGGGCGATGTTGGGATCGACGAGCCAGTCGAGCAGGCCTTCGCGCAGCGTGGGCTTCAGCAGTTCGATGCGCGCGTTCGCCAGGTGCAGCACCTGTCGGGTGCCGTCGAGCCGCGTGATCTCGCGGCCATCGAGCGCTGCCAGCAGTTCCGCATCGCTTGACGCGGTCAGGTCGATGAGGTGTTGCGCGAGCGCTTCTTCCGCGGAGTACGACTTCGACGATTGCACCGCGGCGATCGCGGCGTCCACGTTTCGCTTGCGGCGGCTCGCATACGAACGCATGAAGGCCTCCGCATCGTTTTCGGCCTTCTCCGCCATGGTTTGATCGGGCTTGCCCATTTCAAAGACAACGTGCGCCGCGCCGGCATTGGTTCCCGGCGCCATCGCGGCAACATCGGCCGCTTCGAGCAAAAAGAATCCCGCAGACGCAGCGCGTGCCCCGTTAGGCGCGACGTAAATAATGACCGGCGTGCGCGAACTGAGAATGGCGCCCGCCATGCGCCGCATGGAATCGACCAGTCCGCCGGGCGTGTTGATTTCGATTAGCAGCGCCGCGGCCCCATCGGAGTTGGCCCGCGTGAGCGCCCGGGCTACCTGGTCGGCGCTCACAGGCTGGATGGTGTCATCGAGAACAAACTTGTCGACCACAGCCTGCGTAACGGGCAGAGGCGGCGCAGTCGACGCGAGACAAGCCGGGATCACACTGGCCATAACGAATGCGGCGAGAACAGTGAGGACGCCTATCCGCGCAGGCAAGTAGTTGGCGAGCTTTCGCGGTGCGGGAATCGAGCTATCGGCAAGCGTTGCGATCATGGCTTGCTCCTTCTTCGCGAGCCGGTGTCAGGGAGCGTTTGGCCCCGCGCCTCGCTGTTGTGCGTTCACCTGGCGCAGGACCTCGGTTGCCGCCTTGTTGCCCGGGCTCAGCTTCAGGGCTTCGCCCGCCTCGCGAGCCGCGTCATCCAGGTGCTTGGCTGCCATATCGAGACGCGCCATTACGAGATAGGCATCTACGGTGGGCCGCAGTTCGAGAGCGGCTTCAGCTTCCTTGCGCGCTCCGCTGGTCTCGCCGGTGCGTTCGCGGACCTCGGCGAGCCCTTCATGGGCGGCATCAGAGCGGTCGTCAATCGCGATCGCCTGCTGATAGAGACGTTCTGACTCGAGCAGCAGGCCGCGCGAAAGGTACTCGCGCGCCTGGTTGGCAAGGGTCTGTGCACGCTGCGCGGGCGTCAGAGCGGCCAGGCGAGTTGCCTCCATCTGGTCAAGCATCACCGCGGCCTGGCGAAACGCCACCTCGTCGAACCCGCGCACGATGCGCTCCAGTGGTTCCACGGGCGCCGCGGTCGATGGCGTCTTCCAGGCCGCCTGCAGCTCCTGCCCTTCGCTGTCATTGGGGCGCAATTTGAGATACTGCGCCATCTCGGCCTCTGCGCCGGTGCGATTTCCGTGGCGGTCAAAGCTGACGGCGAGATTGAAATGATAATCGGGCGCATTCGGATCGGCTGCTTCGGCCTGGCGGAAGAGCGCCGTGGCGTCGTGGCCCTGGCGGCTGATGGCGACGCCCTGGTTGTTCAGCACCGGAGCCAGCGGCAAAACGCGCGCAACGTCGGCAAACGACGACTCCGCCTTTGCGTACTCTCCTGAGAACATGAGAGCCAGTCCGCGGAAGAAACCGGCTTCGAGAGTGTCGGCGTCGTTGCCCTTCACTTTGGCGAACGCTGCGGCCGCGCGCTCATACTGCTGCGCTGCGTAGTCGGCGCGGCCCAGGGCCATCCAGGCCTGGCTGAAGTCGGGATTCAGCTTGACCGCCTCATCCAAATGGCGAATGCGCTCCGACTGGTCCTGCTCGGTAATGCCGCGAATGTATTGCTCGAAGGCCGCAAGGTTTACATTGGCGCCGGCCGCGACGAATGTCTCGAGAGCGATGTGGAACGTCGGGTCCAATTGGCGGGTGAGCTTCCAGGCCAGGGTATCGAAGACCGCGACGAGGTCGTGCAGATCGCCCGAGGCGGAGATGGGCTGGCTCATCCGCAACTGCGGTACGCCGATGATCTGCGCCTGCGCCTCGAACCGTCCGGCATCGATGGTATAGCTGCCCACAATGATGGAATCCGCGTCGAGCGTCTGCGCGATTTTGAGCGAGCTGGCGTGCGAGGGCTGAAATGCCTGCGGCAAACCGAGATGGTCGAGCGCGTAGAGGCGGTCGGCCCGGCTGAGAGGGGCAAAGCCCGCCGACGCAAAGCGGCTGCCGAGGATCTCCGGAGCAGCCTCGCGGATCCATTCGAGGCTCGGCTGGCCGGTCTTGTTGTCGAAGGGCAGAACCAGCAGAATCCGGCCGCGTGGGCTCGGCTCCGGCGATTCCTGTGCGAACGCGCCGTGAACAAGAAAAGCCGCGAACACGGCGAGCGCCAATGCCACACTGAAACGCCGTCCCGCCCGGCGAAATTGAGGAGAGAAATGCATGGACACGTCTGGGTCGATTATAGAGGTTTGCGCCGTTTTCAGGGCCGGGAGAAGGAACGTGCGGGAAGACTGGCGCGCGCTTCAAACTGCCGATTAAACCGGATGAGTCCGATCCACATGCCGTCATCGTTCTGCTTCCACACCAGTTGTCCGTTCAGGCGGATGGCGATCTCTTCGGGGCTCAGATCGTGGTGCAGTCCAAAGTAGCGCTCGTCGTAGCGCCGGCCCAGCGAGATGAGAGGCCGCGGGTCGTATTTGGTTGAGAACACCAGGGCGGCGGAGTAGCGCCCGGGACTCTCTGCGGCCCGCGCGATCTGCGCGGCCGAAAAGTCGTCGATGGCGTAAACATCCCACGGCTCCTTGACCCACCCCAGCTCCGGCTTGCTGAGGTCGTCGGTCATCGGCCACGCGGAGAGGACGGTGGCGCCGGGATAGCGGCGCGCCAATTGGGCGACGCCGGCCTGGTCGAGTCGCATGACGCGCGCGTACGCCAGGTTGTCCTCCGGCGCAAAGCCGTACGGCGGATTGATGAAGATGCCGGCGATGAATGCAACGGCTGAGAGCGCCGCGAGTCCATGCCAGAACGGAACGCGGCGGTAATACGTGGTGACCGCCAGCATCAGGACCAGCGGATACATGGGGAGCAGGTAGCGGCAGAGCAGCGCACCCCCGAGGAAGCTGAAAAGCACGGCATTGGCCAGCAGCAAGATGAAGATGCGTGTGCGGACGCCGGCCACAATGCCGGCACGCTCGCTGCCGTCGCGCTCTTTGCGGGGTGCGAGCAGAAGCGCGGCGCCGGTGAGCAGCACGGGGACGAACATGTTCATGTGCGCGGTCAGGTGCAGGATGCGATGGCCGAAAGCGGCGAGGACGCGAACCGGCGTCAGCGTGGCCTCGGCGTTGTAGCGCAGGAACTCGGGATTCCCGAACAGATAGCCGGTTTTGGCGCGATGCCACGCGTACCAGGCGGCGAGGGGCACCAGGCAAAGCGAGAGCCAGCCAGCCTCGCGCAGACGGCGCGCGCGAATCACTCCGCCCGCGCGCAGGCCTTCCCATGCGTATACGACAGCGAGGGTCAGCGGAATCGCAATGGCCGTTTCCTTCGACAGCGCGGCGGCGGTGAACCATGCCGCGGCCGCTCGCGGGTTGCGAGCCCCCTCGGGGAGCGCATAGACCAGTCCCCAGAGCGTGCAGGCAGCCGCGAAAATGTCGGCGTGCGCCAGCGTGCTCTGCGCGAACCAGATGGGATAG
>Ga0207661_10003410_pt1 | contig 11036 bp, 10 predicted proteins | sample KBSC713LmetaG_FD_184337 | JGI IMG/M metagenome (GOLD analysis project Ga0207661, IMG submission 184337) | Corn rhizosphere microbial communities from Kellogg Biological Station, Michigan, USA - KBS C7.1-3L metaG (SPAdes) (version 2) | ecosystem: Host-associated > Plants > Roots > Rhizosphere ... | reverse complement strand
GCATCATGGATGTGATGGCGCCGGGGGACCCGGTGCCAGACGATGTCCTCGTGGACCAGGCGGGTGCGACCCGGCATCTGTCCGACTGGCGCGGGCGAGCGCTCGCCGTCACGTTTGTGTACACGAGATGTCCGGTAGCGGACTTCTGCCCGCTGATGGACCGCCACTTCGCCGATGTGCAGCGCGCGATCCTCGGCGACGGCGCGCTGCGGGACAAGGTGCACCTGGTCTCGATCACGTTCGATCCGGCGCACGATACGCCTGCCGTGATCAGGGCGCACGCGAAGGAGCGCGGCGCGGACCCACGCGTGTGGAGCTATCTCACCGGGGAGCCGGCGGCCATCGATCACCTCACCTCGCGGTTCGGCGTCTCGGCCATCGCCGAGCACGATGCCGCGGACTCGATGACGCACAACCTCCGCACCGCGGTCATCGACACGCAGGGACGCCTGGTGACGATCTACAACGGAAACGAGTGGACCGTGGACGGGCTGCTGCATGACCTCCGCGCACAGGTTCGTTGATCGACCGGCGCCGGACGCCTTCACCGCGGCGGAACGGCGGATCATCCGGCGCTGCCGGACACCCGCGGCGGTGCAGCGGTTCCTGAACCGGCTGCCCTACAACACGGAGCCCGCGCCGCGCGGCGCGACGCTGCGCAGCTTCCGCGGCGTCGTGCGGCACGGCTGCGCGCACTGCCTGGAGGCGGCGCTCTCGGCCGCGGTCATCCTCGAGCAGCACGGGTATCCGCCGCTGCTCCTCAGCTTTGAATCGATTGACGAGCTCGATCACGTGATCTTCGTCTATCGCCGGCGCGGCCGCTGGGGCTCGGTGGCGCGCTCGCGCGATCCCGGCCTGCACGGCCGGCGCCCGGTCTTCGCCACGGCCCGCGCGCTGGCCCTCAGCTACGTGGACCCCTACGTGGACTACAGCGGCCGCGTCACCGGCTACACCGTCGTCGATCTGCGAGACCTGCTCCCTGATTACGACTGGCGGCTGTCGGAGAGGAACGTGTGGAAGGCCGAGCGCGTCCTGCTCGATGCGCCGCACCGCGCCATCCGATCGTCGGACGCGCGCATCGACGCGCTGCGGCGGCGCTACGCCGCCTTTCGCAAGGCGAACGCCGATCGCAAGCCGCTCTACTACCGCGATCGCGATCGCTGGACGCCGATCCCGATGGGCAACTGGTGAAGCACCGTAGAGACGACAGAGGAAACAGAGGACGCAGAGCAACGGGACGCGGAGTTACACAGAGGACACGCGGAGTTTCGCGGAGGGTACACAGCTCGCCGGTTCTGCGTGCCGCTGCCGGTGTTCGCGCGCCGCGCTTCGCGCGGCGCGCGAACAGCGTCGGCGGCGCGTCAACGTGCCGAGGCATGCATCCTCGGCGCACCTCTGCGTATCCTCGGCGCACCTCTGCGTCCCGTTCCTCGGTGACCTCCGGGCACTCCGCGGTCTCTAATCGAGATCGAAGTCGCGCATCGGCTTCGAGACGGGCTCGTCCTTCGCCTGCTTGAGCGCCTCCTCGAACCGCTTCGCCAGCGCCTCGTCTTTGTTCTGCTCGGCGGCGAAGGACTGCTGGAAGAGCGCCTCGCGGCGCGCGGCCTGCTCGGCGAGGATGCGGTGCGCCTCGTCCAGCTCGGGCTTGGGGCCCGACGGCGGCTCGACGTGACGCACCACCCGCTGCAGGTTGGCGTCGACGACGAGTGAGGCGGAGCAGCACGGGCACGACACCTCGAATTCCGATTTCAGCTTCGCCACGACTACCTCCCTTTGATCTGCTCGGCCAGCGGCTTGCCGGTCTTCTCGTCCCAGTCCAGCGCGACCGGCGCGCCGGCGGCGTCGGTCGCGCGCACTTCCACGCGCGACACCGTTTCGCGCGCGGGATTGAAGCGCTGGCCGAAGCCGGTGACGAACCCGTTGAGCGGAGCCTCGAGACGGCCGCCCGCGGCCAGCCGCGGCGCCACGCCTCTGTAGTACGCGTTCACCGTGACCGACACGTCGCGCCATTCCATCTTCGACTGATTCTCGACGACCAGCCAGGCGCCGTTCAGACGGATGGGCGGATCGGCCTCGCGGCCGCACCCCGCGACCGCGACGACCGCGAGGACCGCCAGCACTTTCAGCACCACGGGTATGATAGTGCCATGACGCTCGTGCTTGCCGCCGTCGCGGTGGCGCAGCTCGCCGTTGGCGGACAGGCGAAACCCGCCAACCAGCCGGCGGCGCCCACGTCAGCCGCGGCCGGCACGGCGCAGATTTCCGGCACGGTCAGGAACGCCGCCGACGACAAACCGCTCGCCCGCGCGCGTGTCCTGGCGGTGTCGCCCGGACTGCCCGAGCCCCGGGTCAGCATCAGCGGCGCCGACGGCAGGTACACGATCGCGGACCTGCCGGCCGGCGCCTACACCATCACCGCCACGCGCAGCGGGTTCGCGCCGCTCACCTACGGCCAGGCGCGGACGATCACCGGCACGCCGGTGTCGGTCACCGGCGGCCAGCGCGTCACCAACATCGACTTCCCGCTCGTCGCCGGCGGCGTGATCGTCGGCCGCATCCTCGACGAGGACGGCGCGCCGTTCGCCGGGGCGGCGGTCGACGCGCTGGTGGCGCGGACGCAGAACGGCAACGACATGCTGTTCTCGGTCGCGACCGCGCAGACCGACGACCGCGGCGAGTTCCGTCTGTTCGGGCTGGCTCCCGGTTCCTACTACGTGAGCGCCGCCGATCCGGCGTTTGCCGCCGTCAGCACGCCGAAGGGCGTGCAGCACTACTCGCCGACGTACTATCCGGGGACGCCGCAGGCGGATCAGGCGCGCACCGTCGCCGTTGGCGGCGGCGGGCCGCCGCGGGTCGAATTCAAGCTGCAGCTCGTGCCCCCGGCGAAGGTCTCCGGGACGCTCATCCCCTACGACGCCAAGCAGCTGCTCAACGGCGCGATCATCATGAGCCCGCTCGAGGGCGAAGGCGTGCCGATGATCGCGCCCGAGGACCCGCAGCTGCTGCCCGACGGGCGCTTCGTCTTCAACGGCGTCGCCCCCGGCCACTACCAGATCCGCGCCCGCGGGCAGACCGATCCCGAGGCCGCGGCACTCTTCGCGGTGTATTCGATCGAGGTGTTCGGCGACGACGCGGACGGCATCAGCATGACGCTGCGGCCGGGCGCGACCCTCGACGGACTCGTGCTCGTCGAATCGCGCCACGGCGCCAGGCCGGATCTGACGGCGATGCGCATCCGCGCGCCGTTCGTCGACGGCAACGCGTTCGGCGACTCGCTCACCGGGAGCGTGCAGGCCAACGGCAGCTACGCGCTGCGCGGCATCATGAAGGGAGACCACCAGATCGTCGTCGACGGGCTGACGCCGCCGTGGGTGCTGAAGAGCATCCGCTACCGCGGCAGCGACATCACCGACCTGCAGCTGGCCGTCGAGGAGCGCGAGCAGCTGCACGACGTGCGCATCGTCGTCGGCGACGCCGCCGCCGTGGTGAGCGGGGTGGTGGAGAATCCGCGGAAGGTCCCGATCCCGCACACCGGCGTGCTGGTCGGCGCCAAGGTGCCGGTCTTCTGGCTGCGTACGAGCCGGCGGATGCGCGTGACGTTCACCGACGAGAACGGACGCTGGAGCGTGGCCGGTCTGCCGCCGGGCGACTACTTCGCCGTCGCGGCGCCGTTCATCGACGAGAGCGATCTCGGCCGGCACGACCGCCTCGAAGCGCTGCAGGCGCTCGGCACGCCGTTCCACATCGATTCCGACGAGTCGCGTCCGACGCTGACGCTGACGCTGACGCTCAACCCCGCGCCGGCCGCCGCCGTCCGCTGATGGACTGGCTCGCGTGGACCGGGGGGGTGTTCCTCGTCTGGCTGGCGCTGGTCATCTTCTTCACGCCCGGCATCAACTATCACCTGTCGCAGCGGACGTCGGTCCACCACAAGGACTTTCTCTACACCATCCAGTCGACCTGCCAGGCCGCGCTGCATCACGGCAACCGGGTCACGATCTTGACCGACGGGCCGGCGTTCTACCCGGCGATGCTGGAAGCGATCCGCGGCGCCAAGCGCTCGATCAACATGGAGTGCTACATCTTCCAGCACGGCAAGGTGGCGACGGAGTTCATCGACGCGCTGAGCGAGCGCGCCAGAAACGGCGTCAACGTGACGATCGTCGTCGACGCCATCGGCAGCTTCTCGCTGTGGGGCCGGCCGGTGGCGCGCCTGCGCGCGGCCGGCTGCCGGATCATGTCCTACCAGTCGATGCGCTGGTATTCGATGCACCGCATGAACAACCGGACGCACCGCGAGCTGCTGGTGGTCGACGGCGCCATGGCGTTCGTCGGCGGTGCCGGCGTCGCCGACTGGTGGATGTACCCGCAGCACGGGCGGGCGCGGCCGTGGCGCGACACGATGGCCCGGATCGAAGGCCCGGTCGTCGCCGCGATCCAGGGGGTGACGGCGGAGAACTGGCTCGAATGCTGCGGCGAGATCCTGACCGGGCCCGACTACTTCCCCGATCTCAAGCCGTGCGGCGAGACCACCGCCTTCGTCATCAAGAGCTCGCCGTCGGACCGGGCCACCGCCTCGCGCGTGACCTTCCAGCTCCTGCTCGAAGGGGCGGACCACACCGTCCGCATCAGCACGCCGTACTTCCTGCCCGACCGCGCGCTGCGTACGGCGCTGCTCAACATGGCTGGCCGCGGCGTCGCCATCACCGTGATCGTGCCGGGCCGTCACACCGATCAGCACTGGGTCCGGCTGGCCAGCCGGCGCATGTGGGGCCAGCTGCTGGAGGCGGGCATCCGCATCTTCGAGTTCCGTGGATCGATGATCCACGCCAAGCTGCTGGTCGTCGACGATCTGTGGACGGTGCTGGGCACCACCAACATCGACAACCGCTCGTTCGAGCACAACGACGAAGACAACGTCGCCATGCGCGACGCCGCCGTGGCGGCGCGGCTGCTGGCCGATTACGAGCGCGATCTCGCCGCCAGCGAGGAGATCACGCTCGAGCGGTGGCGCCGCCGTCCGCTGTGGGAAAAGGTCGTGGGCCCCTTCGTCTGGATCCTGGAGCGCCAGCAATAACCACGGATGCGCCACGAATGGGCCACGGATGAACACGGATGAATACGGATAGCCACGGATGAACACGGATAAACACGGATGAACACGGATAGCCACGGATGAACACGGATAGACACGGATACACACACGGATGAGTGTCGACGTCAGGATTGCGACCTACAACGTGCACCGCTGCCGCGGCATGGACCGGCGCGTGGCACCGGCGCGGATCGTCGAGGTGCTGCGCGACATCGACGCCGACGTCGTCGCGCTGCAGGAGGTGATCGGCGCCGGGCCGGTGGGCGCGGGGCAGGCCGAGGAAATCGGCGCGGGGCTCGGCATGGGCTGGGTGATGAACTGCGTACGGACGCTGCGGCAGCAGCAGTACGGCAACGTCATCCTCAGCCGCTTCCCCATCGTCCACCACGCGCAGTACGACCTCTCGTGGCGCACGTGCGAGCCGCGCAACTGCCAGCGCGCCGATCTCGAAGTCGAGGGGCAGCTGCTGCACGTCTACAACGTGCACCTCGGCACCGCGGTGCTCGAGCGCCGCTACCAGGCCAAGCGTCTCGCCTCCTACGTGCACGACCGCCGCGTCACCGGCCCGAAGATCCTGCTCGGCGATTTCAACGAGTGGATGAAGGGGCTGGCGACCAAGACGCTGTCGTCGCTCTTCGAGAGCGTCGACATCTCGCAGTACCTGAAGCGCCGCCGCACCTACCCCGGCATCTTCCCCGTCGTCCATCTCGATCACATCTACTACGACGGCGCCGTCGAGGTCATCGGCGTCGAGATGCCGCGCACGCGCCGGGCGCTGATGGCCTCGGATCACCTGCCGCTGGTGGCGAACTGCCGCATCGGGTAGCGGGGCGCGGGGCGCGCGGCGCGAGATCGGGTACAATGTCGTCAGATGCTCAAGGGGTTCACGCACGCGCGCCTGGCTTGCGGCTGCCGGCTGTCGTTCCGCGACGGCGTCGAAGGCAGTCCGGTCACGGTTGTGGTCGATCAGAAAGCCGCGACGTGCACGCTGACGATCCACGTGTCGGGCCTGCCGCTCTACGACTACCGTGAAGCCCTGCGCCCGCCGACGCGCGCGCTCCCGCCGCTCGAAGAAGAGTTCGAAGAAGAGTCCTGACGCGCTGACGCGCGTCAACTCCGCAACGCCGCAATTCCCAACTCCCAAGTAACGCCCAACTCTCAACGCCCAAAACTTCCAAGCAAGCACGACATCCAGGAAACAAAGGAAGTTGATCTTCCTGTTCTTGCCTGGCGTTTTGTGTGCTTCCTTGGCAGTCTCGGGCGTTGGCCGTTGGGCGTTACTTGGGAGTTGGGAATTGCGGAATTGTGGAATTGACCGCGAAGCCGCTTACAACGGGAGCGACAGAAGAGGCTTGATCTCGGCCTCGAACTGATCGTGCGTGGCGGGGCCGATGTGCTTGGTGCAGATCGAGCCGTCGCGCGCGACGATGAACGTCGTCGGGTAGCCGTAGAACGGGCCCCACGCGTCTTCGACCTCGGGGCGCATCTGCACCACCGGATAGTTCATGTGGTATTCGCGCATGAACGCCTGCAGCTGCTCCGGGCTGTCGTCGACCGAAATGCCGAGGATGACGAGGCCCTTGTCCTTGTACTGCGAGTAGAGCTTCACCATGTCGGGAATCTCCATCTTGCAGGGGCCGCACCACGTCGCCCAGAAGTTCACCAGGACGACCTTGCCCTTGTAATCGGCGAGCTTCACCGGCAGGTTGTTCTGATCCTTCAGGACGAAATCGAACGTCGCCCTGCCGGTCGTATCGCAGGAGGCGCCCTTGTCGGGTTCGCCGCCGCCCGCGGTTTTCAGCGATTCGCCGGATCCGCCGCGGCGCAGCGTCGGCAGGGTCAGCAGCGCGAGCGCCAGCGTGGCGGCGCCCGCAATGATCCATTTTGACTTCATTTCACCCGTGCCTTGAGGTAGTCGACGATTGGCGTGAGATTCTGCGTCAGGTCGCCGGAGACGACCGCGTAGGTGCGATCGTTGGCGTGCCACAGGACGGTCTGCGCCCCCAGCTGGTGGACGACGGCGTCGCGGCCGCTGCCGCCCTGCAGGACGTACAGCGAGAGCGGCTCGCCGCGCCACGTATACAGCATGTGCGCGGCGCGGCCGTCGGCCGAGAGGCAGCGGCGCAGCTCGACCAGCTTGAGCTGTTGCGACGCCTCGGTGTCGGGGACGACGATCGGCCATCCCTGATCGTGCTGCCAGGCCTGCTCGGACACGTGCGCGTCGGCGTGGCCGCTGGTGCCCGCGAGCTTGAAACACTTGGCGTGATCGACCGCGAGGCTGGCGGCCAGCGCCTGGACGCGATCGTTGAGCCCGAAGGCGAACACGCCGGCAATCGCCAGCACCAGCGTCGCGGCGATGGAGAGTGGCGCCCAGCGGCGAACGAACGACGCAGGCCTGCGAGCCGGACGCTGGAAGCCGGCAGCCGGAAGCTGGAAGCTGGACGCGCACCGCGCGCGCAACGCCTCGGGCGCGCGGGCGGCGAGCTCGCTCCGTCTCTCCTCGATCAGCTGACGCGCCGACGCCTCGTCCCGCGCCGCGCCGCGGCAGGAGGGGCAGGCGGCCAGGTGAGCGTCGACGGCGCGGCGCGCCGCGGCAGCGTCTTCGCCGTCCACGTACGCGGCGAGCCGCTCGTCGAGATCGGCGCAGGTCCGGATGTCGTCAGCCATGCTTCCTAGCCATTTCCAGTTCGTCGGCGCGACGGCGGCGCGCCCGCAGGTTGTCGAGCAGCCCGCGCCGGCCGCGCGAGATCCGCGACATCACGGTCCCGATCGGCACGTCGAGGACCTGCGCCATCTCGGCGTAGGTCAACTCCTCCACGTCACGCAGCCACACGGCCTGCCGGAACGCCTCGGGCAGCTCGTCGAGCGCGGCCTGCAGGTCGGCGTCGAGCGTGGCCCGGGTGAGGAGCTGCTCGGGCGACTGCTCGCCGGGGCCGACGGCGCCGGCGCGCTCGACCGCCTCGCTGTCTACTTCGACGGGATTACGCCCGTCGTGCCGCCGGGCGTTGCGGAAGGTGTTGTGGAGGATCGTGAACAGCCACGCCTTCAGATTCGTACCCGGTTCGAACTGGTGTGCCGAGCGAAACGCCTTCAGATACGTGTCCTGCACGAGATCTTCCGCATCGGCGGCCCGGCGGGTCAGCCGCAGGGCCGTGCCGTAGAGACTGTCGATGTGCGAGAGCGCCGCCTGGGCGAACTCGTTCCCGGCGGCGTGGGGCGGGCGGCGGATGGCCATTGCACGTCTCCCGCAGCGCCCCATGAACAGAACACCGGCGACGTGCGGGTTTATTCCTGCATTGTATAGCGGGGAGGACACCGCCGTTGCCGGGCGGGGACAGCGCGCCGGCCGCCGCGGGCGGCCCGACGCCTGTTTCAAGCTGGACCGCCGGGTACGTGGCTTGCTGCGCGCAGCCTGGGCCGGGCCAGCCGGGGACCGGCGCATTGCGGCAAACGTCGTAGTCACAGTAACATCGGCTCTATCGAGGTGGAATCATGAAGAGGCGAGGCATTGCCCTCTTTACGTTCGTCGTCTACGTGGCCGGTACAGCGGCGGCCTACGCGCAGACGCCGTTCGTGCCCTACTACAACAAGAACCGGATCAAGTACGACCACTTCAAGTGGCAGACGTACACGACCGACCACTTCGAGATGTACTACTACCCGGAGATCGAGAAGCACATCGAGCGGGTGGCGAGCTACGCCGAGAGCGCCTACCAGCAGGTGAGCGCCGACCTCAAGCACGACCTCGCGTTCAAGGTCCCGCTCATCCTCTATAAGACCGAGAGCGAGTTCCAGCAGCAGAACGTCGATCCCAGCGAGATGCCGGAAGGCGTGCTCGCCTTCGCCGAGCCGTACCGCGATCGCATGGTGCTGCCGATCGACCAGCCGTCCGACGAGCTCTATCACCTCATCACGCACGAGCTGACGCACATCTTCGAGTTCGACATCATCCCGCGCACGCTGTTGCGCCGCGGCCTGCCGCTGTGGGTCGACGAAGGGCTGTCGGACTACATGACCGGCTACTGGGATCCGTTCGACCTGATGTCGGTGCGCGACGCCGCCATCGCCGACATCATCCCGCCGATGACCGATTTCGAGGGCGTCCAGTTCGCCGACGGCCGCCTCCCCTACAACCTCGGGCACGCCGCCTTCGAGTTCATCGAGGCCAAGTGGGGCAAGGAAGGGCTGCGGCAGTTCCTGTTCGCGCTGCGCAAGAGCGTCATCGGCGGCGGCGACAGCGCCTACGAAGAGGCGTTCAAGCTCAAGCCGGACGAGTTCGACGAGCAGTTCGACAAGTGGATGAAAGACCGCTTCAAGCCGTTCCGCGACAAGGAGCGGCCGCAGGACTACGGCCGCGACCTCGCGCCCAAGCGCGGCAAGACCGACTACGTCTCGGTCATCTCCATCGAGCCGTCGCCATCGGGCGACCTGATGGCGGTCGCCGCCGGCAACCGCAAGGATCAGGAGCTCGACATCATCCTGCTCTCGACCAAGGACGGCAAGGTCATCCGCAACCTGACGAGCGGCTTCAACACCGGGTTCGGCTTCGAGTACATCTCGAGCCCCGGCGGCTTCCGCGGCAACGCCGTGTCGTGGATGTCCTGGTCGCCGGCCGGCGACCGCATCGCCTACTTCACCCGGCACGAGAAGCAGAAGGAGCTCGTGCTCCAGAACGTGCTGACCAAGAAGATCGAGAAGCGCTTCGATCTGAAGACCGTCGACCTGGCGGAGTCGCCCGCGATCAGCCCCGACGGCAAGACGATCGCCTTCGCCGGGCTGCGTGAAGCCGTCGGCGACATCTTCCTGCTCGACATCGACACCGGCACGATCAAGAACGTCACCAACGACCCGTTCGGCGATTACGGCCCGTCGTGGGCCGCCGACGGCAAGTCGATCGTCTACATCGCGCGCGTCAGCGGCAACAACAAGCTGTTCCGCCTCGATCTCGCCAGCGGCCAGAAGACGCAGCTCACCTTCGGCACGCACGACGACGGCGCGGCGCGCTTCCTCGACGCCGACACGATCGTGTTCCCGTCGACGGCGGTCGACCCCAATCAGCCGATCAGCCCGGACGTCGCCAAGAACGGCAACATCTACAACGTCTGGACGCTGAACCTGAAGACCAACGAGCTGAAGCAGTACACCGACGCGCTCGGCGGCAACGTCTCGTGCGTCCCGCTCACCGGCGACGACAAGCAGCAGAAGATCGCCTTCGTCACCTACTACAAAGGGGAGTACGGCATCCACGCCATCCCCTCGCAGAAGGAGCCGCTGCACACCGTGGCCAGCGCCGATTTCGGCTCGCCGGGCCCGGTCATCGACTTCCAGCCGCCGCTCAGCCACACCTTCGTCAAGGCCAACGCGCGGCCCAAGGGGAAGTTCGAGAAGCTGTTCCTCGAGGGGCGGCCGCCGGTCAACGTGGGCGTCACCAGCGGCGGCGACTTCTTCGGCGGCACGTCGGTCACCTTCAGCGACGTGCTCGGCGACCAGCAGTTCAACCTCTACGCCGAGTCGGTCTCGCAGTACCGCTCGATGTCGTTCGGCTATCTGAACCTGTCGCGCCGCCTGCAGTACGCGCTGCAGGCCTTCTCGCTGACCCAGTTCTACTACGCCAACGACGCCGGCACCTACTACGCCGCGCAGTACGGCTTCCTGAGCCACAGCGACGCGCTCGCGACGCAGACCGAGCGCGGCGGCACCGCCTTCGCCATCTACCCGCTCAACCGCTACGCGCGGCTGGAGCTCTCCGCCGGCCTGCTCCACTTCCAGCAGGCCTACGACAACCCCGACCTGCAGACGCAGGCCGACCAGTACCAGCAGGCGGTCTACGGGCAGAGCCTGTTCGCCAACGGCAACCTGATGCCGGTGAGCCTCGCCTACGTGCGCGAAACGACGGTGTTCCGCGAATACGGGCCGCTGTCGGGCAACACGGTGCGGGTCG
>Ga0207661_10003400_pt1 | contig 11047 bp, 8 predicted proteins | sample KBSC713LmetaG_FD_184337 | JGI IMG/M metagenome (GOLD analysis project Ga0207661, IMG submission 184337) | Corn rhizosphere microbial communities from Kellogg Biological Station, Michigan, USA - KBS C7.1-3L metaG (SPAdes) (version 2) | ecosystem: Host-associated > Plants > Roots > Rhizosphere ... | reverse complement strand
GAGCTCGATCGACTGCAGAAGCGCGTCGGACGCCGTGCGCACCTCGGAATGGGGCACCGGCATCCAGTGGCCGAACGAGAGGAATCCGATCTGCTTCACGACTGACCCTCAGGTTTCTCTTACACCAGCATCCAGAAAGCGAGGGCCGCCGCATCAATCGTGGCCCTCGCCCCCCGCAGCTTACGCGACCTGCGCTTCGACCTGCTTGACCGCTTCGATGTCAGCTTCGATGTCCACGCGATCGCCGACCATCACGCCACCCGTCTCCAGCACCTGGTTCCACGTGAGCCCGAAGTCCTTCCGATCGATCGACGTCTTCACTGTGAACGCCGCGCGCAAGTTGCCCCACGGGTCCTTCGTCTGCCCGTGCTGTTCGACACGGAGAACGACTTCGCGCGTGGTGCCCTTGATCGTGAGATCACCAACGACTTCGATCTCGGACCCGGATCGCTGGACGCGCTTCCCGACGAATCGCAGCTCAGGATACTGGGCGACATCGAAGAAGTCCGGCGACTTGAGATGTCCGTCGCGATCGGCGACGCCGGTGGCGATGCTGGACGCATCGATCGTGACCGCAACCGTTCCCTTCGAAAAGTCGCCGTCAGGCGCCTGGATGGTGCCCGACCAACGCTCGAACGATCCTCTCACTTTCGCGATAACCAGGTGGCGCACCGAAAAATGCAAACTCGAGTGACTGCTGTCGATTTCCCAACGCACGTTCGCCATGACTGCCTCCCTAAAATTTCTTGTCCATCCGCTTGACACCCCGTAAGAAGGCAAGTCGGGCGCCATAAAGACCGGCCTTGTGTTTTCAATCACTTACATCGCTCTGACAGTTCGCTACGTGCGCGTAACCTATCGAAATGATAGTCTTGACTCTCATTTTGAAAGACCGCCGGGAGGATCCGCATGCGCGCCGCCGATCTCGATATTCATGAACTGCTGCATTTCTTTCCCGAGGGCGGGCTCATCACCTTCGCTGGCGAGCGCGTGCTTCTGCTCGATGCCGTTGCCCTCGGGCTCCTCAGGAAGGAGCTCATCGAGACGCTCGGCACGACAGGAGCGCGGGCGGTGCTCACCCGGTTCGGTTATGCGCATGGCTGGCGCGTCGCCGAGACGCTTCGCAAGGGATTCCCATGGGACAGCGAAGACGACTGGCGGGCCGCGGGAGCGCGACTCCATACGATCCAGGGTCTCGTGCGCGCCGAGGTGACCCACGCGTCGCTCAGTCCCGCGGCCCCTGGCGCCGAAGGCATCTGGCACGATTCGTACGAGGCGGAGCAGCATCTGCTGCATCTCGGACAGTCGGACGAACCCGTGTGCTGGACGCTGGTGGGCTTCGCCAGTGGCTACATGTCTCGGGTGTACGGCAAGGAAGTGATCGCCATCGAAGATCGCTGCCGGGGCAAAGGCGATGCGCTCTGTCGGGTGGCTGTCCGAGCAAAGGAGGAGTGGGGATCAGAACTCGCGACGCACTTACCGTTCTATCAGAAGGCGTGCCTCGATTCGGCGCTCACACAGCTGACCGACGCACTCAAAAAGAAAGAACAACAGCTCCGATCACGTCGCGCGCTGCGGCATCCGGATCCGATTACGCCTCCCGGTTTCGTCAGCTCGAGTCCGGCGATGCTCCGCGCCCTGGACCTGGCGCGGCGCGTCGCGCAGGTCGATTCGACCGTGCTGATCACCGGTGAAAGCGGAGTCGGCAAGGAGCGCCTGGCACGGTTCATCCACGATGAATCGGCGCGGACCGCCGGCCCGTTCCTCGCCATCAATTGCGCGGCTGTTCCTGAGACGCTGTTGGAATCCGAACTCTTCGGGCACGCACGCGGCTCATTCACGGGCGCGTCGCAGGATCGCGCGGGTCTCTTCGAGGCCGCCAACGGCGGCACGCTGCTGCTCGACGAAATCGGCGATGTCCCGCCGGCCATGCAGGTGAAACTGCTGCGCGTCCTGCAGGAACGCGAGGTGCGGCGCGTCGGCGAGAACCGGATCCGGACGATCAACGTACGAGTCCTGGCGGCGACGAATCGCGACCTGCTCGCGGATGTGCATGGCGCGCGGTTCCGCCAGGATCTCTACTATCGCCTGAGGGTCGTTGAAATCGCGGTGCCGCCGTTGCGGCAGCGGCGCGAGGACATCCTGCCGCTGGCCCGGCAGCTGCTCGCCGGCGCGGCGAAACGACTCGGGAAAAAAGTGCCGGCGCTCGAGCCGGAGGCGGCGAATCTGCTGCTACGGTATCCGTGGCCAGGGAACGTGCGCGAGGAAGAGAACGCGTTGGAGCGCGCGGTCGCATTGGCACGCTCGAATCGCATTGGCGTCGATGATCTGCCGCCGGAACTGGGCGCAGCGCCTCCGACGGTTCAGACCGCAGACGACGTGCGAACGCTCGCGGAGATGGAACGCGAGTACATCGCTGCCGCGCTGCGGGCGTCAGGAGACAACCGCGCCAGAGCGGCGGAAAAGCTGGGCATCGGCGTCGCGACGCTGTACCGGAAACTCAAGCAGGCACGGCCATGAGCCGGTGTGCGTCGTCATGACAACGCGCCGCGGAACGATCTATCGTCCAACCATTTTCAGCAGGTGGTCGGGATAGCGTGCGCCATGAAGTTCAATCTGGGATGCCGCGCGGTCGATTTCTCGAAGATCGTCGGCGGTCAAACGAATGCCCGCGCTCCCGATGTTCTCGTCGAGACGATGACGCTTCGTCGTCCCCGGGATCGGCGCGATCCACGGCTTCTGCGCGAGCAGCCACGCGAGCGCAATCTGCGCCGGCGTCGCGGCCTTGCGCGCGGCGAAAGTCTTCAGCCACTCGACGAATGCCAGGTTCGCCTTTCGATTCTCTTCGGTGAATCGCGGCACGACATTGCGGAAATCAGTCGGTTCGAACGTCGTCTTGTCGTCAATCGTGCCCGTCAAAAATCCCTTGCCCAGGGGACTGAAGGGGACGAACCCGATGCCGAGTTCCTCGAGCGTCGGCAGAATCTCCCGCTCGGGCTCGCGCCACCACAGCGAGTATTCGCTCTGCAGCGCCGCGACCCGCTGAACCGCGTGAGCGCGGCGGATCGTTGCCGCTCCTGCCTCTGACAACCCGAAGTGCTTGACCTTGCCCTCAGCAATGAGGTCCTTGACGGCACCGGCGACGTCCTCGATCGGCACGTCGGGGTCAACGCGGTGCTGATAGAACAGGTCGATGCGATCTGTTCGCAGCCGCTTCAGCGACGCGTCAGCGACCGTACGGATGTGAGCCGGACGGCTGTTGAGGCCGGCCATCTTGTTCTGCTCGATATTGAAACCGAATTTCGTCGCAATCGTGACCTGGTCGCGTACAGGCTCGAGGGCCTCGCCCACGAGATCCTCATTTGTGTACGGTCCGTACACTTCGGCAGTATCGAAGAACGTCACGCCGGAATCGACGGCGGCCCGGATGATCGCGATGCCGTCTTCGCGTGTCGACGGCCGTCCATAGCTCTGGCTGATGCCCATGCAGCCGAAACCGAGAGCCGACACTTCGAGGCCGTTCCTGCCCAGCGTGCGTTTCTGCATTGCCGTGTTTCTCCTTCGTGAGCCACGGAGCCCACTACCGCCTAGCGTAACGACGCCGGGAAGGTTTGACTAGACAGTCAAATCAGCACGAGGATGTGAGTACCATTCACCAATGCAGCTCGACGATTTGAACGTCCTGGCAGCCTTTCTGGCTGTGGCCGAAGAGCGAAGCTTCACGCGTGCAGCGAAGCGAGTGGGCGTGTCGCGGTCCGCGCTGAGCCATGCGGTTCGCGGCCTTGAAGAACGCCTTGGTGTACGACTCCTGTCGCGTACCACACGCAGCGTGGCGCCAACCGACGCCGGCGAGCAGCTGATCGGCCGTCTGCGTCCCGCGCTCGGAGATGTCGCATCCGTACTGGACGAGATTGTCGAACAGCGCGAGCGTCCGGCAGGACGCGTGCGACTGGTGGTGTCCCCGTTGGCGGCGTCGATGGTGCTTGCGCCGAAGCTCGGGCGGTTCGCGCGTGCCTATCCCGATGTGGTGCTGGACGTCACCACGACCAACGCGATGCGCCTCGATCTTGTCGCCGGGCACTTCGACGCCGGCATTCACCTCGGCGAGTTCATCGAGCGCGACATGATCGCCGTGAGAGTGTCCGCCGATCAGCGCGCTGCGATCGTCGGCGCGCCGGCGTATTTCGCCGCGCACCCGAAGCCCAGGTCACCGCGTGACCTGACGAAGCACCGATGCCTCAACTTTCGTCATGGCGCGAACGAAACCTATCGCTGGGAGTTCGACAAGGGTAAGCAGTCGCTGGTGGTGGCGGTCGATGGTCCGTTGATGGTCGACGATGTGGCGTTGCTGATCCGCGCGGCCATTGACGGCGTCGGCCTGACGTTTCTCCTGGAAGAGCAGGCAGCCCCGTACCTCGCAAGCGGCCTGCTGGTTCGCGTGCTCGAAGACTGGTGCGAGCCCTTCGCCGGCTACTTTCTCTACTATCCGAGCCGGCGCCAGCAGCCCGCGGCGCTGACGGCGCTGACTGAGATCCTACGCCTGGACCGAAAGTCGCCGTAGCGATCCGCCTTCGGGGGCTTCTCCGCTTCGTCGGGGCTCTGCACTCGATCGGCGTTCGGCGTCCGCCTTCAACGGACCAAGCGACATCCAGCGGATCATGATGATTCCTGGCGAGAGAAAGGACCAGTACCGGCGGAAGTTCCTGCGCGCTGACGCATCGGTGGCGACGGCCCGCGTCTCGGTTCTGAAAACACAGTGAGTGGCATCCACCGGATCGGCGCGCAGTGTCCACACGATCTTCACGTAGTCCGGGTCGTCGAATGCGGCGAATTCGTCCGGTGGGAGCGCACGAAAGACGACGTTCGCCTTCCACGGCTGCGTCACCGCCCCCATCACCAATTCCCGGCCTGGCACTTCGGCGAGCACGCCCCAACCGATCGACTTCGTGAGTGCGACAATGCCGCGCGGCCGCGCGGCCGCGTCGGCGTCGGCACCGAGCACGAGTTCACGCGCCCTGAAGATCGTGCGTACAATCGACGACTGATTCAGGTCCATCTCGCGTGAGGCGGCGAAGGTGATGTCCGCCGGCGCCGCGACCTGGATGTGGTGTCGCTCCGCAATGTCGTAACGTGGCATGAACTGGTCGAGCAATGGATCGGCGGCCTCGGCACTCGGTCGGCTCGCGTGACCATAGCGCAGCCACGCTGTCGCAACGTATGTCCCGTATGCCGCCGCCGACACGCCGACGGCCCCCGCCGTCCACCGAACAATTTTTTCGATTCGAATGCGTCTCATACGGCCGGCCTCAATGCGTGCGCATCAACACGTTCGTCCGCTTAGACAGGGAGCAATGTGAAGACCACCGAACCAGGCGCGAACAACCTAACCGTCGGTTGGCGTCTTATTCGCCATCGCCGGCTTTTCGGCACCAACGGCGCGGTCACACCTGATTGCGGAGCAACAGTTCCTTGGGGTGCGGTTGGAGGTAGACCTGGTCAGCGAGATACGACACCTCGAGCGTGCGCACGTAATGACGCACCAGCGTGAGCGGGACGACGAGCGGCACCAGGCGTCGGCGATAATCCTCGATGCTGTCGGCCAGCTCACGCCTGGAGGCCGGGTCGAGGCGATCCTTGAAGTAGCCGGCGATGTGCTGCAGCACGTTGGTGTGGCGGCGCGTAGTCGCGTGCTGCTCCAGCGCGCGCATGAAGCCGTCGGCGTATCGCTCCTCGAGCTCGCGTCGGGTCATCCCGCGCGCGCCCGCCACGAGGCGCCCGAGCTGGCGATACGCATCCGTCGAGTGCGCGAGGAGCAGGAGTTTGTGCGCCGTGTGGAAGCTCACGACACTGCCGATCGTCCATCGCCGGCCGAACAGGTTGCGCAGTCGCCAGAACGCGAAGACGCGCTCGACGAAGTTGTCGCGCAGCCGTGGATCGGCGAGCCGTCCTTCTTCCTCGACGGGCAGGCGCGGATACGCGTCAGCGAGCGCAGCGGCGAACAATCCACGGCCGTCGCGTGACGGTGTGCCATCACGATCGTAGACCTTGACCCGCTCCATCCCGCAGCTCGGCGAATCCTTCTTCAGCACATATCCCGACAGATCCTCTCGCGCGTGCGCCGCCACACGCGATCGCGACACACGCTGCATCCGCTCGGTCAGGTCGACGCCGGTCGTCACCGTCACGAGGCGTACGTCGCGTCCGGCTCGTACCAGTCGCATCGGTTCACGCGGCGCGCCCAGCCCGCATTCGACCTCCGGGCAGACCGGGACCCATTCGACGAAGCGGCCGAACGTCTCGGTCAGGAACACGTCGCGCTTGTGGCCACCATCGAAACGCACCCGCTGGCCCAGCAGGCACGCCGAGATGCCAATACGGATCGGGCGCGCGGCCGCATCCGCCTCGTCGTCTCGCGCCGACGAAGTCCGCGAATTGTTCATGACGAACCTGTCTGCGGCGTCGGCGGCTCACCGGCGAGGGAAACACACACCACACGAAACCCGATGCCGAAGTGGCGAAAGTCGGAACGATAGCCGTTGCGCAACGGGTCGTGCGCCTCACGCCCAACGACGAACCAGGGTGCGCCGCGAACCACCCACCACACCAGGGATGGGTCATTTTTAGGCCGCAGCGGGCTCGACGTCCACGCCGCGGTATTGCCCGCGAGGTCGCTGATGCCGTCAGGCGTGTCACCCTCCGGGAAGACGCCGATGGGCGTTGTCCGCTTGATCCGCGTCTCCGCCGTATTGCCCTTCGCAGCATCGAACTGGCCGTCATACGCATAAGGGCGGCGAGCCTGACCACGCGCCGCCGCCTCCCACTCGTGCTCGGTGGGCAGCCGGTAGGTCCGGTCCGTCTGCGCCGAGAGCCACGCGCAGTAGGCGCGCGCCTCGTGCCAGCACAGGCCCACGACCGGCTGAAGGGGTGCATTGAATGCGCTGTAGTCAAAAAAGAGAGGGCGCGTATAGCGATCGACATCCGGGAATCGCGACACGAGCCAGGATTCAAACGCCGCGTCGTCCATGGCGAGGAGCATTGTCCAATCGTCAGTGTATTCGCCACCGGGGCGATCCTCCTGCGAGAGTCGATCCGCGTGGAGATATTCTTTGATCTTTGCATCCGGCCACGACAGGATAAGTCGCCGACTCTCGCGAAATGGCCATCGCAGGCCTTCTGTGACGCTCTCACCATTGCGCCACGCCCGCGCGGCGTCGTCCTCCCACCAGCGTTCGTCTTCATAGCCGCCGGCGTTCATGAAACACTGATACTCGGCGTTGGTCACCGCGAACTGCCCGATCGCGAAGGTTGGCAGTTGCACTTCGATCTCCTCGTGGGAGTCCTTTGATGTGGCTGCGCCGATGCGATACGTCCCGCCCGCGACCTTGACCAGCGGCGGCAGCAAGTAGCTTCCGAATGGGCCAGTGCGTCGCTCGAATCGGGGGTCGCCCAGCGGCCCCAGCGCCAGCGCCGCATCGATGCGCGCCCGCAGGTCCGACGCAGGGTCCCGCGACCGCGCCGCCAGCGCCGCGCGCAGCTCGGCCCTGAGCGTGTCGCCCACCGTGACCCCCGGCGCCACCGCGCAGCGGCCCGCCAGCGGCAGGTTCGGCGCCATCAGATCGCGCACGAAGCGGGCCGCGTCCGACGTCATCGCCGCCGCCACCTGCGTCGTCTCCTCCCAACCCGTCGCCGGCAGCTCCGGCAGGCGCTCACCCTTACCCAGCGTGTCGAGCAGCGCGTGTATACCCGGCGCGATCGCCGCTGCCCGCCACTCCACCTGGACCAACTCCGGCTCCGGCCGTTCAGCGAGCACGCGGGCCGCGAAGAACTCCTGAAAGAGCTGGTGAGAGAACTGCACGTCGGTGTCTCTGGCCCCCTGGATTGCCTCGAGCAGGTTGAGCTGCTGCGCGGCACGGACGATGTCCGGGGCGCGCCGATGATCGAGCCGAGCCAGGACCTCCGTCTCGGGCGCCCGGACTTGCCGAGCGCTCTCGCGCGACTCGCCGTGCGACCGGGCGGTGCTGCGTTGCATCGCGAAGGCCAGCGCGCTCAGCCGGCCGATCAGCGGACCGCGCGCCGGCAACTCGTGGGGCGCCGTACCGCGTGGCGAGCGGTGCAGCCACGCCCGGTCGCGCTCCTGGAGCAGCGCGTCCGGCCCCTCCTCTACGAACAATGACGACCGTGTGGTGATCTCGCGTTGGAGCGCAGCGCGGATGAACCCCGCAAACAGCGCGGCCCGACTCGCCGGCAGCGTTCCGTCCGGCCGAATCTGACGCACGAGCAGGTCGAGGAAGAACGGCGTGCTGTACAACGTGAGCTGACGCTCATCGGTCCTGATCCTGGCAAACGTGGCCTCCCCGTGCTCGGGCGCGTAGTGACAGAGGAACTCTTGAATCTGATTAGCGGAAAGCGGCTGCACCTCGGCCTGCGGCACCGGCACCTCCGGGCTGCTCAAACCGGCGCCGATATCCAGCGTGCGGCAGGTGAACACCGCCCGGTTCCCGTCCTTGACGAAGGCGGGCAGCATGTCGCGCCACCGGTCGATACGGGCGCCAAGATCCCCGCGATGGCCCACTTCGTTCAGCGCATCGGCCATCAGCAGGAGCCGACCCTCCCGACGCACCGTGTCGAACGTCTCGAGCCCGTGCCCCTCCTCGGCCCAGCGCCCGTGCAGCCACGTCAGCGGATCGGGATCGTCGGCAGTGTACGCATTCAGCGCGACGAAGAACGGGATGGGCGCCGAGGGATCGGCCAGGCAAGCCCGCGCGGCTTCGGTCTGCAGCTGGCGCAACAACATACTCTTGCCGGCGCCCGGCGCCCCCAACACCACCACCGCATTCGCCGGCGCCCTGCGCGCCAACTGCGCCAGCAGATCCGGCAGGTCGCGCGCCTCGATCCCTGCATCGGTCCAGCGGCCGTCGTCCGCGTCCCGACCCTGGTCGAGCAGCACCCGCATCCGCACGAACCGTTCGTCGATGCGATACCGCTGGAGGCGCGGATCGTCCAGCACGCGTTGGCAGTAGCCTCGCAGCCGCTCAGTCCACGAGATGAGCGGAGGTGGAGGCACGGGGGCGTCGGATGAACGGCGCTCCGCGTTGTTGCTCCTCGCCTCCTCCGCCAAATCCTCGCGCAGCGCCTGCAGGTCGAGCAGCACGTCCTTCATTCCCTGATAACGCTCGTCCCGATCCTTGCGCAGCGCCTTGCCGACGATGCGCTGAAGCTCGGAGGGAACATCGGGATCAAATCGCACCAGTGGCGCAGGCTCCCGATCGAGGATGGCCGCGATGACGTCGCTGCGGCTCTCGCCAGCGAAGGGGGATCGCCCCGCGATCATCTCGTAGAGCATCACCCCCAGCGACCAGATGTCCGTCCGTTGGTCCACCTCACGGCCACGGACCTGCTCGGGCGACATGTAGGCCACTGTTCCCAGCACGGTGCCAGCGTCGGTTCGCACCATCGTGAGGGTCGCGGCCCCCACGTCGCTCGTAGAGGAGGCCACCAGTTTCGCAAGCCCGAAGTCCAACACTTTGATGAAGCCCTCGGGGCGGATCATCACGTTCTCGGGCTTGATGTCGCGGTGGATGACGCCGACCGCATGGGCGGCAGCGAGTGCCGCGGCAGATTGGACGGAGATCCGGATAGCCTCTGGAAGCGGAAGATGGCCTCTGCGGAGCCGCGCACGCAGCGTCTCGCCCTCGACCAGTTCCATCGCGATGTATCTCTGGCCGTCCGCCGTCTGGCCCAGCGCGTAGATATGAGCGACGTTTGGATGACTGAGGGCAGAGGCCGCGCGGGCCTCTTGCTCAAATCGGATGATCCGCGACGGGTCGCGCGTGACCTCTTCCGGAAGGAGCTTCAGTGCGACGCGTCGGCCGAGCGTCTGCTGGTGCGCCGCCCAAACCTCCCCCATCCCTCCCGCACCGAGCAAGGTGAGGAGCTGGTAGTCGCCGAGGGACTCGCCAGGACGCATTCAGTGGTTCCGTTCGGGCGCGCCATTATAACGGTCGACTGCAGCGATGGACGATGCGGCTGCTCGCGGCGGCCTCTAGCGTCCGGCATATGCTCCGATTTACCAAATCGACTGGGTTGGCAGTCCGGCCTCCTGCCACGCGCGGAACCCGCCGTGCAGAGCCCGAACTCGTTTGAAACCGCGGTCCAAGAGTACGCGCGCCAAACTGGCGCTCGAGGCCTCGCTCGGTCAGGTGCAGTACAGAATGATCTCCTTATCGAGCGGCATCGTATCGATGTGTTTCTCGAAATCACCGGGTGGGATCCGTCGCGCCCCCGGGACCATCTGCGCGGAGCCGCTAAACGCCTGCTCGCCTCTCAGGTCGATCACCAGGATATCGATCGGTTCCGCGGCGAGCAGACGCTGCAGTTCCGAAATGTCGACGCGGCCGACGGAGTAATGGCGGACGAGCCAACGCCTCTCGTACAGCTTCCACGCGACAAACGCCAGGACCGCGACGACTCCGAGTATGCCGAGCGCCCGCTGTGTACGCACCACATGCGGAATGACCCGTCTGCCGTACACCACTCCCAACATGACGGCTGCCGCCGACCAGGCGATCGCCGCGGCGCCGTCGACCGCGGCGAATTGCATGGGAGGCATGCGGAGGATTCCGGCGAGCGGCGCCACCATCAGACTCAGGCCGGGAATGAACTTGCCGGCTGCGACGGTCATGGCCGGACGCTGGCGGAAACGGCGTTCGGCCCGGCCCACGCATGCGTCCGGGTTGAGCGACAGCCGACACAGCAATCCAAGCACCCGCCGGCCCTGAATCCGGCCAAAGACATACCAGGCCAGATCTCCAATCCAAAAGCCAGCCGCGCTCGAAATAACAAGTGGCAGTGCGGAAAACCGATACTCAGCGGCGACGCTGCCCGCGAGCAACAGCAGAGGGAACGCCGGCACCGGCGCGCCGAGACTCTCGATGAGCGAAGCGGCGCACACGACTGCTAGCCCGTGTGTCACCAGCAGGTGGAGCACTCTTCACTATAGCAGTCAGGATGGCAGGCGTATGAAGGGGAACCTCTTTGCGCGCGGCCC
>Ga0207661_10003397_pt1 | contig 11050 bp, 11 predicted proteins | sample KBSC713LmetaG_FD_184337 | JGI IMG/M metagenome (GOLD analysis project Ga0207661, IMG submission 184337) | Corn rhizosphere microbial communities from Kellogg Biological Station, Michigan, USA - KBS C7.1-3L metaG (SPAdes) (version 2) | ecosystem: Host-associated > Plants > Roots > Rhizosphere ... | reverse complement strand
TGGAACAAGCCGCTAAAACGCAACATGCCGCTTTCCGCCCGCAGTGGCACGACGTGCAAGCTCCGCACATGAAGGTGCATGCTATTCGATCGCGAGCGCAAGCCGCCGATCAATTGCACGACCGAATCCAAACAGGTGCAATCGCTTGCGGTGATCGCGCGCGAGGCGTCCAGAGTGACCGGTCTTATTGAGAATTTTGGCTCCCCGGGCTGGATTCGAACCAGCGACCATTCGATTAACAGTCGAATGCTCTACCGCTGAGCTACCGAGGAATGGGCGACACAATGTTCGCGAGGGGGCAGCGTATAACAAAGCCAATTCGGCTTGCATAGGACGAATTGGCCCGGGCGGGCCCGAATAGGCCCAGAGAGCAAAAATCGTGGTTCCGTAGTACCTTGCCTGGCCTCTTTCAATCGGCATGGGTCCGGGATCGAGCGGGAGGCACCCAACAAGGTCCTGGATGATCTTGCGGCCCAGGCCGGGGCGCCTCGGTGCTGCCGTGTCAATGGCGACGCTCGACCGAGGCTGTTGCAGCGAGCCGACGCCAGCGAAATCGCGTTTCGACCTCATTGGCGCACGGACGACCGCAAGCTCTTGCCGTCAATTTGCGCGACAGCGTCACTCGGGGCATGGGAAGCCGCGGTCAGTAAGCTGTTCGTCTCGCCCGGATATGACAAACCCGCCGGACCGTGTGCCGCCGTGAAAAGTCGATTCGTCTGGCTGATGCGGACGGAGCATTGTGGTTCTCCCTGGTCTGAACGAACATCGGAAGATCGCCGGCGGCTTGCGGTCATTGCATCAATTTGGCGTCCAGTGTGATGGTCGCGTTGAGGACTTTCGACACCGGACAATTCTTTTCGGCTTCGCCAGCAAGACGAGCGAATGCCGCCTCGTCGAGGTTCGGCACCTTGGCGCGCAAGGTGAGCGCCGACTTGCTGATGCGAAATCCCTGACCTTCCGGCTCGAGCGTGACGGCAGCTTCGGTCGAAAGCTCGGTCGGCGTGAAGCCGGCGCCCTGCAGGCCGAAGGCCAGCGCCATGGTGAAGCAGCCCGCATGGGCGGCCGCGATCAGCTCCTCGGGATTGGTGCCTTTCTCGTTCTCGAAACGGGTCTTGAACGAATAGGGCGTGTTGGCAAGCACGCCGGAGTCACTCGAGAGATGGCCGCTGCCGGCGCGGCCGGTGCCCTGCCAAACTGCCTTTGCCTTGCGGATCACTGCGCGCTCCTCTTGTTGTGGTGAACCAGTGTTTAGGCCTGGGTCTTGCCGGGGCTCACGCCTGCTTCAAGGCGTTGGCATCGATCGGCATCTTGCGCAGCCGCTTTCCCGTCGCGGCAAAGATGGCATTGGCGACGGCGGGAACGATGCCCGATGTCCCGGCCTCACCCATGCCGCCCGGCGCCTCCGAGCTGTTGACGAGGTGCACCTCGATCGCCGGCGCCTCGTTCATGCGCAGGATCTGGTACGTGTCGAAGTTGGTCTGCTCGACACGGCCATTCTTGAGCGTGATCTCGCCATAGAGCGCCGCGGTCACGCCGAAATTCACGCCGCTCTGGATCTGCGCCTGCACCGTGTCGGGATTGACCACGGTGCCGCAGTCCATCGCAGCGACCACGCGGTGCACGCGAACCGAGCCGTCCTTTGCGACCTCGACCTCTGCGACCTGCGCGAGATAGCTGCCGAAAACGAACTGTATCGCAATGCCACGGCCGCGTCCTTTGGGAAGCTCCTGCCCCCAGCCGGATTTTTCGGCGGCGAGATCGAGCACCGCCCTGGCCCGGGGGTTCTTGCCGAGCAGCGCCCGCCGATAGGCGACCGGATCCTGCTTGGCGGCGGCCGCCAGCTCGTCGATGAAGCTTTCGGTGACGAAGACATTGTGCGATGGACCGACGCTGCGCCAGAACGCGGTCGATATGCCCGGTGGCTCCACGCGTACATATTCGACGTGGAAGTTCGGCAAGGCGTAGACCAGATTGATCGCACCTTCCGTGGAGTCCGGATCAAGGCCATCCTTGAAGCCGGGCGGCAGCCAGCGCGCGATCACCGAAGACCCGGCGAAGCGGTTTTTCCAAGCAACGACCTTCCCATCCTTGTCGAGACCTGCCGAAAGGCGATCGAACCAATAAGGCCGGTACATATCGTGCTGGATATCTTCCTCGCGTGTCCACACGACCTTCACCGGACTATCGACTTGCTTGGCGATCTCGACCGCGCGCACCGCGCCATCGGCCTCGAGCCGCCGGCCAAAGCCGCCGCCGATCAGATGATTGTGGACAATGACTTTCTCGACTGGCAGCCCGGCGGCCTGTGCCGCCATCCGCTGAACCCGCGCAATGGCCTGGGTGCCGATCCAGATTTCGCATTCGTTGCCACGGAAATGCACCGTGCAGTTCATCGGCTCCATGGTCGCATGCGCGAGGAACGGAATCTCGTACGTCGCCTCGACCTTGGCCGCCGCGCTCGCGATCGCCCTGTCGGCGTCGCCTATGGTCTGCGCGACCGCGCCCGGTTTGAGCGTCGCCTGCTCAAGCTCGCCGGCAATATCCGCCGTCTTGAGGGTGGCATGAGCGCCGTCGTCCCATTCGATCTTGAGCGCTTCCAGGCCCTTTTTCGCGGCACCCATGTGGTCGGCGACAACGGCAATCGCATCGTCAAGCCGGACGATCTGGCGAACGCCCTTGACGGCTTTGGCCGCCGTATCGTCGACGCTCTTGACGCGCCCGCCGAACACCGGTGACTGCGCCAGCGTCGCAAATTTCAAGCCGGGCGGCCGCACGTCGATGCCATAGATCACACTGCCATTGACCTTGCTCGATATGTCGAGCCGTTTCGCCGGCGTGCCGATCAGCTTGAATTGTTCCGGCTTCTTCAGTGCGACATTCGTCGGCACCGGCATGTGCGCGGCGTCGGCGGCAAGCTCACCGTATTTCAGCCGCCGCCCGCTCGCCTGATGAAGCACCTCGCCGTCTTGCGCGTGACAGGATTTGGGGTCGACACCCCAGCGCTTGGCGGCGGCTCCGACCAGCATCTCCCTCGCGGAAGCCCCGGCTTCACGCAACGGCTTCCAGGCGCCGCGAATTGCGTTGGAATTGCCGGTCGCCTGCACACCGAGCAACGGGTTGGCGTAGAGCTTTTCGTTCGGCGGCGCGTGCTCGAGCTTCACCTGCTTAAGGTTCACCTCGAGCTCTTCGGCGATCAGCATCGGGATCGAGGTGTAGGTGCCCTGCCCCATTTCGACATAAGGCATGGTCAGCACGATCTGGCCGTCGCTGCCGATGCGGATGAAGGCGTTCGGTTCAAAGCCCTCGCTACCGGCAGCTTCGCTCTGGCCGAAGGGAAGACTAAGGCTCAGCAACAGGCCGCCGCCAACGGCAGCGCTGGAGGCCAGGAAGTTGCGGCGGGAAAGACTGGTATCGGCCGCGCGGGAGGCAATGCGATCGAAAGTCATGGCGGGCCTCCTCAACCGTTCGATTGCGCGGCGAGCTTGATCGCTTCGCGGATGCGGGAATAGGTCCCGCAGCGGCAGATGTTGCCGCTCATGGCATCGTCGATGTCGGAATCCTTGGGGTTCGGATTGCCTTCAAGCAGTGCCGCGGCCGACATGATCTGGCCGGATTGGCAGTATCCGCACTGCGGCACTTCATGGTCGAGCCAGGCCTTCTGGATCTTCGCGCCGGTTGGCGTCGCGCCGATCGCCTCGATGGTCGTGATTTTGGAATCGCCAATGCTGTCGATCGTCGTGATGCAGGAGCGCGTGGCGGCGCCGTCGACATGCACGGTACAGGCGCCGCACAGCGCCATGCCGCAGCCGAACTTCGTGCCGATCATGCCGAGCACGTCACGGAGCACCCAGAGCAGCGGCGTGTCGCCGTCGGCATCGATGCTGTGCGCAGTTCCATTGATGTTGATGGTAAAGGCCATATGCCCTCTCCTTTCGGATTTCACCCGCCGGTCTTCACCGGAAGTCCGGGTTCTCCCATACGCGGCCATATTGATATGATAACTGTCATGACATGTCCCTTCACATCCCGATGACCGCACATGCCGGTGACGCGATCGACGCCTGTATCGGGTGCGATCTGTCAGGGCCGGCGTCATAGCTGAAATGGACGTGGCCCCAGCCGCCGGTTTCCGCAAATCTCTTGCTATCCCTCACCACGAACCCGACGTCATGCAGGGCCTCCGGGGGGATTCGATGGAGTGCGAACTTCGCTCGGTTCCAGATTCGCACGATGCGTCGCAGCAAGATGCGGCGGATCACAGGCAGTTTGGCCCTCAAACGTGATAGAGAAGCGAAAAGGCAAGCGATGTTCATCGGAGCATCAGACGCAGCCCCTCTGCGAAGAGCCCAGCTTGGGTGCAGAGTAGCCCCGGAGGTAGCAATTGCGCGACCGAACCGATCCCATTGCCGTCAACGACGAGGAGGAAGACATGTCCGACGAGATCGATCGCCAGCGCCGCCGCTTCGTTGGCGGCGCCGCCATGACGCTGGCTGCCGCTCAACTCACATGGAGCGGAGCCGAGGCCGCACAACCGGCCAAGACCAAACCGCTGCGCGCGGTCAAGCCCGGAACGAACACTTCGTTCGCTGCGCTGAAGCAGATTGATGCTGGCGTCCTTAATGTCGGCTATGCCGAAGCAGGCCCTGCCGACGGCCCCACCGTTATTCTCCTGCACGGCTGGCCCTATGACATCTATAGCTTTGTCGATGTCGCGCCATCGCTCGCCGCCGAAGGCTACCGCGTGATCGTGCCTTATCTTCGCGGCTACGGTACAACGCGCTTCCTGTCGGATTCAACATTCCGCAACGGCCAGCCTTCCGCGATCGCCGTCGACGCCATCGCGCTGATGGACGCGCTCAAGATCGAGAAGGCGACGCTGGCCGGTTTCGATTGGGGCGCGCGCACGGCCGACATCATGGCTGCGCTGTGGCCCGAGCGCTGCCGCGCGCTGGTCTCCGTCAGCGGCTATCTGATCGGCAGCCAGGAAGCCGGCAAGATGCCGCTGCCGCCTAGGGCCGAGCTGCAATGGTGGTATCAATTCTATTTCGCGACCGAGCGCGGCCGCGCCGGCTATGACAAATATCGCCGCGATTTCTCGAAGCTGATCTGGCAATTGGCCTCGCCGAAGTGGAACTTCGACGACGCCACCTTCGAGCGCAGCGCCAAAGCCTTCGACAATCCCGACCATGTCGCCATCGTGATCCACAATTATCGCTGGCGGCTGGGCCTCGCCGAGGGCGAGGCGAAGTACGACGAGATCGAGAAGAAGCTTGCCCAAAGCCCAGTCATCACCGTGCCTACCATCACCATGGAAGGCGATGCCAACGGCGCGCCGCATCCGGAGCCTGCCACCTACGCCAAACGATTTTCCGGCAAATATTCGCACCGGACCATCAAGGGCGGCATCGGGCACAACCTGCCGCAGGAAGCGCCGCAAGCCTTTGCCCAGGCCATCATCGACGTCGTTGCCGAGAGTTGATCGGCATCAAGGGATCCGCGGACCGGCCCGTGGTGGTCCGCGGGCTGCCTGCATTCTAAGGCGCTAGGCGCGGCGCAGCGTCCTGAAGAAGCTTCGCACCTCCGGCACAAACAGCTCGGGTTGCTCGAAGGCTGCGAAGTGACCGCCCTTCCGCATCTCGCTCCAGTGCTGGATGTTCGGATAGGCCTCCCCCATCCAGCGCCGCACCGGCGGCACGATCTCTCTCGGAAACACCGCGACGCCGGTCGGGATCGTTACCCTGTACGGCCGCGGCTTGCCAAAGCTCTCCCAGTAGAGCCGAGCCGAGGAAGCGGCGGTCTGCGTCACCCAATAGAGCATGACATTGTCGAGCAGCTCATCGCGATTGAGGATCGAGAAGGGATCCCCGTTGCAGTCTGTCCAGGCCCAGAATTTTTCCAGGATCCACGCCGCCTGCCCGCTCGGCGACTCGGTCAGAGCGTACCCGACCGTTTGCGGGCGCGTCGATTGCTGCTTGGAATAGCCGGAATCCCAATCGCGATAATATTCGAGACCTTTGAGGGCACGCACTTCCTCCGGCGTCGGAGGCTCGCCGGGCTTCGGCCGCACGCCCATCGCAAGCGTGACGTGAATGCCGCGGCAATGCGCGGCGTCCTGCGCTCCGATCGCGGTCGTGACCGCCGATCCCCAATCACCGCCTTGGGCGCCGTAGCTCGTGTAGCCGAGACGCGCCATCAGGCTGGCCCAGGCGGCGGCGATGCGCTCGACGCCAAAACCCCTGGTCTTTGGCTTGTCGGAGAAACCAAAGCCGGGCAGCGACGGGCAAACCAGATGAAACGCGTCGGCCGCCTGCCCGCCATGTGCGGTCGGATTGGTGAGCGGCTCGATCACCTTCATGAATTCGACCACCGAGCCCGGCCAGCCATGGGTGATGATCAGCGGCATGGCTTCTGGATGCGGCGATCGAACGTGCAGGAAATGGATACCGAGCCCGTCGATCTCGGTTTTGAACTGCGGGAAGCGATTGAGGAGAGCTTCCCGCGCCCGCCAGTCATATTCCTCGGCCCAGTAGCGGCAGATGTCCTGAACCCAGCGCAGCGGGACGCCCTGGCTCCAATCGTTCACCAGCTCGGCTTCCGGCCAGCGGGTATTTCGCAATCGCGCCTTCAAGTCGCCAAGGACATCATTTCCGACCGAAATGCGAAACGGCGTCAGCGCATCACTCATGAGTACCGCCCCCCTTCGCCGTCACTGGCGCAGGAAGGCGTTAGCAGATCGGCGCAGGCACCGCCAAGGTGATCGCGCGGTCGCCTTGCGGGGAGCTACTGGAGATATTTGGAAGTCGGCGCCGTCGGCAGATGCTCGCCGAGCTTGGTCGTTTTTGCCTCGTCGCGCACACGTGCGGCTTCGGCCTGGTCGCGCACATGGGCGACATAAGGACGCAGCAGCTCTCGCGCGTGCGCGATGCCGGCGCGCGCATCATTGACGTCGACGCCTCTCGGCAAGGGGGTCGCGTTGAGGTGCCGATCCATCGCCTCGATCAGCTTGGTCACGTTATCCCGATGCTCGCCGGCGACCAGCTCCGCAGACAGGAGCCGGATCAGATTCAGCAACGCCAGCGTGGTTACATCGGGTGCGCTCATCGAATTCTCCGCAAGGATTGCGACGCAACATCTGACAACGGGTACCTTCCATGAAAGGTTCCCTATGATTTGGGCCGTCCCAAGTCTCGCCTGAGGCTCGCATGTGGCCAGCGGCTGCCCTTTTCATAGCAAGGAGGCGCTCACCTGCGTTCCAATTTGATTCGATATGCATTTCACCAAACGCATGGGAGCTCGTCAGGACCGGACCAATCCGAAATGGATGGACCTGACGATGCCTGTATTCCCTGCATGCTATCGCAGCGAGAAGGCTTTTCTACGTAGAACCGACATGCGACCAATCCATCCTGGCGGCTTTCGCATGCTAGGCCTTGTGCGCTGCACAAGCCATGTCTGCAGCGTCCAAAGCTGTGTCTACGGCGTCGAAAGGCGGTATGGGGGCTAGGGATGAACCTGCAGCAATTGCGAATCCTCGGCGAGGCCTTGCGCCGCGACCTCAATCTCACTGAGGTCGCGAAGGCTCTCAACACTTCACAGTCCGGCGTCAGCAAGCACATCATGGACCTCGAGCAAGAGCTCGGGGTCGATATCTTCGTCCGCCGCGGCAAGCGAATCGTCGGCCTGACTGAGCCCGGCAAGGAGCTCGCGGGCCTCGTCGATCGCATCCTGCTCGACCTGCAGAACATCAAGAACGTCGCTGCGCATTTCACCAGCCGCGACAGCGGCCACCTCACGCTTGCGACCACCCACACCCAGGCGCGCTATTCGCTGCCCGCCGTGGTCTCCGAATTCAAGAAGGAGTTTCCCGATGTCGAGCTGGTGCTGCACCAGAGCGGCCCGGCCGAGATCGTGGCACACCTGATATCGGGCCGCGCCGACATCGCGATCGCCACCGAAGCGCTCGATAACTATCCGGAGTTTGCGACCTTCCCTTTCTATCAATGGCACCACGCGGTGATCGTGGCCAAGGGCCATCCCCTGCTTCGCCGAGGCGCGATCACGATCGAGCAACTCGCGGAATTTCCGATCATCACCTATAGCGAGGGTTTTACCGGACGCGCGCGTGTCGACGAAGCCTTTGCCAAGGCCGGAGTCACGCCGAAGATCGCGATGTCCGCGCTCGATGCCGACGTGATCAAGGCCTATGTCGAGCTCGGTCTCGGTGTCGGCGTCGTCGCGGCGATGGCGGTCGATCCCTCCAGGGACAAGACACTGCATCTCGTTCCGAGCGAGCATCTGTTCGAGGCCAACACCACCCGCATCGCGATTCGCCGCGGCAACTACCTGCGCGGTTTCGCCTGCCGCTTCATCCAGCTCTGCGTGCCCTCGATCAAGGAAGCGGAGATCAGGGCGGCGAGTAGCGCCGAGGCGCGATAGCGCTCATCCCAAGGTTCTCCGCAGCATATCCACAGCTCGCGGACATGCTTAATTCGAAGTGTTTGCAGAGACTTGCTGCGCACTCATCCACATGGGTGCGAAGAGCGGAGCAGAAGCGGTTGAGAAGGATCAGTATCCGTTCTGATCCATCGCAGCGCGACAGGCCGGGCTGAGATTGCCCTTCTGCCGCTGCAGGCAGGCGGTGATGGCGCGCACATTGGGGATTTCGCCGGCGCAGAGGCGGTAGACATCGGGTGTGCAGGCTCGGCGCTGCTCCGGCGTACCCTGGTAGGCTGAGGCCGGGTGAATCGAACCCAGCACGAGCATCAATCCGAAAGCCGCCGCGAGGCGATGAGAAGCCGAAACTGCGACGATCCTTGCCTGCATGGCGGCATTTCCCTTCAATGGTTTAGGCGCTTCTTCTCAATCCCCACGTGTTGCTGCCTTACGTGAAATATTTCCGGGCAAATGTGATTTTTCTCACAATTTGGGTGAGCGGCAGCCGCGTAGGATCGTGCAGGGAATCCGAAAGGAATTGGTAACCAAACCAGCCGCGAGCGCCGGATCGATACAATTTGAGCGATCCGGTCAATCCGGAACCAAGACAGTTTTGCGACGATGCGCTCCCGAGCTGGGAGGGCCCGCAGGATGAGTGAAGTCGAGTTCGAGTTTTTGCTGGATGCGGTGCGGACGGCGATGACGCCGGTCCCGGGGGAAGATGCCATGTTGGCTCGTCTGCCGATTTTCAACACGCCACCCAAAGCCGCCAACGACAACCAGATGGTCTGGCCACTGATCCCCTTTCCCGAAGGCTGGTACGCCGCGAGCTGAGCGGGCTGGGTTTCCCGGCCCTATCGCTTTATTTAGTCAGAGCCGACTCCTCCGGCAGCGACGCGATGTCGGCGGCGGGACCGGGATTTTGGGAAATGGAGGCCACGACCAGAATTGAACTGGTGTAAACGGTTTTGCAGACCGCTGCGTAACCACTCCGCCACGTGGCCCCACCGGGGGAAATACCTGAAAAATCAGAGAGTAGCATCTGATTTTTCTGTTCCGCTTCATCCGCGCCAAACGCACAAAACGCGCACGAATACGGTACAAGTCCCCACAGAATCCCCACAGTTCCGGAACCGATCTGCAGGCGTGCCAAGCCATTATAGTGGCGCGCCGTGCGGGTCAATCCCAGCACCAGCGGGACTTCACGCGGCACGGCGCGTGCGGAATCATTGGGCATGTCCGGCCCTGCCCAACGCCCGTGTCTTGCGTCATGAAGCCGTGCCCGATGCGGCAGCTGCGACGTTCGGTTCCCCGACGGGCGCGCAAGCCAGTATTCTACCTCGGCGAGGTCGCGAGCCGCCGGCGCGGCGGCATCGTCATGCCGACCGAATCGATGACAAAGGAACATGACCAGCTATTGTTCGGGCAATTCGACCTTCTTCCATGTCCTGTCCGGGTCGAACGAGGTCATGTTCTTGACGATGGCCTCGGTGTTTTCGCCAAGGTCCTTCTGGTAGACCGTGCCGGCATGATTGACGATGAAGGTCATGACGCCGGAATTGGCGTAGTCGGCGGGCCACGCGACCAGCGCGAAGCCACCGATCATCTTGCCGTCGACGACGTAGTTCAGCGCGCCACCCGGAGCGCTCGGTCCCTGCCGGGCGAGGATACGATAATAGTAGCCATGATAGGGCCGCGGCTCATTGCCGGCCTTGTAGCCCTCTTCAGACGCGTCGGCGGCGAGTTGTCCTAGCGGGCTATCATTATGATCCGACGGCCAATAGAGGCCGTCCTGCTTGCCGGGACTGCTGACAATGCGTTGCGCATAGACGCCGATGCCATCGCCGTGGTCGCTATCAGCATATTCGTCCTCGGCGTCGACAAAGGCGAGGCTGGTCTGGATGGTATCGAGTTCGTTGCGTCCGATGCGGCGGAACAGGATTTCCTTCCGCCCGCCCGCTGTGTCGAACTCCCAACCCGTCTTGGTGCGGACCAACGGGACCGGAAACGGGAAATCGTCGGCGCCCATGATCAGCGACGCCCGCTTGCCTTCGACCTTGACGGAATGTTTTGCGTCATAGGCGGCCACGAACTTACTGCGTGTATCGGCGTCGGCGACGTCGTCGCCGGACGAGATGATGTCCTCGCCGTCATTGCCGAGCACTTTCAGCATGTCCTGCTTCGTCCCGCTCTTCACGGCGGCGGCGAGCGCGCTCGCCGCTTCGTCCGGATTGGCGAAGGCTTGCTGCGCTTTTGCGGGAAGCGTGCTCAGGCCGAGGCCAGCGATGGCAACGAGGCCCGCGAGGAGACGAACATGTCGCGTCGAATAGGTTACGGTCATGGTCACATCCTCGATCGCGTGGGGATCACTGCGCCACCGGCAAGCCAGTCGCTATAGCTCCGGAATTTGATTCCGACTTTCTCGTAATAGACGCGGAGATAGCCGTCGCTGCCGCGCGTGACCGCGTCCGGCCTCACCGCCTCGACCTCCTGCGCGATCACGCCGACATAGGCCTTGTCGCTGCCATTGTAGCTGAAGCGGTAGAAGCCAAGGCCGTTGTCGAGATGGCCGAGCAAGACGACATCGTGCTTGAGCGCGAGGTCGGAACGCCGACCA
>Ga0207661_10003392_pt1 | contig 11057 bp, 7 predicted proteins | sample KBSC713LmetaG_FD_184337 | JGI IMG/M metagenome (GOLD analysis project Ga0207661, IMG submission 184337) | Corn rhizosphere microbial communities from Kellogg Biological Station, Michigan, USA - KBS C7.1-3L metaG (SPAdes) (version 2) | ecosystem: Host-associated > Plants > Roots > Rhizosphere ... | reverse complement strand
CCGATGGCCCGCCGCGCGGCCTTCACCGTGTCCGCCCGCCCGCTCCACCTCGCCGCCGAAGGAGTGACCAGTCATGACTACCCGCGTGCTGTCCGGGATCGCGGTCGCGGTCGTCTGCGTCGTGCTGCTGTGTTCCGGGCTGGCCACCACCCTGCTCTTCGGCGGCGGCGGTGCTGCCACCGCCGGGTGCTACACCACCGGCAGCGCCACACCCAGCGCATCGGCCGGCAGCACCCCGAGCGGCGTCGGCCCGATCGGCAAGTGGAGCGCCGAGCAGGTCGGCAATGCCGCGATCATCGTCACCGTCGGCCAGCGCCGGGGTGTCCCGCCGCGCGGCTGGGTGATCGCGGTCGCCACCGCCATGCAGGAATCCAGCCTGATCAACACGTGGGGTGGGGACCGGGACTCGGTCGGGTTGTTCCAGCAACGGCCCTCCCAGGGCTGGGGCACACCAGAACAGTTGCGCGACCCCGAGTACGCGGCGGGCAAGTTCTACGACAAGCTGCTGACCATCAGCGGCTGGCAGGCGATGCCGCTGACCGAGGCAGCCCAGAAAATTCAAAACTCGGCCTACCCCGACGCCTACGCCAAATGGGAGTCCGACGCCACCGCGCTGGTCACCGCTGTAGGTTCCGGGAATTGGCAACCAATTCCGGGAGATCTTGGGCAGTGTCCGGTCAATTGCCCAGGGTTGATGAGCAGCGGTGGACAATCCAGTCAGGACCTGGGGTGTCTGGCCGGGACTGCCGTGCTGGCTCGGGCGGAGGTATGGCTTACTGCGTGGGACGGCGGCCCGGTGCCGTACCTGTCCAACGCGGACCCGACGACCTGGTTCAACGGATACCGGCGCGATTGCTCCGGCTACGCCTCGATGGCATTGGGTCTGCCCGGCCCGGGCCTGGACACACCCGGGTTGGCCGCAGGCTCCACGCCGATCCAGAAGACCGACCTGCGCGCCGGCGATCTGCTGATCAACGCGGCTCCTGGCCAGGCGGGGCACGTCGTGATCTTCGATCAATGGACGGACGCGACCATGACCAGCTACGTCGGTTATGAGCAGTCGGGCGACGGTGGAACCCACCATCGGGTCATCCCGTACCCGTACTTCGACGGCGACCTGCAGATGCGGCCGTACCGTTTCATTAACGAGTGACGAACACGGGTGTCAATTCCTAAGTTCCGTGGCTGGGTTCGGCTGCGGTAGTTGATCGAGGCGTGTCGGGTTCTACTTGGACATGGCGGGGTTCCGGGGCGGGCGCCGTGATCAGGGGTGGGCGGATACTGGTGGCTATGGTGGGCTCGGTTATCGAGCTGGACCGTGAGCGTGCCGAGGCGCCACGGGGAGGGCGGCGGCTGCCGCTGCGCAGGTGGCGTTGGCTCGCTGTGGCTGTGGCCGTGGCCGCATGCGGGACGGCGTTGGTGGCTGGGGACCCCTCGTCGGGCGGCGGGTTGGTCGAGGTGGCCCGAGTCGATCCAGCGTCGGTGGTCACCATGCAGGTTGTTGGGCCGATGCTGTATGCGGTCGTGGCTGGCGGCGGGCCGCACCTGGTCGGGTACCGGTTGACGGACGGTGCACAGCGATGGAGCGTGCCGCTGGCCGTGAACGGCGCGGATGCCCAAGCGGGCGCACTAGAGGTTGTCGACGGCACCGTGGTGGTCAACATAGCCAGCGGTTTGGCTGACTTTCGGAGCGTCGCGGTGGACGCGGCGACCGGGCAGGAGTTGTGGCGCAACGACCTGCCTCAGATCGGTGTGAGGATGGGTAGCACGGTCATGCTGGGCGCCTACCTGAATCCGGACGGTAGCTTTGGCGCAGCGCCGTACCCAGGCACGGACGGGCCGTCGCAGCCGCTGTTGTTGCATGGCGTCGCGGCGCGCACTGGACGATTGGTGTGGGCCCGCCAGGTACCGGCGGGTTGGCGAACGGTTCTGCCGGTGGATGAGGCTGGTGCTGGACCGGCTATCGGGTTCGTGGTCGTTGACCCGGACGGCCGGGCCACCACGATCGACCTGGTCACCGGTGGGGTGCGGGCCGCAGCCGGGATCGACGCGGTCACCACCAACCAGAGCGATAACCCCGCGGGCCTGGTCGAGCTGTTCGGCGACCAGCTCCTGCTCGTCACGACCCGCAACGGCCGGCCCACCCTGGCCGCCTACCGGGTCACCACGCTCGGCCAGCAGTGGGCGGCGACGCTCCCCACAACCGAGGTGTACCTCAGCCGGTGCGGGCCGTGGCTGTGCGCCTCCTACCTGAACGCCACCCACGCGATCATCCCGGACACGGGCGTGACGGCCTGGACGGTAACGATCGGCCCTCAATACGTGGGCTGGCTGGCCGGATGGATCTACTACGCGGCCGACCCGACCCACCCCGACTCCGCCGCCCTCGTTGACCCGGTGACGCAACGGGTGGCGCTGCGCCTCGGTCACTGGCGGATACCGGGACCGTCGGCCGCCGGACGGGTGCTGTTGACAGCGGCCGCCAGTTCGAATGAAACCTTGCTCGGGTTGCTGATCGACGGCCCGAGAACCGAGGTACTCGGCGTGGTCACCGCCCAGCTACAGCGCGGCTGCCAGGTCGGTGACGGGTATCTGGCCTGCCTGACGATCAACGACCAGCTGCTCATCTTGAAGTACGAACTGTAACCGTCCAGCCAGGTCGCGAAGATACGGCCCAGATCACACGCGGGAATATGAACGGTTCGAGTATTGGGGTGCGCCGGTCAAGCAGGAATTTTGTTGTACCTGTTGCGAACTCCCGCTTCGGTGAATCGCCAACGCCCCGCTCGGGGGTGACGGCGGGGTGCCAAGTTTCCTCATTATTGAGAGGTTCGCCGTGGTGCTAGCCATGGTGTGACGGCCAGGAGACCGTCGGGCATGGTGTCGGCCCATTGGGCGAACGACGGCAGCACGCGAGTCAGCTTGACCGTCAGGACTCCTTGGCCGTCCTCAGATGCGGACTGGCCGGTACCGTAGATCAGCCATGCGCGCATCTCGGCGCGTAGTCGTTGACTAGCGTTGTCGAGTTGCTGTTTGGTCCAGCGGCTTCGCACGACGCACAGGCGGTCGCCGCAGATCGGGCGTAGTACTGTCTCCGCGTGCTCGGGTTCCTCGGCGGCTACCACCAACACCGTGTGGCGGGAGCTGGGTCGGAACATGGCCAGGCTGGTGATCGTGATGGTTGCGAGGACGTCGCTGGGCACATGGATGTTCTCGTTCGTTCCGCCCTCCGGCCAGCCGCCGGGCGGTGGAGGGCAGGGCGGTCGGCGCCAGCGCGTCGCGGAGCTTTCGCTCCGGCCGCCGCGGGATTCCTGCCGTTCGACCAGCAGGTGATCTCGCTGCCACGTCCCGGTCAGAGTCGCCCATCCCTCGACAACGCCCGACGTCGCGCGGCGGTCGTCCAGGTTCGCCAGGTCAACACCGAGGACCGGGACTCCGAACTCGCTGTGGCGCCGCACGGGCACCTTGTCAGGATGGCGCCAGAGCAGGGGAACCGCCAGGGGCGGCTCGAACCAGACGGTTTCGCCTTCGGTCACCACCCGGCCGCTCGCGCGCAGACCGTCTCCCTCACGCAGAACCAGGTCCGATATCGCCATAAGGACCAGTGTCACGCCGGAGGTGGAACCGGCCAACCCGATCTGAGCAGAACCCAAGGTTTCTGCGACAGGTCGTAGCTCCGGGCCCACGACAGTGTCGGCGGTGTTGAGTCCGGGGTTCATCACGTCGAGATTTGTCGATGTGATTGCGGCGTGTCGCCGTTTGTGTGGGGGGTGGTTCTGCTCGGATGATCTGGTGGTCGCCGGTCGGGTCCGCCCGCCACGTGCTGATGCGCTGCAGCGGCTTGGCCGCGGCGCGGGTCAGGTGAGCGTGTCGATCCGTTTCGATGCCGACGCGGTTGCGTCGGTGGAGTTGGGGCGGCTGCGGTTGCGGCATTTTGATGGGTCGGTGCCGTGGCGGCGGTGGCGTTCCCGCCATGGGCAGGCGCATTTGTCGGGCAGCTACTGGGCGGCGACCACCGGTGGGCATGTGGTCTACGAGAGCCGGTTGGAGTTGGCCAGGCTGTTGTTGGCGGATTTCGATCCGCAGGTTACCGGTATCTGGGCGCAGCCATGCCGGATCCTCGCGTCGGTGGACGGGCGACATCGCCAGCATGTGCCGGATTTTCTGTTGGCCTCACGGAGTGGGGAGGTGAGCGTGGTGAATGTCAAACCCGCTGAGCGGCTGGCCGATTCCCGGGTCGCCGAGGCGTTGGCGTGGCCGGGTGAGCTGTTTCGCGGGCATGGCTGGCGTTATGAGGTGTGGTCGGGGTGTGACCCGGTGGTGTTGGAGAACGTGCGGTTCCTGGCCGCGTACCGCCGTCCCGGCGTCGTGGATGAGGATTTGATCGCGAGGGCGTGGCGGGAGGTCCGCGACGGCGAACCGTTGGGCGATGCCGAGCGGCGGCTGGCTGGCGGTGGGCCGGGGTGGGCGGTGCGTCCGGGGTTGCTGACGCTGCTGTGGCGCAGTCGGCTGACCACGGACCTGTCCCGCCCGTTGTCGGGTGACGCGATCTTACGCAGGTGCGCGTGAACGGGTTGACCGTGCCGCTGCGGATCGGCACCCGGCTGGTTCATGGCGGTGGCCGGTTCGAGGTGGTCGAGATCGCCGGTCGGCGTCTGGTGCTGCGTGACCTGTCCACCGGTTCGGCGCGGCAGGTGGACGTGGCGTGGCTGCTGGCGCATCCGACTACTCGCGGTGTCGACGCGGCGGCCGAACCGGTCACGTCGGCAGCGGTGGTGTTGGCGGGCGTGGACGAGGCGGGACGTGCCGAGGTGGCTCAGCGGGCCGGGCATGTGCGTGAGGTGCTGACCGGTTACCAGTTGGGCAGCGTGGAGTTGGCGTTGCCGGGGGAGCCCAGGGCCGAGTTCGGGCCGGGCACGGCGATGATGAGCCGGTACGAGGCAAAGGCTGCCGAGACCGGGGTTTCCGTGTCGACGCTGCGCCGGTGGGTGCACGCGTTTCAGGCGCGGGGTCCGGCCGGGCTGGTCAGCCAGCGCAGCGGTCCGCAGGGCACCGGCGGGTGGGGTCGTACTGACGGTCGGTGGATCGACATGTGCCACGTCGTGGTCGCTGAACACGTGACCGCCAGCCGACCCACCCGGGCCCTGATCCTCGCGACCGTTGAGGCCCGACTCGTGCAACAGTACGGCCCGGGTGTGGTGCCGTTGCCGGGTAAGACGCTGGCCTACCAGTTGTTGCGGGAGTTGTTCCGCGGTAGCAATGCGTTCACCGGCAGCACAAAAGGCAAGCGGTCGGTCGCGGAGCGACCTCAGGAGGTTTACGGGCGGCTGCGGGCGACCAGGCCGGGTGAGTACGTGCTGCTGGACACCACGAAGCTGGACGTGTTCGCGATGGAGCCGGTGACCTGCCGGTGGGTGCAGGCCGAGTTGACCGCGGCGATGGACCTCTACGACAGGTGCATCACCGGGCTGCGGCTGACCCCGGTGTCCACCAAGGCCGTCGACGTTGCCGGCGTCCTTTACGAGACCGTCCGGCCCAGGCCGGCGGTCGACGTGGAGGCGCTACCGGCTCACGGGGTTCCCGGATCCGTGGTGCTGGACGCAGATAGGCTTGTCGACGCGCATGGGCACAGCGTGCTGCCATCGGTGGCGGCGGAGACGGTCGTTTACGACCATGGTCAGATCTACGTGTCCCAGCACGTGGAGAGCGTATGCGCGCGGTTGGGTATCAGCCTGCAGCCGGCGCGGCCTCGAACCCCGACGGACAAGTCTCCGTTGGAGCGATGGTTCAAGACGCTGTCGGAGGGGCTGCTGGTGGCGTTGCCTGGGTACAAGGGCGCCGACGTGCACAGCCGCGGCCTGGACGTGGAGACGCAGGCGTTCTTCTTCCTCGACGAACTCGAGGCGATCATCCGGGAGTGGGTGACACTGGTCTACCATCAGCGACCGCATCAGGGCTTGTGTATTCCCGAGGTGCCGGGGTTGGACGTCAGTCCCTTGGAAATGTTCGACCACGGTGTCAACCGGGCCGGCTACCTGAGCATCCCGGCCCGCCCCGACCTGGCCTACGACTTCCTCGCCACGGTGTGGACGAGCGTGCAGCACTACGGGGTGCAGATCAACGGGTTGCGTTACAACGGTCCGGCGTTGACCCCGTACCGCAACCGCGCCAGCCCCTACACCGGGCTCCACGCGGGAAAGTGGCCGATCGCGGTGGATCCCGGTGACGCGCGTACGGTCTACTTCCAGCACCCGGAGGACCGCACCTGGCACACCCTGGCCTGGGAGCACGCCCCGGCGCTGGACAAGCCGTTCAGCAGCGAGGCACTCAGTTATGCCCGGCGACTGGCCGCGCGCACCCAACGCTTCCCCGACACCGCCGCCACCCTGGTGCAGTTGCTGGAGCGGTGGGGTGCGGGCTTGACCGACAGCGCCGCGGAACGGCGCATGGCGGTCCGCCTGTCTCAACGGCGGCTGCGGCTGCTCGACGGCGAACCGAACACGCCCACCGGCGTCGCTGACGCTGGGCAGGTCTCGGCATTGCCGTCGGTGCGGCGGCTGGCCGCCGTCGGCGTCACCCCGACCCGGTCAGCCGACGGCCCATCCCCGGCGCGGATGGTTCGGCCCGCACCGACGCAGGTCGCCGAGTTGGGCGGCGACGACGACGAGGACGCTGACCTCGACGACACCGAACGGGATGCTAGGGATGAGTTCTACGCCGACGTGATGGACAGCGGATGACCGGCCCGACCCCGGTGGTGGCGGGTGAGGACCGGCAGTACACGCTGACCCGGCTGCCGGGGTTTCTGCACCTGGCTGAGGCTCCACCACGCGCTGCGCCGCCACGCTTGTCCGCCGCCGAGCTGACCGGGCTGCCGGCGACGGATCGGCTGCGTTACAACGACGCCCGGGCGGTCTGGCACGCCAACCTCGGCCCTATCCGCACCCCGCAACTCCTGGACCTGCACGAGCACCTGGCGGAGGTCGTGGACGCCAACCGGCAGGACGGGGACAAGAACAAACCCGCCGCCCTCGTCGACGCGTATCCCGGGTTGGGCAAGACCACCGCGGTACTCGACTACGCCAGGACCTACCACCTGCAGCAAATCGCGTTACGCGGCGACACCACCAGCGACGGGCACCGGCGGGTGCCGGTCATCTACATCGCGTTGACCGGCAACACCCACATCAAGGGGCTCAACCAGGCCATCTGCCGCTTCTACGGGCTGCCCACCGCCGGCACCGCCGACACACTGGCTGCCCGCGCCGTCGACGCGGTCCTGTCGCTGGGCACCCAGGTGTTCGTCATCGACGACGTCCACTTCCTCGACATGAGGCGCCGCGACGCCCAAGCGATGGCCAACCACCTGAAGTACCTGTCCAACGCGTTCCCGGTCACCATCATCTACATCGGCGTCGGGGTGGCCGCCCGTGGCCTGCTGCACGAGGGCATGACCACCAGCGAGGCGCTGTTCGCCCAGTTCGGACGGCGGACCACACCCTTGTCGCTGGCCCCGTTCCTGGTCGAAACAGACGCCGGCCGCGCGCAATGGCGGCGGCTGCTGCTGACCATCGAACACAAACTCGTCCTCGCCGACACCTACCCCGGCATGCTGGCCGACGAGCTGTCCGACTACCTCTACGCCCGCAGCACCGGCCACTTCGCCTCGCTGATGACCCTGATCGCGCGGGGGTGCCTACGGGCGATCCGCAGCGGCCAGGAACGACTGTCCGTGGAGCTGATGGACAAGGTCAGCAACGACGCGGCCGCCGAAGACGCCCGACAAGAACTGGCCGCGGCCATCGCCGCCGGGCTGTTCACTACCCGCCCCACCCGCGCAGCCAGCTCGGCGAGGGCGGCGTGATGAGCTGGGCGCCGCAACGCCTACCGATCACGTTGACGCCGGTGCCCGGGGAAGGGCTGGACAGTTGGATCGAAGCCTACGCCCAGCGGCTGCGGGTCTGCTCCAGCGATCTGCTCAACGACCTCGGCCTGTCCGGATCCACCCTCACCCACATGGTCACCATCCTCACCGAACCCGAACGGCGCACGCTGTCCACGGCCACTGGGATCCACCCGGACGCGCTGACCCTGATGACGCTGCAACCCTTCGACGGGATCGCGGTCACCATCGACCCGGCTCGGCGCACCACCGGGCACCCGCCGGCCTGGCGGCGGCACACCGGCAGCCGATTCTGCCCCGCCTGTCTGCGCGACAGTGGCGGCCGGTGGCAGCTTGCCTGGCGACTGCCGTGGGCGTTCGCCTGCCCGATCCACGCCTGCCTACTGGCCGACTACTGCCCAGACTGCGGCAAGCGGCCGGCCCCGCACCGGGCAGGAACCCGCGGGTCGGCAACGATCCCCGGCGCGTGCACCGTGCGCATTTCCCAGTCCACGCCTGGCGGTTGGCGAGCTCCAACGTGCGGGCACCCGCTCACCCAGATGCGGACCCACACCCTTCCCAGCGGCGGCCGTGTCATCGCCGCGCAGCGACACCTGCACCAACTCATCACGACCGGCAGCCGCGCCGCCGAGCCAGACCGTCAGCGCATCCGTGGCCTACTCAACGAACTGCACGTCCTGGCCTACAAGAGCCTCGACGCGCTGCACGCTCAGATCGAACCACCCAGCCTGGCCCATGACGTCGTGAACGAATGCGGCAAGGCGACACTGGTACCGAAGCAGGCGCTGGACTCCTACGACGCGCACGCCGTCGCGGTGGCCACCACCCTGGCGGTCGCCGCCCGTCCCGACGCGGCCGGCGACTCGGTACTGACCTGGATCATCACCGCGGACCGGCGGCGACGCACGCCCCCGGAGCCATGCCGAATCCTGCAACCCTTCACCAACACCAGCCCCGGCCTGATAGTCCGCCTCTTGCACGCGCTCGACCCGCACCTGCAGGTCCACGACCGGCTGGTATACGCCAGCGCCGGCCGCCGTCCCCATCGGCCGAACGCCAGCGACGAACAGATACATCGTCGGGCCGCGTCACTACCCACCTTGCTGTGGCCCGACTGGACGCTGCGGCTGATCCCGACCGACAAGGTCACGCACAACGCGGTGACCAGCCTGCGGGCCGGGCTGGCCGCGATGGTCCTGCTCCCCGGCACCCGGCTCAGCGGCCGGCACGCCGTCGCGCTGCTCGGCAGCTACATACGCGCCGCGACCGCGAAGGCCACCCTGACCCACCTACCCGAGCCTCAGCGCACCGTCTCGATCGCGATCCTCACCGACCTTGCCGAATCTCTGGACGCCAACCCTGCCCCGATCAACTACACCCGCCGGCGCGACCTGTTCAGCACACCCGCGGTGGACCGCGCCGCCTACACAACCCTGGCCACCACCCGTGGCTGGCGGCCGGCCAGCCCGGTGCAACTACGACTGCTCGACGACTGCCTCGCCGTCTTGCTGACCGGCACACGCCCCGATCACCACACCACCCGGATGCGCTCGGGCACCGCGGACGCGTGGAACCCCCTCACCCTCGCCCTGCCGACCCCCGTCAGAACGTTCGTCCGCGACCAGGCTCAACTCCTGCTCCGCCAGCACAGCATCGACGAACCCGTGACGTGGCAACCAGCCGCCTCCAAGGACTACCCGTGGCCGGGCATCGACCCCGACACCATCAACCCGGACCAGTTCGCCGACGCGTTCGGCGCCCACGCGAGTGACCGGGACGGGCTACGGCTCATCTGTCACGCCACCGGGCTGCGCGGCATCCAGGTCCGGCTCTACCCCCACATCGTCGACCTGCCCATGCCCGAACACCAATGGGAGGCTCTGTCCGAGCATCCTCACGGCAACATCCTCGCCCCCGCCACCGTGCGGCAGCTCTATCACGAACAACGAATGTCCATGATGGACATCGCCCGGCTCGCCCGGACCACCGAGAAAGAGGTGCGCCACGCGCTAACCGGTGCCGGCATCACCCCACGCAAATCCGGGGCCAACCGCCGGCCCATCCCACTGTCCTGGCTGCAAGACCGCTACGTCGGCAGCGGTAAGACCGTCGAGCAGGCAGCCGCCGAAGCCGGTGTCTGCCGCAACACCTTCGCCAAGTACGCCCGACTACACAACATTCCCACCATCGAGCACGCCCGCGCCGTCCACCGAACGCACGATAGTGGCCGCTCAGCAGCCGCCGCCCGTCGCCCTGGCAGCTCTCACTGAAGGCGTGGCACCGACCAGCGGGGCACCCTCGGCATTCACAACAACGTCCTTATACGCCGCCGGCAGCAGAACCGAGTACGCCGCCGATGTCGGTTCGTCCTTCCGCCCTCAAGACCACCCGTCAACCCGCCAGCAGTCGACCCGAACCTCCGATCACCCTGTCTTACGGGCTGCTGGCGAAAGCACACGGCACACCGACGCCAAGACGCACCTCTGCCTCCTGCCCCTGCGACCGGACGATCAGCGGCACACACGCGGGCTGCGCGACCCAGGTGCCACCGGCGAAGTGCAACCACGGTCCGCCGGACGGCCCTGGGCACGCCGGTACATGAACCGCCGCAGCGGGTGTGGCCGGATTTCCCCAGCCAACGCGGGCCCGGTCCTCCCAGCCCGGCCCCACTTGAATGTCGACCGCGGCGCCGGCCCGCACCACCAGCCCCCACTTGGCGAACAGCCGCGCCGCGGGATCTGCTTCGCCCGAATCTCCCACCTGCAACACCGACAACGTCGGCACGGCAACGTTCGGCACAGCCAGCCGATAGTCACCCGGCGGATCCGGCCGCGCCGCTATCGACCATCCGCACGACACCAAACCAACACCGGGCGCCGACGACGGATCCGAGCCCGAATCCGCCGGCGTCGAGGCCGAAACTGTGCCGGTTCGCATTTGCTCGGCCAGACCACTGCCTCCAACGCCCGAAGGCGCCGCTGTCCCATCTCAATGAAGTTGCGCGGCCTCAATGAAGTTTGGTCCGACTCGGCTGGTTCTCTCGACTGCCGGGCAGTGAGCTATTCCGCGCAACCGTTTGATTGCGTGGAGTGGTCATGTGGTGCGGTTGTGGTCGATGTGTAGGAGTACCAGGGCTGCGGCGACAATCCGGCCA
>Ga0207661_10003390_pt1 | contig 11058 bp, 10 predicted proteins | sample KBSC713LmetaG_FD_184337 | JGI IMG/M metagenome (GOLD analysis project Ga0207661, IMG submission 184337) | Corn rhizosphere microbial communities from Kellogg Biological Station, Michigan, USA - KBS C7.1-3L metaG (SPAdes) (version 2) | ecosystem: Host-associated > Plants > Roots > Rhizosphere ... | reverse complement strand
GTGCCGTCATATTCCTAGAAGATTTGACGCGTGTGCAGGCGCAGGCGCGCCAGATGAAGCTCGCCGCTCTCGGACGGCTTACCGCGAACATCGCCCACGAAGTGAGGAATCCGTTATCCGCGATCAGTCATGCGACGGAGCTGCTCCAGGAAGAACCGGCGCTCAATGAGACCGTCACCCGGCTGCTCACCATCATTCACGACAATACACGCCGCTTGGACCGCATGGTTAATGATGTATTGAAACTCAACCGCAAAGACCGTGCGCTGCGCGAAGTGTTCGAGGTCGGTAATTACCTGAAGACGTTCGCTGAGCAGTTTTGCCAGATTGAAAAGATTGCACCGTCAGTCATCGCGCTCGAGCTCGCCGTTGAGGCGGATGTGTCGTTCGATCACAGCCATCTCAACCAGGTGATGTGGAATCTCTGCCGCAACGCGCTGCGTCACAGCCGCCGGCAGGACGGCAGCATACGCATCGCCGTTGACGTTATGAACGACGGTAGTGTTGTAAAATTGGATGTGGTCGATGACGGTCCGGGCGTGCCGCCGCCGGTGCGCAATCAGTTGTTCGAGCCTTTCTTTACGACGGTGAGCAGCGGGACCGGGCTCGGTCTGTACATCGCGCGCGAAGTCTGCGAAGCGAATGATGCGACGCTCGAATACGTTGAAACGCCAACGGGCGCCCAGTTCACAGTGATATGCCAGGGAGTCACAGGAGAATAATGCTAAAAAGCAGAGTGCTGATCGTCGACGATGAAGCCGATATTCGCGAGCTGCTGAGCCTTACTCTGCAGCGCATGGGACTCGACACGGATTGCGCGGCCGGCGAATTCGAGGCGACGCAATTCATGCAAAAGCACAGTTATGATCTGTGCCTCACCGACATGCGTCTGCCGGACGGCGATGGACTGCAGTTGCTCGACCATGTAAGCCGTCACTTTGCAAGTACGCCTGTTGCGGTGATCACGGCGCATGGCAGCGCCGAAAACGCCGTCGCCGCGCTCAAGGCCGGCGCCTTCGACTATCTCGCAAAGCCGGTGTCGCTGAATCAGTTGCGCGCTCTCGTGCGTTCGGCCCTCAAGCTGCCGCGCGCCAGCACGCAGAGGAAAGCGGACGACAAAGAAGTCGAGGTATCGAATTATCCCGAGTTGCTCGGGGTCTCCGCCCTCATGGAGCAAACGCGCAAGATGATCGACCGGCTCGCGCGCAGCCAGGCGCCTGTCCATATCAGTGGCGAATCGGGCTGCGGCAAGGAATTGGCGGCGCGTCTCATGCATCTCAAGGGCCCGCGTCGCGATGCGCCCTTCGTGCCGGTCAATTGCGGCGCGATTCCCGAGAATCTCATGGAAAGCGAATTCTTCGGCTACAAGAAGGGCGCATTTACCGGTGCCGAGCAGGATAAGCATGGTTTCTTTCAGGCGGCGGATACCGGTACGTTGTTTCTCGACGAGGTCGCCGATCTGCCGATCCATATGCAGGTGAAATTGCTGCGCGCGATCCAGGAAAAGAAGGTGCGCAAGGTCGGCTCGACCAGCGAAGAAAACGTCGATGTGCGCATCATCAGCGCGACGCATCGGCGCCTCGCGGACCAGGTGGAGAGCGGCGCGTTTCGCCAGGACCTCTTCTACCGGCTCAACGTCATTGAGCTGCGCATGCCCGCGCTGCGCGAGCTGCGGGAGGACATTCCGTTGCTGGCTGCGGAAATCGTCAAAAAGCTCGTGGCGCCGCTCAACATCGCGCCGCCGAAATTGTCGCCTGCTGCCCTGAATGATCTGCAGGCGTACGACTTTCCCGGCAACGTGCGCGAGCTCGAGAATGTCATAGAGCGCGCGCTTGCCTTGACGACCAGTGAGGAAATCAAGCGCGAAGATCTGCAGCTGTCACAGCCCGTTGCTCGCGATGACGGCGCCAGTCTGCTCGGTGCGCCATTGCCGGAGCGGCTCGAGGACCTCGAGAAGCGCGCGATCATGCAGGCGCTCGAGAAGACGCGCTACAACCGCACGGCCGCAGCCAAGCTGCTCGGCATCACGTTCCGCGCCCTGCGCTACAAGATGGAAAAGCTTGGCATCAAGGACGCGCTCGAGTCTAACGACTGAACGAACACGAGCTGGCGGAACACGCATGACGCTTCATTCGGGCGGCGCTTAATCGTAGCCGCGGACGGTCGTGCGTATTAATCGCGAAGGTTTGGTAGAAAGCGCGCGCTTTGTGCGATCACCCAATGCGGACGCGCGCCCGCAGGATGCGCGCATAGAGCTCATCGTCATCCACAATATCAGCTTGCCGCCGAACGAATATGGCGGATCGGGAATCATCGAGCTGTTTACCAACACGCTCGATCCCAACGCGCATAGCTACTATCAAACGATTGCAGGGCTGCGCGTGTCTGCGCACTTTCTCATAAGACGCAGCGGCGAGCTGATTCAATTCGTCCCGTGTGAAGAACGCGCGTGGCATGCCGGCGAATCCAGTTGGCGCGGGCGCGAGCGCTGCAACGACTTTTCGATTGGCATCGAGCTGGAAGGAAGCGATGACGCTGCGTTCGAACCGATCCAATATGCGCGTGGGGCGGAGCTCGTGCGCGCTATCAAGCGACGTTATCCGATAGCTGCAACCGTGGGCCACTCCGATATAGCGCCGGCCCGTAAGACTGATCCCGGGCCGTTCTTCGATTGGTCGCGCTTCGAAAGTCTTCTTTAGGCGCCTGCACGGGGTCTGATTGCCGCGCCAAAAAGCGCCCAAGGCCGAGGCAAGGGATTTGTGGTTGAAGCGTCGTGGAATGTGCGCCGGCCCGAATTTTTGCCCGTGATCGCAAAAAAACAACAGAGCTCTTTGAATGCCTCTGCTCCTGTTCGGACTTTGTAGGAGACGACGCTTTGACGCCATTTCAAGGCCGCGCGCTGATTAATTTTTATGCACTAATTAGCTTGGAGTTACAAGTGAATCGCGGCCGCTTCGCAGGTAAATTCGAGGGCGTAAAAAAACTTTAAGAAAGCTATTGCACTCGAAAAATCTAGCTACTAGAATTAGTTCAAAGCCTCTGAGCAAGCACAATATATAGTGGTTGCCGGGCACCGCCCAAAGACCGGCAAAAAGGCGGAAAAGATAAAGAAATGAACGGTTAAGGAGACTCCCACATGCAACTAGTCACGAACATTCCCGCATCCGCTTCCATCGCCGCCTTTGGCAGCGAGGAAAGCCCTCGGTCCGTCCCGTCAAGCTTCTCCGAATATAAGATTATCCGGCGCAATGGCGCCGTCGTCAGTTTCGAGCCGTCCAAGATTTCTGTCGCGCTGACCAAGGCGTTTATAGCGGTGAACGGCGGACAGGGTGCTGCGTCCGCACGCGTCCGCGAAATCGTCGCCAAGCTTACCGATACTGTGGTTGCTGCGCTGATGCGAAGGCAGCCGACCGGCGGGACGTTCCATATCGAAGACATACAGGACCAGGTGGAACTGGCGCTGATGCGCTCGGGCGAGCACGAAGTCGCGCGCGCATACGTCCTTTACCGCGAACAACGCGCGCAGGAACGGGCCAAGCAACGTGAAGCGCAGGCGCGGGTGGTGGCAACGCAACCGACCATCAATGTCCTCGAAAATGGCGAGACGCACGTATTGGACGTGGCAAAGATGGCCGCGCTGGTCCATGAGGCGTGTGAAGGACTGGGCCGCGCAGTCGACGCCGGTGTGATCATGCAGGCGACGTTGAAGGACCTGTACGAAGGCGTGCCGATCGAGGAAGTGCGCAAGTCGCTTATTTTATCGGCGCGTGCCTTGATTGAGCAGGACCCTGCCTATAGCTATGTTACGGCGCGGCTATTGTTGAATTCGCTGCGGCTTGAAACGATCGGCGAAGAGCTCACCCAAGCCGACATGAAAACCCGTTATGCGGAAGCATTCCCGCTGCTGATCAAAAAAGGCATCGAGGCGGAACTGCTCGACGAACGCATGGGCAATTACGATCTTAAAAGTCTTGGCGCGGCGCTGGACGCAAAGCGCGACTTCAAGTTCGGTTACCTAGGACTGCAGATTCTCTATGACCGGTATTTTCTGCATGTGCGCGGTCAGCGCATCGAGCTGCCGCAAACGTTTTTCATGCGGGTTGCGATGGGCCTGGCGCTAAATGAGCCCGAGGATCAACGCGAGGCGCGCGCGATCGAGTTCTATAACGTGCTGTCGTCGTTCGACTTCATGAGTTCGACGCCGACTTTGTTCAACTCGGCCACGCGCCGCTCGCAGCTCGCCAGCTGCTACCTGACGACCGTCGCCGACGATCTCGATGGCATCTATGAGGCGATCAAGGAGAACGCGATGCTGCAGAAATACGCAGGCGGCATCGGCAATGACTGGACGCCCGTGCGAGCGCTGGGTGCCCATATCAAAGGGACCAACGGAAAATCACAGGGTGTCGTGCCATTCCTCAAGGTAGTCAATGACACCGCAGTTGCCGTTAATCAGGGCGGCAAGCGAAAAGGCGCGGTGTGCTCGTACCTCGAAACCTGGCATCTCGACATCGAGGAATTTCTCGAGCTGCGCAAGAACACGGGCGATGACCGCCGGCGCACGCATGACATGAACACGGCCAACTGGATACCCGATTTGTTCATGAAGCGCGTCATGGAAAACGGCGATTGGACCTTGTTTTCGCCGTCGGACGTGATCGACTTGCACGACAAGTTCGGCAAGGCGTTCGAGCAGGCTTATCAGGCGTACGAAGCAAAGGCCGCCAGGGGCGAGTTGAAGCTCTTCAAAAAACTGCCGGCCGCGCAGCTCTGGCGGAAGATGCTCACAATGCTGTTCGAGACCGGACATCCGTGGATCACATTCAAGGATCCGTGCAATATCCGCTCGCCGCAAAGCCATGTAGGTATCGTCCACAGCTCGAATTTGTGCACGGAGATCACGCTCAACACCAACGAGGACGAGATCGCGGTGTGTAATCTGGGCTCGGTGAACATGCCGGCTCACCTCGATGTATCCACCGGCACGCTCGACATCGAGAAACTCAGACGCACCGTACATACGGCGATGCGGATGCTGGACAACGTCATCGATCTCAATTACTACTCGGTCAATAAGGCGCGCAATTCGAATTTCAAGCATCGCCCGGTCGGCATCGGCATCATGGGCTTCCAGGATTGTCTGCACATGCTGCGTATCCCGTATGCGTCGCAGGCGGCGGTTGAATTTTCCGATCGTTCCATGGAGGCAATCGCCTATACCGCATACGCGGCATCGGCGGATCTTGCAGAAGAACGCGGCCCTTACTCGACCTTCAAGGGATCGCTGTGGGACAAAGGCGTTTTCCCGCACGAATCTTTGAAGCTGCTCGCCGAACAGCGCGGCGGCTATGTAGAAGCGGATCTGTCAACGACGCTCGACTGGGAATCGCTGCGCAAGCGCATCAAGCTCGTGGGCATGCGCAACTCGAACTGCATTGCGATTGCGCCAACCGCGACCATCGCGAATATCACTGGTCTTTCACAGTGCATCGAGCCCACATATCAAAACCTATATGTGAAATCGAATCTGTCCGGTGAATTTACCGTTGCCAACGAATATCTGGTGGCCGATCTGAAGCGGCTCAATCTGTGGGACGAAGTGATGATCTCGGACCTCAAATATTTCGACGGCACTCTCGCCAAGATCGACCGCATTCCTGCGGAAGTACGCAGCCTCTATGCGACTGCGTTCGAAGTGGAGCCGAAGTGGCTGGTCGAATGTGCGGCGCGGCGCCAGAAGTGGATCGATCAATCGCAGTCGCTGAACATTTACATGGCGGGCGCGTCGGGCAAGAAGCTCGATGAGACATACAAGCTCGCGTGGCTGCGAGGACTGAAAACGACGTATTACCTGCGCACGATGGGCGCGACGCACGCGGAAAAATCGACTGTCAAAGCAGGCGCGTTGAACGCTGTGCCATCGGACGGCGGCATCAGCGCCACGCCGGCGACGGACGCGAAGTTCTGTGTGATCGACAATCCGGAATGCGAGGCGTGCCAGTAAAGGCGCGACAAATTTATTACTGCAGAGGTTAGACACAGAGCAACCCGGCGGGCCCACCGACTAAACCAATAAAGGGCACGCGAGCTGTTGATCGTCGTCCACCCACAAAATCAATAAAGGAGTTCAAGTATGTTGCAATTCGAAGAAACCACGACTAACGCCGGCAGCATGGCCACCGTTGGCATGCATGCGGCGAGCGGGGACGCGGCCGAGCGCAATGCGCTGCCGGCAGATCCTGCCGCCGCCTTGGCGGCGGTGGCGCCGGCACAATCGCCGGCTGCGGTCGAGTTACGGCGCGTCAACGCGGCCGACAAGCGCATCATCAACGGCCGGACGGACGTCAACCAGCTTGTGCCGTTCAAGTACAAGTGGGCGTGGGAGAAGTACCTTGCCGCCTGCGCGAATCACTGGATGCCGCAGGAAATCCAGATGAGCCGCGACATCGCGTTATGGAAGGACCCCAACGGTCTTACCGAGGATGAGCGTCGCCTGATCAAACGCAATCTGGGCTTTTTCGTGACTGCCGACTCGCTCGCCGCGAACAATATCGTGCTCGGCACGTATCGGCACATTACCGCGCCGGAATGCCGGCAGTATCTTCTGCGTCAGGCGTTCGAAGAGGCGATTCACACGCACGCCTATCAGTACATCGTCGAAAGCCTGGGCTTGAACGAAGGCGAAGTCTTCAACGCCTATCACGAGATTCAGTCGATTCGCGACAAGGATGAATTCCTGATCCCGTTTATCGACACGCTGACAAATCCGAACTTCAAGACGGGCACCCCAGAGAGCGATCAGCAACTGCTGAGAAGCCTGATTGTGTTTGCATGCATCATGGAAGGACTGTTCTTTTACGTCGGCTTCACGCAAATTCTGGCGCTCGGACGCCAGAACAAGATGACCGGCGCCGCGGAGCAGTATCAGTACATCCTGCGCGATGAGTCGATGCACTGCAATTTCGGTATCGATCTAATCAACCAGATCAAGATGGAGAACCCGCACCTGTGGACGCAGGAATTCCGGGCTGAGATGGGCGACTTGATGCGCAAGGCGGTCGATCTTGAATACCGCTACGCGGAAGACACCATGCCACGCGGCGTGCTGGGACTCAATGCACCGATGTTCAAAGAGTATCTGCGCTACATCGCGAACCGGCGCTGTCAGCAGATTGGACTCGACATGATGTACGAAGGAGCGACCAACCCATTCCCCTGGATGTCAGAGATGACCGACCTCAAGAAGGAACGCAATTTCTTCGAAACACGTGTAATTGAATATCAAACGGGAGGTGCGCTCAGTTGGGATTAAGCCTGCTTGCAAATAGATATCCGCGGAATCGACGCCGCATACACACGATTACCGAGTGCCGCGCTGAAGACAACTATACGTTGTGGCTGCGCTTCAATGACGGTCTGGAAGGCCACGTCTACCTCGGTGATCTGGTGCATACCAACTATTTCCGGATGTTGGGCGACATCGATACTTTTAACCGGGTCGAAGTGGATCCCGTCGAAAACACGGTGACGTGGGAAGGCGGCATCAAGATGGACCCGGAAGTTCTTTACCGCGACCTGGCGAGCAAAGCCCAGTCGGCTTTGCAGTAGTAGCAATCGCCGCACTGTCCCGCGTAAAATCGAGCGGGACGTCGTCCGCATCCCGCGGGCGGCCAGCGCGTCCGCACCGCACGTGAAGCGATTGTCTGGTGCCGGTCGTGCGATATCGTTGCGACAGACAGGAGAGCACTATGGCAAAAGCAAAGAAACGCAAGATCGTCCAGAAAAAGGCCGCCGCGCACAAGCGTAAAACCGCGGCAAGCAAATCCACGGCCGCGCGCAAGAAAGCACCTGCACGCAAAGCGGCGTCACGCAAGGCCGCGCGCCCTGCAGGTAAAAAATTCGCGGCAAAAAAGGCGGCCAGGAAGGCATCGCCCGCGAAAAAGCCGAGTACCAAGCCATTGCCGGCAAAAAAGCCCGCAGCCAAGAAATCGCGCGCAAAAAAGACCGCAGGTCGCGAGCGGCCGGTCAGCGTCTCGATGCCGGTGACGGGCGCGGACACGCCGGTGACGGCGCCGCTCACCGATGCACCGCAGCCCACTTCCATCCCCGGTGCATGGCCTTTTCCCATGGCGGCGCGCTCCTAGTCGTTACGACAGCCGGCGAGGAAACGTCTCCCATATTCGCCGCTACATCTGCGAGGTTAGCGCTTGAGACAGGCAGCCGTTGGCTTTGCCGGCGAGCGGCGGGAGTGACCGGTTGCTTAAGCCACTCAGTTTCGCCGGCCTCATGCTCGTGGCCGGCATCGCATGTGCGGCAATGCCCGGTGTCACGATACAGTCGTCGAAGGCGAGCTTTGACGACGTAAAAGAGCGCGTCGTCACGCAGATCGAGAATCGCGGTCTGATCATCAACTACACGTCGCACGTGGGTACCATGCTCGAGCGAACGGGCAAGGACATCGGGCGCGACCGTCAGTTGTACTCGCAGGCAGAAGTGCTCGAGTTTTGCAGCGCCGGATTGTCGCGTTCGACCATGGAAGCGGATCCGCGCAACATCGTCTACTGCCCCTATACAATCGCTCTGTATGTTCTGACTAGTGAGCCCTCGCGTGTCTACGTGTCGTATCGCCGCCCGCTGGCGACCGGTTCTCCGCAGTCGATGAAAGCATTGCGCGCCGTCGGTAAGCTCCTCGACAATATCGTCGGCGACGCCTTGAAGTGATGCAGGGTCGTCCTCAAAGGAGCGGCGATGGAGCGCAAACGGCTTAACGCGAGCAATATCCGGTCAGCGGGGTACGACAGCCGCAGCCGCGTGCTCGAAATCGAATTCAGCAGTGGCGGTATCTTTCAATACAGCGGCGTTTCAGACGAGGTATACCGGCGGCTCATGAATGCCCCGTCACCGGGCAGTTTCTTTCGCGACGAAATCGAAGAAAGCTTTACCGGTAAGCGCATACGATGATGTGGCAGCGCCCGCCGGGGCGCGTTATGGCTTGACCCTTATCCGCGCGCTTTAGTAGAGTAGCCCACCGGCCTGCCTGGCCGGCATGCGCCGCCCTGGGGAACATATGAAAATAAATTCACTGGCCCGTTTGGGCATCACCGCTTTCCTGTGCATGCTCGCCGCGGCGGTTCAGGCGCAAGGCGATAGCTGCAAGAATCGCGGTGATCTCGATACGCAATATTGCGACGAGAATAAGGATCTGGTCGCGGATCCGCCCAAAGATCCCAAGCGCTTTAAAACACCCAATACACTGGTTTTCACGTACACACCGGTCGAAGATCCGGCGGTATATGAGCAGGCATTTCGCCCGTTCACCGATCATCTCGCCAAGTGCACGGGCAAGAAAGTCGTTTTTTACCAGGTGCAATCAAACGCGGCTGAAATTGAAGCGATGCGCTCGGGGCGTCTGCACGTCGGGGGCTTTTCCACCGGTCCGACGGCATTCGCAGTCAACATTGCGGGCGCAGTGCCGTTCGCCGTAAAGGGCGACGGAAAAGAGTTTCAGGGCTACAACCTGATTGTAATCGTCAAAAAAGACAGCCCGTACCACAAGCTCGCAGATCTCAAGGGCAAAAAGTTTGCACACACATCGCCCTCGTCCAACTCAGGCCATATGGCGCCGCTGGCGCTGTTCCCGTCGCAGGGCCTCACACCCGAAAAGGACTACAAGATTCTGTTTTCCGGCAAGCACGACTCCTCGGTGATGGGCGTTAACTCGGGCGACTACGACGCGGCTGCCGTCGCATCGGACGTGTTTCACCGTATGGGCTCGCGCGGTCAGGTAAAGGAAGACGACTTTCGCGTCATTTATCGCAGCCAGAAATTTCCGACCTCGTCCTTTTCGTATGCGCATGATCTCGAGCCGAAGTTTCGTGATCAGATGCTGAAATGTTTTTACGATTACCGCTTCACGCCGGAAATGCAGAAAACGTTCGACGGCGCCGACCGCTTCGTGCCCGTTACATACTTCAAGGACTGGGAAGTGGTGCGCAAGGTCGCTGAAGGCTCGGGCGAAGCGTTCAATCGCGCGGCTTACGAGAAGGAATCGGCGCGCGAAGAGGCAGCGCGCAAGAAGGCAGCCGAGGACAAAGCGGCAAAGAAATAACGGCGCATGAACAACGGCGCCGCGCTCAGCATCCACCATCTGAGCAAGGAATACACGCGCGGCAAGCCGGTTTTGCGCGACATCAATCTCGACTTCGATGCCCGCGGATTCACCGCAATCATCGGCCCATCGGGTACGGGCAAGAGCACGCTCATCCGCTGCATCAACCGGCTGGTCGAGCCGACCAGCGGCGAGATTTTTTTCCTCGGACGTGATCTCGTAACACTCTCCGGCCGCGCGCTGCGCGAAGCACGCCGCCAGATCGGCATGGTGTTTCAGGAATACAACCTCGTCGAGCGCCTGACCGTGATGGAGAATCTGCTCTGCGGACGCCTCGGCTACGTCGCTCCGCTCAACGCGTGGCTGCGCAGGTTTCCCCAGATTGACATCGATGCTGCATTCGATCTGCTCGATGTCGTCGGCCTCAGCGGATTCGCCAACCAGCGTGCGGACACGCTATCGGGCGGACAGCGCCAGCGCGTCGGCATCGCGCGCGCGGTGATGCAGCATCCCCAGCTCATGCTGGCCGACGAGCCGACTTCGTCGCTCGATCCGAAGACTTCAGTCGAGATCATGACGCTCGTGCGCGATCTCGGCATCGCGAAGAACATTCCGATCATAGTGAACATGCACGATGTCGAGCTCGCCAAGCGGTTCGCGGACCGCATCGTCGGCATGTCGGATGGTAGCGTGGTTTACGATGGCGCACCGTCGGGACTCACTGACGACCACCTGAAGTCGATATACGGCGGTCAGGATTGGCTTGCATGAAATCGCGCGCATGTTGACCGCAGCACCGCGAGTCGCGTTTCCGCCAAACTGGGGCGTGCGGGTAGGATGGATCGCACTCGCTGCTTATGTGATTTACGCCTGCTCGTTGCTCGATTTTACGTGGGCGCGATTCTTAGTCGGCCTCGACAACGGCGCGCGCTTTATCGGTCGCATGTTTC
>Ga0207661_10003389_pt1 | contig 11067 bp, 6 predicted proteins | sample KBSC713LmetaG_FD_184337 | JGI IMG/M metagenome (GOLD analysis project Ga0207661, IMG submission 184337) | Corn rhizosphere microbial communities from Kellogg Biological Station, Michigan, USA - KBS C7.1-3L metaG (SPAdes) (version 2) | ecosystem: Host-associated > Plants > Roots > Rhizosphere ... | reverse complement strand
CCGGGTATCGCTCGTGCTCGTGCAAGCGTCCCTCTCCGTCGTGCTGCTCGTCGGCGCGGGCCTGTTCGTGCGCAGCAACGCGAGTGCGCGCTCGATCGACATCGGCTTCGACGCCGATCGCCTCGTCTACGCGACGGTTTATTTCGCCGATCCACAGGGACACTACGTGAAATACTTCGATCGGGGTCACATGGTCGAGGTGACGGACGGTCTCCGACACGTTGCGGCGCGGATGCGGATGGTGCCGGGTGTTCAGTCGACGGCGCTAGCCGCATCGGCTCCGATGCGCGGATATGCGATGGTGCGATTGTTTCTCGAGGGTGGCCGCCCGGCACCGGAAGTCAATGGCATCGACCCGACCATCAACGCCGCCACGCCGGACTATTTCCGGACCGCGGGCGTCAACATCGTGCGCGGCCGATTGTTCGACGCTGGAGACAAGATGGGCACAGAACCCGTTGCTGTGGTGAACGAGACAGCCGCCCGCGCGTACTGGCCCGGGCGCGATCCGCTTGGTCAGTGTATCATGATGAACACGGCCAGTGCGCCGTGCACGCGGGTAATTGGTGTGATGCACGACGTGCATCTTTTCGATCTCGTAGAAAAACCGATTGCGAACGCGATCCTCCCGGTCGCACAGCAACCTGACAGCGACAGGTTTGCCAATCCGTCATTTCTCATCGTGCGCGCTGCGCCACGCGAAATTGGCCCGGTCGCTTCGGCGCTTCGGCGCGCGGTCCGGGACCAGTTCCCAACCGCCGAGCCCCCGTTTATCGAGACGAGCACGGGCTACATGCACCGTGAGCTGACGCCGTGGAGACTGGGCGCGTTGCTCTTCACGGTGTTCGGCGTGCTCGCACTCGTCGTCGGCGCGATCGGGGTGTTCAGCGTGCTCGCGTATTCCGTTAGTCAGCGGACGCACGAGATGGGCGTGCGGATGGCGCTCGGCGCCCGCGACGCGCAGGTGATGTCGCTCGTGATCGGCGAGGGCGTGCGCGTCGTGCTCGCCGGCGTCGCCCTCGGCGTAGCGGCATCGCTCGCGTTAGGCAGGCTCGTCGCGTCGATGCTGTACGGGACGTCGCCGCACGATCCCATCGTGTTGGCGAGCGTGGCCGTGCTATTGACGGCCGTGAGCGTGGTGGCGAGCGCGGTGCCGGCCTGGCGCGCGTCGCGCACCGATCCCGTCATCGCGCTGCGCGCCGACTGAGCACGGCTTACCCGGCGCGTAGCGTGGCCAGCGGCTCGATGCGCGTCGTCCTGCGCACGGGTACATAGCAGGCGAGCGCCGCTTAGCGGCAACCATTCATTTTTCCAGCCGACTCCGCTGACGAGTTCTCGGATCGCACACACCACAGCGGCACGATTCACATGCCTTCCATCGCGCGTAAGATTGTCGCGGCGTTCTTCGCATGCGCCGTTGCCGGCGCGCCGGCCCGCGCCCAATCCGCTGGCGACGCGCGCCAGTCGAACACCACCGACGTCGACCTGGGTCACATGGTACTCGTCGTGTCCGAGGCGTGGACGGCCCAGGTCTTTCACATCGTCGACCAACTGTCACAGTGGGATCAGTACGCCCACAAGCAGTACGTCCGCTGGGCACGCGCACAGCTCCTGTTGTCGGCGCAGGACAGCGCGCTCCTCGCGCGACATGCGGCGATGCGGCGCGCGCGCGGATGGGGCCACGGCTTCGAGCAGTCCTTCCTGGTCGATGCGCCTATCGAAGCGGCCGCCCTACGGGCGACAGCGAGCGGCCTGCTGTCGGCGCCCGAAGCCAACGAAGAAAAAGCGATCCTGCTGCACTTCGCGTCCAAGCTCGAGCCGCTGCGCCGGGCCGAGCGAGAGCGAGTGGACGCGTTCAGGCAGGAGCTGCTCGCCAACCGGGCACGCCTAACGCCGATCGTCGATCAAATGGCGCGCTTCGCCGGCGCGACCTCGGTGGTGCGGGTCCCGGTGTTCATCATGTCCAATCCGGAAGAAACCAGCGGCGGCGGAGAAGCGAACGGCGGACGCCTCGTAATCGAAGTACCATCGCCGTCGCCGATCGAGTTCGTCCTTCACGAGTCGTTGCACGTCTTGCTTGCACCGAAAGCCAACGTGATCAAGGCAGCGGCCAATTCTGCCGGCATCCCGTTCGAGACGCTTAACGAGGCCGTGGCGTATGCGCTCGCGCCGGGCATCACCGATGATGCCCAACAGAACGACTACTTGCCAATCAGCTTGTCACCTTCATCCTGCAAGGCGTGCCGGCCAACAATCCGTACGTGCAATCCTATAGCATGGCCATCATCATCCGTCCGGCACTGCGTGCCGCACTCGCGCACGGCGAGCCGCTCGATGCGTTCCCGCCGCAGGCGATCGCCCGATGGCACACGGTTTCTCCACGATAGGGCGCACAACGGCAAGAACCGATTTCGTCCACGGTTCACCGAGCTCCGCACCCAGCGCGATCAGCTCATCGCGCCGGCGCGAACGCGCTTCGCCTCCAACCCGAAGATTCGCGACGGTCGTCACTCTGCTCAGGTCCGAGTCGGGCAAGGGCATCGAGGCCATGACGCACTGATCGGCCGTCTTGCGCCGCCGCGATTCAGAACGCCTCTTTTAGCAGCCCAGCGGCGCGGCGTACTTCTCCCAAGGGACCAACCACATGTCATTGCATCGCTCGCCTAACGTCTTGTCGCTCGCGTTGCTCGCATGCCTCGTCCTCGCGCTAGTAACGGCGCGCGCACGCCTCGCGGCCCAGACGCCGACCCTGCCCAGCGAGACGCCGGCCACGTTCAAGGCGGCGACGTCGACGTTCAACTACGAGCGGCGCGACGTGATGATCCCGATGCGCGACGGCGTCAAGCTGCACACCGTGATCCTCGTGCCGAAGGGCGCCCACCGCGCGCCCATCCTGCTCACACGCACGCCCTACGACGCCACCGCGACGACCTCATACGCGCAGAGCGCGCACCTCGCGCCGGAACTCAACGGCTACGACAACGCGCTCCAGGTGATCATCCCCGGCGGGTACATCCGCGTCGTCCAGGACATTCGCGGCAAGTACGGCTCCGAGGGCGACTACGTGATGAATCGTCCGCTTGTCGGTCCGCTCAATCCCACGAAAGTCGATGAATCAACAGACACGTACGACACCATCGACTGGCTCATCAAGAACATCCCCGAGACGAACGGCAACGTCGGCGAGCTCGGCATCTCCTACGATGGGTTCGAGCCCTTGATGGCGTTGGTCCATCCGCATCCCGCGCTCAAGGTGTCCGTGCCGATGAATCCCATGGTGGACGGTTGGATGGGCGACGACTGGTTCCACAACGGCGCGTTCCGCGAACAGAACATGCCGTACATCCTCGAGCAGGAAGCGACGCGCGACAACAGCGCCAAGTGGTGGACCGACCACTTCGACGACTACGACGTCTACATGCAGTCCGGGTCCGCCGGCGAGTTGGGCAAACTGCACGGGCTCGAGCAAGTGGGCTTCTGGAACAAGATCCTCGCGCACCCGAGCTACGACGCGTGGTGGCAGCAGCAGGCGATGGACAAGATCCTCGGTGCCGAACCGATCACGGTTCCGGTAATGCTGGTGCACAGTCTCTGGGACCAGGAAGACATCTACGGCGCCATCGCCGTGTACAAGGCGATCAAGCCCAGGGACACATCCAACGACCGGGTCTTCCTCGTGATCGGCCCGTGGCACCACGGCCAGGAGATCGAAAACGGCAGCTCGCTCGGCGCCGTGAACTTCCAGGCGAACACGTCGGAATGCTTTCAGCGCAACATCCTCGGCCCGTTCCTCGCGCACTATCTCAAGGACGGCGCGCCGCCAATGGACGTGGCGCCGGTGAGTGCGTACGAAACCGGAACAAACCGGTGGGAGCGCCTGCGCGCCTGGCCCGCCGGGTGCGACGCCGGGTGCACTATCCGGCGCACGCCGCTGTATCTCGGTGCAGGGCTGACGGCGAGCTTTACTGCGCCCACGTCGACGGCGGCGGACGCCGCGTTCGACTCGTACATCTCGGATCCCGCCCGGCCGGTTCCGTTCCGGGCCCGACCCATCCAGCCCATCGGCTACACGCCGCCCCTCACGTGGGTACAGTGGCTGGTGGACGACCAGCGCGAGGCGGGCGGCCGCACCGACGTGTTGTCGTACGAGACCAGTGTCCTGACGGAACCGGTCAAGATCAGCGGCCAGCCCGTTGCCAATCTCATCGCCTCCACGACCGGCACCGACGCCGACTGGGTGGTGAAGGTGATCGACGTCTATCCCGACGAAGTGGGCGACGAGCCCGCGATGGGCGGCTACGAACTGCCGGTGTCAATGGACATCTTCCGCGGCCGCTATCGCGAGAGCTTCGCGACCCCCAGGCCGATCACGCCGAAGGAGCCGCTGCTGTACAAGTTCGACCTGCCGACGACCAACCACGTCTTCCTGCCCGGCCACCGGATCATGATCCAGATCCAGTCGAGCTGGTTCCCGCTCTACGATCGCAACCCGCAGACCTTCGTGCCCAACATCTTCTGGGCCAAGCCGGGCGACTACAGGAAGGCCGAGCAGCGGGTATTTCACGAGCTGGGACACGCGAGCTTCGTCGATCTTCCCGTGGTGGTCGGAGGCCGGTAAGGAACGCGTCGGAACCCGACGCGCGCATTTGCATGACGGCCGGCGTGCGCCTACTTCTCGGGCGACGTCGTCTGAGGCTCCGGCGGAATCGTCTGAATCGCTTCGCCCTTCACGAGCGTGCGCTCGAAAAAGTCGCCGGTGGCGGCGAACACGCGCACCCACGTGCGCCACAGCAGCGAGTCGTGCACTTCGTCGGGGAACACGGTCAGCTCGTACGGCACGTGGTGTTCGCGCAGCAGCGGAACGAGGTTGACGGTTTGTGAGAACGGGACGTTGCGGTCGTCGTCGGCCTGCAGGAGCAACACCGGCGATGTCCACTTGTCCATCGACGCGACCGGTGATGCCTGATAGGCGATCTTCACGGCCTCCGAAGCGCCTGCCCCTGCTCCTGCACCGCCTCCAATGAACGCCGTCCAGTCGTGCACGCCGGCGTAGTCCACACCTGCCTTGAAAATGTCCGAATTGCGGGCCAGGCCGAGCGCGGTCAGATAGCCGCCGTAGGAACCGCCCCACAATCCGATCTTGTCCGGATCGACATAGGGCAGCGCCTGAAGATATTTCGCGCCCGCCACGATGTCCTGATACTCCGACGCCCCGCGCGGGCCGCCCTGCGCGGGTTCGCGAAACTCGCGCCCATACAGAATGCCCAGGCGGTAGTTCACCGACAGCACCACGAACCCCCGGCTCGCCAGATATTCGTTGGCGGCATACATGTAGTTGTACGCATCCATCGGATGGAAGCCGAGCAGCATCTGTCGCGACGGCCCGCCGTGCATGAACACCAGCGCCGGGCTGTGCTGCGGGCGTCCGCGCGGCACGAACAACTGGCCGTGAATCTCCAGTCCATCCGGGCTCTTGAATACCACCTGCTGCGGCGTCACCAGTTGGGTCGAGGGATAATCGGCCGGCAGCGCGCTCGCCGCGATCGCCTCCCGTCCCTGCGTCGTCACACGGTACGGCAACGCCGGCGTCGTCGCGGATGAGCCGAGGCACACCACGGTGGCGCCATCGCCGGTTGCCACCGGCGACCACTCGATCGATTCGCCGTGCGTGAGCGCGACCGGGCCGGGATGATCGACGGCTACGCGCCAGATGTGGCGCCGATCGACGTCGTTTTCATTCGACGCATAGAGCAGCGCTTTCCTGTCGGCCGTGAGCGTCACGCCGCCCTGGAAGGAAAATTTCCCCGGTGTGAGCAGCACCGGCGTGCTCCCGTCGGCCGCCATCGAATAGAGATGCACCCAACCGTCTTCCTGTGACGCGAACACGATGCGGTTGCCGGCGGCGAACTGAAACGCGTCGCCTTCCCATTCACTGCCGGGATACGATCCATTCGCATCGGGCGTGCTCTGCCAGATCTCGCTGGCCTTCCCGCTCGCCGCATCCCACACCCAGATGGTCCACGGCTGCGGGCGTCCGGACAGGAAGCTGCCGCCGCGAGCGATCAGTCGAATGAATGCCAGCTTCGAGCCGTCGGGCGACCAGCGGGGCAGCATGTCGCGAAATACGCTGGGGTCGAGGTACTGCACGGTGGGGCTGCCGAACCGGTAGATACCGATCAGGGCATGCGTGCCGCGATTGCTGACGAAGGCAATGGCCTTTCCGTCGGGCGACCAGCGCGGCTGGGAATTGTCGCCGCGGATGTAGGCGAGCTGTCGCGCCGCTTTCGCGCCGGAAATCGGCGCCAGCCACAGCTCGTGCCGTCCGCTCCAGACGGCGTAACGACCGTCGAGTGAAATCTGGATATCTTCGCATCCCTCGAAGTCGCAATTCATGGTGCCCAGGAGTCGCGGCTTGCCGTTCGCCACATCGGCTGCCCACACCTGCTGCTCGGGCCGATGCACGCTGCTCGTAGGATCGGCCACCTCTCCCTGGTCGTTCGTCTCGCTGCCGCGCGCGTAGACCACCGTGCTGCCGTCCGGCGTGAGCCGCAGGCTCGCGATGGGCATTCCGTCGTCGCCGGTGTAGTGCGTCACCTGCCGGCCGGTGAAGGCGGGTCCGTCGGCCACCCAGACGTTGCGCGACCCGCGCGCATCGAAGACCCACGCAATGCGCTCGCCCCGCACCGCGGCGGTGAGTCCGTACGGGAAGGGATAGCTGAGCGCCTGCTCGAGCGTGAACCCGCGGCTCTGCGCGGGCAGGAGCGGCGGGAGCAACGCGAGCAGCCCGAGCAACCCGAGCAGTGCCAGCCGCGCGAGTGACACCACGGGCGTCAGCATCGGCGCCCGCAGCGGCGCGGTTCGCCCTCGATCAGCAGCGTGTGCGGAATGCGTCATCGGTCCGAGGTCCTCCAGCAGTGGAAACGGAGTTGTGGTCGGATGGCCTGGCGCCGCCGGCATCATTGGTATACCACGTGGTATACCATAATTCCTGCACGCACGCAACATGCTGACCGTCACGCAGGTCGGCGCGACGCCAGCGTCGACACCTCCCGAACCACCACGGTCACACTACACGTCCGTGGCTGCCAGCCGTTCCGAGTGGTCGATGGTGATCCATGGCGAGCGCTGTCGAAGGCCCAGGAGCGCGAGGACTCCAAGCACGGCCACGCACACGTACGCGATCCACGAGGTCAGGCCGATGGTCGTCAGGAGCAGGACGGTGGCGCCCAGGGCAAGAACCGTTGGCGGCCAATCGTCGATTTGGCGCACGGTCGTGATGATCCCACGCGCCCAGGACGCGACAGGCTTCCGCCAGAGTCCGAGCGCGATCAGGCTGATCGCAAGCACGGCCCACCGGGCCGGCACCGTCATTGGTACGTTGATGATGACGTGAGCGATGATCGCGGGAATGAGCGAAGCCGTGCGGAGCACGGAGTAGGCAACGCTCGCGGCCCACACGATGAGGCTGATCTGAGCCCCGATGGCCAGCGTGTCGGTGTGTCGGTACTGGCCGTGCGCAACGGTAAAGAACACGGTCGCCATGAGCAGCGAACCGCCCGCGCTGAACGACTCTCGCACTCGGCCGAGCAGATACCCGCGCGTGAAGAACTCCTCGACCAGCGGCACGACGAGGTAGCTTCCGACCGCCAGGTAGAGCCAGAATGCGGCGTTCCATGGCACGCGCGCTTCCAGCGCCCAGAACGGCGTGCCGGGACCAAGGCGTACGTATTCATTCACCAGCCGAAGGAGCTGCCCGGGCACGAAGGCAACCAGACCGAGGAGAATCCCGGTGCCTATGAGCTGGCCGGGCGCATGAGTGCCCACCGTCAACCCATACGACGCCGCGCTCGATCGGCCCCGAACGAAGCCCAGCAGCAGTGCAATCGCGAAGACGAGGCCGTAGCGAACCGTCAGATGGAGGAACTGGACACCCGCCGCGGCACGGAAGTCTGGAACCGGCGCATCATACAGGTAATGATCGGCGCTTGCGATGCCGAAGTGGGCGAGCGCCACGGCCGCGAGCAGAGTCCCGGCAATGAGCGCGAACCCCGGTTCGGCGAACGCAGCGAGGCGATTCAGGGCGCCGCGTTCCTGGCGGAGACCGAACCAGGGATTCGCAGGTCGATGCATGGTCATGGACGGATCCGACTCGCGTCGATCAACTTGCATCACGTCAAGCGTGAGCCGAGTTTTCCAGCAGGGAACCAGGCTGCCATCCGCATATCGTGTTAGCGAAAGCAGCAGTGCGCAAGCTGGTACGTTCGCAAGCGTCCCATCACGCCGAGGATCTTCCCATGATCACGCGACCGGGAATGGACAGGCAACCGTGGCTGCGCGGCACGCGCTGGTTTGCGTTCAGCGTCGCGATGCTCCTGGCAGTTGCCTGCAACGACCCCACGAGCCCCAACGGCGCTGAGCTGACGAGTCGCCATGCGCAGTGGGATGCGCAGCACATCGCCGACTATCAGTACGACTACCTGCTCACCGGATTCTTCATCAACTATGAAGGCAGGCCGATACGGATCGTGGTGCGCGACGGCATCGTGCAATCGGCTGTATTCATCGATGATGGGCAGCCACCCTCCGGACGACCGGGTGACTGGCCAACCATCGACCAGCTCTTCGACCGTGCGGAAACGGCGAAGACGGGAGGCGCGCTCAGCGGGATACGCTACGACTCGCGCTACGACTTCCCGACGCAGATCGACATTTCCGGCCCGCCCGACGCCGGTGGCTCTCTGTTCGCCACGAACTTCGAGGTGACGCGGTAGGCATACATCGGTTGCGACATCGCGCGACTACCATCCCGGGAGAAACGGGAGCAAGCGCCGACGCAGCGTGCTGCACGTGGATCATCGACTGCTGACGCAAACGCAGGGCAGTGCGCTGGAACGCGCGGCAGAGTGCCTTATTGCCGCCGTGGAGTCAAACAGAACCAACCCTGGGGACGCACGCCACCGCCCTCGCTGGCTCCCCCGTAGACCCGCAGACCGCCGTCAACCCAGCGGCCGATGATGTGCTTGGCGTTGAGCTTGAACACCTCGAAAAAAACGCCGGAATCGGTCGTGCGGAGACCGCGATTGCCCATGACAAACGTCAGCCGTCGCGCCGTCGAATCGAATAGCACGTCCCATGGTTGCACGCGATGCGGGGCCTTCGAATTAGGCGCAACGTCGAGATACGAGGGCCAGGTCGTCGAGGCTCGCGCGGTACCGGTGGAGTCCGACGTGAACGCAATCGTGCCTGTGACGATCTGATCCCGCTCGGCGCCGACCGTCGGAGTGAGCTGCAGAAAATAGGTGCCACGAAGCGTTCCCAGGCTGATGCTATCCGGCAGACTCGGCGCTTCCGGCGCCTGCAGTTCAACGCGTCCATCCGCATGTGCCTCGTTCGCCGGGAGTTGTCGCCAGCGCCACCATGCGGAATCACCGGGCGTCGGATCAGTGCAGGCAGTCTGACCTGAAGCCGCAGCGGGAAACGCTAGTCCGAGCATGAATGGAACGAGCAGAAATCGAAGCATCGGAAGCAAAATTTGCAGTCACGTGTTCAGCAGGCGCGCGCCTCGAGCGCAGCGGCACGGGCAAATCCCTCCACACCAGCATTGACCAGACTGACCGCCGCACTGCCAACCATGGGCATCTGCGCCAGGTGCCCGCTCGTGACGGTGATCGATCCCTGGTCGCGCACCGACGCAAAGCCCTACCGGACCACATTCACCTGGCCCATGAGCTTGTTCTGGATGGAGAACAGGACGATGGAGAACAGGAAGTCATCATCGCTCAGGGTGTCCAGCGGTTTGAAGCGGGCCGGCCCCGCGGCACTGATGGTGGCACCGATTGAGAAGGATGCGCATGATGGCAACCGCGCAGCCGCTACCGCCGCTCCGATGTTACGACCGGATGCACGTTTCGCCCGCGCAGCTTGTCGTTGAACGCCACCACGTCGTCCTTCAGCAGCCGCGTCACCTGCGCCTTGATCGTCGCCAGCTGCCCGTGCAGCAGCTGCGCTACCTGCTTTGCCTGGTCGGTCGGCGCGTAGTCCGACCCGCCCACCTCATCGGCAAGATAGAGGAGCTTCTCGGTCAGTTTCGGTGACCAGCGCACGTCGTCCTGACCGCGTCCCGTCACCTTCATCTGGAAGAGCTGCTGCTCCACGCCTACCAGCTTGTCGCGCAGCGCCTCGCTTGAGATCCGCACGTCGGCGAACGACGAGTCCTTCCCCGCAAGCGAGATCAGCCCTGCCAACTGCCCGCGCACCACCTCCAGCGCATTGACCTGGTCCACGGCGTCGTCGATGTCCGACATGAGGCTGCGCTCGAACGCCGTCTGCTCGGCGACTGTCTGCTCGGTGCCGCCGGCGGCGGGGTCCTTGAGGACGTTCAGTTTCTTCGCGTCGCGCAGTGCGCCCAGCGACACCGTCACCGTGTATGTCCCCGGCGGCTCGAGCATCGCGTAGCGGCCGATCCCCGGCGCCGCCTTCCCCGATATGCGGATGTTCATCCAGTCGGCGTAGAGCGGGTCGGCGCGAAGCCGCGCTTCCTTCGTCTTCTCGCCGTAGAGGTCCCACTGCACGCGATTGAGCCCGGCGCGCGGCTTCACCTTCATCGTGCGCACGGTCGTCCCCTGGGCGTCGGCGATCGTCACCGTCACGCTGTCCTTGGCCGTGTCCGGCGGCGCCGTGGCGAGCCAGAAGTCGAGCGTCGCCCCCTGCGGCGGATTCTTCCCGGAAACGATGTCGTCGAGCTCCGTCGCCCGCTCGGCGACGCTGCGGAAGCGATACTGGTCGCGCGGCTGCAGCAGCGCCAGCGGCTTCGACGCGAGCGATGCGTCCCATTGGTGCAGCGGCGTGAGGTCGTCGAGGATCCAGAAGCCGCGGCCGTAGGTGCCGATTACCAGATCGTCAAAATGCGGCTGCACTGTCACGCCGTACACCGGCGCATGCGGCAGGTTGTTCTGCAGCGGCCACCAGTTGTCGCCGGCGTCGAAGCTCACGTAGATCCCGCCCTCGGTGCCAAGGTAGAGGAGTCCCTTGCGCGCCGGATCCTCGTGGACGCTGTGGGCGTACGAG
>Ga0207661_10003387_pt1 | contig 11071 bp, 7 predicted proteins | sample KBSC713LmetaG_FD_184337 | JGI IMG/M metagenome (GOLD analysis project Ga0207661, IMG submission 184337) | Corn rhizosphere microbial communities from Kellogg Biological Station, Michigan, USA - KBS C7.1-3L metaG (SPAdes) (version 2) | ecosystem: Host-associated > Plants > Roots > Rhizosphere ... | reverse complement strand
GATTTCGGCAGCGGATCGGCGCTGGTCTCGTAGGGCGTGTCGGCGGAGAGACCGGGATCGAGCTTGTGGTCGATGCCGTCGAGCCCGGAGAGGATTTGCGAGGCCATGTAGAGATAGGGATTGGCAGCGGGCTCGCCGATCCGGTTCTCCAATCTTGTCGCGGGATCATTGGTCTCGCCCAGCACGCGGATCATCACGCCGCGATTGTCGCGGCCCCAGATCGCGCGATCCGGCGCCAGCGAGTAGGAGCGGTAGCGCTTGTAGCCGTTGATGGTCGGCGTCGTGAACACGGTCGAGGCGCGGGCATGCGCGAGCAGCCCGGCGAGATAATTGCGCGCCAGCGGGCTCAACGCTTCATTGCCGTCGGTCGCCATGAAGGCGTTCCTGCCATCGGTGCGCGAGACTAGCGACTGATGTAGATGCCAGCCGGAGGCGAACACGTTGGCAAGCTTCGGCCGGCACATGAAGGTGGCGTGATAGCCGTGCCGCCGCGCGATCTGCTTCACCGCGCTGCGGAACAGCACCATGTTGTCGGCGGGCTCGATCCCTCGTGTAGGCGCAAAGGTGAACTCGCACTGGCTCGGGCCGAACTCGACCTCTACCGATCGGAGCGGCAGGCCGAGCGCGATGGTGTCGCGGCGGAGGATATCGATCGCCGGCTCGATCTGGTCGAAGCGCTGCTCGGACAGATATTGATAGCCGTGCGACAGCAGGCTGACCGATGGCGGCCGGCCGGGCTGAACTGCATTTTCCGGCTCCATGTGCGTGTCGTCGAGCTTGAACAAGTGGAATTCGACCTCCAGGCCGGCGACGAAATCGTAGCCGCGTTCGCCAAGCTGGTTCAGCACGTTGCGATAGAGCTGCCGCGTCGAGAACGGCACCGGCGCCCCGTTGCCGAAATGGAGGTCGCACAATACCCAGCCCGAGGTGGGCGACCACGGCAGCACACGGAAGGTGGTGGGATCAGGCACCATCAAGGCATCGGCGGCGCCTTCCATCTCCTTCATGTCGAAGCCGCCGCCGGCGGTGAACACGGGAAAGACCGTCTTGTGCGAGGTGTCCTTTGCCAGCAGCGAGGTGGTGACACCGCAACCGCTTTCGAGCGAAGCAATGGCATCACGCGCGATCAGCGTCTTGCCGCGCAGGATGCCGTGCTGGTCGGCAAAGGAGAGGCGGATGGTCTCGAGATTTTTCTCTTCGACGATGGCCGCAAGCCGCTTCGCCGCGTCCTTCTGTTCGGCCGACCAGAGCCCATGACGCTCGACGAAACTCACCCCATCACCCCTTATTCGACAAGTACGACGCACTCACCATCGTCATTGCGAGCGAAGCGAAGCAATCCAGAATCTTTCTACTGAAGCAGGTCTGGATTGCTTCGTCGCTTCGCTCCTCGCAATGACGAATCTTCACTCCGCCGCCGTCAGATGCGGCACCTTCGCCGCGATCTCGCTCGGCACCGGCGACGACCACGGCGCGCCGCGTCGGCGCTTCACGTCGACTTCCATCCAGTACATCTCCCAGCCCTGGGTCGGCCCGATGCCGTCCATGGTGCCCGGCCCCTGGATGCTCCTGGCGTGCGCCTCGTCGAGGCACATGATCGGCTTTTCGCCGGATGCGGTCCGTTCGATCTGCTCGCGCAGCATACGGCGATATTGCACGATCCCCTTGTCGGCTTGGCCGAGATGCTCCCTGGTGCGGTCCTGGATCGGTCCCATGGATTCAATCGCCCACTGGTCGTGCACGTTGATGTCCATGCCCATGCCGGTATAGGTGGCGGTCGCCTGCTCGTGCGGATCGAAGCCGTAGTCGTTGCGCTTGTTGCGGCGCGACCTGTAGTCCGGCAGCTCGTAGGTTGCCAGCCGCTGGTCGCGCATCTTTGTCTTGTCGACCGGCGTCGTGAACGAGGTGAAGATCGAGTACCAGTAGCAGTTCTCGTCGTCGATCGGCACGTGGTACTGCGTGATTGTCATCTCCTGGTTCATCGGGATGACGAAGGCGTGCGGGAAGATCTGGTTGGTGACGCGCACATGGGTGCGCTCGGCATCGATCTCGCGTAGCGTGATCAGGCGCATGCCGTATTCGGTGTGTTCGATATTGATGATCGGACGATCGTATTCCCGCATGATCTTTGTCATCGGCATGTCGGAGCTCGCCGAGGCGCCGCGAAACTGACGGCCATAGGTGCTCGATGCGGACGTATCCTCGTCCTCGAAGAAGCGATGTAGATACGAAGCGTGCGACGGATCGACGCCAACTTCGAGGGCCTGCAGCCAGTTGCACTCCCAGAGGCCCTTGAAGGCGAAAACGTGGCTCTCGGGCGCAACGAAGCAGTCGAGTTCGGGAAACGCCGGGGGCTCGCCTTCGCCCAGAAAGGCCCAGAGGATGCCGCTCTTCTCGACCACGGGATAAGCGCGCTGCTTGATCCCAAAGCAGAGTTTCGAATCCTTCGGCTCCGCCGGCGTTTCCAGGCACTGGCCGGTCGCATCGAACAGCCAGCCGTGGAAGGCGCAGCGAAGACCGCCATTCTCGAGCCGGCCGAAGGAGAGATCGGCACCGCGATGCGCGCAGTGGCGATCGATCAGGCCGTAGCGCCCTTGCTGGTCGCGAAACATCACGAGGTCTTCGCCGAGCAGTTTCACAGGGCGTATCGGCCGCGGGCCCTGCAATTCATCGACCAGCGCCGCCGGCTGCCAATACATTCGCATCAGCTTGCCGCACGGGTCGTTCGGGCCGATGCGGGTGATCAGGTCGTTCTGTTCCTGGCTCATCATGGCGCGTCACCTCGTTGAATTGGGCTTGCGACGGAAAGCGTTGACCGATAGTTTGTTCGCCTATTGAACATATGTTCAAAATGGTAACACAAGCGAAGAGCGGTGCAAGCGACACTTTAGCAGCGCGAATGCGGAAAGCCTCATGCCCAAGCTGAAACGCAACAATGGCGAGCCGAGGGCCACCGACTTTGTCGAAAGCCTCGACCGCGGCCTAAGGCTGTTGCAGGTGTTCGGCGAGCGGCCCGCGTCGATGACGCTGAGCGAAATCGCTGATGCCGCGGGCCTGCCCCGCGCCACTGCGCGGCGCATCCTGTTCACCTTGCAGCGTGGCGGCTTCGTCTCGAGCGACGGCAAGCTGTTCGCGCTGACGCCGCAGGTGCTGACCTTGGCCGGCAGCTATCTGCGCTCGAACCAGCTGGTCGCCGTACTGCAACCGGTGCTGGATGAAATTTCCACTTCGGCCCAGGAGATCTCCTCGCTTGCGGTGCTCGATCGCGACGACGTCGTCTTCATCGCCCGCGCGAGCCCGACGCGGATGTTCACCGGCGGCGTCGATATCGGCTATCGGCTGCCGGCGTTCTGCACGGCGGTCGGCCGCGCCATGCTTGCCCGCTTTGACGATGCCGAGCTGAAGGAGAAGCTCGGCGCAATGCGGCGCGAGGCGCTCACGCCAGAGACGGTAACCGACCTGAAGCGTCTCCTCGCCGCGATCGCCGCCGACCGCAAGCAGGGCTACTCGCTGGTCGATCGCGAGGCCGAACCGCATTTCCGCTCGATCGCCGTGCCGGTGAAGCGCTACGACGGCGTGATCGCCGGCGCCATCAACATCGGCGCCCATGTCGATCGTATCCCGACGCAGGAGATGGTAAAGCGCTTCCTGCCGTTGTTGCGCGACGGCGCGGAGAAGGTGAGGGCGAGATTGTTGTAATGGTGTAGCCCGCATGAGCGAAGCGATATGCGGGACTGCCGCAACCGACCCCGCATGTCGCTGCGCTCATGCGGGCTACGAGAAGCAATTAAACCGCCACAGTCCGCAGTGCGTAGGGTGGGCAAAGGCGCCCTTTCGCGCCGTGCCCACCACTTATGTGTGCTGTATAGATTGGTGGGCACGCTTCGCTTTGCCCACCCTACCGACTAGGAGTCACCAGCTACACCGCCACGGTCCGCAGCCCGAACGACCGCGCCTCGTTCTGCAGTACGGGCCGTACGGTGTCGATCAGTCGCGCCGCCGCGGCATCAACCGAAAGTCCCGCGGTATCGACCGTCGCAGAGGCGCGCGCGTAAAGCGGCTCGCGGCTGACCAGGATATTGCGCAATTCCGCCATGGCTGAGCGATCGTCCGCCATCGGCCGCAGGTCGCCTTGCTTGCGCACGCGGCCCATGTGTTCTTCCGGCTCGGCTTTGAGCCAGATCGTGTAGAACGAGGAGAGGATCAGATCGAACGTCAGCGGCTCGGAGACGATGCCGCCGCCGGTCGCCAGCACCATCAGCTCTTTCCGCGCCAAGAGTTGATTGAGCGCGTTCTGCTCCATGCGCCGGAAGCCTTCCTGGCCGTAGAGCGCGATGATCTCGGCAACCGACAATCCGTTCTGCGCCTCGATCTCCTTGTTCAACTCGACGAAGTTCCAGCCGATCTTCTTCGCCAGGATTTTTCCAAGCGTCGACTTGCCGGCGCCGCGTAAGCCTATCAGCGCGATGCCGGAGAAGGAGGGGTGCTGCGCGGCGGCGCCGTGGTGGCCGGCCAGCACGTCTTTGGCCTGGGAAATCTGCGCTGGCGTTGCCTGGCGCAGGAGATCGCGGATCACAGGCCAGTCCGGCGCTGGATCAGCCGCAGGGATCAGGTCTTCGAGATGCGCGCCCATCGCCTGCGACACGCGGCGCAGCAGCACGATCGAGACATTGCCCTTGCCGCTCTCCAGCTGCGCGATGTAGCGCTCGGAAATTCCGGAAACTTTCGCCAGCACCTTGCGCGACATGCCGCGCAGCGCGCGCATGGTGCGCACGCGCTGGCCGAGCTGATCGAGAAAGCCGGATTCGGGATCGCTGTTGCCGGTCATATTCCGGCAACATAATGCCGAAGCGGATTGACAGCAAGCAAGTCTGGTGGCTTTCTGTGCATTATAATTCCAGTGAATAACAACCCAGAAGTCGGGGAGGAACGTCATGACTTCCTACAACGCAGTGACGTGGCTGCTCGATCGCAACATCGAGGAAGGGCGCGGCAACAAGCTCGCCTATACCGACACGGTATCCGAGCTCTCTTATGCCGGGCTGCAGCGCGAAACCTGCCGCGCCGCCAACCTGCTGCGCCGGCTTGGCGTCCGTCGCGAAGAGCGCGTCGCCATGATCATGCTCGACACGATCGATTTCCCGGTGGTGTTCCTGGGCGCGATCCGCGCCGGCGTCGTGCCGGTGCCGCTGAACACGCTGCTCACCACGGATCAATACGCCTATGTGCTGGCCGACTGCCGCGCGCGCGTGTTGTTCGTTTCCGAGGCGCTGTATCCGGCCGTGAAGGACATTGTCGGACGCATGCCGGACCTCGAATGCGTCATCGTCTCCGGCAAGAACGCGCATGGGCACAAGCTCCTGTCCGAGGAGCTCGCGCGCGAGAGCGATTCTTTCGCGACCGTCGCAACGCATGCCGACGAGCCGGCCTTCTGGCTCTACTCTTCCGGCTCGACCGGCATGCCCAAGGGCGTGCGCCATCTGCACGCCAATCTCGCTGCGACTGCGGACACCTATGCCAAGCAGGTGCTCGGCATCCGCGAGGACGACGTGTGTCTGTCCGCCGCAAAACTGTTCTTCGCCTATGGCCTCGGCAATGCGCTGACGTTTCCGATGTCGGTCGGCGCCACCACGGTGCTGAACTCCGAGCGCCCGACGCCGGCGCGGATGTTCGAGCTGATGAACAAATATAACCCGACGATCTTCTACGGCGTGCCGACGCTGTTTGCGGCGATGCTCAATGACGAGGCGATGAGGAAAGAGCGCTGCGGCACGCGCCTGCGCATCTGCACCTCGGCCGGCGAGGCCCTGCCGGAGTCCCTCGGCAACAGCTGGAAATCGCGTTTCGGCGCCGACATTCTCGATGGCGTCGGCTCGACCGAGCTGTTGCACATCTTCCTGTCGAACGCGCCCGGCGATATCAAGTATGGCTCGTCGGGGCGTCCGGTGCCGGGCTACGAGGTGCGCCTCGTCAACGAGAACGGCGGCGAGGTTGCCGACGGCGAGGTCGGCGAGATGCTGGTGCATGCGCCCTCTGCCGGCGAGGGCTATTGGAATCAGCGCGCCAAGAGCCGCTCGACCTTTGAGGGCTACTGGACCCGCACCGGCGACAAATATGTCCGCGACGCCGACGGCCGTTACACCTTCTGTGGCCGGTCCGACGATATGTTCAAGGTATCCGGCATCTGGGTCTCACCGTTCGAGGTCGAGAGCGCGCTGATCACGCATCCGTCCGTGCTCGAAGCCGCGGTTGTGCCGGAAGCCGATCCGGAAGGCTTGCTCAAGCCCAAGGCATTCGTGGTGCTGCGCCCGGATGCGAAGCCCGATGGGTTGGATGAGGCGCTGAAGGACTATGTGAAGCAGAAGATCGGCGTCTGGAAATATCCGCGCTGGATCGAGACAGTCGACTCGCTGCCAAAGACCGCGACGGGAAAGATCCAGCGTTTCAAGCTCCGCGAGGACGCGCGTTAGCGTCTTCTGAGATGAATTCGAATTGCGTCCGCGATCACGCTGCGCTCCCTCTCCCGCTTGCGGGGGAGGGCTGGGGTGGGGGTGCCTCCACGAGCTCGGTCTCGTGGGGCGAGAGCCCCCACCCGCCGCGCTCTTCGAGCGCGTCGACCTCCCCCGCAAGCGGGAGAGGTGAAGTGCGTTCGCGGCCAGTCCATTCGTGATCGTATGTCGAAAGGCGACGTCATGACCCTGGCTCCCTCCGGCTTCCTTCGCATCGGCGACGCCGATCTCGAATACCGCATGATCGGCCCCGCGCCGGATCAAGCGCCAACCCTCGTTCTCCTCCACGAAGGCCTCGGCTCCGCCGCACTATGGAACGACTTCCCCGACAAGCTGCAAGAAGCGACCGGCGCCGGCGTGTTCGTCTATTCGCGCGCGGGCTATGGCGCTTCGTCGCCGACAAGACTGCCGCGCCCGCTCGACTACATGCATCGCGAAGCGCTCGACGTGCTGCCGAAGCTCTTGGATGCGATCGGCTTTCGCCGCGGCATCCTGGTCGGCCATTCCGACGGCGCCTCGATCGCGGCGATCTATGCCGGCGGCCGGCAGGATTTTCGTGTGAAGGCGATCGCGCTGATGGCGCCGCATTTCATCGTTGAGGACATCTCGGTGAAGTCGATCGCCGAGATCAAGACGACTTACGAGACCACCAATCTTCGCGAGAAACTCGCGCGCTGGCACAAGGACGTCGACAACGCCTTCTACGGCTGGAATGGCGCCTGGCTCGATCCGAAGTTCCGCAACTGGGACATATCGGATTACCTCGCCTATATCCGCGTGCCGATTGCGCTGCTGCAGGGCGCGGACGATCAATACGGGACGATGCGGCAGGTCGAGATCGCTCAGGAAGAATGCTATTGCCCGGTCGACGTGACGATCCTTGAGGGGGTCGGGCATTCTCCGCATCGTGAAGCGCCTGGGGCGACGCTGAATGCGATTTCGGAATTTTGTAGCGCCGTGCTGCGCACGCATGAGGGCTCGGAAGGCCGGGCCGCCTGATGTCTGGAACCGCCGGCCGACCATGAAACAAAATGCATATTTGTGCGTTTCAAGCTAGACGTTTCCAATAACATGCATTATAGTGCATTCTGGTAACGCAGAAATAAGCTCAAGGGTGGTCCATGGCCGGTGAAGATCGCGTCCTCGCGGGCGGGGCGAAATACATCGATTTTCAAACCGATCCGTCGCGCTACCGGCACTGGAAGCTCGCGGTCGACGGCGATACCGCGACCCTGACCATGGACGTCGACGAGGATGGCGGCCTGTTCGAGGGCTACCAGCTCAAGCTCAATTCCTACGATCTCGGCGTCGATATCGAGCTAGCCGACGCCGTGCAGCGGCTGCGCTTCGAGCATCCGCAGGTGAAGGTCGTCGTGATCCGCTCGGGCAAGAACCGCGTGTTCTGCGCCGGCGCCAATATCCGCATGCTGGCGGGCGCGACCCACGCCCACAAGGTGAATTTCTGCAAGTTCACCAACGAGACCCGCAACGGCCTCGAGGACTCCTCCGAAAATTCCGGCCAGCGCTACATCTCCGTCGTCAACGGCACGGCCGCCGGCGGCGGCTATGAGCTCGCGCTCGCGACCGATCACATCATCCTCGCCGATGACGGCGCCGCCGCCGTCGCGCTGCCGGAAGTGCCGCTGCTTGCGGTGTTGCCGGGCACCGGCGGGCTGACGCGCGTCGTCGACAAGCGCAAGGTGCGGCGCGACCACGCCGATTTCTTCTGCACCATCGAGGAAGGCATCAAGGGCAAGCGCGCCGTGCAGTGGCGCCTGGTCGACGAGATCGCGCCGAACAGCAAGCTCGAAGCGAAGCTCGCCGAGCGCACCAAGGAATTTGCGGCCGCTTCGAAGCGCAACGGCAACGGCAAGGGCGTTCAGCTCGCCCCGCTCAACCGCACCATCGATGACAGCGGCGTGCGCTACGGCTTCGTTTCCGTCGACATCGATCGCGCCGCGCGGATGGCGACCCTCTCGATCAAGGCGCCCGAAACCGCCGCGCCTGCCGACATCGACGGCATGATCGCGCAGGGTGCATCGTTCTGGCCGCTGCAGGTCGCTCGAGAGCTCGACGACGCCATCCTGCATCTTCGCATCAATGAGCTCGAAATCGCGCTGCTCGTGTTCAAGTCGCATGGCGATCCCGCGCAGGTCCTGAGCTATGACGCTTTCCTCGAGGCCAACAAGGCGCATTGGCTCGTCAACGAGATCAGGCAGTTCTGGAAGCGCGTGCTGAAGCGCATCGATGTCACCTCGCGCACGCTGGTGACGCTGGTCGAGCCCGGCTCCTGCTTCGTCGGCACGCTCGCCGAGCTCGTGTTCGCCGCCGACCGCTCCTACATGCTGATCGGCTCGCGGCAGGGCGACAACCGCCCGCCGCCCTCGCTGCAGCTCTCCGCGCTGAATTTTGGACCCTATCCGATGAGCCACGGTTTGACGCGGCTGCAGTCGCGCTTCCAAGCCGATCCATCCGATCTCGACCGCGCCGAGGCCACCATCGGCACAACGCTCGATGCGGAGGAGGCCGAAGAGCTCGGTCTCGTTACCTTCGCGCTCGACGACATCGACTGGGACGACGAGATCCGCGTGTTCTTCGAGGAGCGCGCCTCTTTCTCGCCGGACAGCCTGACCGGCATGGAAGCGAATTTGCGTTTCGCCGGTCCCGAGACCATGGAATCGAAAATATTCGCGCGCCTGACCGCGTGGCAGAACTGGATTTTCCAGCGCCCCAACGCGGTCGGCGAGGAGGGTGCGCTGCGCCGCTACGGCAGCGGCCAGAAGCCGAAGTTCGATATGACGAGAGTGTAGTGAATTTTTGCGTCGTCATGGCCGGCCATGACGAAGGGAACAAGTCGAAGGAGCACGCCATGAACATGAACATCATGAACGTCGATTACTCCACCAAGATTCCGAACAACGTGAATCTCTCCGAGGATCGCCAGGTGCTGAAAGCCCTCGAAGGCTGGCACCCCGGCTATATCGACTGGTGGAATGACATGGGCCCCGACGGCTTCCAGCAGTCGCTGGTCTATCTGCGCACGGCGTACTCGGTCGATCCGCGCGGCTGGGCCAAGTTCGATTATGTGAAGATGCCCGACTATCGCTGGGGCATCTTGCTGGCGCCGCAGGAGGAGAACCGGAAGATTCCGTTCGGCGAGCATTATGGCGAGCCGGCCTGGCAGGAAGTGCCGGGTGAATATCGCGCCATGCTGCGCCGCCTGGTCGTGATCCAGGGCGACACCGAGCCCGCCTCCGTCGAGCAGCAGCGCCATCTCGGCAAGACCGCGCCCTCGCTCTATGACTTGCGCAACCTGTTCCAGGTCAATGTCGAGGAAGGCCGCCATCTCTGGGCGATGGTGTACTTGCTGCAGAAGTATTTCGGCCGCGACGGCCGCGAGGAAGCGGATGAGTTGTTGCGCCGCCGTTCCGGCGACGAGGATTCGCCGCGCATGCTAGGGGCCTTCAACGAGAAGACGCCGGACTGGCTGTCGTTCTTCATGTTCACCTATTTCACCGACCGCGACGGCAAGATGCAGCTGCACTCGCTGGCGCAATCCGGTTTCGATCCCTTGTCGCGCACCTGCCGCTTCATGCTGACCGAGGAGGCGCATCACATGTTCGTCGGCGAGACCGGCATCACCCGCGTGGTGCAGCGGACGTGCGACGCCATGAAGGAAGCCGGCGTCACCGATCCAGCCGACATCGCGAAAGTCCGCGCGCTCGGCGTGATCGACCTGCCGACCATCCAGAAGAAGCTGAACCTGCACTATTCGCTCTCGCTCGACCTGTTCGGCTCGGAGGTCTCGACCAATGCGGCGAACGCCTTCAACGCCGGCATCAAGGGCCGCTATCACGAGACCCAGATCCAGGATGATCACCAGCTCAAGAACGACACCTATCCGGTGCTGAAGCTGATCAACGGCGAAGCCAAACGCGTCGACGAGCCGGCGCTGACGGCGCTCAACATGCGCCTGCGCGACGATTACACCCAGGACTGCGTCAAGGGCATGCTGCGCTGGAACAAGGTGATCTCGACCGCCGGCTATGACTACAAGCTGGCCCTGCCCAACGTTGTCTTCCACCGCGCCATCGGCGAGTTCAAGGACGTGCATGCGACGCCGGACGGCATCCTGATCGACGACGCGACATGGGCAAAGCGCAAGGGCGAGTGGGTCCCCTCGACGGAGGATGGCGCTTTCATCGCCTCGCTGATGACGCCGGTCACCGAGCCCGGCCAATTCGCGTCCTGGATTTCCGCGCCCAAGGTCGGCATCGACAACAAGCCCGGCGATTTCGAGTACGTGAAGATCGAGACGTAATGTCTTTTTCGCCGACCCCACGCTGTCATCACCCGCGAAAGCGGGTGATCCAGCATTCCAGAGGCGGCGCGGCAAGAATCGAGAAGGCGCGGCGTACTGGATGCCCCGGTCAAGCCCGGGCATGACAGCGAGTTTGGTGGTGGCCGCCTACGCGATCCTCACCCCGCAATCTCCAGTCCCGCGCTGGCATAGACCACGCCGCCGTCGATCGCGATGGCGTTGCCCACGACATAGTCGCCGG
>Ga0207661_10003384_pt1 | contig 11079 bp, 9 predicted proteins | sample KBSC713LmetaG_FD_184337 | JGI IMG/M metagenome (GOLD analysis project Ga0207661, IMG submission 184337) | Corn rhizosphere microbial communities from Kellogg Biological Station, Michigan, USA - KBS C7.1-3L metaG (SPAdes) (version 2) | ecosystem: Host-associated > Plants > Roots > Rhizosphere ... | reverse complement strand
CTGGGATCATTGGGGCGGCGACCAGGGCGGAACGCGGTTCTCCAAGCTCGATCAGATCACGCCGGCCAATGTCGGCAATCTGGTGCGGGCGTGGCAATTTCGCACCGGCGACCTGCAAAGCCGGCCGGCGATCGCGATGGCGCGGACCAAATTCGAATCGACGCCGCTGTTCGTCGAGGACAGCCTCATCCTCTGCTCGCCGTTCAACGAGGTGATAGCGCTCGACCCCGGCACGGGCGCGCAGAAATGGCGCTACGACCCAAAGATCTCCAACGCGCAGCGCCCGGCCAACCGCTACAACTGCCGCGGCGTCGCTTATTGGGTCGATCCTCAGGCCGCTGAAGGCGCATCTTGCCGCAGCCGGATCTTCATGGGCACCAACGATGCCCGCGTCATCGCGCTCGATGCGAAGACCGGCGGCCCGTGCGCCGATTTCGGCGAGCAGGGCGAGATCAAGATCGATATCGGAATGCCGCTGCTGTGGCCGGGCGAGTTTCAGATCACCTCGCCGCCGGTGGTGACGCGCGGCGTGGTCGTGGTCGGCTCCTCGATATCGGACAATGCCCGGGTCGAGGCGCCGCTCGGCACGGTGCGGGCGTTCGATGCGCGAAGCGGCAAGCCGCGCTGGAGTTTCGATCCGCTCGTTCACGATGGCATCGACGCCGGCCAGGCCAATGTCTGGGCACCGATGTCGGCCGACGATGAGCGCGGGCTGGTGTTTTTGCCGACGAGCTCGCCGAGCCCTGATTTCTGGGGTGGCAAGCGGCCCGGCAACAACGACTACGCCAATTCGGTGGTTGCACTGAAGAGCGAGACCGGCGAGTTCGTCTGGTCGTTCCAGACGGTGCATCACAATGTCTGGGATTACGATCTGCCGGCGCAGCCGACGCTGGCGCGGATCGACACCGGCGAGGGAATGCGCGACGTCGTGATCCAGCCGACCAAGCAGGGCTTTGTGTTCGTGCTCGACCGCGATACCGGCAGGCCGGTGTGGCCGGTGGAAGAGCGTGCCGTGCCGCAAGGTGGGGCGGAGGGCGAAAAGCTCTCGCCGACCCAGCCGTTTCCGACCCATGTGCCGCCGCTCATGCCGCAAAAATTTTCTGACGGCGACGAATTTAAATTGCTGCGGTGGATCGGCGACTCATCCTGCCACCCGCTTTTGGCGACGGCACGCAATGATGGCCTCTACACGCCGCCTTCGACGCGGGGCACGCTGTTCTTCCCGATGACCGGCGGAGGCGTGAACTGGGGTGGCGCGGCGTTCGATCCGGTGCACCAGATCCTCTACGCCAACACGACCTACGCCATTCATCTGGTGAAGCTGATCCCGGCGGCCGAAGCGGAAAGCTACAAGCCGCCGCCGGGCGTCGAGTTCAGCCGGCAGCGCGGCGCGCCCTTTGCGATGACGCGCGTGGTCGCGCTGTCGAAGCTTGGGCTGCCCTGCAACAAGCCGCCCTGGGGCGAGATGGTCGCAGTCGACCTGAAGGCCGGCAAGGTTCTCTGGCGTTCGACGGTCGGCACCACCGAGGACAAGGCGCCGCTCGGCATCGCCTTCCACTGGGGCTCGCCGCTCGTCAACGGCGTCGCGATCACGGGGGGCGGCATCGTCTTCACCGGCGCAATGGATGCTTACCTTCGCGCGTTTGACGCCAAGACCGGCGACGAGCTGTGGCAGGGCCGGCTGCCGGTGCCCGGCGTCGCCAATCCCATGACCTATCTCTGGAAGGGCGAGCAATATGTCGTCATCGCCGCCGGCGGTCATTCCGAGGCGGGCACGTCGATCGGCGACAGCGTGGTGGCATTTCGTCTGGCGCGCGCTGGTGAAGCGCCGTCGTTGTGGTCGCGCACCATCGACCGGCCCGGCGGCCGGTTCGAGGCCGGCGCGGCACTCGTCGCGCTCATCATCGTCCTGCTCGGGATCGGACTTTGGCGCTGGCGTCGTGGGGTTCGTCGGCGGAAGTCGGCGGTGTGAGACGAGCGACGCTTTGACGCCCTCATCATAAGGGCTTGTGATTAACGAGGCAAAATGACGTCGCCGAGCCCGACTCGGCCGGCGTTAACCGAGGCGGGTGATTTGCTTCATAACGCGACCAAACGTGCTGGTTCCAGGTTCCGGAATCTGCTCATCTGCCGGCCTGTTTCAGCCCCAAGGAGAACTTTATGAAGAAGGCCGTTTCGATTCTGTTCGTTGCCGCGCTTGCGCTATCGTCGGTCCCGGCCCGCGCCGAGGTCCTCGATCTCTCCACGCTTTCCTGCAAGCAGTTTCTCTCCGGCGGTGACGATGAGATCAAGATGGTGCTGACCTGGATGGACGGCTGGTACAAGGGCGACGACGACAAGGCCATCATCGACACCGAAGTGTTCGTCGAGAACGCCAAGAAGTTCGGCGCCTATTGCGCGGCCAATCCCTCGATGAGCATCGTCAATGCCGCCGAAGAGATCCTCGGCAAGTAATCGGACTGCAACTCGTTTGATTTGATACGTTCTTTACGGATCCCATCCTGCCCGCGGGCTGGATGGGATTTTTTCTGCAGCTCCAATACACGCTGTCATCACCCGCCTTGTGCGCAACTGCGCACTGGAGCGGGTGATCCAGTATTCCAGAGACAGCAGTGCTTGAGCGGAGAGGCCGCGGCGTACTGGATCGCCCGGTCGAGCCGGGCGATGACGGTGCATTCGTAGTTACGACAGCATCGCGAACGCGCTCGAGACTATCGCTACCGGCTTGTTGTCGGAAGCACTCGACAGCGTGACGCGGCCAAAGCTCATGGTGCGTCCGAGCCGCACCACGCGCGCATCTGCGAGCACGTCGCTTGACATCACCGCCCGCATGAAATGCGTGGTCTGGTCGACGGTCGTCATCGGCCGATAGCCGCGGTTCGCCGCGAGATTGGCGATCACCATTGCCGTGTCGGCGAACGCCATCAGCGCCTGGCCGCAGACCATGCCGCCGTTGCGGCACAGTTTCTCCGAGAACGGCATGCGCAGGATCGCGCCGGGCTGCCAGTCGGCGGCCTTGTCGGCAATCCTGGCGGGCGGCTCGAAGTCGAAGCCTTCGACCGAGAGATCGAGCTCCTTGACCCAGGCGGCGAGCACGTCGCCGAGCACGCGCCGTGCTTCGTGGATGCCGAATGCCTGATCCTGCTGCTGTTGCATGAACGATGGCTCCTTGCCGCGATTTAATGTTCGCCTACCGCAAAATCGCCGCGGCCGGAAGGGACGCTGGAGCGCGATGAGGTCAGGATGAACCGTCATCGCGCTCTATATTCTTGTTTGCGCATGATCCCTCGGGTCAAGCCCGAGGGCATGCTTTTCGGAAAACCGCTACACACTTTTCCGGATCATGCGCTAATATCGCGCTTGGGTGGAGTGGATCGGCCATGTGGCGGCGTTTAACGGTGATCATCAGTATGCTTGGCTTTGGGCTTTTGCTCAGCGGCTGCACCAAGTGTGGCCCGATCTGGGAAGACTGGATGCAGCCCTCGAAATCATGCAGGTCCGATCACCTCTAGCCCAGGCTCCAGCGGCTTGAGGATGCCTGCGGCTGCGGTGTATGTTTCGGGGAAATACAGGGGAGCACTCCATGCGAGTTGTCGGTGTCGCGGCGGTGACCGCTTTGATTGGAACGATGGCGTTGGCGGCGCCGGCGCGCGCGCAAATGGGCGGTGGAGGGGATGGACCCCACATCAACATGCTGGCGGATGGGCCTTCAAAGACGCCGGATGAAATCGAGGCGGATCAGGCCAAGGAAAAGGCCTACAAGGAATCGCTGAAGAAAATTCCGGACGCCAAGGTTTCCAACGATCCCTGGGGCAGCGTTCGCAGCGATGCGCCGAAAGCCGCGCCGGCCAAGTCGACCGCTGCGAAGTCGTCCGCCGCCAAGGCGAAGACCAGGACCGGCAGCAATATCCCGAACTGAGGCGCCGACCACCTTAAGCTTCGCCATCCGCTACACTATATTCGGTCAGGGTGCGGCGTAGCGGAGGTACGGCATGGGCTCGCCCCGTGATCTGGCCGATCGGATGACGCGCCGGCGCCTTCGCCAGAAGGCGGGCTTCGGCGGACACGAGCCGGCGGACGGCTATCTGCGGGAAACCTTCACGCTGCCGCGCGAGAAGGCGCGGGCGAAGGCGCGCGACTTCCTCACCCGCTATCCCAAGGCCGGCTATATGAGCGCGGTCGAGAGCTGGCGCGAGCTGCCGGACGGCGCGATCGAGTTCACGATGCGCAGGCTGCCCAGCGCGGATTGAGGCTTTCCTTCAACGAAACCGCTAGTCGAGCGTTTCCGCCACGATCCGGATACGGAAGATCGGCCGCCTGTTTTCGTCCAGCATCTCCATCTGCCATTCGGAGTTTTCCGCGAGCTTGCGCGAAATGCCGCTGGCCATGTCGGCGCAGACATGGGTCAGCTCCTTCCAGGCGGCATTGCGATCGGCGCATTCGGTGCCCTGGTCGGAAGAGCCGGAATAGCGGCCGTTCTTGATGCGAAAGAAATAGAGCGGCATGGCAGAAACCAATGCGAAATGGGCCGCTGCGAGCCGGCTAAAGGTGTAAAAAATCAAAAGCAGTGGATTCCCAATCGGAGGCGAGATCAATTCCGGGAAAATACGGGCTAGCGCGCCCGCGCTTGGGAGAACGACCAACGGGGGCGCCTGTTGGCTTGCCCGGCGGCGACGAGCTATTCGAACAGCTTCTCCGGCGCCACCGTCAGGCGATAGGCGATGTCGGTCGAGCCATCGGAAACCTCGAGCACATGATGGCAGAGCGGGCAGCGAAACTCGCCCTTGCTTCCGGGGCGCGAGGCAAGCTCGATGCGCCGGAAGCCGGCATGGCACTCGGGACAAATGACGTCGTCTCTTTTCATGGCGTGGCACTATGTCGAACGACAATGACTGTTCGAAGACGCCGCCTCGCACCAGGCGCGAAAGTCGGGAACAGGATCGACGGCGCTGACGTCCTGCGCGTGTCGCGACGGCAACGCCGCGGCTGTTTCAGCGCGAGGAACCGCATTTTCGACTCCACAACGAACGCTTGCTGCGGCATTCTTTTGACAGCACCGGGGCAGGGGGCGCGTTTTGTATCCCGCAGCAGTTTTCACCCGGGGGGCCGCTGGGCATACTGTCAGCGGCCTTTTCATTTTGAGCCTGGCGGCAGGTAACTTTCTCGCTGTGCGCTCAAGGTGGCGTGCGAGTGAGTGACGCTATTCCTCCACCTCCACGTCGGGCGCATGGGGCGACGGACTCGGCCTTCTGTCGGCATCGATCTTCGCCTTGAGCTTGGCGGCGCGTTCCACCAGGGAGGCGGCAAGTTCCGGATTGGAGGTGGATTTGGCGTATCTCAGGAGCGTTGTGGCCTGACGCGCAAAATACAATCTGCCTGGCACAATGATGCATTCCTGTTCGTTCCAGTGTCAGCATCATGCGGGAACGGGCATTTTCGTTCCATCCTGGAACATTAAATGTCCGGTTTGGTCCGGCACTTGTGCGCTCGCGCAGATTTACCGGGCCATCAGATTTCGTTGTTCAAATCGGTCACGGCAATCTCCTGTTTGTGGCGTCGTTCAAGCCGGACGACATGCGGGAAAGATGCAGTGACAGGAAAAGCAGTTCATCCGCCGCGTGATCCGCGTCACGGCTCCAGCTCGGTGCCCGTCGCTAACGTCGGCATATATCAACCGTTTTCCGTGCGTTTTTGAAACTCCGTTCACGGCCGGAGAACTACGGGGTTGAATTCCCGCGACCGTGCATAAGCAACTTAGGACACTACGAAATTCTAATTAGGACACTTGGGGTCGAATACGGACAGTACCCCCACGATCAAAAAGAACATATTGCGAACTTGGAACAAATAGGGTACATTGTTTTTTAGCTGCCTGCCCACCTCGTTAACCGTTTGTCGCCCAAGCGAATCCCCGCCATAAGGAGCACGACCCAATGTCCGCCACGGCCCTGCGTATCGTCGAAGGTTCTTCCATGGATAAGAGCAAAGCGCTGTCCGCCGCGCTGTCCCAGATCGAGCGCCAGTTCGGCAAGGGCTCGGTGATGAAGCTCGGCAAGAACGACCGCTCCATGGATGTGGAGACGGTCTCCACCGGCTCGCTCGGGCTCGATATCGCGCTCGGCGTCGGCGGCCTGCCGAAGGGGCGGGTGGTCGAGATCTACGGACCGGAATCCTCCGGCAAGACCACGCTGGCGCTGCATTGCGTCGCCGAGGCACAGAAGAAGGGCGGCATCTGCGCCTTCATCGATGCCGAGCACGCGCTCGATCCGGTCTATGCGCGCAAGCTCGGCGTCAATATCGACGAGCTCCTGATCTCGCAGCCCGACACCGGCGAGCAGGCGCTGGAAATCTGCGACACGCTGGTGCGCTCCGGCGCGGTCGATGTTCTGGTGGTCGATTCGGTCGCGGCACTGGTGCCGCGCGCCGAGCTCGAGGGCGAGATGGGCGAATCGCTGCCGGGCCTGCAGGCGCGGCTGATGAGCCAGGCGCTGCGCAAGCTCACCGCCTCGATCAACAAGTCCAACACCATGGTGATCTTCATCAACCAGATCCGCATGAAGATCGGCGTGATGTATGGCTCGCCGGAAACCACGACCGGCGGCAATGCGCTGAAATTCTACGCCTCCGTCCGCCTCGACATCCGCCGCATCGGCTCGATCAAGGAGCGCGACGAGGTGACCGGCAACACCACGCGCGTGAAGGTGGTGAAGAACAAGCTGGCGCCGCCGTTCAAGCAGGTCGAGTTCGACATCATGTACGGCGAGGGTGTCTCCAAGATGGGCGAGATTTTGGATCTCGGCGTCAAGGCGGGCATCGTCGAAAAATCCGGCGCCTGGTTCTCCTACGACAGCCAACGGCTCGGCCAAGGCCGCGAGAACGCCAAGTCGTTCCTGAAATCCAACCCCGACATCACCGCGAAGATCGAGGCTGCGATCCGCCAGAACTCCGGCCTCATCGCTGACCAGATTCTCGCAGGAAACACCGAGAGCGACGCCGAAGGCGATGAGCCGGCGGAAGAGTAAGATCTGACAACACAGGTTCTCGCAAATGAGCGGGCGCTGAAGACGTTGAGTTGCCGACGTCTTGGCGCCCGTTTCGCTTGTGCGTGTGGGGCGTGGTGAGGGCATGAAGCCGCTGGTTCTGACGTCGATGTCCGGTTTCCACTTCACGGTCTCAAGCTATGCCGAGGTCACGATTCCGTTCGCCTTTCGCTTCGTCTGGGGACAATTGCCGTCGCCTGACAAACTCGCGGCCTATCTCGGTCCGGGCTCAGGCGAACATGGTTCAGGATCGCAATGGTCAGACTATGTCGACTGGACGATGCGTGGCGGCAAGACCCGCACGAAACTCGCGTTGATAGACTTCTGTCGAAACTACGATGTGGTCGAATTTTGGTTCGATCCGAGTCCGAATGATCAATTGCTCCTGGTTTGGCTGCTCGATTATTTCCACTCTGATCCGGACATCGCAACCAAACTGACGGTGCGTCTTTTGGACTGCAGTCTGCACGAGATTGATCACAAGAGGTCTGACCCATACGAAGTGCTGGAGGCCGAGGTCACGGGAGCTGAGTTCGAGACAGCGGGCATGGTGTGGCACGCCTATCGCGAGCCAACGCCGGAAGCCTGTTTCGGTTTGCTCAGAAAGGATCTGGGTGCGCTGCCGTTGCTCAAGCCGGCTTTGCGCAATTTGCTTGAAGAGCTGCCCTCAGCCTCGACGGGACTTGGCGCCACGGAAATGCGGATGCTTGAGCTGATTGCGCGAGGGTACGAGCATGTAAATACTCTCTTCCATATCCACGAGCTTCGTCGGACGTGTATCTTCAACGAGTGGGAGCACGGTTACCTGCTTGAGAGGCTCGCGCATGGCCCGACACCTGCGGTGGCTGGCCTTGATGACGAATTGCGGACGATCAGCCAGGAGAAATTGGGAGCGCGCCATCCGCTCTTTCTTCGGAGCCGTCTCTCACCGACTGAGTTCTGTGAAGCGGTGGTCGCCCACGAGGCCGATTTCAGCCGCCACAATCCGATCGATCGCTGGTGGGGCGGCACGCACCTGACCAATGACCGGCTCTGGCGATACGACCCAGTTTTGACGAGGTCGTGGGCACGGGGAGATGAAGCCCCTTAACGTGAAAGTCGCGGCGGCCTTTTCGCTCGTCATGGCAGGGCTTGCCGCCTTCGCTAAAGCTTCGGCGGCCGAGGGAGCTCGTGGCCCGGCGAAGCCTTGGCGGAGACGGGACCCGGCCATCCATCTTCAAAGATTCATTTTTCGATGGATGCGCGGGCCTTCGCCGCGCCGAAGGGGCTACGGCCCCGCAGGCGGGTCAAGCCCGCGCATGGCGAGTCTTATTCCGCCGCCTGCGCGTAGTCCGCGACCGGCGGGCACGAGCACACCAGATTGCGGTCGCCATAGACATTGTCGACGCGGCCGACCGGGCACCAATATTTGTCGGTGCGCGAGATGCCGTCCGGGAAGCAGCCCTCGGCGCGGCCATAGGCGCGCTTCCAATCGTCGTCGGCGATGTCGTGCACGGTGTGCGGCGCGTGCCGCAGCGGCGAGGCTTCGATCTTGAAGCGGCCAGCCTCGACTTCCGCGATCTCCTGCCGGATCGCGATCATGGCGTCGCAGAAGCGATCGAGCTCGGCCTTCGATTCCGATTCGGTCGGCTCGATCATCAGCGTGCCCGGCACCGGGAAGCTCATGGTCGGCGCATGGAAGCCATAATCGATCAGGCGTTTTGCAATGTCATCGACGGTGACCCCGCATTTTGCCTTGAACGGCCGGGGATCGACGATGCATTCATGCGCGACGCGGCCCCTGGCGTTGCGATAGAGCACGGGGAAATGCGCATCCAGCCGCGCCGCGACATAGTTCGCGTTCAGGATCGCGATCTCGGTGGCGCGCTTCAAGCCTTCGCCGCCCATCATCAGCATGTAGATATAGGAGATGGTCAGGATCGACGCCGAGCCGAACGGCGCGGCCGAGACCGGCCCGAGCGCATGCGGCGTGCCGCCGTCGGTCGCGGGGTGGCGAATCTCAGGGTGACTCGGCAGGAATGGCGCCAGATGCGCCTTCACGCCGATCGGGCCCATGCCGGGGCCGCCGCCGCCATGCGGGATGCAGAAGGTCTTGTGCAGATTGAGATGGCTGACATCGGCGCCGTAGTCGCCGGGCCGCGACAGCCCGACCTGCGCATTGAGATTGGCGCCGTCGAGATAGACCTGCCCGCCATGCTGATGGACGCTGTCGCAGATGTCGCGGATGTGCTCCTCGAACACGCCATGGGTCGAGGGATAGGTGATCATGACAGCCGCAAGATCGTTCGAATGGGCTTGCGCCTTGGCGCGCAGGTCGTTCACGTCGACATTGCCGCCGCCGTCGCAGGCAACCACCACCACGTCCATGCCGACCATCGCGGCGGAGGCTGGATTGGTGCCGTGCGCCGAGGACGGGATCAGGCAGACCTTGCGATGGCCCTGCCCACGCGCGGCGTGATAGGCGCGGATCGCCAGGAGCCCGGCATATTCGCCCTGCGCGCCCGAGTTCGGCTGCAGCGAGATTGCATCATAGCCGGTGATGTCGCAGAGCCACTTTTCCAGCCGCGCGAACAGCGCGTGATAGCCCGCGGCCTGCTCGCGTGGCGCAAACGGATGCGGCATCGCGAAGGCCGGCCAGGTCAGCGGGATCATCTCGGTCGTCGCGTTCAGCTTCATGGTGCAGGAGCCGAGCGGGATCATCGCGCGGTCGAGCGCGAGGTCGCGGTCCGACAGCTTGCGCATGTAGCGCAGCATCTCGGTTTCCGAGCGGTGCGCATGGAACACCGGGTTGGTCAGGAAGCCGCTCATGCGCTTCAATTCGGCCGGCAGCGCTTCGCGCGTTGTGGCTTCGGTCTCGGCATAGGAAAGCTTGCCGCCGAAGGCGCGCCACACCGCTTCGACGATGGCGGGCGTCGAGGTTTCATCCAGCGCGATGCCGAGCGTGCCTTCATTGATGCGCAGATTGATCTTTTCCCCCCGTGCGCGCGCCAGGATTTCCTCGCGCTTGCCTCCGACGTCGACCGTGACGGTATCGAAAAAGGCCTCGCTTGTTGGCGCAAAGCCGAGCTTGCGCAGGCCCGCGGCCAGCACGGCCGCGCGGCGATGCACGGCGCGCGCGATGTGAGTGAGCCCCTCGGGTCCATGATAGACCGCATACATGGAGGCGATCACGGCGAGCAGCACCTGCGCGGTGCAGATGTTGGAGGTCGCTTTCTCCCGGCGAATATGCTGCTCGCGGGTCTGCAGCGCCAGCCGATAGGCCGGCATCCCGCGCGAATCCACGGACAGACCGACGATGCGGCCGGGCAGCGAGCGCTTCAGCGCATCGCGGACCGCCATATAGGCCGCGTGCGGCCCGCCATAGCCCATCGGCACGCCAAAGCGTTGCGCCGATCCGATCGCGATGTCGGCGCCGAGCTCGCCGGGCGAGGCGAGCAGCGTCAACGCCAGCAAATCGGCCGCGACGATCGCGAGCGCGCCCTTGTCGTGCAGCGCCGATATCGGAGGCCTGAGATCACGCACCGCGCCATGCGTGGTCGGATATTGCAGCAGGCCGCCGAACACGTCCGCTTTTGCCAGATCGGTTTCGATATCGCCTGATATCAGCGACCAGCCGAGCGGCTCGGCGCGCGTGCGCAGCACCGCGAGCGTCTGCGGATGCACCTCCTTGTCGACGAAAAATGCTTTTGGCTTGGCAGGTGCCGCACGCTCCGCCAGCGCCATCGCTTCCGCGGCCGCCGTCGCCTCGTCGAGCAGCGAGGCGTTGGCGACGTCGAGCCCGGTGAGGTCGGCGATCATGGTCTGGAAGTTGAAGAGCGCCTCCAGCCGGCCCTGGCTGATCTCGGGCTGATAGGGCGTATAGGCCGTGTACCAGGCCGGATTTTCCAGGATGTTGCGCTGGATCACCGCCGGCAGGATCGTGCCGGAATAGCCTTGGCCGATCAGCGAGGTGAACATCTGGTTCTGCGCGGCGAGCTCGCCCATATGTCCAAGTGCCTCGGTCTCGTTCAAGGCGCTGCCCAGATCGAGCGGCGCCTGC
>Ga0207661_10003378_pt1 | contig 11090 bp, 9 predicted proteins | sample KBSC713LmetaG_FD_184337 | JGI IMG/M metagenome (GOLD analysis project Ga0207661, IMG submission 184337) | Corn rhizosphere microbial communities from Kellogg Biological Station, Michigan, USA - KBS C7.1-3L metaG (SPAdes) (version 2) | ecosystem: Host-associated > Plants > Roots > Rhizosphere ... | reverse complement strand
GACAGCGACACTGCGCCGAGTCTGATCGCCGCAACGACTGCGATGAGTGCGACGCCGGTGAGAGCGGCGATCCGAAGCGCGAGCGGCCACGCGAACAGCGGACGAGCGTAGCTCATCTCGGGCGCGGCTCGGGATGAATTGCCAGCTGCAGAACTCGGGCGGCTTCACCGATGCGCGGGCCTGGACGCTGTGTCAGGTTCGCAGAAACCGTCGCGACGTTCCCCGCGCGAACCGCGGCGAGATCGCGCCAGCCCGGTCGACTCCGAAACTGCTGAAGCGCGTTCGCGCTGTCGGTTTGCGAAACGATCAACAATTCGGGCCGACGTCGCACAATCTCTTCCATCGAGACGGTCGGCCATTGATCCGGAAGGTCGTGAAACACCGAGCGTCCGCCGGCGACACCAACTAGCTCGTCAATGAACGTGTGCGGCCCGGCGGTCATCGCCGGATCGGGATAAATGACGAACATCACGTCCCGCGCTGGAACGTTGGCGACGGCCGTTCGGACACTGTCGAGCGTCGCGCGGATCGAGCTCGCGAGGACGGTCGCAGCGCTATCGCGCGCAACGAGCTTCCCGAGGTTGCCGATCGCGCGAAATACGTCGCTCGTATCCTGCACTCGAATCTCGAACACTGGAACGTTGATCGACGCGAGGTGCGCCCTGACGATCTCGCGAATTTGCGTTCCCCAACCGATGACGAGATCTGGATGTAGCGCGACGATCGATTCGATGCTCGGATCGACCGAGCCTCCGACCGACGGAAGATTCGCGATCTCTGTCGCGGCGTCGAATCGTGTCCGGCCAACGATTCGGGTCGTCGCACCGATCGCGATCATCGTTTCCGTCGCGCTCGGCACGAGTGAGATGACCCGCTGCGCCGCCTTCGCGAGTCGCACGGTGTCGCCGGCGTCGTCGACCAGCGTGATCGACGCCGGCGCATGCGACGGCGCGCGATCTGCACACGCCACGACGGCGACAGCCGCTAAACCACGAAACGCACTGCGCAAAAACACGAATCCCGTCCTGACGCTGCGGGAGCGGGACGGGGTGGAGGAGCTCGGCGAGGCCGGTCGTCACCCCGCGCCCCTCCCTCGAGGGGTTGCATGCGGGAAATGAACGAGACCGGTCTCCTGACTCGAGGCGATCCGTCCGTCCTTCCCAGCGGTGAGCCAGTGGACCGTCGTGACGGGATCGTGACCGCGCGGCAGCGCGGTGCCTCTTACAGTGGCGGGGCCGTGCCGGAATCTCACCGGCTTCCAACAACATGGCCCGTTCACACCTTTCAATTGTGAGACGCACTCTAGCACACGGCGTTCGCCGCGCGCAAGTCGGGGCTTGCGGCAAGGGTCCTGCGCCGTGACACTGCCCGGATGACTGAACGAAGCGAACTCGCCCCGGTGTTGATGGTGCAGGGAACGGCGTCGCACGCGGGCAAGACGACGATCGTCGCGGCGCTCTGCCGGTTGTTTGCGCGGGCTGGGTATCGTGTGGCGCCGTTCAAGGCGCAGAACATGTCGAACAACGCCGCGGTGACGATGGACGGCGGCGAAGTTGGACGCGCGCAGGCGATGCAAGCGATGGCGGCGGGAGTTCCCGTCACTGTCGACATGAATCCGATTCTTCTCAAGCCACAAAGCGATCGCACGTCGCAGATCGTCGTACTCGGCGCAGTGCGACATCGAGACGACGCCCGTGCGTACTACGATCGCACGGCGGAGCTCTGGCCGGTCGTCACTGGTGCGCTCGATCGGCTTCGCGCATCGCACGATCTCGTCATCGCCGAAGGAGCGGGCAGTCCGGCCGAGATCAATCTCGAGCGCTACGATCTCGTGAACATGCGCGTCGCACGGTATGCAAACGCGCCTGTCCTTCTTGTCGGCGACATCGATCGCGGCGGCGTGTTCGCCTCGCTGTTTGGCACCGTGATGTTACTTCCTGAGAGTGATCGCGCGCTCATTCGCGGATTCATCATCAACAAGTTTCGCGGCGACCCGTCGCTCCTCGATCCTGGGTTCGCGATGCTGGAGGAGCGCACCGGAATTCCGACCATCGGCGTTGTTCCATACGCGGACCTCTCACGCGTCCCCGCCGAAGATGCCGTCGAATGGGCGGCTGGCACCGACCATGACGAGAAAACACTCATCGACATCGCGATCGTTCGACTGCCGCGCGTCGCCAACCTCGACGAGTTCCAGCCCCTCATGTCCGAGGACGGCGTATCGGTCCGATGGGTGGCTGACGCATCGCAGCTGCGCGACCCGGACCTGATCATCATTCCAGGCACGAAGTCGACGATGGCGGACCTCGAATGGATGCGTGACCGCCGTCTCGACCGCGCGATTCGAGCGCGACGCGCGGCTGGAACTCCGGTGCTCGGAATCTGCGGCGGCTTCCAGATGCTTGGTTCCGAGATCGTCGACGAACACGGTGTCGAGATGCAGGGCACAGTCAAAGCGCTCGGCCTCCTTCCGACAATCGCCGTCTTCGCGCCGCAAAAGACCACTCGGCGCGTTGTCGCGCAGATCAACGAGTCATCTGCGCTGTGGGAGTCCGACGACGTCGACGAACCGATCGAAGGATATGAGATCCATGCCGGCCAGCTCGTGTTGTCGGAAGTGGCGGGTTCGCATTCGCGTCCTTTCACTGTGCGGACGGGAGCGAGCGAATACGCGGATGGCTGCACGAGCAGCGACGGCCTCGTGGTCGGCACGTACATGCACGGACTCCTCGAGAACGGTTCCCTCCGCCATTCGCTGTTGAATCGCCTCGCCCGCCGAAAAGGACTCGCGTTCTCGCCGGCAACGAAGTCGATCTCTCCGACGCAAGCGATCGACGCGCTTGCCGACTGTGTTCGCGACAGCGTCGACATGGATGCGGTCGCGGCCATGGTTGATCGTTCACTCGCGGCCCAAACGTCATGAGCGGCGGAATCACGCTCCTGATCGGCGGAGTTCGCGCGGGAAAGAGCGGCCGAGCGGTCTCGTTGGCTGAGCGACACCAACGCGATGGGAATGTGTTGTTCGTCGCTACGGCCCAAGCGTTTGACGACGAGATGGGTCGCCGGATTGACGCTCATCGGCGCGAGCGTGCGGCAACGAATTGGGAGACGCTCGAAGCTCCGCTCGCCGTCGCTGAAGAGTTGTCCAAACGAACATCGTCGAACTGCTCTGTGATCATCGTCGACTGCCTGACGCTCTGGACGAGCAACATCCTGCTCACACTGCCTGATAATGCGGACGCCGAGTCGATCATCGGGAATGAGGCGACGATGTTGCTCGAAGTTCTCGCGGAGTTCACCGCTCGCGGAACGCGTGCGATCCTCGTGACCAACGAAGTCGGGCTCGGTGTCGTGCCGCCGACATCGCTCGGACGCCGATACCGCGACGCACTCGGTCGGGTCAATCAGATGGCGGCCCGGGCCTCGAATGAGACTTTGCTGATGGTCGCGGGATTGGAGCTCAAGCTCAAGTAACGCACAGGAGCGCAATGCCCACGACAGCAATGTTCGTCGACGGACGATTTCACGCCCCGTGGCCCGACAGCGAGCCACACGGATTCGGCGACGTGCTCAAATGGTCGCGGGAACGCCATCGCGCGCAACATACGCCCGATCCGCCGCGCAACTCGTTCCCGACGGCATCTTCGAACATCGTCCGTCCGCGCGCCGGCGTCGATGAATTCACGGCGACATGGATCGGTCACTCGACTGTTCTCCTCCAGTTCGGCGGAAAGAACATCATCACCGATCCGGTGTTCAGCCAACGCGCTTCGCCCGTGCAATGGGCTGGTCCGCGCCGCCTCACTGATCCGTCGATGTCGATCGACGATCTACCGCCTATCGACATCGTGCTGCTGTCGCACAATCACTATGATCATCTTGACAAGCGATCCGTGAAGCGGATTCTTCGCGCGAGTCCGAACGCGAAGTGGGTTGGACCGCTCGAGCTCTCGCGCTACGTGAGGCGCTGGGGCGTTCGCGATCTCGTGGAACTGGATTGGTGGGGAAGCGCCGTTGTCGACGGCGTCCGCATCGCTGCGACTCCTGCACGTCACTTCGCCGCGCGCGGACTCGGCGATCGAAACAAGTCGCTCTGGTGCGGCTTCAGCGTCGAGGCAAACGGTCGTCGCGCGTTTTTCGCAGGCGACACGGCCTACCATCCCGCCTTTCAGGAAATCGGCGAGCGCTGCGGACCGTTCGACTTTGTGATGATTCCGATCGGCGCCTACGATCCACGATGGTTCATGAAGATCGTCCACGCCGATCCCGAAGAAGCCGTTCAGATCTATCGGGACATCGTCGCCGGCCATCCGAACGATCAGAATCCGCTAATGCTCGCGATCCATTGGGGAACGTTTCGTCTCACCGATGAGGCGATGGACGAGCCTCCAAAACGGGCCATCGCCCGCTGGAGTGAGGTCGGTCTTCCGTCAGATCGCCTCTGGATCGCACGCTTCGGCGAGACGCGTTCGGTGATTTGATCCGCTGATTGTTGCTCGTCCGTGACAGAGTGACGACAAATCCATCGCGTCCGTTTCACACGCTTCCGGTCGTTTTCGTGAACGACTTCCCGGCGTCGCGGACCGTCTTCGAGACGCCCGCAACGGGATCGCGATCGGACCGCGCGACGTCGATGGAATGGCTCGTGCGATCGTCGCAACGACGCTGAACGTGAATCTACGGAGACGTCTGGCAGCCAACGCTCGCACGACGGCTCTCGAGCTGGACTGGGAGCGCGAGCTCGATCGGTTGGAGGAGTCCTATCGCGATATTCTGGATGGAACCCCCGCGGCGAGAAGGGCGGTTCGATCGGCGTAATCGAATCTCGGGACAGCAAGCGTTCGCTATCCAAGCGCGGCATTTCAGGGAGCGTCATGAAACTGACGACAGTCACGACGACGTGCCCGTTTTGCTCTGGCGGTGTTCCTCTCTTCGTCGCGAGAGGCCGAAGACCTAGTCTCTTTTCTTTCTACCCGGTTCGCGCTTCTCGCGATCCTCGTCTGCGATGTCGATCGACAACGGGAAGAAGAGCGATCGCTTCACCGCCGGATACTTCGCGTCCCACCCCTTCGCCTCACGCCACAGAATTCGATTCAGCAACTCCGTCGGCGCTTCGTCCGGACCGTCGAAGCTCATGCGCTGTGATGCCCGCGCGGCATCGCGTCGTTGCGAGGCGAACTTTCCGTCGATCGATCCGATTCTCGTGTTCACGTCTTTGAGTGATTGCTGAGGTTCGATCGCCGTGTACGGTGTGAAATCGGGTTTCGCGCCTGCATCGATGAAGCTCGCGCGCATGTCCGTCGCGACGAGGTCAAAAATGGACATCGAAGGAATCCCCAACATCAATTCGACGGTCTTCACCATGCTCGGCTGCGCGTAGAACGTCGAGTCGACGGTGCCGCGCTTGATGTACGGTGAAATCGCCAGCGCGACCGTTCGATGCCCGTCGATGTGATCCACGCCGTTCTGCGCGTCGTCCTCGACGACGAGGATCGCCATGTCCTTCCAAAAACTCGAATGAGTCAATCCTTCGACGATCTTCCCGAGCGCAAAATCGTTGTCCGCGACGCATGCCGCCGGCGTGCACCAGCCCGGCGACGTTCCCTGCGTGTGATCGTTCGGAAGAATGATCATCGTCAGGTCCGGCATTTCTTTCTTCGACTCCCACTCTCCGAGATGCCAGAGAATGTCGCCGGCCTTTACCACGTCGGGGACTTCTTCCGTCCATCCCGGATATTCCCGAACGAGCGCTCGATCGAGCGACGGGATGTCGGAGCGCGTCTGGAATCGCGCCGAGAGCATCCACCGGTGGAACTCGTAGTCCTTCGGTCGCTCGAAGTACTGCGCGAGCATTCGCCGACGAACGGAGTCGGACGAGAATTTTGGTGACGGCGCATACTCGCCGAAGATCTGCACCGTCTTGCCCTTCGACGTTGCTCCTTCCCACAGAAATCCGCCGGACGAATACGTCAGCGCGTCTTCGCCTTCGGATGGATAGCTCCGGCCGAAATACAGTGGCCACATCGGATACTCGGTTTCGTTCGCCTGCGTCAGCCACTGATGTCCGTCGGCCGAGTTTCCCCCCGATGCAAAGAAGTGATCGATCGTCACGAATTGCTGCGACAACGCGTGCGTATTCGGCGTCACCGCCTTGCCGTACATCGTCAGCGAGCTATCGCCGTTGCCGCGATCGAGGTCGCCGAGCACTTGGTCGTAGGTCCGGTTCTCTTTGACGATGAACACGACGTGTTTGATGAGCGACGAATCGCCCGGCTCGTCGGGAACTGCTTTCGCGCGAGCGACCGCTCGCGGCGCTCTCGACACCCCGGCTGACGCGAGCCTCAGACGATTGTTCTCCGCGACCGCCGTCGTGAAGGCGACGAGTTGCGCGTCTGTTGGAACCGGCAGCACGTGAACGGATCCGCGGACGGCGAACACGTATCGTGAACGCTGGCCGGCGAGTGTCCCTTCGCCAGAGCCGACACCATACAACGATCCGATCGCAAGAAACCTTCCGTCCCCGCTGACATCGAGCGTCGACGGATACCACGATGTCGGAATCAAGCCGCGAAGCTTTGCGTCTCCGGCGACGTCGTACACCGCGACCGCGTTTGCTCCACCGAGCGCGACGTAAAGCGTCCGGCCGTCGGGCGCGAGCGCCAGCGCAGTCGGCGCCAGTCCGATCTGTCTCGACGCGAACGGAGCGATTGCGAACCGCGATACGACGTTATCCCTCTTCGTATCTATTACAGAAATCGAATCGGAGTTTCCTTCAGCCACATAGAGGCGGCCGGCTGATTCGTTCCACACGATCGACGTCGGGTGTCGACCGACCGCGATGTCGCGCACGACTGCTCCCGTCACGAGATCGATCTTCGATACGCTGCCGGGCAGCGCGATTCCTTTCTGATCGACGCGCACCGCCTCGGATCGTGCGTCGCAACACTGCATCGCCGAGAGTTCCCCCCGTTTCGGTTTCGCGCCGCCGAGGACCGACACGTACGCCGTGCGTGAGTCGGAGGAGATGACGACCCCGATTGGTTCGACGCCGAGTGCGATCTTTCGAATCAATGCGCCCGTTTCAGCATCGAGCACCGCGAGACTGTCATTCGCGGGAAGAGTCGCGACGGCGAGGCGTTTCGCGTTCGCCCCCGCTTCCGCGCCCACTGCAATCGCGCCGGCCATGAAGTCGCCGAGCCCGCCGGAGTTGTGCACGGCTTGCGCGGAGTCACCCCTCGCGTCGCCCTCGAAGAGGTTTACCTGCGCGACGGCGGGCCGGCGCCCGGTCGCACCCGCGCGCGCCGGAAGCCGCCCGACCGACGACGCGAACACTCGACTCGTCCTCGGATCGATTCCGAGTGCATAGACGCCTGGACGTCCGTCGACTCGCGCTCGGGCGCGAACAGTGCTCGCCCGCCAGTCGACCCGGTACACGTTTCCGGGAACGGCGACCCATAGCTCGTCGGAAGTTTTTCCGAATCGGACTCCCGCAACCTTGCCGTCGAAGACGCTCTGCACGCCGGCGGGATTCACCCGCTGGCCAGTCGCGATGACGCCCGGGTCCGTGACCGCACGGCGAACGGGCTGCTGCGCTTCCACAGCAACGGAGATCGCGAGCAAGGTAAACGCGAGTGTTTTCATGCGGAGAATATGGAGCGACAAATCGCCGCGGTCACGCGATATCGGTCACGATTGCCATAATTCGGCGGTTTCCGGGGTGCGTTTGTGAACCGGCGCGTCTCGCCATAACGTTCGCGCTCGACTCCAAGAGGACGAGGATGAAAACCCACTCGATGTCCGCCGCGCTCGTCGCGCTTTTCATTGCCGCCGCGTCCAGCGCCCAGACGTCCGCGAGCGATTCCATCGTTCCATCGTTGCCGCCGCGCACACCGCTGCCATCCGAGGCCGCGAGCGCGTCGATTACCAAATTCTCATTTATCGCCTATGGCGACACGCGCGGCCGCCATGATGGTGAGATGCTGCAGGCCGAGCATCAGCTCGTCGTGGAATCGATGCTTGCGACGATGAAGCGGTCTGCACCAACCTCCGACCCAATCAGGTTCGTTCTTCAGAGTGGCGACGCGGTGCTGGACGGCAGTATCGCGAAGGAGTTGAGTGTCAGCTACATCCCGCTGATCAATCGCCTGACGCAGGAAGGCGGAGTGCCGTACTACCTTGCCGTCGGCAACCACGACACCGGCGGCTCAATTGATTTGAAGAATCCCCGCCGCATTGCTGGGCTCAAGAACTACTTCGCGACGAACTCTCGGCTGATTCCGCCTGAAGGGTCACCGCGGCGACTTGCCGGGTATCCGACCTACGCGTTCGGGTATGGCAACACGTTCTTCGTCGCCTTCGATTCGAATATTCCGGACGACACCGTCCAGTTCAAGTGGGTGAAGTCCCAGCTGGAAGCTCTCGACCGTGCGCGCTATCCCAATATTGTTTTCTTTTATCATCATCCGGCGTTCTCGTCCGGGCCGCACGGCGGTGCGAACACCGAGTACCAAGCCGCGACGATTCGAACCCGCTGGATGCCCTTGTTCCGCAAGCACCACGTGCGACTGCTGCTCACTGGACATGAACATCTCTTTGAGCATTGGGTCGAGCGCTACAAGGACGACATGGACCGCGAGCACCGCATGGACCAGATCGTGAGCGGCGGCGGCGGTGCGCCATTGTACGCCTACTCGGGGGAGCCTGATCTCCGCGACTACTTCAAATCGAACATGTCGGACGCGGTAACGGTGCAGCACATCGCGAAGCCGTCAATCGATCCGGGCGGCAATCCATTCCACTACGTCGTCGTCCACGTCGACGGAACCGATGTCAGCGTCGAGGTGATCGGCGTCGATTGGGGCAGGGGCTTCCAACCCTATCGCGCGAGTACAGCAACGTTGACCGACCGGAAGCCATGAGCCCGCGGTTTACCGCATGACAATCACGCCGACAAGCACCGCGAGCAGCTGCCCGGTGAGGACGTCACCCGGGTAGTGAACACCGAGAAACACTCGCGATAGCCCCAACCAACAACTGCCATCGGGATCAGCACGGCCGCGAGCGGCGGGAACACCATTGCGTACGCGAACGCGATCGACATCGACGCGGCGGACCAACCGTTCGCTTCACGAACTGTACGAGAACATGCGACAACACGAGCGTGAGCAATGCTCCGCGTGCCGCCGCGTTGATCGACCCACCGGTCCACAGTGCAACAACCGCCGCTAAGATCGTGATCGTCGCGCCGCCGAGTCGGGAAAGGATCTCTTATTCGCTTGTTATGACCACGGCGTCGTGCAGTTTCACCGCGGTAACGAGCATATGTGGACAAACTGCTACTTATCCAGTGGGGCCGACACGGAATCGCTACACGCGCTCAGTCGGCGCGCGCCGCCGCAGTCCAATAGGCGGGCGGCTCGACTGCTCGGCGCGGTGTCTCTTCGTCCAGTCCATCGGCGAACTGTGGATAGGAGAGCGTCAACAACCGAACGTGATTGGCGCACGTTGCTTCGAGGAACGAGTCAGGTGCTGTGGCGGCGTGTGCTTGATCGAGCACGGCCGCGACCGGCCGGTATGCCTCGAGTGCATCGATCGCGGTGTCGGCGTGAACCGTAATGGGAATTGCCGCGACGTCCGTGAGCCGGCGCGTCAATACTTCGCGCTCATTGGCGTCGTGCACCAGGAGAAGAACCGTCGGACTGGGCTGCATGTGGCTATCTCTCCATTGCGAGTGCCATACGGTATGACCGGTGCGTTAGGTCGCCACACTGGCGATGTCCCGGCCCAGTAACAGCCGCGTATCACCGTTCGTTGCAGAGCCTGTAACAACCGCCTCGTTCTCGAGCCGCGGCGCCCGATTTCACATAGTCTTCTCCATCATGAGCATCGCGCCGACCGCCTTACTCGATTCCAAGCAGCGCGTCATCCGCGTCGTCGCACGCGAGCTCCTCGCGAAGGTTCGCGAAAAATCTGAGAATCTGGGCATCGATGAAGACCGCGACGCCATTCACGGCTTTCGCGTCGCCCTTCGTCGGCTCCGCAGTTGGATCCGGGCGTTCAACGACGAGCTCGCTGCCACCGTGAGCCCAAAGGTACAACGCCGCTTAAAACGCATCGCTGGCGCGACCCGGACAAGCCGCGACTGCGAGGTGCACATCAATTGGCTCGACCGCTTCGCGAAATCGCAGCGCGGTAGGTACGGCAAAGCCGCGGAGTGGCTTCTCGATGATCTCAGAGCACAGAAGGCCGAGGCGGATTTAGAGCTTCGTGAAACGGTCAACAAGCGTCTGGAGCGCACCGCGTCGCAGTTGGCCCACGGCCTTTCGCATTTCATCGTGAATCTCGATGAGCCAGCGGATCCGATGGCGTTCGCGCTCGCGACGCTCATTCGCGATCACGCAATCGCTGCCTCGAACTGCCTCTCGAAAGTCGCATCGGTGGGCGATCGCGCCGAGGCGCACGATGCTCGGATCGCTGTAAAGCGCCTCCGCTACATCGTCGAACCACTCGGCGGAACGATCGACGACGCCGACGCGCTTGTCGACGACCTATCGAAGCTCCAGGACGAGCTTGGAGCGCTCCACGACGCGCAGATCTTTGGCAGCGAGATCGCTCGCCACCTGGCAAAAGTGCTCGCCGCATCGACGTCGGTGGCGCGCACTGACGCGCCTACGGACGACGAACAAGTTTCCACCGCAAGCGACCGCGCCGACGCGCTTCGCGCGATCTCTCAACGTCTTCACCGCGACGAGGTCCGCGCCTTCAAATCGCTCGGCGAGAAATGGCTTAGTGGCGGCGCGGACGATCTCTGGCTTCGCGCCGATAACATCGCGAGCGCGTTGGAGTCCAAGCGCCCGAGTTAACACCGTGAATGCAGCGAGCCATCCAAGTGACGGCCGGAGCGATCGGCGCCGGCGCATTCATATAGAGAAGGGCGCCCGATTTCATTGGCGTGCAACATTCTGTTGCATGCTTGCATCGGAAGGCATCAGCTGTCGCTTGCCGTTGTAACCGAGGCGTTGTGCGCTCGTCTTCAAAGCAGCTGATGCGGGTTCGCTCGCTGACGCATGGTTCTCCTCCTCCCAGCAGAT
>Ga0207661_10003376_pt1 | contig 11093 bp, 6 predicted proteins | sample KBSC713LmetaG_FD_184337 | JGI IMG/M metagenome (GOLD analysis project Ga0207661, IMG submission 184337) | Corn rhizosphere microbial communities from Kellogg Biological Station, Michigan, USA - KBS C7.1-3L metaG (SPAdes) (version 2) | ecosystem: Host-associated > Plants > Roots > Rhizosphere ... | reverse complement strand
CTCCCTGAAGCGGTTGGAGATCGCCGCGCAGAAGCTGGAGCAGCGTGCTCTTGCCGCTGCCGTTCGCCCCGACCAGGCCGACGCGCATGCCGGCAGTGATCGTAAAGGTGAGCTTGTCGAACAGAGTCTTATCTTCGAACCCAAACCCCATTTTTTCCAGATGGACCAGGCGCTTGGTCTTTTGGCCGGTGGCGACGAAATCGAAATTGGCCTCTGCTGTGCGGCTGCGGGACTTGAGATCCGACAATTCGGCGATCAGCTCGCCGGCGTTGTCGATGCGCGCTTTGGCCTTGGTCGCGCGGGCCTTGGGACCTCGCCGCAGCCACTCCATTTCGATGCGGACGCGATTCTCGAGGGCGCTCTGGTGCTGGGCCTGGGCGTGCAGGAAGTCGCCCTTCTGTTCGAGGAAGGCGCTGTAGTTGCCGGCGACGTAGAACGTGCCGTCGGGATAGATGCGGCTCAGTTCGGCCATTCGCGTGGGCACGTTTTCGAGGAAGTAGCGATCGTGGCTGACGACCACGCAGGCGTACGGTGCGCCTTGCAAGGTTTTTTCCAGCCATTCGATGCCGGCCAGATCGAGATGGTTGGTGGGTTCGTCAAGCAGGACGATTTCGGGCTTTTGGACCAGAGCCTCGGCGATGGAGAGACGCTTGCGCCAGCCGCCGGAGAGCGTTTCGGCTGGGGCATCGAAATCGCGGAAGCCGGTGCGACCCAGGGTTTCCGCCTCGCGAGCTTGCCATTCCGATTCGGGCACGCCTACGGACCGCATCGAGCGCCGCATGACGCCGCGGATGGTCTCGCCGGGTTCGAAGTTCGAATCCTGAGGAACGTAGGCGAGGCGTGTGCCGCTGCGGAGCACCAGATCGCCGGAATCGGGCTTGATGCGTCCGGCAAGGATTTGCAGCAAGGTGGACTTGCCGGAACCGTTGGGACCGATCAGGCCGAGGCGGTCGCCTTCCTGAATGCTGAGCGAGACGCCGCGGAACAACGGCGCGGCGCCGAAGGATTTCGAAATTTTGTTGGTGTTGAGTAAGAGCGCCACTGCCGGTTATTACTATTGTCCGACAGCGGCGCGATTCAGCCTAATTTTCGGAGGGTTTTTCCAGGCGGTCGATCACGATGACATCCACCTGCGCCTTGGTGTGTTCGAGCTTCAATCCCAGCTGCTGCTGAAAAGCCACCGCCGAAAGCTTGTCCGCGTCCGTCGTCGATACGTTGATCACGACCCGGAGTCCTTTGCCCTGAGGAGGCTGGATTTCGCCCTGCCAGGTACCGGTGATGTTTTGGGCGGAAAGTTGGGAGAACGACGAGACGCCCGCCAACATCAAGAAGGCGATTATCCGCAGGGTTAGGGTTTGCACGCAGATCTCCTTTCGGAAGTTACTCTATTCAATACTCCGACAACCGCTAAAAGTTCCCTAATTCTCGGAAGGCTTTGCGACGCCGTCGATGACCATGACGCCGACCTGAGTCTTGGTATTTTCCAGCTTCAATCCCAGCTGCTGCTGGAAGGCGGTGATGATATCCGGGGGCGCGTCGAGACTGTCGGCCGCAGGGGGTTGTGGTGGGCCTCCAAAAGCAGCCCCCTGACCTGGATCGGGCGTGAACTTCAGGAGGAAGTCATATTTTTCGGAAAGACCGGTCTGATCCACCACAGGCTTGTCCAGAATGGACCCCTGCAAGACGCTGGCGACTTCGGCGATGGTCGCGTTCCTGACATTAAACGTCATACCCGGATTTCCTCTTCCGAAAAACAATCCGGGAAGGCCGTTCGGATCGGATTGGCTCTTGGTAAGCTTGGATCCGCCTTTCCCGACCGTGATCGCGTAAGCGCTGAGTTCTTTCTTTTCGGTATGGAATTTAAGTTGGAAGCGATCCACCAGCAGCTTCTGAATCATCATCTTTAGCTGGGCGACGTTGGGCTGGCCGGGCACTTCGGGCTTTCCCGTGATGTCGTACTTATCCGATTCGAACCACGCCGGTCCGCCGGTAATCTGCTGGCGATGAAGGTCGTAGGCCATGGTGATCAGGTCACTCAAAGTCGTGTTAATGGTGATCACCTCCTGGCCTCTCACGGTGAATAATTTGCCGGGCCTTGCGGGATCGCTGGGCTTGATCGTGGCCACTTCAAAGGCCGGCTTCGCGTCGGCAGCCATCGGCTTCGGCGGTGGAGGAGGATCCGGAATGGTCCATGCGGTCTCGGGTGTAGCTTTCGTGAGCTTGAGGGGCAGGGCCGCTCCCTGGGTCCAGGTTCCGTCGATCACGTTTCCTTCTGCGTTCAGCTTTCCCTCATAGGTGCCGTTCAGAGGGGTAACGGTCATCTTTATCGCCGAACCGTTCCGAGTGAACGTGGTGGCCGGGATCGCCGGCGATTGCTGGTCGATGCTGTACATGACAGCCGCCAGCTTGTCCGCATCCGTGGTCGATACCTTGATCACGATGCGCAGCCCCTTCCCCTGCGGAGGCTGGATTTCGCCCTGCCAGGTGCCCGTGATGTTTTGGGCGGAAAGTTGGGAGAATGACGCGCCACCTGACAAAACTGCCAGGGCGATTATCCAGAGTATTTTGGGAATTCTCGTCACCGGGATCTCCTTTGGAGAATTAATCTCCATTTGGCTGTCTTGGCCTATTCTACTGGGTTTTCGTGCCGCTATTGGCCGTGATCGGGCGGAGCCCAGGTTTGCAGTAGCATGGATTCTTGCACTCCCGCAAAGCTATCGCCCTAGCGTCCTTCGCCTTCACGTGGTTATTCTTTTTCGAATATCTGCCTCCGGCCCGGTGGGTCCATATTCCGTTCGATTTGCAGGGTTTTCATTTCGCGCTGGCGGACTACGCCTTTCAACGCCTTCGTCAGGGCCATTTCCCATTGTGGGATCCGACCATTTATTGCGGGATGAGCTTCGTGGCGAACATCCAGGCGGCGCTATTCTACCCGCCGACGTGGCTCATGTTTCTCGGCGACCGCGGACGCGAGGTGCTTTCCTATCAGGCGATGGAAGACCTGCAGCTGGGGCATGTCTGGCTCGGATTCTTTTTGTGTTACTTGTGGCTGCGAGGGAAGCGGCTGGCGGAGCTGGCATGTTTGCTGGGAGCGGGCGTGTTCGCCTTCAGCGGATACATGTGCTATCAGCTGCAGCACTTCGGTCTGGTCGCGGCATATAGCTGGATCCCGCTGGCACTGTGGGGAGTCGACGAAGCGGTGGAGCGGCAATCGTGGCGGCCTCTATGGAAGGTCGCAGCGGCTTCGGCGATGGCGTTCCTGGCGGGATATCCGCCCACATGGGTGGTGCTTGCGACTGTGGTGGGCGTGTATGCGGTGGCGGGCGCATGGCGGGTTAAAGCGACCGTAGGAACCATCGCGGCGATCGCTTTTTCGATGGCGTTGTGCGCGATCCAGTTGTTGCCCACGTGGGAGACAACGGCGCTCCGCCAACCGGACGTGCGGTACGGCATCGGCATCCAGGACTGGCAAGTACTTCTTTCGTACGTCCTGCCGAACTACTTCAACTTCGGCTTGAACATGCCGGTGGATACGAATTACGGGCGGGACTATTTCTATCTGGGTGTTCCGGTGCTGCTGGGTTTGCCGTTTCTGACTCTCCGTCGCCAGTTTCGCGATCTGGTCCCATCGTTGGCGATATTGCTCGTAACGCTGGTCATTGCGGGAAATCCGTTTGACCTGGTTTGGCGTGTTATCCAACATTCGACTCTGCTGCCGGACATTGTGCGCGCGTGGTATTTCCTGGCGGGCGTGACGCTGGCGTTCGCGCCGCTCACGGCGTACGCACTCGATGGTTTTTTGTCCAGGAAATCTAAAGTGCCCTCCTGGCTGATGCCGGTCAGTGCGGCGCTAATGGCGGGTTGGGGCGTGTACGAACTGTCGCGCTGGAACAGGCAAAGCCTGGCGTTCGGATGGCGGAGCGGCGCGTTTCTACTGGTGACGCTGGCGATCTTCGCGATGGGGATGTACGCGTTTCGCGCGGAGCAGGGGCGCAGGCGTGCGTGGATGTTCGCCGCGTTGGTGCTGTTTGTCGGCGCCGATTACAAGGCGTTCGGGACCAGCAAGCGATTCAACACCAACGCGAGCCCGGTGTATCGATATTCGTCGGCTTCGTTGCGAGGCATGGAAGACGATGTCTATCGGCGGCTTCGCGCCGATTCGGGTTATCGCGTGATCGTGGATAACGATACCGGCCCCGATCCGGATAATCTGCGGCACCTGGGATTGGTAACGCCCCAAGGATTCGATCCGCTGCTGACAATTCAGCTGCGGAAAATCGTAGAGAAATACGGCGCGTTCCGGAGCGACCGGCTCTTCGATATCGACGTGGAGAATGAGACCGCTCTGCGGCTGCTGGGAGTGAAGTATGTGATCAGCTCGGACACAAGCAAGCAGCTTCCCAAACTCAAGGACAATCCGCACTACCGGTTCGTGGGATCGATACCATCGTTCTACCGCGTGTACGAATATCTGGATGCGCAGCCTCCGTTCAGTTGGGAGGGAGGCGCGGTAACCGAGCTAGAGCGGCGTGAGTGGGAACCCGAGAATCGGACGTTCCGGGTGCGGGCGGCCTCCGACGGGAAGCTCGCTTTGCATGAGCAGTTTTTCCCCGGGTGGACGGCGACGATCGATGGGAAGCCTGCTGCGGTTGAGCCGTGGGCGGGCGCGTTCCAGGCAGTCGCGGTGCCGGCGGGCGAGCACACCGTGGAATTTCGTTATCGATCGCGACTGCTGGGCTTGGGGGCGGGGATCAGTTTATTGGCATTGATCGGGCTGATCTTTTGGATGCGTGCCAGTTCCAGAGCCCGAGTTCAGTAGGATGTATTCTTGCGCTCCCGGAAAATCATCGCGCTGGTGTCCCTGCTCTTCACGTACGCATTCTTCTTCGAATACATCCCTCCGTTTCGCTGGGTCCACCTCCCGTACGATCTGATCGGGTTTCATTATCCGCTGGCGGATTACGCCTTTCAGCGTTTGCGGCAAGGCCGTCTTCCGCTCTGGGACCCGACCATCTACGCCGGGATGAGTTTCATCGGTAACATTCAGGCAGCGCTATTCTATCCGCCGACTTGGATCATGTTCCTCTTAAACGCGGGACGCGAACGACTCTCTTATCAGTCGATGGAGGATGTTCTGCTCCTGCACGTCTGGATCGGATTCCTGCTGTGCTACCTGTGGCTGCGCGGCAAACGGCTGGCGGAGCTCCCGTGCATTTTCGGGGCGGGCGTGTTTGCGTTCAGCGGGTACCTCTGCACGCAGTTGCAACACTTCGGCCTGGTGGCGGGATACGTATGGGCCCCGCTGGCGTTGTGGGGAGTCGATCAGGCCGTGGAGCGAAGGTCGTGGCGGCCGCTGTGGAAGGTCGCGGCTGCCTCGGCGCTGGCGTTCCTGGGTGGTTATCCACCGACATGGATGATGTTCGCGGTCGCCGTCGGCGTTTACTCGCTCGCGGGGGCGTGGCGCGGGAAAGCGGCGCTGGGAACCACGATGGCGTTGATGTTTTCGCTAGTGCTGTGCGCGGTGCAATTGTTGCCGACATGGGAGACGACTGCGCTTCGGGATCCTGAGAATCGCTACGGCCTGGGCATCAAAGATTGGGACATGATTCTCTCTTATGTCCTTCCGAACTTCTTCAACTTTGGTTTGAACATGCCGGCACTGACGAATCCAGGAAAGGATTGTTTCTATTTGGGAGTCCCGGCTCTGCTCGGTTTGCCGTTCTTATTCGTGCGCCGCCGGTTTCAGGATCTGCTTCCGCCCCTGGCCATTCTGGGTGCAACGCTGATGGTCGCGGTGAATCCGTATGACATCGTCTGGAACGTGATCCGGCATTCGAGCCTGTTGCCGGACATCGTACGAGCCTGGTACTTTCTGGCGGGCGTGACTCTGGCGTTCTCGCCGCTCACGGCTTATGCTCTGGATGATTTTCTTTCGAGAGAACGGAGTGCGCCCTCGTGGATGACGCCGGTTAGCGCGGCTTTGATGTTGCTGTGGGCGGCCTACGAATTGATTGCTTGGAAACGCCAAAGCTTCGCGGCGGGATGGAGCAGTGGCGTCTATTTGCTGGTAACGCTGGCGATCTTCTTTACCGGAATGTGGGTGTTCCGCGCCGAGCAGGGCCGCAGGAAGATCTGGATGGCCGCCGCGCTGATTTTGTTTGTGGGCGTTGACTACAAGGCGTTCGGAACCAGCAAGCGTTTCGACGCGGGATATGGCGACGCCCAGCGATTCTCATCGACGTCCTATCCCGGGATGGCGCCGGAAGTCTACCAGCAGCTTCGTGCGCATGCTGAATACCGGATCGTAGTCGACGGCGAGACCGGGCCTGAGCCCACCAGCTTTCGGCACATGGGATTGAGTTCGCCGCAGGGATTCGATCCGCTGCTCAAGACTCCGTTTCGCAAGATGGCCGAGACCTATGGACACTTTCTGACGGATCGGATTTTTGAGATAGATCCAGAGAACTATGACGCCCTGCGCTTGTTCGGCGTGCGGTACGTGATCAGCTCCGAGTCCAGCAAGATGGAGCCCAAGCTGAAGGACAATCCCCGTTACCGCTTGTTAGGATCGGTGCCGACGTTCAATCGCGTTTACGAGTATCTCGACGCGCAGCCTCCGTACAGTTGGGAGGGAGGCGCCGTAACTGAGTTGGAGCGGCGCGATTGGGAACCCGAGATTCGGACCTTTCGTGTGCGTGCGGCGTCTGGAGGGAAGCTGGCTTTACACGAACAGTTTTTCCCAGGGTGGACGGCTACGATCGATGGGAAATCAGCGGCCGTCGAATCATGGGCGGGTGCGTTTCAGGCAGTCGCAGTGCCCGCGGGCGAGCATACGGTGGAGTTTCGATACCGGTCGCGGCTGCTGGGCTTGGGCGCGGCAATCAGCATCGTAGCGCTGATCGGGCTGGGACTCTGGATCCGCGCTAGTTCAAGAAGTAGGTCCGGTACAGCGTATCGCGCTGCTTCGGGATGAAGCCCGCGTCGCGGATCAGGCGGCGGAGCTCTTCCTCGGTGGCCTGATGATGCGTGCCGGCAGCGCTCACGACATTTTCCTCGATCATGATGCTGCCGACGTCGTTGCCTCCGAAGCGCAGTCCGATCTGGCAGGTCTTGAGACCGGGAGTCACCCATGACGACTGGATGTTGAGGATGTTCTCCAGGTAGACTCGCGACAACGCCAGCATCTTCAGATATTCCACCGCGGTGGCTTCCTCTTTGACGAAGCGCCCGAGCGAGGTCAGCTCGCGCTGGAAGCTCCAGGGAATGAAGGCGGTGAATCCGCCGGTGTCTTCCTGGATCTGGCGCACGATATCGAAGTGGTTCATGCGCTGCTCGATAGTTTCGCCGGTGCCGAACATCATCGTCGCCGTCGAGCGAAGCCCTACTGCGTGACAAGTCCGGTGGACGTCAATCCAGTCCTGCGTGCCGCACTTCAGGCGGCTGATGCGATGGCGAACCTGCTCGTCGAGAATCTCGGCGCCGCCGCCGGGCAGAGAATCGAGACCGGCGTCGCGCAGCCGGGACAGCGTGTCATACAAGTTCAGGCCGCTGACTTCGGCGATATTCATGATCTCGGGCGCGGAGAAGCAATGGCACCAGATGTCGAAGCGTTTCTTAATGGAGCGCAGCAGGTCCTCATACCACTCGATCTTGAGATCGGGGTGCAGGCCGCCCTGCATCAGGATGCCGGTGCCGCCCAGGTCGATGGTTTCCTGAATCTTGCTGAAGATGGTTTCCTGCGGCAGGATGTAGCCTTCGGCGTGCCCCATGGGCCGGTAGAAGGCGCAGAAGCTGCAATACTCGGTGCAGAAATTGGTGTAGTTGATGTTGCGGTCGATGATGTAGCTGACCACGTTTTCAGGATGCAGTCGGCGGCGGACGGCGTCTGCGGCCATGCCGATGCCGATCAGGTCATCGCTCTCAAACATCTCGATCGCTTCAGCGCGGGTCATCATGCGGGAATACCTCCGGGTATCATAACGCGGTCGCGGTCACGTTCGATGCGGAGCGCGTGCTGGATGTAGAGGCGCATCCCTTCGTAATCTTTTTCGCCGAGCTCGAACACAATGTGATGGGTGAGGTAGCGGCGGACAACCTCCGGGCTGAACTGGCGCCCCGGCGCCTCGGCCGCGACGATGTCGTCCATGTGCGTCAGGCCATACCGCAAGGACTCCAGGAATACCTGACCGTACGGTTCTCGAACGATTTCCTTGCGCCCCGCCCACACCGCGAAGACCATGGGCAGGCCGGTCATTGCGATCCATTCGGCGCCCAGATCCAGAGTTTCAAACGGCAAAGTGGCCGGATCGACGCGGAGAGCGGCGTCGCCGATGAGCAGGGCCGCGTCGGTCTGGCCCAGCATGTCGGGCAGATTGGCCGGGAGAGAGACAACGTGCGGCCTCACGCCAAACTTTTCCGCCAGGATCACCTGGCTCAACATGGCCGAGGTTCGGGAGCCCGAATCGGTTGCCAGCTTGCGGATTTCCTTGAAGGGAACTTTCGAGATCAGCAGGATGCTGCGCACGGGACCGTGGCAGGCGATGCCGGTTCCCGGAAAATAGTCGAGACCCTGGCGGGCCATCTCGATCACCGGAACGATCCCGATATCGGCCTGACCGGAGGCAAGCTGATCGGCGCATGCCGAGGGCAGGGCGAAGCGGAGATCGAAGGTCTCGCGAAGAGCGGGGTCGGGCGAATGCTGGAGACCCCACACCAGGGGCACCGTGTTCAGGTAGCTGACCGCGCACACGCGGGGCTTCTGGGAAGAGAGGGGAGAGTCCAAGCAGTCATTTTATCACCGGGTATTGCTTCCCTGACCGCGAATCCCCAAATGTGGCGGATTGTTCCAGTACCGATGGTACATGTTGCCCGTTTTCCCGCTATGGTATCTTCGGGGAGAAGGGCGACACCCGCGTTCCCGCCCGAGTCGGAGAATCCTGAAAATGAAGCTCTTATGGCGTTTTGCGTTTATTGCGAGTGTTCCTGTTTGGGGGCAGATTTCCCCCACCATCAACGAACTTTCATCCCGTGAATTCGGGCAAGTGACGCTTCTCAATCCGCCCACGTCCAGTGCGCCTAACCTGATCGAGGGGCGCGAACTCTATACACCTCTGGGAATCGCGTTTGGTCCGTCCGGCGGGCCCATGTATGTGGCGGACACCAGCAACCATCGAGTTCTTGCGTGGCGCACTCCGGCCAGCCTTACTAAGGGGAACCAGGCCGACCTGGTCATCGGGCAGCGCGACTTCGGATCTAACCCGCCTCAGGGACCGGGCCGGGACTTAACCGCCGGTCTGACGCTACCCGTCGGCTTGGCTGTGGATGCGGCGGGGAACCTCTACGTTTTGGATAGCGGGAATAATCGCATCCTCCGGTATCCCAATCCATTCAACCAAACCACCAGTCCGCTTTCGATTGACCTTGTCATCGGGCAAAAGACGCAGAGCAGCGGAAACATTGCCAATGAGAACAGTCCCAAGCCCACCAATCACAGCCTGTCTTTCTCCCCGAACAACACGTTCCTGCGAGCCGGGATCGCGCTCGATCAGCAGGGAAACCTATGGGTCGCCGATCCGGGAAACCATCGGGTCTTGCGATTTCCGGCCAGTCAGTTAGCGGCTGGCACTATTGAACCGGCGGCCGACCGGGTGCTCGGGCAGAACGGAAGCTTCGTGACGAACGATGCGCCAAACTGCGGCAACACCTGCCAGACGAATCTATCTGTGTTGTACCAGCCGCAGAGTCTGACCTTTGATGGCACCGGAGCGCTTTATGTGGCCGACGGCTTCGCCCGCGTGTTGTATTTTTCGGATGCGAATACTCAGACTGCTGCGTCCCAAGTACTCGGCATACCTCCGACCCCGGCCCCCGGGCAGTCGGTCAGCTTTCCCAACGATTACAGCCTGGGAAACAGCGCTCTGAACGCCTCTTTGGCGGTTTTTGCCAAAGGGAACTCCGTATTCGTGGCGGATGCGCCGGCCAACCGCGTTGTGCGTTATACAACGCCGTCCAGTTTCATTCGGTCAGACACGGTACCATCGCCTAAGATTGAGAGCGTGATCGGCCAACCCGACCTGTTTAGCGGTAAAGCCAATCATGGCGCGAGCGAACCCGATGCGTCCTCGCTTGTTGCGGCCCTGGGCGGGGCATTTGATTCGGCAGGCAATCTCTGGGTGTCAGACTCGGGCAACAATCGGGTGCTTTCCTATCCCGCGAGTGCGACTTCCAATTTCACCGCGGCCACCGTGGTCGTGGGTCAGACGAATTTCGCCTTCAACGCTCCCAACCTGATCGAAGGCCGGGAAGTATGGTTCTTCAATAACGGATCGCCCGGGGGCGGGATCGCGGTGGACAAGAGTTCGACTCCGAATCACCTGTACATCGCCGATACGTTCAACAACCGCATTTTGGGATTCCGGGATGCGCGGGCGGTGGGAGCCGACGCACGAACGATTCTCACTCTTGCCCAGAAGCCCGATCTGGTGATCGGACAGCCGGCCGGAGATTTCTTCCGCTCCGTCGTGAATTATCCTAACGGCGACCCGGATCTTCCGACCGGGACTGGCCTCTACCGGCCAGTCGGCCTGGTTGTCGACGCCAGCGGCAATCTATGGGTGGCCGATTCGGGCAATGGACGAGTTCTGCGCTTCCCCTCGCCTTTTAGCTCTCCGCAGGGGTCCCTCCAAGCCGCCGATGTGGTGCTGGGCCAGAACAGTTTCAACCAGAAGAACCAGAGCGCATCGGCGCAGACCATGAATTCGCCGTATGGGCTGGCTTTGTATCCGGATGGGCACCTGGCGGTTTCCGATCCGGCTTTGAACCGGGTGCTGGTTTTCAAGAAGCCTTTCACTAACGGACAAACAGCCTTCACGGTGGTGGGACAGGCGGGCTTCGCGTCGGGTGCGTCATCCAATTCTCCGGCCGGCCTGAGCAGCCCGCGGCACATTGCCACGGATCCGAACGGCCGCTTATATGTCGCCGATTCGGGAAACAACCGGATCCAGGGTTACTCAGATACGTCGGCGGTTGCTCAAGTGGGGCCCACCGCGCCGATCAGTATCACGAATGTCGTTTCGTCGCCGCAGGGCCTCGCC
>Ga0207661_10003374_pt1 | contig 11093 bp, 11 predicted proteins | sample KBSC713LmetaG_FD_184337 | JGI IMG/M metagenome (GOLD analysis project Ga0207661, IMG submission 184337) | Corn rhizosphere microbial communities from Kellogg Biological Station, Michigan, USA - KBS C7.1-3L metaG (SPAdes) (version 2) | ecosystem: Host-associated > Plants > Roots > Rhizosphere ... | reverse complement strand
GCAGCAGTTCCAGGTGTACACCGAGCCAGGCCAGATGGTCGTCCGGCTTGACGCAGCGCCGCACCGCGGGCAGCGGTGCCCGGGCGGCCAGGAGGCAGATCGCGGCGCCCAACGACAGCAGCACGGCCCTGAACATGACCGTCCACAACGGACAGCGCCGCGGCAGTACGCCAGTCATCGAGACCCTTCCCGCCAAGGCCGGGTACACCGCCGGCCACCAGTCACCCCACGCTAGGCCCGGGCCGAGAATGCAACCCGTGCCTTTCGGCCCTAAGCAGAGGGGACCTCCGTCCATACACCGCGCGGACGTGTCGTTCCGGCGCCTATCGGCTCGACCACGCGGCGGTGGTTATCCCTCCGGAACGCGGGTAGGTCAGCACCTCACGACCAGATCGACAACTGGAGGCTGCTATGGGGTTACAGCAGAAGATGAAGGAGAAGCTCGACCAGGCGCAGGACAAGGCGAGCGCCGCCATCGACAAGGCCTCGGACGAGATGAAGCACAAGTCCGATGACCAGGACCAGATGGCCGGCAATCAGTCCGGGCAGCAGCCGCAGGACAAGTCCCAGGGTTGATCCGGCGCGCCGCAACGGCCGGCCCATCCGCCAGGAACGGGCCGGCCCGCGGTCACCACCACGACCAATCCGCCATCGTGGTCAGGAGCCAGCGCCGCGCTCCAGGGGCCATGAGTCCTGCGACGCGTGGAATCAGTCCCGGGACTCAGCCGCGGCGTGGCCGTCATTCACCCATGAGGCTGAAGGCGTTCTCCTCTTCCTGGGCGTTGTGCAGTTGCAGGACCGCGTACAGGCCGTACAGGCCGGCGCGCACCTCGGTGATCTCATCGGGCTCCGGCCGCTCACCGATGTCCTCGCAGGCGCGACGCAGCCGGCGGACCAGGTGCTCGATCTCCGCGTGGGTACGGCTGAACGCACCGGTCGGGTCCGGACCCAACGCCCGGGCGAGGATCGGCAGCAGCTCGGCCTCTTCGGCCCGCTCGTGCGGCAACAGCTGCGTGTCCAGGCGGTTCAGGAGCAACCGTAGCGGGTCGAGGTCGGGCTCCGAGGCCGACAGGCCGTCGGCGACGGTGCGGACCTGAGCGACCAGTGGACGCACGGCGGTGTGCTGCGCGTACAGCCGCCGGGCGGTGGACAGGTCGGCGGCGGGCAGGGTGACCGTGTGCGTACGCGCCGGCAGCAACGCGGTCAGGGCCAGCGCGATGGCGGCGACGTCGATCGCCTCCTGCAGCACCGCGCCGGCCGTGGGTGACAGCAGCCCGGCCGCGGCCGGAAGCATCGCGGCCAGCGACAGCCCCATGCCGACCATCGCCGCGGCACGGGCGATGCGGTAGCTGCGCCGGGCGATGAGGATCGCGTCAGCCAACCCGTCGACCCGGTCGGCGGTCAGCACCACGTCTGCCGCCTCCGCCGAGGCGGTCAGCCCGCGGGCGGCCAGCGCCACGCCGACACCGGCGGCGGCCAGGGCGGGCGCGTCGTTCACCCCGTCGCCCACCATGACCGTCGGCGCGTTCTGCTGCTCGGCCCGTACTATCGCGAGTTTGTCGGCCGGGTCGCGGTCGGCGTACACCGCGTCTACGCCGACGATGCGCCCGACCGTCTCGGCAACGTCCGCCCGGTCGCCGGTGACCAGCACCGTCCGCGCGACGCCCGCCTCCCGCAGGGCCCGCACCATCCGGGGCGCGTCCGGGCGCAGCGGGTCGGCCAGCAGCAGGACACCGGCCGGGCGGCCGTCCACCGACGCGAACACCGTCAACGACCCGTCCAACGCGGCACGGCGCCGTGCCCGGTGCACCCAGCCCGGCGCCGATCCGTCGATGGCCCAGGCCGCCTTGCCCAGGCGCAACCGGTACCCGTCCACCACGCCTTCGATCCCGTACCCGTGCCGCTCGGTCACCGCCGACGCGGGTGACAGGGTCAGCCCGCGACCTCGGGCGGCGGTGACGATGCTCGCGGCCAGTACGTGCGCCGATGCCTGGTCGAGCGAGGCGGCCAGGCGCAACACGTCGTCCGCCGGCAGCGCGCCCGCGGCAACCACTTCGGTCAGGGTCGGCCGTCCACGGGTCAGCGTGCCGGTCTTGTCGAACAGCAGCACGCGTCCCGCGGCCAGCCGTTCCAAGGCCGAGCCGCCCTTGAGGATCACGCCATGCCGGGCCGCCCGGGACAGCCCCGACATGATGGCGATGGGTGCGGCCAGCAACAGCGGGCACGGCGTCGCCACGACGAGCACGGCCACCGCGCGGACCGGCTGACCGGACACCGCCCAGGCCAGCCCGGCCGCGAGCAGGGTGAGAGGGACGAAGGCGAGCGCGAAGCGGTCGGCGACGCGGACGAACGGCGCGGTACCGGCCTGGGCCTGGCGGACCAGGCGCACCACTCCGGCGTAGGTGGATGCCGCCGCGGTCTCGGTCGCCACCAAGCGGGTCGCCGGTCCGGCGTTGATGACGCCGCTACGCACGTCGTCCCCGGCCGGCCGCTCGACCGGCACGGGTTCACCGGAGAGCGCCGCCTCGTCGAACACGCCCGCGTCCAGCAGCCGACCGTCGACGGGCACGACCTCACCGGCCCCGACGAGCAACCGGTCACCGACCACGACCTGTTCCACCGCAATCTGCTCCAGCCCGTCCGGACGCTCACGGCGGGCGGTCCGCGGCGCGCCCGCGGCCAGGCGGCTCAGCTCCCGGCGGGCACGTACGGAGGCACGCATCTCCAACAGGCCGCCGGTGAACAGCATGACCGCGATCACCGCCCCGGCCAGCGGCTCGCCGACCACCAGCGCACCGGCCAGCGCCAGCCAGGCGATCACGTCCACCGAGGGCTGGCGGCGGCGCAGCGCCGCACCGATCGTCGCGGTCGAGTACGCCAGCCCGAGCAGCGTCACGGCGGTCCACACCGCCGACGCCGCCGCCCGGGCACCCATGCCCGAGGCCGCGAGTCCGACGAGCAACGACAGGAGCGCCAGCGCGAACAGCACGACCTCACGCGCCGCCCAGAGCCTGTCGCCCAGTGGCGGCCTCGTCACCCGCACAGCTGCGATGCTGCCCGCCACACGCGTCACCCACCTTCCTGTCCCCAAGGTTCACCTTGCCGCGCGGAGGTCCCAGGGCCGAAGGTCCTCCGAGACCCGCGAGCCTCGCCGGCCCGTGCGGACGACAGGGGTCAGTGTGGTACGGGCCCGCCGGCCAGGCCGATGACGACGCCGACCGCGGCGGCCGCGAGCAGGGTGAGCACGACGCCGCGGCGTAGCGCCAGGAGCAGGATCGCGGCGCCGGCAAGGACGGCGTACTGCCAGATCTGGGTCAGTGCCAGGGCGAGCGGGATCGCGGAGCCGAGGATCGCGCCGATGGCGGCGGGGCCGGCGCCGCTGAGGAACGCTTGTGCGCGTTGGTTTCCGCGTAGCCGGTCGAACCGGCCGGCACCGAGGAGGACGAACGTGAAGGACGGCGTGAACGCGACCAGCGAGGCCAACAGTCCTCCGCCGATTCCGGCGGCGGCGTAGCCGACGACGGCGACGGTCTGCACGACGGGGCCGGGGGTGACCTGGCCGAGCGCGACGGCGTTGAGGAACTGCGCCGAGGTCATCCAGTGGTAGCGGTTCACGGCGTCGGACTGCATGAGCGGGATGATGACGAATCCGCCGCCGTAGGACAGGGCGCCGACCTTGATCGCGACCCACGCCACGGACAACAGCACGCTGGCGCCGGTACCGGCCGCCGCGAGCAACGGCAACACCGGCACCGGATGGCGCCGGACCCCGCCGGTCGCGGCGATCACCTCGATCAGGCCGGCCGCGACGAGCACCAGTACCAGCCAGGGGCCGATGGTCGCCGCGGCCGCGGCGCCGGCCAACAGGTACACCGACCACCGCGCCCGGGCCGCGCGCGTCGTGGCGCGCCGCCAGCTCGCCGGGATGAGACTGGTACCGGCCTGTACGGCGACGGCGGCGACGGCGGCGCCCGCGCCGGCACCGGCGGCCCGCACCCACAGCGGTGGGGTGCCGGTGAGGAACAGCACGGCGAGGGCGAGGATCACGATGAGGCCGGGGAGGATGAACGCGGCCCCACCGAGCAGCGCGCCGAGGCGGCCGCGTACCCGCCACCCGCAGAAGATGGCCAGTTGGGTGGAGGCCGGTCCGGGCAGCAGGTTGCAGGCGGCGATGGCGTCCTCGAACTCACGCGCGTCAAGCCATTGCCGGTCCTGGACGCACAGCTTGCGCAGCAGCGCGATGTGCGCGGGCGGCCCACCGAAGCCGATGCAGCCGATGCGGCCCCACTCCCTCACCACGGTGGGCAGGCTCACCCGTGGCGTACCCAAGGTCACGCTCCGGCCGGTTGGAACAGCTCGACCGGGTTGCCCGACGGGTCCTCCAGCAGGATCTGGCGGCCACCCGGGCCGGTGACGATGTCGTTGCGGAACCTGACGCCGGCGGTACGGAGCCGGTCCACCTCGGCGTCGATGTCGTCGACGATGAGGTGGATCCGGTTCCATCCGCCGGGTTCGGGGGTACGGCCGTCCGGCATGGGCCGACCGGCGGAGCTGTCCGGCCCGGCCAGCAGCAGCCGCAGGTTGCCGCGGATGACGTCGGCGAACGCCGGCAGGAACGTGGTGTTGTTCGCGAAACCGAGGTGGGTCGTGTAGAAGTCGACCGCGGCCCGCACGTCGCGCACCATGTACCGGACGCTGACGGTCTCCTCTGACCGGATGCTCATGATTCCTCCACTGTGGACGGAGCCGAGATGCGGAACATCAGGAACCGGATCCGGCCGGCCAGTTCGGTCGCGGTCCGCTGGAACGCCGGGTACCCGTCGGGCTCGGCGGCCGGGTCGGGCATGCTCCAGTGCACCGGCCGCGGATGGCCCGGGAACTCCGGGCAGACCTCCCGTACCCGGTCGCACAACGTGATGACGTAGTCGAACCGGCGGCGGACGAACTCGTTCAGGTGCTTCGACCGGTACCCGGAAAGGTCGATGCCCCGCTCCGCCATGACCGCCACCGCGTGCTCGTGTACCGGCTTGGGCGCGCTGCCCGCACTGCGCACGGTGACCGCGTCGCCGGCCTGCCGGCGAAGCAGCGCCTCGGCGATCTGGGATCGGGAGCTGTTGCCGGTGCACAGGAACAGCACCCGTGCCGGAGCCCGGCCGGAACGCGGAGCGGGCGGGTCGGGCGGCACCAGCCGCAGCGCGGGGTGCAGTGCCCCGCCCGTGGCGGCCAGCATTCCGCCGCAGCGGGCCAGATCGACGCTGTAGTACGTGTCCCGGCCGTCGGCGGCGCTGCGACGCGTGGTGACCAGGTTCGCCCGCCGCAACTGGCCCAGGTGGTAGGAGACCAGGTTCTGCGGCTGGCCCACGAGGGCCACCAGTTCGTGCACGCGCCGGTCGCTGCGCGACAACTCACCGAGCAGCCGCCATCGCAGCGGGTGTCCGGCAACGGTCAGGAACGCCGGAGCCTCCGCTTCGACGACGTCCCGTCGGTGGCCCACGCCCCGTACGTTACATCAAATGGGTTTGATGGGATAGCCGGGAGCGCGCCTCCGGATGACGCGGCCGCCGGGTATACAGGGCGGGTGATCGAGAATTCTCTTGCCGCGCAGATGCGCGACGCGGCGTCGACGTTCCTGGACACGCTGGACGAGCGGCAGCGGGCGCGGGCCCATCGTGACTTCGCCGACGATCGGGCCCGCCGATGGATCGAGTACCGGCCACGGGAGCGGCCCGGCGCCAGCCTCGCCGACCTCGACGTCGCCGCGCGTAAGGCGGCGCACCGGCTGCTGGCCACCGGACTGAGTCCGCACGCCTACGCCCAGGCGATGGCGGTCACCGCGCTCGAGGAGGTGCTCGACCGTCGCGAGGCCTGGGCGCGCCGCCGGCACAGCAACGACTACTGGGTCGTGCTCTTCGGCGATCCCCGCGCCGACGCCCCCTGGTCCTGGCGGTTCGAGGGACACCACCTCTCGGTGACGATGACGGTACGCGGCGACCGGGTCTCCCCCGCCCCGGTGTTCCTGGGCGCCAACCCGGCCCGGGTCAGCTACGCCGGCCGGTTGTTGTCGGCCCCGCTCGCCCCCGAGGAGGACCTGGCCCGGGAGCTGCTCGACGCCCTCGGCCCGGCCGGTCGGGACGCCGCGGTCGTCGCGACCGAGGCGCCGGACGACATCCGCAGCTCGGTACGGCCGAGGGTGAGCGGGCCGATCGAGCCACTGGGTGTCAGCGCGGCGCGCCTCGGGCCGACCGCCCGGTCGGTGCTCGACCACCTGGTCGCGCTCTACCTCGACCGGCTTCCGGAGGAACTCGCGGCGGCCGAGGCGGACCGCCTGGACCCGCGCGGGCTGCACTTCGCGTGGGAGGGGTCGCTGCGGCCCGGTGCCCGGCACTACTACCGGGTGCAGGGCCCGGATCTGCTGATCGAGTACGACAACACCAGCGACGACGCCAACCACGCGCACACCGTGCTGCGCCGGCCGGACAGTGACTTCGGCGAGGACGTGCTCGCGACGCACCGCGCCGAACGGCACGGCTGACACGGGCAGTCACCAAACGACCGTTCAGCGCGCCCAGAGGGCCCTTCACCGACGCGCCGATTGACGGATGATTGGTCCGGGGAAATGGTTCGATGAACGGTTCCCCCGGCTCTGGAGGCGAGCATGTCCGTTCCGCGTCGCCGCGCCGTCATCGCGAGTACGGTCGGCACCACCATCGAGTGGTACGACTTCTTCCTCTACAACACCGCGTCCGCGCTGGTTTTCCCGGCGCTGTTCTTCCCGCACCAGGCCGCCTACACCGGCATCCTGCTGTCCTTCGGCACCCAGTTCGTGGGCTTCGCCGCGCGCCCGGTCGGTGCCGCCATCTTCGGGCACTTCGGCGACCGGATCGGGCGCAAGGCGATGCTGGTGACCACCCTGATGCTGATGGGCATCAGCACGTTTCTCATCGGCCTGCTGCCCACCTACAGCGCCATCGGCTACGCCGCGCCGATCCTGCTTACCCTGCTGCGCATCGCCCAGGGCCTCGGCGTCGGCGGTGAGTGGGGCGGTTCGGTGCTGCTGTCCATGGAATGGGGCGTACCCACCCGCCGCGGCCTGATGGCGAGCTGGCCCCAGCTGGGCGTGCCGATGGGCCTGCTGCTGTCCACCGCAGCGGTACGGCTGCTGACCTCGTGGACCGGGGCCAGCTTCGACAACTGGGGCTGGCGGATTCCGTTCCTCATCAGCATCGTGCTCGTCGCGGTGGGCCTGTACGTGCGGCTGCGGGTACTGGAGACGCCCGAGTTCGAGGACGTGCGCCAGCGGCGTGCCGTCGTACGCTACCCCCTGTTCCAGGTGCTGCGCCGGCAGTGGGGGCAGGTGCTCAGCTCCGCGTTCGTGCGCATGTCCGAGCAGGCACCGTTCTATCTGTTCACCGTGTTCGTGCTGACCTACACCACGACCAAGCTCAAGCTCAACCGCAACGACGTGCTCAACGACGTGCTCATCGCCGCCGCGATCGGGCTGCTCACCGTGCCGCTGTTCGGGCACCTGTCCGACCGCATAGGCCGGCGGCTCGTCTACGGCATCGGAATCGTGCTCACCGCGGTGTACGCGTTCCCGTACTTCGGCCTGCTCAACACCAAGACCACGGGCCTCGTGCTGCTCGGCGTCATCCTGTCGCTGGTCTTCCACGACATGCAGTACGGCCCACAGGCGGCGCTGATCGCCGAGTCGTTCGGCCCGGACGTGCGGTACTCCGGCGCCGGGCTCGGTTACCAACTCGCCTCGGTCATCGCCGGCGGCCCGGCACCGCTGATCGCGACGCGGATCCTGGAGAAGTCCGGCTCCAGTACGGGAATCAGCTTCTACATCATCGGCTGCTGCATACTGGCGATGATCGCGCTGCTCTTCATGCCGCACTACCGGCGACCCACCGAGCCCGCGACGACCGACCCGAGCGTACCGAGTGTCCCGTCCAAGGCGGAGGCGAGCGCCACCTGAACCGCACCGCAGAAGCAACGTCCACATTGGAGGGACGCCGCACAACCTGCTCGCGGCGGCCGAGGACGCCGGCGTCGGCCACGCGGTCATCCTGTCCATCGTGGGTTCGGAACTGGTACCGGATTCGGTGTACTACCGCGCCAAGGTGTTGCAGGAGGACATCCTCAAGGCCGACGTCGCCCGGGCCGTGGCCGACGTCGCGGTCGGCGCCCCGCTCATGGGTACCCGCGAAGTCGCCGGCCCCGACGTCCTCCCGCTCGACCAGTTGGGTGCGATGACGCTGGCCGCCCACGGCGACAAGCGCACGGTCGTCGTCGACAACACCGCCGGCCTGCTCGCCCTCGCGCCGGGCAACGCCGTGATCGCGAAGGACGGCGCTGTCATCGCCACGATCCGGTACGCGGACTGGCTGCGCCGCTGAACCGGTACCGAACCGCGCGCGGCCCGCACGACATCGGTCGTGCGGGCCCCATCCCCGGTCACAGCCAGCCGGACCGCTCCGCAACGCGTACCGCGTCGGCCACCGAGCGGGCGCCGGTCTTGCGGACGATCGTGTAGAGGTAGTTGCGCACCGTACCGACGGCCAGGTGCAGCCTCGCGGCGATCTCGGCCCGTGGGGTACCGAGGGCGGCCAGCTCCAGCACCTCGCGCTCGCGCCGGGTCAACGGGTTGGACCGGTTGGACAGCCGGCCCAGCAGCCTCGGGTCCATCACCCGCTCGCCGCCGGCCACCCGCCGCAGGTACCGCACGAGCTGGCCCGGTGTGGTGTCCGTGTCGATCAGCGCGCGGACCTGTTCGGGTACCGGCCGGCCGGCCAACGCCCGGCGCAGCCGGTCCGCGCCGCGGCGCGTGGTCAGCACGACGATCGCGCAGTCCGGCGCCTGCTCGCGCAGCCGCGACACCGTCTCCGGAGTGCTCGCCTCGGACCCGTCGACGCCGAGGACGGCCAACTCCGCGCGCTCGCGGGAGGCCGCCGCGGGGGCGCCGTCCAGCGTGTCGAGGGTGGCCGCGAGCTCGAGGTCATCCTCGGCGGAGAAGACGGCGGCCAGCGCTCCGCGCAACAGTCCGGCCCGTTCGACAAGCAGGACCCGGATCCGGCGGCTGCGTGCGCTTGCGGGCCTCACAACCATTTCATCGGTACGCGTTGCCCGAACGTTGCACTCGACAGTCATCGAGCTGTCGGATATCTGTCGTACGCGACTGCTTTTCGGTTGGCTTGCGCCTTGTTTCCCGGTGCGCCGTTCGGCGCGCCGTCGGCGTTTCAGCTATGTTTCGGATGCCTGGGCGGGGGGAAGCGACGGCGGCGGCCCTACATGGCGTCCGGTCAATGCCCGTCGCGTTTCCCACCGGCCGGCGCCATTTGCCGGAAGTGATCAGTCTTCGCTTTGCCGACCGGTCGGCTGCGCGAATTTGAGCCGTCAGGGGGCGAGCGTGGTCTCCATTCTGCTGATCGAACCGATGAGCCTGTTGCGCGGCGCGCTCGCGACCGTGCTGTCGGCCGAGGGTTTCAAGATCAGCGAGCAGTTGGCCCGCGTCGAGGAGGCCGCGGCGATCGCCCGGCGGCTGCTCCCGGACATCGCCATCGTCGGCCTCGACCTGACCGCCGACAGCGCCGTCGCGGCGCTGCGCCAACTGCACGCCGAACTGCCGGCGTGCGCGGTCGTGCTGCTGGTGGACGTCAACGCGCCGGGCGCGGTCCGGGGCGGGCTGGAGACCTGGGTACGCGGGTTCGTCGGCAAGGACACACCGCCGGACCGGCTGGTCGAGTACGTCCGGCGGGTCGCCGCCGGCGAACGGGTCATCGATCCCGCGCTGGCCGTCGCGGCCTGGCAGGCCCGGCCCAACCCGCTCAGCCGCCGCGAGCGCGAGGTCCTGCGGGTCGCCGCGGAGGGCCGCACGTCGCTGGAGATCGCGGGCGAACTGCACCTGTCGGTCGGTACGGTGCGCAACTACCTCTCGTCGATCATGCGCAAGACCGGCGCGCGCACCCGACTGGAAGCCTTTCGCATCGCGTCGCAGGCGGGCTGGCTGTAGCTTTCGCGGTCGCGATAATGGGCGGTCCACGATTCGGTTCCTCGAACCGGCAGACCGGCCAGAAAAGTATGACGAATCGGCGGGCCAACTTCTGACCAATAGATGGCAAGCGATCTATCCGAATTCTCTCATCGGGATGTAACGCCGCCGGAGGATAGGACGAAGGGTAGATGGGTAACGATGTACCGCGGGACGTCGACGGGCGTCTCCCACGAATTTCCGCCAGTTACCCGCCCGTTCACACGACCATCAGAAGGGACTCCCCGGTGCGCGAGGACACCATTCCGGTACGGGCGCCCGGCCGGCATCCCGTTCGCGTCCTGCTGGTCGAGGGGATGAACCTGTTGCGCGGCGCGCTGGCCGCCGCCCTGTCCGCCGAGGGCGACCTGCAGGTGACCGGCGCGGTGGGAACCGTCGACGAGGCGGTACCGGCGGCCCGGACCCTGCGGCCGGACGTCACCGTGGTGAACATCGACCTGCTGGCCGGCGACGGTACCTCGGTGCGGCGGCTGGCCGAGGCCGCTCCGGAGTGCGGGACGCTGGTGCTCGCCAGCTCGAGCGACGCCCGGGCCATGTGCGTCGCCTTTGACCCGAAGGTGCGGGGCTTCGTCGGCAAGGACGCGCCGCCGGTGCGGCTGGCCGACTCGATCCGCCGGGTCGCCGACGGCGAGCGGGTGGTCGACCCGGTGCTGGTGACCGTCGCCCGACGGGTCCGCGCCAACCCGTTCACGCCCCGGCAGCGCGACATCCTGCGGGTCATGGCCCAGGGCCTGCCCTCGGCCGAGATCGCCGCGCAGTTGCGGCTGACCAAGGGCACCGTGGACAACTACATCTCCACGATCATCCGCAAGACCGGCACCCGCAACCGGCTGGAGGCCGTGCGGCACGCCGAGGAGTCGGGCTGGCTGCCGGTACCTAGCCGGTGACGGCCGGCCCGGCGGATCGCCGCCGGGCCGGACCTGACGGGTCAGCCCGCCGAGGGTACGCCGTCCATCCGCTCGCGCAGGCTGCGCGGGCGCATGTCCGTCCACACCTCGTCGACGTACGCCGAGCACTCGTCCTTCGTGCCCTCCTTGCCCAC
>Ga0207661_10003373_pt1 | contig 11094 bp, 9 predicted proteins | sample KBSC713LmetaG_FD_184337 | JGI IMG/M metagenome (GOLD analysis project Ga0207661, IMG submission 184337) | Corn rhizosphere microbial communities from Kellogg Biological Station, Michigan, USA - KBS C7.1-3L metaG (SPAdes) (version 2) | ecosystem: Host-associated > Plants > Roots > Rhizosphere ... | reverse complement strand
GGCTCGACGCGCTGTAATTTTTCACTTGCGCCTTGCTGCCGGATTTTTTTTACGACGGAACTTTCCTCTCGCCGAATTTTCCTATCGCCCTCCAGGGCTGTTCATTCGTTTATTCCCGCTTCGTTTCCCTTTCTCATGATCGAAGTCAAAGGTCTGGTTAAAACCTACGGCGCCAATCGCGCCGTCGACGGCGTTTCCTTCCGCGTAAATCGCGGCGATATCCTCGGGTTTCTCGGGCCCAACGGCGCCGGCAAATCGACCACGATGAAAATGATCACGGGCTTCCTCCGGCCCGACGCCGGCTCCGCCACCGTCGGCGGCGCGGATGTCGCGAGCGATCCCGTCGCCGTCAAAAGCAAAATCGGTTACCTGCCGGAGAGCGCGCCCGCGTATCCGGAAATGACCGTCGAGGAATTTCTCGGCTTCATCGCGGAAGTGCGCGGCTTTCGTCTCGACCCTGCGCGCAGCAACGCGGTCGAGCGCGCGATCACGCTCACCCACCTTGTCACGGTTCGGAAACAAACGATCGAAACGCTCTCGAAGGGTTACAAGCAGCGCGTCGGCTTCGCGCAGGCGCTGCTCCACGATCCGCCCGCGCTCGTCCTCGACGAGCCGACCGATGGCCTTGATCCGAATCAAAAAATCGAGGTCCGCACGCTCATTAAAAACATGGCGGTTGAAAAAACGATCATCCTCTCGACGCACATTCTCGAGGAGGTCGAGGCGATCTGCACGCGCGTGATCATCATCTCGCGAGGCAAAATTGTCGCCGACGAAACGCCCGCCCAGCTGCGCGCCCGCAAACCCGGCGCACGGCTCGACGAAATCTTCCGCAGCCTGACGAGCTCCGATGCCTGATAAGAGTAGCGAGCATCGAGTAGCGAGTAGCGAGCATCTCGCACTGACCAGCGAATCCCGTTAACCCACTCGCCCATTTTCCGAACTACTCGCTACTCGATACTCACCCCCGCTACTCGCTACTCACTACCCGCTACTCGCTACCCGCTACATTCCCTCTTACTCGCTATCCGCTACTCACTACTCCCTACTTCTCCCCGCTTCCGCCCATGCGCCAAGTTTCACCTCTCTTTAAACGCGAGTTTCTCGGCTACTTCCGCTCACCAGTCGCGTACGTTTTCCTCATCGTCTTTCTGATCGCCACGATCGGCTGCGCATTTTTCCTCGGCCAGTTCTTTCGCGCCAACACCGCCAGCCTCGAAAGCTTCTTCGGTTACCTGCCGTGGCTTTTTCTTTTTCTTATCCCGGCCGCCGGCATGCGGCTCTGGTCCGAGGAAAAACGCACGGGCACGGTGGAGCTTCTGTTCACGCTTCCCGTGACGACGCTCGAAGCGGCGATTGGAAAATTTCTCGCGGCCTGGGCTTTCATCACCATCGCGATCGCGCTGAGTTTTCCCCTCGTCATCACCGTGGCGTACCTCGGCAATCCCGACTGGGGCATCCTCATCGCCAGTTACCTCGGCACGATCCTGATGGCGGGAGCATTTCTCGGCATCTGCTCGTTCGTCTCGGCCCTGACGAAAAACCAGATCATCAGCTTCGTGATCAGCGTGCTGGTTTGTTTTGTGCTGGATCTGCTCGGCGCGAGCGTGTTCACGGGTTTTCTCGGCAGCTATCTGCCCGTGCCGCTGGTGGATGTGATCTCGAATTTCAGCTTCATCACCCATTTCGACGCGTTCACCAAAGGAATCATCGATCCCAAGGACGTCGTGTTTTTCCTCTCGCTGATGGGCTTCACGCTTTTCCTCAACGTCGTCGCCCTCGAACGCTGATTTTCCAATCTCCAGCGCAAAGCCGCCAAGTCACCAAGGCCGATCCGCCAAGATGAATTTCTCCCGTTTCTCCACTCCGACCTTCGCGCCTTTGCATCGTCGCGCTTAAAAATTTCCCCTTCTCGCGTCTCATGAAACTCGGCAGCAAAACCATCGCCATCGTCCTCCTTTTCGTCGGCCTCGTTCTCGTCAATTATCTGGCGTCTTCGATCCCCGCGCGCGCCGATCTCACCGCCGAATCGATCTATTCACTTTCGCCCGGCACGAAGTCCCTGCTTCGCAAAATCGAGGAGCCGGTCACGCTCGACCTCTATTATTCCAAAGACGCCACCGGCCTGCCGATCGCCTACAAAAATTACGCGACCCGCGTCCAGGAAATGCTGCGTCAATACGCGCGCGCGGCGCACGGCAAGATCACGCTCAACGTCATCAACCCGCGTCCCGACACGCCTGCGGAAGAACACGCCACGGCCGCCGGTCTCACTCCGCAGGTCGCACAAACGGGCGGTGAACAATTCTTTTTCGGCCTCGTCGCAATTCAAGCCGATCAGCAAAAAACCATTCCTGCGTTCACCCCGCAGCGCGAACAGTTCCTCGAATACGATTTGTCGAAACTGATCTACAGCGTGCAGCAGATCGACAAACGGAAACTCGGTCTGCTCACGAGCCTTCCGCTCCAGGGCACCAGCCCGCAGCAGATGCAAATGATGATGATGATGCGCCAGCGTCCGACCGAGGGTCAGTTCATCGTCGACGAGTGGCAGCAGTCGTTCGAGGTCGTCACCGTTGAGGCATCGGCCACCGAATTGCCGTCGAACCTTGACGCTCTCGCAGTGATTCATCCGGAAAATCTTTCGCCCAAACTGCAGTTCGCCATCGACCAGTTTCTCCTCGGCGGCAAGCCCGTGTTCCTCTGCGTCGATCCATCTTCTGAATACTTCAAACGCCAGGGCGGTCAGCAGGCGATGTTCGGCGGGCCGCAGCCAAATGTTTCCAGCGATCTGCCGGGCCTGCTCGGCGCCTGGGGCATCGCTTATGATTCGCAGAAGGTCGTCGGCGATATCGAAAACGCGACGCAGGTCCAGACGCAGGGCGGCGGTGTTGCGCGTTATCCGATCTGGCTCAGCCTGCAGCGCGGAAATTTCAACGCGAAGTCGCTCGCGACCGCCCAGCTCAGCTCGATGCTCTTCATCGAAGCCGGCAGCGTGGCGCTGAAATCCGGCGCCGATCTCACGTTCACCCCGCTCGTCCAAACGTCTTCGCAAGCCGGCGACCTGCCGGTCGCGAGCCTGCAATTCGCGCAGCCCGACGACGTCAACCGCCAGCTCGTTTCCAGCGGCCAGAAAACCATCGCCGCACTCGTCACGGGCAAATTCAAGTCCGCGTTCCCCAATGGTGAACCCGCCGATGAACCCAAAAAAGGCGAGGCCAAGAAACCGGAAACTCAGAATTCGAAGCCCAAAACTCAAAACCTCACCGAGTCGAAAACGAGTTCCACGCTCCTCATCGTCGCCGATACCGACTGGCTTTTCGACGACTACAGCGTCCGCAAATATAATTTCTTCGGGCAGACCGCCGCCGAGCCAATCAACGACAATCTCGCCTTCGCCGCCAACTCCATCGATTTCCTCGCCGGCTCGCAGGACCTGGTCTCCATCCGCGGCAAGGGCAACTCGCTTCGGCCATTCACCGTGGTTCGCCAGATGGAGGTCGAGGCCCAAAAAAAATATCAGCAAAAACTCACCGGCCTCGAGGCACAGTTGTCTTCCGTCCAAAGCAAACTCAGCGAGTTGCAGGGCAAAAAAACCGAGGGCAACCGGCTCGTCGCCTCGCCCGAAGTCACCAAAGCGATCGAGGATTTCCAAAAGCAATCCGCCACGCTTCGCGGCGAACGCCGCGAGATCCGCCGCGCACTCCGCGAGGATATCGACTCTCTCGAAAATCGTCTGCTCGTGCTGAACCTCCTCGCGTCGCCCCTGCTCGTCGTCGCTTTCGGTCTGTGGTTCCAGCGCACCCGGCGTAAGTAGGAAGGCCGGGGCGGCTCCCCGGGCCGTCCCCGGCGCGTTTGGAGCGCGTGCCGATCCGCGCTCCTCGCCAAATCCATTTCAAAATACTCAGCCCTCGCTTCTCAACATGAGACTGAAAACCCTCGTCATCACCGTCGCCATTCTCGCCATCCTGTCCGGGGCCGTCTATTTTATCCAGCGCCCCAAGCCGACGGCATCCGCGGACGCCCGCGTCGGTCAGCCGCTCGCCGATCGCGCCACGGTGGAGAAGGCCCAAAAGCTTCGTCTTACCGACCAATCGAAGACCGTCATGCTTACCCGCCAGCCCGACGCCACCTGGCGCGTCGCGACCTACTATGACTTTCCGGCGGATTTCCAAAAACTCACGCGGTTCGTCGGCGATCTGACCGACGCGAAACTCCAACGTTTCGTCACGGCCAACCCGGAACGGATCGCGCGCCTCGAATTCAAGGACACGAAAATCGAGCTCCTCGATTCCGGCGACAAGCCTGTCTGGTCGGTCACGCTCGGCAAAAATGCCGATGCCGGCGGACGTTTCATCCGCTTCGATGCCGAGGAAAAAGCCTATCTCACCAGCCTCAGCGCCTGGATCGACTCCGATTCAAAAAACTGGGCCGACGCCCAAATCCTGAGCCTCAAACCCGACGAGATCGCCAAAGTTGAACTGACCTTTCCCGCCACCAACCTCGCCGCCGGCGCCAGCGAGCCGAAACCGTCCGGACCGGTCGCAGCGAACGCCGGCGAGCCGGCCGCCACGACTCTGACGCTTTCCCGCGCCAAAAAAGAAGACCCGTGGACCGCCGACAAAACTCCTCCCAACCAGCGCGTGAAGTCCGACAAAATGTCCTCCGTCCTCACCTCGGTCGGCACGATCCGTTTTTCCGATACAGTTGATCTCACTGACCCAAAAGTTGCCGAGGCCAAGCCGCACGCGCGCACGTTCAAACTCACGACCTTCGACGGGAAAACCTACACCGTCACGTTCGCGCGCAAGCCGGAGGAGAAAAAACTCAAGCCGCCGACACCGGGTGCCGACGGCAAATCCGGCCCCGCAGCGCTCGGCACCACCGCCGATCTGAGCAAGAACCCGGAACCCGGAACGCCGAATCAGGAACCATCCGCGAAGCCGAAGCCGCTTGCACCCGAATTCGAAACCATTCCGGCCGGCCCGGTGTTTGTAACCGTCGCGTCGAGCGACCCCGCCGCACCGGTCAATGCGCTCATGCAAAAACGGGCGTTTGAAGTTTCCGACTACACGTTCACCGGGCTTCCCCAGTCCGCCGCCGACTTGTTTGAATCGGTTCCCACACCTGCTCCCGCGAAGTCACCCGCAGCCTCAGCCGGGCCTCCCCAACCTTCGCCGGCCAAAAACAAACCCTGATGCACCGCCAGCCCGACCCTGCGTCGGGCTTCTTTTTTGAAGCTTTTTCTCGCCCGCACGGCCGGCGCGAGAAATTCACCCGGTCGCGGCATACGACGTGCTGAGGGAGTGTCGTCACACACTCTATCACAATCGTAACACTCCCGTCATGCACCTTATCCGCCGGATCATCTGCCTCACCGCGCTCTCCCTCGCCGCCGTCACGACCAGCCTGCACGCCGCTCCGCTCAAGGTCGGCTACAGCGACTGGCCCGGTTACACCGCTTTCGAAATCGCCGTGCAGAAAGGCTGGTTCAAGGATGCCGGCGTGGACGTCGAGTTTGACTGGTTCGACTACGGTCCGTCGATCGACGCCTTCTCCGCCGGGAAAATCGACGCTGATTGCATCGTCGCCTCCGACGCCCTCGGCGCCGGCGCGGCGGGTTCGCCGAGCAAATTTATCGCGATCCTCGATTACAGCGAGGGCAGCGACATGATTGTCGGCAAGCCCGGCATCGCTTCGATAAAAGATCTCAAAGGCCAGAAAGTCGCCGTCGAGTTCGGCTTGGTTGAACATTTCCTCCTGCTCGAAGGGCTGAAACGCGCTGGTCTTTCCCAGAGTGATGTCACGCTCGTGAACACGCCCACCAACAACATGCCGCAAACCCTCGCTTCCGGTCAGGTCGCGGCGGTCGGCGCGTGGTATCCAATTTCTGGACAAGCCCTGCAGTCGCCCGGCTCGAAACGCCTGTTCACGAGCGCCGATGCGAAGGGACTCATCTACGACGTCCTGGCCGTCAACCCCGCGAGCCTCGCCGCTCATCACGCCGAGTGGTCGAAGATCGCCGCGATCTATTACAAGTGCGTTGCGTATCTCGCCGATCCGGCAACGCGCGACGATGCGATCAAGATCATGGCCGCAAAAGTTCAACAGAAGCCCGAGGACTATGCGAAAAATCTCCCCGGCACGCATTTTCACACGCTCGCCGAGGCCAAGGCCAATTACAAAGGCGACGCCGGCAAGGCCATGAACCTGCACGACTCACTTGTCCTGAGCGACAAGTTCTCCCTCGAGAACGCAGTCTACAAGGTCAGCCAGAAACCCGATGATTACGTCTCGGGCGCGATCACGCTGGCCCTGCCCTGAGTCGACCTGCCACCAGCCGCCGCCACCACCACCTTGGCTCCCTTCGCCGCCGTATGGGTTTGCGCGACTGGCTGGGCTTGAGACACGAGCTTCCGCACCGACGGCGGCTCGTGTTGGTTTTTCTCTCGTTCGCGATTCCGCTGATCCTGTGGTCGGTGGTCAGTTACGTTCCCTGGATCTGGCATCCGCTGGTTCACGTGACGGAAACCGGCGGCGTCGATTATTTCAGTACCGGCATGGATGTCGATCGCGCCGTGTTCGCGCAGGAGATCGCGAACATGGCGAAGGCCGGTTTGAAGGCGCCCGCCGGTTATCGCGTCAACCCGCTCTATTTCCAGCCGCCGCACGCCGTCGCCCGCGCATTCTACACCGCGTTCACGACGCCGCCACGCCTTCCGACCGAACCGTGGTTGCATCAAAGCCTCGGTCATAGCATTCGCACGATTTTCTGGGGCTTCGCGATCTCGTCGATCTTCGGCCTGCCGCTGGGAATTCTTTGCGGGACATATCGTTTTTTCGCGAAACTCCAGGAGCCGTTCATCGAATTTTTCCGTTACCTTCCCGCTCCGGCATTCGGCGCCTTGTGCGTGGCCATTCTCGGAATCGATGACGCACCGAAGGTCGCGATTATTTTTATCGGCACGTTTTTTCAACAGGTCCTCGTGATCGGCAACACCGTGCGCAAGGTCGATCCATCGCTCATCGAGGCCGCTCAAACCCTCGGCGCGCGCGGGTTGCGCCTGCTCACCCGCGTCGTGATCCCCGCATCCATCGGCGACATCTATACCGACATGCGCATCCTGCTCGGCTGGGCGTGGACCTACCTCATCGTCGCCGAAGTCGTCGGCACGATGTCCGGCATCACCTATTTCATCAACCAGCAGGCGCGCTACCGTCACTTCGACAACGTCTATGCCGCGATCGCCATGATCGGCGTCATCGGCCTCGGCTGCGACATGGCGTTCGCGTGGTTTGGCACGGTGCTTTTCCCGTGGAAACGCCGCGCGCGCAAAACCGTGTCGCGCGTCAAAAAATTTCCGGCGCGTTCGCCGTCGCCCGCAGCCGTGCCGCCGCCGGCTGATGCCGCGCTCAGCCCGCCGTTCGGCGCCGAGAATTCGGAAACCTGATCGATGTCCCTCAACCCGATCAAACTTCCCGATTACCGCGAGCAGAGTCCCGAGGTCGCCGCGCGTTTTCAGAAGATTCGCGAACGCGCGGTGGTCCTGCAGGTGCGCGAGCTGCGAAAAAATTTCAGCGCCAACGGCGGCTCCCACGTTGCGTTCGAAAACGTTTCCCTCGATCTCCACCGTCGCGAATTCCTCTGCATTCTCGGTCCATCCGGCTGCGGAAAATCCACGCTCATCCGCATCGTGGCCGGTCTCGACGAGGCGTCGGGCGGCGAAATTCTCATCGACGGCCATCAGGTCTCCGGCCCCGGCCCTGACCGCGGCATGGTCTTCCAGGGCTACACGCTCTTCCCCTGGCGCACCGTGAAACAGAACGTGATGTTCGGTCTGCAAATGCGCGACAAGGACGCGAACACCGCCGATTCCGAGGCTCGACAATGGCTGGAGATGGTCGGCCTGGCGAAATTTGAAAACGCCTACCCGCACGAACTCTCCGGCGGGATGAAGCAGCGCGTCGCCATCGCCCGCGCGCTCGCGAACGAGCCCAGCATCCTGCTCATGGACGAACCATTCGGCGCTCTCGACGCGCTCACCCGCTGCAAAATGCAGAGCTATCTCCTGCAGATCTGGAAAAAGGTGAACGTCACGGTTCTCTTCATCACCCACGATCTCGATGAGGCGTGCTTTCTCGCCGACCGTATCATGGTCATGGGTACGAACCCCGGCCGCGTCCTCGAGGTGATCGAGAATCCGGTCCCGCGTCCGCGTCGGGCCGCGCAACTGCTCTCCCCCGAATTCCTCGCCTTGAAAGCCCGGCTCGACGAACTGATCCACGGTCCCGCCGACGCCGAGGAGGAAAAATTGCCGGTGATCAAGCTGACGGAGGCCGGCGATGAAGTCGAATGATCTTGTCTCGTCAGCTTCGACGCACTCCCCGGGTTCAAGGAACGCGGACGCTCCGCCTGCGTCGGATCGTTTTTCGCCGCCGCCGCGTTTCATCTGGCCCGACGCGCACCATTGCGCCGCGATGTTGTGCTTCGACGTCGATGGCGAAACCACGGCTCTCAGCGAAGATCCGAATCTCGCCCGTCGCCGGACGTTGATGTCCCAATGCGAATATGGACCGCGCATCGGCGTTCCTCGCCTCCTCGGCCTGCTCGAGCACCTCGCTGTTCCCGCGACGTTTTTTATTCCGGGTTACATTGCGGAGCAACACCCACGCATGGTCGAGGCGATCATCGCGCGCGGACACGAAATCGGTCTGCACGGCTATCTTCACGAGAAGCTCGCGGAGATGAGCGAGATCGAGGAAGAAGCGCTCCTCGTTCGTTGTATCGAAATTTTGGAGCGCCTGGCCGGCCGGCGCCCGGTCGGATTCCGTGCGCCGTGGTTCGAGACCAATCCCTGGACCAGCGCTCTGCTCGCCCGCCACGGCCTGAGTTACAGCGCCAGTGAAATGGGCGACGACGTTCCCTACCTCCACGCCAGCGGCCTCGTGGAAATTCCCGGTCAATGGCTGCTCGAAGACTGGGAGCAATTCGCGTTCAGCGCTGATCCCGCGTGGGGTTTTACTCCGGAAAACTGCGCAAAGGTCTTCGATCTGTGGTGGCGTGAGTTTGAGGCGATGCACGATTTCGGCTGCTGTTTTGTGCTCACGCTCCACCCGTGGCTCAGCGGCCGGCCATCGCGTGTCCGTTTGCTCGAGGATATCGTGCGCGCGATTCAGGCGAAAGGCCGCGTGTGGTTCGCCCGCGGCCGAGAACTCGCAAGCTACGTCCGCGCTCACCCTGCCGCGCGGCACGAAATCGATTTCGACCACCGTCGTTCCGTTTCGCCATGAGCGCCACCGCTGATCGTTTTCCGACCGCGTTTTCCCCGCTCGCCTACGCGAGCAAGACCAGCGCACGCACGGCACAAACGGTTCTTTCGCTCGAGGAAATTCAGCGCGTCATCTGCGCTGTCGCCGATCTCCCGCTCAACCGCGCCCGCACGCTGCCGGCGCAAGCCTACACGAGCGAGGATTTCTTCGAATGGGAAAGTGCGAACCTCCTCCGCGGCGGCTGGCAATGTCTGGCGCACGTTTCGCAAATCCCCCAGCCCGGTGATTTCCTCAATGTCGATCTCCTCGGTGAACCGCTGATCGTCGTCCGCGGCAAGGACGACGTGATCCGCGTGCTCTCGCGCGTGTGTCCGCACCGTTCAATGGATTTGATGCCGGAAGGTTTCGGCTACGGCGGCCACGGTCCGGCCGAGGCAAAGTCCGGCGCATCGGCCTGCGGTCATACGAGAATCTTTCTCTGTCCGTATCACGCCTGGACCTACGAGCTCGACGGCCGGCTCAAAGCGTGTCCTGAAATGCATCTCGCCGAGGATTTCGCGCGCGACGATTTTTTCTTGAAGTCGTTTCGCAGCGAAATCTGGCAGGGCTTCGTCTTCGTCAACCTCGACGCCAATGCGCCCGCTCTCGCCGCAAATCTGGGCGAAATGTCCGCCGACCTCGCAAATTTTCATCTCGCCGACCTGCAGCTGGTCGTCGCGCGCGAGTGGGATTGCGCGTTCAACTGGAAGGTTCTCGTGGAAAATTTCATGGAGAGCTACCACCACCTCGGCATTCACCACAAGACGCTCCAGCCGATGATGCCGGCGCGGGACACGTGGGCCGAGCAGGAACGCCGTCATTACGTCCGCTGCCATCTCCCCTACCAGGAATCCGTGCGCGCCGAGCACCGCGCTTTCGCCGCCCGCGGCGATTTCAGCGAAAATCTTCCGCCCATTTCCGGGCTCGATGACACGCAAAACTCCGAATGGGGACTTTTTCTGGTGCATCCCACCTTTCTCCTGGCGACTGCGCACGACCGCGTCATCTGGTACCGTCTCCAGCCACTCGGCCCGAACCGTCTGAAATTACTCACCACGACGCTGGTGCCGCGCGCCGTCACAGAACGCGAAAATTTTCCGCGCCTCCGCGAAAAATCTGCCGCATCGCTTCTCCAATTTCATCTCGAAGACATGGAGGTTTGCACCGCCGTGCAGCGCGGTCTCTATGCCACCGGCTGGCAGCCCGGCCGCCTCAGCCATCTGGAGATGCCCGTGTGGTTGTTTCATCGATACATTGCCGCGCGCATCCGAAAACTCTGGCCCACGGACAACAGCCCGCCCGCGCCGAGTCAACGACCGGTCGGATCCAACCCGCCGTGATCGCGCTCCTCGAAAAAATCGCTCTCGTCGCAATGCCGCCTGGCGCGTTCACGATGGGCGAAACGCAAAATGACAAATTCGCGACCGGCACCGAGCGCCCCGCGCACCGCGTCGTGTTTACGTCCTCATTTTGCCTCGGCCGCAGCCCCGTCACCGTCGGCGAATATCGCGCGTTCGCGCCGTCGCACGCGAACGACGAACCCGCGGACTGGCCGGTGGTGAACGTGACCTGGGACGACGCCAAAAGATTTTGCGTCTGGCTCGGGCGCGAAACCGGCGAACCGTTCCGCCTGCCGACCGAGGCGGAGTGGGAATACGCCTGCCGTGCGGGAACGACCACGGCGTTTTCCACTGGGCACGAAATCACTCCGGCGCAGGCGAATTTTCTGTATTCCGAAGACGGCCGGCGCACCGGCGTGGGCCATCGCACTTCCGTTGGTCGCTT
>Ga0207661_10003372_pt1 | contig 11096 bp, 12 predicted proteins | sample KBSC713LmetaG_FD_184337 | JGI IMG/M metagenome (GOLD analysis project Ga0207661, IMG submission 184337) | Corn rhizosphere microbial communities from Kellogg Biological Station, Michigan, USA - KBS C7.1-3L metaG (SPAdes) (version 2) | ecosystem: Host-associated > Plants > Roots > Rhizosphere ... | reverse complement strand
TGCGGGCGCTGCTGACCGGCTCGGAGAGCGGCGTGCGGCTCGTGCTGACTCCCGAGCAGGTGGTGCTGGCCGAGGCACGGCGGAGCTTCACCACCCTGTCTCTGTTCGGCTACCGGGTCGACGGGGTGGTCGCCAACCGGGTGTTCCCCGAAGCCGGGGGAGACGCGTGGCGCGACGGCTGGGTGCGGGCCCAGGCGGAGGTCCTGGCGGAGGTCGGCGACTCGTTCGCCGGGATCCCTGTCTGGCGCTCGGAGTTCCGGTCGTCGGAGCCGGTGGGGCTCCCTGCGCTGCTGGAGGTGGGCAGAGAGCTGTACGCCGGCGCCGACCCGCTCGCCGTCCGGCGCTCGCCGGACCCGTTGCGGATCACTCGCAGCTCCGAGGGCGCCGTGCTCCGTCTGCGGCTGCCCCTCGTCGACAGGGGCGACGTCGACCTGGCTCGGGAAGGCGACGACCTGGTGGTGACCGTGGCGTCGTATCGTCGTCTCCTCACCCTGCCCGCCGGGCTGGCTCGGCGGCGCGTGGCCGGCGCACGCGTGGACGGGGGCGAGCTGCAGGTGAGGTTCGCCGGCGAGCGAGGCGAGAGGTGAGCACGGAGTGAGTCAGACCGACGGACCCGAGCCGGTCGGCAGCCTCGCCGAGGAGGCGGCGAAGCTCTTCGGCGCGCTCTCCGGCTGGGCGCGCGAGCACGGCGAAGGCACCGCGTCGATGGCCGGCGGGGCAGCGGAGTATCTGGCCGAGGGGCTGCACGAGCACCTGGCGACCGGGTCGCCGGAATGTGCCTGGTGCCCCGTTTGCCGCACCGTGTCGGCGGTGCGCCAGACGAACCCCGAGGTCCGAGCCCACCTGGCCGGTGCCGCGTCGTCCTTCATGCTGGCGGTCTCGGCGATGATGGCCACGCAGCCGCCGGCACGCGACCGGACCGTCGAGCCTATCGACCTCGACGACACCGACTGGCCGGAGAACCCTTCGTGACGCTCGCGTGTGGGATCGATGTCGGCGGCACGAAGATCGCCGGCGGCGTCGTCGACGAGGACGGCACCATCCTCGAGGAGCTCCGCGTCGTGTCACCGGCCACGGACGTGCCCGCGATCGAGGCGGCGATCGAGGAGCTGGTCACCGAGCTCCGCACCAGACACCCGATCGAGGCGGTCGGCGTCGGCGCCGCGGGCTACATCGACAAGGCACGCGCTGTCGTGCTGTTCGCGCCCAACCTGGCCTGGCGTGACCTCGACCTCAAGAGCGACCTCGAGCGGACGCTCGACCTGCCGGTCGTGGTGGAGAACGACGCCAACGCCGCCGCGTGGGGCGAGTTCCAGTTCGGGGCCGGCCACGACGTCGACGACCTGCTGCTGGTCACCGTCGGCACCGGGGTCGGGGGCGGGCTGGTCCTGGACGGGGCGCTCTACCGCGGTGCGTTCGGGGTCGGCGCCGAGATCGGACACATGCGGGTGGTGCCGGGCGGCCTGCTGTGCGGCTGCGGCAACCACGGCTGCTTCGAGATGTATGCCAGTGGCTCTGCGCTGGTGCGTGAGTCCCGAGCCGCGGCGCGTGCCGGTTCGCTGCTGGCGGCCGACCTGCTGGAGCGCGCCGGCGGACATCCGGACGCGATCACCGGACCCCTCATCACCGAGGCGGCCCGCGACGGCGACACCTTTTCTCTCGAGCAGCTCACCGCGATCGGGCGCTGGCTGGGCGAGGGGATCGCTTCGCTGACCGCCGTGCTCGACCCAGCGGTCGTGGTCGTGGGGGGAGGCGTCAGCGCCGCCGACGAGCTGCTGCTCGGTCCTGCCAGGGCGGCGTTCGGCGCCCAGCTGACCGGTCGTGGTCACCGGCCGATGCTCGAGATCCGCAAGGCGCGGCTCGGGAACCGGGCCGGACTGATCGGTGCGGCCGATCTCGCTCGTCACTGAGGGGTCAGACCCGCGCTCCGTCGTCGTCCGGGTCGTGGGGAGTCATCGTCGCGACGAGATAGCCGAACGAGGCTAGGAACGCGGCGACGAGACCGACCGTGAAGATGCCGGGAAACGCATAGTTGATCAGGTTGATCACGACCAGCAGGATGGGCGAGACGACGAGCGCGACCCACGCCAGCCGCCGTTCGGGCGTGATCACGGCCGGCGTGGGAAGCGGGGGAGGTGTGAACCCCTCGCCGTCATCGACGCGAAAGGCCTCGTCGTCGTCCGGGTCGATGATCGGGCGGACGACGCGGAACTCGAGAGGTCGCGGGGGCTGCTCAGGAGGCGGCTCGACGGGCGACGTCAGCTCCGTCAGCTCGGCGACATCGGGCGACTCGCCGTAGTGGTCGACGATCTCGCGCCACGCCCGATCCTCGGCGGCAGCGCGAGCACGCTCGGCGGACAGGTCGCCCGTCTCGTCGTCTCGCGCGCTCACCGCTCCAGCCTAAGCCGTCGACCCACGCCTGGCGCAGGCCGGCGCTACGGTGCCGTCACCCGGGCCACGAACTCGGCCGACTCGGTGAAGATCCGCTCGGCGTCATTGTCCAGGGTGGCCACGTGGTAGCTGTTCTCGAGCTCTCGCTCCTCCACGGCGGCCGAGGAGACGCCGTGCAGGACCGTCGGTGATGATGAGACGTCGATGACATGGTCGACCCGGGAGCGGAAATACAGCACCGGTTGGGTGACCAGGTTCAGGTTCGGCACGACGACCTTCCACATGGCGGTCACCTCCGCCAGTCCCTTCAGCGGAAGGCGGGGGTAGCCGTGCTCGTCCTGGCCCGGCTTCTTGATGTCGTTGACGACCCCCCGCAGTGCAGGGATGACGTGTTTGATCACCGGCAGTAGGTGCAGCTCCGTCCGCATGCTGGCGACGAACGGGTTGACCAGGACGACGCCGGCGACCTGGTCTCCGCGCTCCTCGGCCAGCCTGAGCACGACACATCCACCCATCGAGAGTCCCGCGACGACCACGGCGTCACAGCTCTGCCGCAGCCGGTCGAAGGCCGCCTCCGCCTCGGCATACCAGTCGGTCCAGGCGACCGCATTGAGGTCCTGCCAGCGAGTGCCGTGGCCGGGCAGCAGCGGTACCTCGACGGCGTACCCCTGCCCAGCGAGCGCCTCGGCCCACGGCTTCATCGAGGCCGGTGATCCGGTGAATCCGTGCACCAGGAGGACACCGACGGCCCGGCCGCCGGTGAGCTCCTGTTGCGCGGGCAGCGCTAGGGGCGCGGTGGGGAACTGATGGGCGGGAACCTCGGCCATGCCGGGCATCCTTCCGTACAGCGCTGCGCTTGTCAGGGTTCGGTGGTATGGGCTGCCACTAGGGTGTGGCCAGACGGTGTTCGAGGCGACGGACGAGGGGGTCGGAGTGCTCTACTGGTTCCTCAAGTGGATCGCGATCGGGCCGTGGCTCAAGCTGGTCTTCCGTCCCCACGTCGAGGGAGCCGAGCACGTGCCGGCCTCCGGTCCCGCGATCCTGGCCAGCAACCACCTCTCGTACGCCGACTGGCTGTTCATGCCGCTCACGCTTCCTCGCCGGGTCACCTTCGTGGCCAAGGCGGAGTACTTCACGAGCCCGGGCATCAAGGGCTGGTTCCAGAAGAAGTTCTTCTCCGGCGCCGGCCAGGTGCCGATCGACCGATCGGGCGCGAGTGCGGCCGAGGGCGCCCTCGCGTCGGCCCGTGCGATCCTCGAGGACGGCGACCTGTTCGGGATCTACCCCGAGGGCACCCGGTCGCACGACGGCCGGCTCTACCGTGGCAAGACCGGCGTCGCCCGGCTCGCGCTCGAGACCGGCGTGCCGGTGATCCCGATCGCCGTGCTCGGCACCAACGTCGTGGCGCCTCCGGGCAAGAAGTTCGGCACCTTCACCCGCCCCGGCGTCCGTTTTGGCGAGCCGCTGGACTTCTCCCGCTACGAGGGGATGGAGAACGACCGCTACATCCTGCGCGCGATCACCGACGAGATCATGTACGAGATCATGCAGCTGTCCGGGCAGGAGTACGTCGACCTCTACGCCACCAAGGCCAAGGAGCTGTCCCAGAAGTCGGCCGCAGAGGCCAAGCGCGCCGAGCGAGAGGCCGCGGCTGCCGCGGCCGGCGAGCACAAGCAGGCATCCTGACGCCAGTGAAGGGAATCGGCCACCAGGGACTGACGCCCGGGCTGCGGTTCCCCCACCGGCCGAGAGATCCGGCCGCGATCGCGGTCGAGGACCGCATGTACCGCTGGCTCGCGGTGCTCCGGTTCGTCCTGGTGGCCAACACGGTCGGGCTCAACATCTACCGCGATGACTTCGCGCATCCTCTAGCGGCCACGGTCCTCGTGGCGGCACTCGTGGCCTGGACGTTCCTGATCAGCTGGATCTACTACACGGTCGCCGGCCGTACGACGGCGTGGCTGGTCGCAGACATGGCGGTGGCCCTCGTCTCGATCGGTCTGACCGCCGCGGTGAAGCAGCCTGGGTTCGACGCCACGGTGCCCGGCTTCTGGATCATGGGCGCCGCGTTCGCCTGGGCGATCCACTGGCGGCTCTACGGCGGCGTGGTGGGCGCCGTGCTGCTGTCGATCACCGACTGGCGGACACGGGGCTACCTGACCGAGACGGTCTACGGCAACTACTTCCTGCTGATCTTCGGCGGGGCGATCGTCGGCCTGATGGTCGACTCGCTGCTGAGGTCGGCCGCCCGCACCGCGACAGCGGAACGGGCGGCAGCTGCGGCCGTCGAGCGGACGAAGCTCGCCCGGGCCGTCCACGACGGGGTGTTGCAGGTGTTGGCGCTGATCCAGCGCCGCGCCCCCGAGCTCGGCGCCGGCGGGGAAGACCTCGGACGGCTGGTGGCGGAGCAGGAGCAGGCGCTGCGCTCACTCATCCGGCAGCAGGACGCCGTCGATCCGACCTCGCCCGGGATGGTCGACCTGGGCGGCGCGCTCGCCGCACTCGAGGGTCGGCCTGGCGTGTCGGTGGCGACCCCGGCCCACGGCGTACTTCTCGATCGCGACCGGGCGCTTGCGATCGTGGCCGTCGTGTCGGCCTGCCTGGACAACGTCGTTGCTCACGTGGGCCCTGACGCGCCGGCGTGGGTGCTCCTCGAGGCGTCCTCGGATGCGGTGCAGGTGTCCGTCCGCGACGAGGGTCCGGGCATCCCGGAAGGCCGACTGGCCAAAGCCGAGCGCGAAGGGCGACTCGGCGTGACATCGTCGATCCGGGGCCGGGCGGCGGAGCTCGGTGGCGAGACGAAGTTGACCACAGGCTCGTTCGGCACCGAGTGGGAGCTCACGGTGCCGCGTGGGTGACTTTCGCTTCACCCCTGGCCGACACCACGAATCCCGCTTGAGCGCCCATGATCCTGGCTATCCTCGCTGGCCGTGAAGATCCTCGCTCGTTGCCCTTGGTGGATCGTGCCATTGACGATCTTCCTCGGAACGCGACTGCTCGGCGCCGCGGTGATCCTGCTCGCGGCCCAGAGTCAGATCTCCGAGCCGAGCCTGGTGCCGGGTCAGGTCGTTCCCACGCTCGTCGATCCACCGACGTATCTGCACGTGATCGCCAACTGGGACGGCCAGTGGTACCGCCTGATTGCGGGGCATGGCTATCCCGGACACCTGCCCATGTACGACGGTGCGGTGCAGCAGAACTCATGGGCCTTCTATCCGATGTACCCGTTCCTGGTCCGGGCTGTGATGCTCACCGGAGCCTCCTTCGGGCTCGCTGCCTCGATCGTGAGCACCATTGCCGGCGCGCTGGTGATGTGCCTTCTGTACCGAATGCTCAGTCCGTCCTGCGGACGGTTCGCGGCGTCGCTGAGCGTGTTGGCGCTGTGCACGTACCCGGCTGCCGCCGTCCTGCAGGCTGCCTACTCCGAAAGCCTGGCGATGCTCCTGGCCCTCGCGGCACTCTGGTGCTTGCGAGAACGCAGGTACGGCGCACTCCTGGTGGTCGCTCTTCTCCTCGCGTTCACCCGTCCGATCGTCTTGCCACTCGCGCTCGTGGTGGGAGTGCACTGGCTGGCCCGATGGCGGAGCCGCGCGTCCGATCCCTTCCCACGCCGCGACGCGATCCGACTCGCGCTGGTGGGATTGGGCGTTGCAGGGTCCTTCCTGCTGTGGCCGATCGTCGCGGCGTTGGTGACCGGGCGGGCCGACGCCTACTTCGTGACTGCCAACTCCTGGTATGGACAGGACAACCACGGATGGCCGTCGTGGCTCGTCGTCCTGGTCGGAGGAGGGGACGTCGCGTTCGGAGTCTTCGTCGGGATCATCGCTCTCGTCTTCGGCCTCTTGATCGCGCGCCCGGCCACACGACTGTGGGGACTCGAGCTCCGCTCCTGGGCGTGGGCCTACCCCCTCTATCTGCTCGGCACCACCCGCCCCACGAGCAGCATCATCCGCTACGCCATGCTCGCGGTGGTGCCGTGGTGGCCGTTCCCGGAGGTCGGGGGAAGCGTGCGCGGTACGGGGCGCCGCCTCGGTCTCGCCGCGTTCGTCGGCGTGCTGGGCATGCTCACCCAGTACGCGTGGGTGCGCTGGATCTTCATAGTCTCTCCACACGGGCACGGTTTTCCGTGAGCGTCGTGTCGTAGGACCCTCTGCTGTGCGCCGTAGGGTCGACCGCGTGACGATCCACGAGACCCACCCCTTCCGCGACCCCGAGCCGGATCCGGTACGCCGGTTCCGGGGACGTGTCGGAGGCACGGTCAGCCTGTGGACCTCCGGGAACCAGACGGAACGTGCCGGGCTGACCGTCACGTCGTTCATGGTGGCGGCGGGGGAGGACGCTCGGGTGCTGGCGCTGCTGGACCCCGATGCCGACCTCAGTGAACGGCTGCTCGCCACGGGCAGCGCCGTGGTGCAGCTGCTGACCTGGGAGCACCGCGACCTGGCGGAGATGTTCGCAGGGACGGCCCCGGCGCCGGGCGGGATGTTCGCGCAGGCGGAGTTCGAGACGACGCAGTGGGGGCCGCGGCTCACGTCGGCGGGCACCTGGGCCGGCGTACGGCTGGAGTCCGAGCAGGAGGTGGGGTGGTCGACCTTGGTCACCACAGTGATCGAGCATCTCGAGGTCGGTGACGAGGGCGATGCCGCCGAGCCGCTGCGCCACCGCCGGGGCCGCTACGGGCGTTAGGGTCTGAGCCATGTCCGACGGGGAAGGAGAGCCTGCCGAGCAGGGCCTGCGGGTGATGGTCGTCGACGACCACCCGATGTGGCGCGACGCCGTCGAGCGCGACCTGCAGGACGCCGGCTTCGACGTCGTGGCTGTCGCCGCCGACGGGCACCAGGCGATCGCCCGGTTCCGCGCCGCGCGGCCCCAGGTCGTCGTGCTCGACCTCCAGATCCCCGGGCCCGGTGGCGTCGAGGTGACCGCCGACGTGTTGGGTCACGACCCGTCCGCGCGGGTGCTGATCCTCTCGGCCTCGGGGGAGCACGCCGACGTGCTGGAGGCGGTGAAGGCAGGGGCGACCGGCTACCTGGTGAAGTCGGCGTCGCGGCAGGAGCTTCTCGAGGCCGTACGCCGGGTGGCCGCCGGCGACAGCGTGTTCACGCCGGGACTGGCCGGGCTGGTGCTGGGCGAGTTCCGCCGGATGAACGAGGGCGGAGTCGACGAGCCCCAGCCGGAGAACGACCTGACCGCCCGCGAGACCGAGATCCTCAAGATGGTCGCGAAGGGCATGAGCTACAAGCACATCGCCGATCGGCTGGTGCTGTCGCACCGAACCGTGCAGAACCACGTGCAGAACACCCTGCGGAAGCTGCAGATGCACAACCGCGTGGAGCTCACCCGCTACGCGATCGAGCGGGGGCTGGACCAGTCCGACGACCAGGACGACGGCGATGTCGGCGGCACCTGAGCCGGCCCTCAGCTTCCGCCCGGCGGCCACCGACGACGCCGATGCGCTGACCGCGCTGGAGCGCGACGCGAACCTGGTCGCCCTGGCCCATGTGTTCCCCGGCGTTCCGTACCCGTCGGGCGACGTGCGCGACCGGTGGGTACGGCTGCTCGCCGACCCCTCGGTGCGGGTGGAGGTGGCCGGTCCGCCGGATCGGCTCGACGTCTACCTCGCCTGGGACGAGGAGCGGCTGCGCCACCTCGGCGTCCGTCCCGAGCAGTGGGGGCGTGGTCTGGCCCGGCGCGCCGTCGAGCGTGCGGGCGGCGTACGCAGGCTCTGGGTGCTGCGCGAGAACGCCCGGGCGCGGGGTTTCTACGAGCACCTCGGCTGGCGACCGACCGGGGTGGAGCAGGCCGCCGAGTGGCCGCCGTACCCGGTCGAGCTGGAGTACGCGCGATGAGTGCGGAGTCGCCGGCGCTGCTCGAGATCGCCGACGAGCTGTACGCGCTGCCCCAGGAGGAGTTCACGCCGCTTCGGGACGCCCGGGCCAAGGAGCTCAAGGCCGACCGGAAGCTGTCCGCGGCGGTGAAGAAGCTGAAGAAGCCGTCGGTGGCGGCGTGGGTGGTCAACCACTTCGTCCGTCGCGAGGCCGAGCAGGTCGAGCAGGTGATCGCGGTCGGGGTCGCCCTGCGCGAGGCTCAGGAGGGGATGGACGCCGCCGAGCTCCGCGCGCTGACCAAGCAGCGGCGCCAGCTGACGGCAGCGGTGACCCAGGAGGCCCGCAACCTGGCCAGGGACGAGGGGGTGAAGGTGACCCAGGCGGTGGCCGACCAGGTCGAGTCGACGCTGACGGCCGCACTGCTGGACCCTGAGTGCGCCCGAGCCGTGCGCAGCGGGCTGCTGACGGGGTCGCTGGCCTCGACCGGGGTCGACACCGTCGACGTGGCCGCGGCGGTCGCGGTGCCGGAGGCGCTCGGGTTCTCAGCCAGCCCCACCACCGGTGAGCCGTCCACGCCGCCGGCCCTGCACGTCGTACCGGACGACGGCCGGGCGCGCAAGCGCGACGAGGCCGAGTCGGCCCTCGCTGCGGCCCAGGAGACCGTCGATGAGACGAAGTCGGCGCTCACCGAGGCCACCCGGGAGGTCGAGGAGCTCCAGGCCCGCAGCCTCCAGCTGCAGTCGGAGATCGACGAGCTCCGCCGCAAGCTGACCGAGCTCGAGTCGTCGGCGGAGGAGACCGACGAGGCGCTCGAGGAGGCCGAGGAGAGCCAGGGCGAGGCCGAGACCGCCTACTCCGCAGCGGTCAAGACCCGCGACGCGGCGCAGAGAGCGCTCGACGATCTCGGGTGACCACGACCCGGGCGATTTGCACGCCTTCTACCCGCAGCGTCCCTGCACGGATCGCGGAACTTCGGACGGCGTTATCGCTCCGGCTCGCGGTCGCCCACGGGTCGCCCGACCATGAAGGCCTGGCCGCCCAACAGCCTCCATGCGAGCGGGACCTTGAGATAGAGCGCCACCAGACGCGGCGCCGCGGGCAGGCTGCTCTTCGTCGTGTAGGGCAGGAATCGTGGGATCGATACCTCGACCTCGAAGCCGGCCGCATCGAAGGCCTCCGCGAGTGCGCGGTCGTCCACCGGGGTGATGTGGTCGAAGAACATCCAGTAGTCGCGACTGCAGTAGCGGATGTTGGGCTGGAGGACCAGGAGCCGCCCGTCATCTTTGAGCACCCGACGCACCTCGATCAGGGTCGACAAGATGACACTGCGTTCCACGTGCTCGAAGAAGTTGCTGATGAAGACTCGATCGATGCTGGCATCGGCGATCTCCGTCAGTTCGTCCGAGCGGGCGACGATCGACTCGACACCAGGGTTCGCCCGTTGAACGACGTCTGGGTTGAGGTCGACCGCGATCCTGCGGGCGGCCTCGATGTGATTGACGAACTCGCAGTGTCCTGCCGCGAGATCAAGGACCGTGGCGTTCGTCGGGACCCAACGGGAGAAGAAGTCACGGCACAGAACGGCCCAGAGGGCGTTCCTCGCCTGCTCTTCATGGGCGAACCTGTGCCGGTACAGCTCTTGTAGCCGTTTTGCCTCCAAGGCGGCGCTCCCGGATTTACCATCAGGCGCGACCGTGTCCGCCGCGCGAGGTGCCCAGCCTAGGTGTCGGACCGAAGCCCACGGGCGAGGCGCCACCGTACAGATCCACGGGAGCAGGGATGCGTTCACACCAGTATGACGTCGCCGTTGTCGGCGGGTGTGGTCACGTCGGCCTGCCCTTGGCCATCGCCTTCGCCGCTTCCGGACTGCGTGTGGTCATCCAGGACGTCTCCGAGCTGGCGGTCAAGAAGGTGCGTGCCGGCGAACTGCCCTTCCGCGAGGACGGCGCCCAACCGATACTCGACGACGTTCTTGCGAGTGGACGGCTCCAGGCGACGACAGACGCGGCCGTGCTGGCCGAATCGGATGCGGTTGTCGTCGTCATCGGCACGCCGGTCGACGAACACCTCAACCCTGACCCTCACGCGGTGACCCGCGCCATCTGCGACACGCGGGAGCATCTGCGAGATGGCCAGCTGATCGTGCTCCGCAGCACCGTCTACCCCGGTGGCACCCGTATCGTTGATGAAGCGCTCGCGCTGGCGGGCCTGGACGTGGACGTCGCCTTCTGTCCGGAACGCATCGCCGAGGGGCGAGCGATGACCGAGCTGCACACCCTCCCCCAGATCGTCGCCGGCACGAGCGAGCGAGCGAGTTCCCGCGCGACGGACCTCTTCGGTCGTCTCACGCCGCACTTGATCACGCTCGAGCCTGAGGAGGCGGAGCTCGCCAAGCTCTTCACCAACACCTGGCGCTACCTGAAGTTCGCCGCCGCCAACCAGTTCTTCGTGATGGCCAATGACCACGGCCTTGACTATGACCGCATCCGGCAGGCGATCACCGCCGACTACCCACGGGCGGCCGACCTTCCGGGTGCGGGCTTCGCGGCGGGACCCTGCCTCTTCAAGGACACCATGCAGCTCGCTGCCTTCTCCGACAACACCTTCGTCCTGGGGCATTCGGCCATGCTGGTCAACGAGGGACTCCCGCTGTACGTCGTCTCGCGTCTCGAGCAACGCTTCGCCCTCAAGGACCTCACCGTCGGCATCCTGGGCATGGCTTTCAAGGCGGAGAGCGACGACATCAGATCGAGCCTCTCCTACAAGCTCAAGCGGATCCTCGAGTTCCGTGCCCGCGACGTTCTGTGCACGGACCCGTACGTCACGGTGGACGCCGATCTGCACCCGGTGCAGTACGTGCTGGCTCAGTCCGACATC
>Ga0207661_10003367_pt1 | contig 11100 bp, 12 predicted proteins | sample KBSC713LmetaG_FD_184337 | JGI IMG/M metagenome (GOLD analysis project Ga0207661, IMG submission 184337) | Corn rhizosphere microbial communities from Kellogg Biological Station, Michigan, USA - KBS C7.1-3L metaG (SPAdes) (version 2) | ecosystem: Host-associated > Plants > Roots > Rhizosphere ... | reverse complement strand
ATCCTCGACCTCAAGTACGAGGCGCGTGACGTCGCGCAGCGGCTCACGTCGCCCGGCAAGATCGACGAGTACTTCGAGAAGAAGACGGCGGCGCTGAACAACTTTCAGAAGGCGGTGCTCCGGAGGCGCTGGGCGCAGCTCGAGGAGCTGATGAGCGCCCAGGAGCGCAAGCAGCGCATCATCGCCAGCATCATCGAGGACTTCGACCTCAAGCCGCGTCTCAACAGCAACCGCGGCACGGCCATCCTCGTGGCAGCGTCGATCTACGACGCCTGCCACTACTACAGACTGTTTCGCAACACGGTGTTCGGCCCGTACGTGGGGATCGTCACCTCGTATGAGCCGAACCACAACGCCATCTCGCGCGAGCCGGCGAACAGCGATGAGCGGTACAAGTTTGACACCTATACGCAACTCGTGCTCGCGCCGGGTCTGAGCACCACACAGTACGAGGAGGAGATCAAGCGGCGCTTCATCGAGGAGCCGGCGAACACCAAGCTGTTGATCGTGGTCAGCAAGCTGCTCACCGGCTTCGACGCACCGAGTTGCACGTACATCTACCTCGACAATGAGCTACGCGACCACAACCTCTTCCAGGCCATCTGCCGCACCAACCGCCTCGACGGTGACGACAAGGACTACGGTCACATCGTCGACTTCAAGGAGCTGTTCGGGGAGGTGCAGGAGGCCATCGCCGTCTACAGTTCCGACGAGTTGGCGGTGGACGACGCGACCGGCGACGACGGCAACGTGCGATTGCACGACTGGCGCGAGGAGGGGCAGCGCCGACTCGAAGAGACGCGCGAGGCGCTCATCCTGCTCTGCGAGCCCGTGCCGGCACCGCGAGAGGTGGAGCAGTTCCTCCACTACTTCTGCGGCAGCGTAGCCGACCCGAACGCGCTCACCGCCACGGAGCCGCTGCGTATCGCCTTCTACAAGGCGACCGCCGCCTTCGTCCGCGCATACGGCGCCGTGGCAAGCGACCTTCCTGAGCTCGGATATGACTCCGCCAAGACAGCCGCCTTGAAGGCGGAGGTGGAGTACTACGCCGACCTGCGCGCCGCGATCAAGAAGCACTCGGGGGAGGAGCTGGACATCAAGCCGTACGAGGCGGACATGCGCCACCTGCTCAACAGCTACGTGCAGGCCGATCCGGCCGCGCAGCTCGGGGAGCTCGGGGAGCGGTCGCTCGTGGAGCTGATCGTCGACACGGGAATCAACGACGTCATCGCGCGCCAGATCAACGCGAAGGGGAAGCTCTCCAACCGCGCCGTGGCCGAGACGATCGTCAACAACGTGCGGAAAGTGATCATCCGCGACCAGCTCACCGATCCGCGCTTCTACGCGCAGATGTCGGTGCTGCTCGACGATCTAATCCGTCAGGCGCGGCAGGAGGCGCTGGACTACGAGCGATTCCTGCGCGACGCCGAGGCGCTCGCCCGCCGTCTGGCGGCGAAGCACCCCAACGATGGCGTGCCGTCGATGCTTCACGGCAACGCGGAGGCGACGGTGCTCTACAACAACCTGCCCTCCATTCCCGCGAGCACCTTCCGCTACCCCACCCCCGAGGAGGCTCGGGCGGCGTTTGCGCTGAAGCTGGATCGCGCCGTGCGCGAGAGAGCGCCGGCGGGCTGGAAAGGCGACCAGGCGCGTGAGGCACCGGTGAAGAACGCCCTGTACCCCCTGCTCGACCGCGATCGCGTGGCGACGCAGGCGCTGTTCGAAATCGTGAAGAACCAGCCGGGCTACTGAGCGTGGCGACGACGATCGAGCTCGGAGATGTAGTGGTCGAGCTGACGTTGAAGCCGGTGCGGAACGTCCACCTCGCCGTGCACCCGCCAGCGGGGCACGTTACGCTGGTCGCTCCTAGCGACACACGGCTGGACGTGGCGCGTGCCTACGCGGTGACTCGACTGCCGTGGATCCGCCAAGAGCAGGCGCGGTTCCGGGCGCAGGCGCGTGAGGCGCCGCTCCACTTCGTCGAGCGCGAGAGCCACTACTTGTGGGGACGCCGCCATTTGTTGTCGGTCGTCGAGCGGAATTCGAAACCCGCGGTCATCGTGGACCATCGACGGATCACGCTTGTCGTCCGTCCAGGAAGCAACGTAGTCAAGCGGCGGGCGGTGATGCGCGCATGGCACTTGTCACTATTGCATCGCGCTGTGCCGTTGCTCATCGCGACGTGGGAGCGCCGACTAGGCGTGCGCGTATCGGGCTATTATTTGCAGCGGATGAGGACACGCTGGGGCGCGTGCAACCATCGAGCGGGCACGATCCGGATCAACACGGAACTCGTGAAGAAGCCAAAGGACCTTCTCGAATACGTAGTCGTGCATGAGATGCTCCACCTGATCGAGCCGACGCACAGCACTCGTTTCCTGGATCTGCTCGAGGGGTACTATCCCACTTGGCGTGAAGCACGCGCGGAACTGAACGAACTTCCGATTGCCACAGAGACCTGGAGTCAGGGTAATTGGTCCCGATCCTGACGCGGCTATTGGCTGGCCGTCCGTGTCAGGTCGGACGTACAAGATAGTGTCGGATTAAAGGCTTTTAATAAAAGGCCTCGTTCAGGCTCTCTTGCAGGCTCTCCAAGACGGCTCCAAATTCACCTCCGCGCGTGTTTACCAGGGGGACGTGGCTCACGCGAAGTCCTTTCATTCGATCCAGCCCCATTACGCCGAAGGAGGCGCGCTTGTCCAAGATGGTTGTCATTGGGGCTGGCCCGAAGGCGGCTGCTATCGCAGCGAAGGTCAGTGCACTTCACAAATGCGGGTTCATCGTGCCCGAGGTTGTGGTCGTTGAAAGGCGTGAACCGGGCGCGAATTGGGGCGGGAAGTTTGGGTTCACGGACGGGGATCATCGGCTGGGAACTCCGCCGGAGAAGGATGTCGGCTTCCCGTATGACGATGAGTATTACGACTCTCGCGTTAGCGAAGAGATGCTCGCCCGTTACTCATGGCAGTCGTACCTCGCCAACACACCAGGGCGATACGGCGAGTGGATTGACCGGGGCCGCGCCCACCCGTTCCATCGCGACTGGGCGCGGTATCTGGCATGGGTGCTCCGGCGAGCCGAAAGAAACGGCCCCGTACAGATGCTAATTGGTGAGGCAATCGGAGTATCGCCGGTGAATTCTGCTGGTTGGCAGGTCAGAGTTCGCGACACCCATGGGAAAGTGCAAAAGATCTCCGCAGACGCGGTGGTCATCACCGGCCCAGGCGGGCCGAAGACGATGAAGGTTTCAGTCGCCGGCGGCGGCGCTCCCTCTGATCCAGTCCCAGGTCTGTACAACGGCGTCGACTATTGGACTCGACTCGGGGAGCTCCAGCGTCTTCGAATGCGTGAGGATGAGGAGATTTGTGTCATAGGTTCCGGCGAAACGGCGGCGTCAGTGGTTGTGGATCTCGCGAAGCGATTCACAGTGAATCCCATACTGGTGCTAAACCGCCACGGCACTATCTTTTCCCGCGGCGAAGGTTTCCACGAAAACCGCACGTTCACCGATCCCGACCACCGAAGTGGAACTAGGTGGTCGGACCTTGAAGACGGGCACCGCGGTGAGGTCATCCAACGCGCCGATCGTGGCGTGTTCTCGCTTGACACGATCGCAGACGTGAATCGCGCCGAGAATGTTGTTCATGTCCTGGCGAACGTGACGGAGATTTCGATAGAGCAACACCAGTTGGGTGGCAACACGTTTATGGTGAAGCACCAGAATGCCGAGACAGGGCCTGCCGGACTTATTGAGGCCGCGATCGTCGTCGATGCGACGGGGTTTACCGAACGGTGGTTTCTGGAGCTCTTCCCAAAGAAATTGAAAGAGAAATTCGAGGATGCCCCCGAGGTATCATTCGGGTCAGACCTGTCGGTTGTGGGTATCCAACCAGGCCTGCACCTGCCCACAATTGCCGGCCGTTCGCAGGGACCGGGCTTTCCGAACCTCAGTTGTCTCGGCCGCCTGTCGAATCGGATCCTCAGCAAATACGTCCAGCCTCCGACGACACTTGAGGGACTGGGCGGCCAGCAAACAGTTCAGACAGAGCGGCAATTGATGTAAAGACTGTTGCACGGATCCACCCATGCAACGGCGGCCGGGCCACAGGTTCGAAAACAGCTGAATGGAACGATGTCAAACTTCTTGAGTACAAGGACTTAGAGAGTCGAGGTTGCGGGTTCGGGGTAGTCCGCGTCTTGCAGTGACAAGCCATCGAGACGAATCCGAGAACGCACCCATACGTACGTACTCACAGCGGGGCTTCCCCGCGCGCACCAAGAACCGCCAAGGAAGGGGGATAAATGGCAGAGAACGACACGGAAGAGACAACCATGGTTCTCCGAACCGTGTACCTGCCTCAGGAGCTCGACAGCCAGTTGAAGCGCGATGCGTTCAACCAAGGTAAGAGCAAGAACGACATCATTCGCGAGGCAGTCAGAGAGCATTTCGCGCGCAGAAACGCCCCGAACGGCCACAACGGGGTCAAGGCAGACGGGACTGCGAAATCGAACGGGAATGGTGCTCACGGTAGAAAGCGCTGAGACCGCGAGCAGCAGGGATTGCCGCGCGGTCTCGCTTGCGAGCATAGTCGATTCGGCGGTGCACGACGAAAGCGCTGCGCGCGAACGCGGCGCTTTTGTCGTTTTTCCAGCCCAACCGCCAACTATCGCCTTCACGGAATGACCACGCGGCGAAGAGCGCGTAATTCGAAACGTACGATTGAATAACGGTAGTTTCGCTCCTGATACCTCGCTCGGACTGCCGACGGCGCAGGTAGCAAATGCGCCATTTACGCCAATACCCGCCATGACTGAAATTGGCGGAAATGGAAAGATGGCGGAATTGGAGACCACCGAGAAGAAGTGGAGCAGATCGTTTGAGTCGAACTGGCCGCGTTGAAGTCTGAGTCGCGCCGTGGTCGTCGGCACGGCAGGCGGCGACTCCGTGTGGCGTGGTGTGGCTCGCCTCCAACTGTCGCGGCGTTTCATAGCCGCCCGTATGACGCTTGATTCGCTGTCGCGGCGACTTGTACCCCACAATGACGGACCGCCGAGGCTCCGATTCGCCACAGCAGGGATGCGCGCATCGGCTCGACATTCCCTGAGCGAAGATGGATTCCCGGCATCCCCGCGCGGCACTACGGGTACCCCTACCTTCTACGTACTGCGTTGCCGCCGTTTTCGGATGGTGTCAGCCGTCCGGCGGCAGTCATCGCGCCCGCAGCACGGAATCTGATTCGCTTTCGGGCGTCGTGATCGTCCCTTGATGACACGATCGCAATACCCGCAGCGGGGCTCGGCAAGTTCTCCCGCGACCGCAGTCATGAGTTGAGCCCCGATCGCCCCCCAGCCCCCGCCCCTCGAGCCGACCTGCAACGTCTCGCGATCCCACCAGACCGCGGGCCGAACGTTCCCGACCGCATTCCACCAGTTGACAGTTGCCGCGACAATTTCCCGAGCGAGTGATACGCCCTGGAAATTACCGAGCAAGAGCCGCAGGAATTCACCTCGCCCGGCGATGGTCTCGGGACGCGCGCCAACCGCACTGGCTGCGCTCAGACCGCGGTTCAGGAAGCGAGTAAAGATTGGATCATCATCGGGATGAACGTCTTGCCCATGATGGACCCGGCTCGCCGTCCTAAGAACCGCCGCGGCAACTTGCGCATACTCTTTGTAACAAGCGACGGGAACGCGAGTCGGTCCAGATTCTGACGGAATCCCACGCTCATCAAAATTGAGCGCGGCCCTGCCGGCGGCGAACCGGCGAATGTGTTCCGGCGTCGCCGTCGTTAAGCGAACGAACGCCGCCAACAACCCTGTCATCGCGCCCGGTCCGATTTCACGGCTGCCCCTGCCGTACCGGTACACAAGTACGGTGTCCGAACCCGTCAACTCGACGGCTGATGGGAGCCACCATGAGTGCGACGGCCGCCGGGAATCCATCGGCATGGCCGCCGACGCGACGAACTCCTCGAGCGTTTCAGCCTGCTCCACGCTGCTGTCCCGTTTAGTCACGCGATGAACGGCGGTCACAGATTGTCCTATTTAATGAGCCACTGCAATATGCAGCACACACACGCACTGCGTCCAGCTCAGCTGAACCATGGAGGAGGTCACCGATGGCGACGACCACGAAGTTGAAGGATTTCACCCCGGCCGCTGAAGAAGCGCTACGCCGCGGCATCTCGCGCGAACGTATGGTCCGATTGATTCAGTGTGGGCAGGTCCCGGGCGAACGCATCGGCTCGAACTGGTTTGTTCACACAAGACCTGGTGTAGCGAACGATCAGCCGAACCAGGCCGCGTGATGAACCAGGACGCAAGCGCGGTACTACGCGCCCGCGCTACGGCCATCGTCCGCACGGACTATCGCAAGCTCTGGCACGCCGACGTCCGCTCGGGCCGGAACGGGCAGCGACTTGATCTGCCCTCGACGTGGAAACTTGATGATCTCTGGCGAGCGGCCTGTTGGCAGTGCCGCGCGGAGGAAGCGGAACGATTTTTTCACGACGCAATTGATCGAGGGCCGTTGCCTGATGGGCAGTGTGGCGCCGCCGCGGAAGTGTTGTTGCGCCAGGTCGAGTACGAGTGGATGAAGGCGCACGAGATCGCCGCCGGCCTTGCGAGCGTCACGGGCGGAGCGACCCATGCGGCGTAGACACCCAGCCGATCTTGCTCGCGAGCGACTGAAGCGCGAGGGGCGATGGCAGGATGACGAGGCGGTATCCACGCCGCAGCTCGTCAAGCTGCCCACCGCGCGTCTTGCCGTAACAGACCTGTCCAGCGTCAAAGCCAAGCCCGTGCGCTGGCTGTGGCCGAACTACTTCCCACTTGGAAAACTCGTGGTGATCGACGGACTGCCCGGCCAAGGGAAGTCCACCGTCGCTTTCGACGTGGCGGCCCGCGGTTCGACTCGTGCCCCGATGCCAGACGGTATGATCGGCTACGGTGCGCCGTTCAGCACCTTGATTCTGAGTTACGAAGATGATGCGGCCGACACGCTTCGACCGCGACTGGAAGCCGCCGGCGCCGACGTGCGCGCGATCGGGATAATCCAAGGCGTCTCCTACGACGACAACGCCGAATCGACAATGCCTGTCTCGTTGCCCAAGGACATCGAGGCGGTGGACACCGAGCTGGGGAACCGGCCTGACGTCCGACTACTTATCATCGACCCGATCACCGCGGCGATCAGCTCGGACGTCGATATGCACCGTGACCAGGACGTTCGGCGTCCACTTGCGCGACTCGCTCGAATGGCTGCGGAGCGTCAGGTCTGTATCGTGATCGTGCGCCACGTGCGGAAAGGCCACGGGGGCAATGCGATCTATGCTGGCGGCGGCTCTGTCGGCATCAGCGGGCAAGCCCGCGTCGTGATGATCGTCGAGCAGCACCCGGAAGACCCGCAGTCGGCGGTGCTCGCCGTCGCGAAGTCGAACGTCGGTCCTATCCCGCCATCGCTCACCTTCCGAAAAGTGCCGGCGAGCGTTCCAACCGACGATCAGGAGCTCGTTCACACCTCACGGCTCGAGTGGACTGGCGTCACGAACGTCTCCGCCGATGAGTTGCTCCAAGCACGAGGGGACGGCGGCCCCGGCGAGCGACGTGACGCCTCGGAGTTTCTTCGCGAAATGCTTCTCAATGGGCGCGCGGAGCGAAGCCAGGTCATGAGCGCCGCCAGGGACGCGGGAATCTCCGGGCGAACGGTTGATCGGGTTGCGCGTCACCTCGGCGTCGTCAAGCAGAGCGAAGGGTTCGGGGCAAGCAAGCGCGCATATTGGTCCCTCGCGAACATCGCTCAATCGCGCCAAGGGCGTTCATTCTCGCCCATGCCCGCCATGACGGAAATTGGCGGACATGCGCAAGGTGGCGGGATTGGAGACGGAAAAGATGACGCCGAGCGCGTCCTATGACGCCCCGCATCACAGCCGCACGTCTTCTAGAACTGGCACCGCAGTTCGGTATCGACTTCCGCCGAACGGCTGACAATCGAGTGCGGATCATCGGCCCACGCCTCGTCGTTGACGCGCTAGAGCCGCAGCTCCACCGAATTGGCCGGGCCGCACTAATCACCGAACTCGATGCGCTGGACGTCGAGTCGCGTCGGCGGCTCGCCCGGTTCCGGACCCGGGGGGCCACGTGACCACGCTCGATTCGATGCGTGCTGGTGCCGCAACCCCGCGGCGCGGATCGCGAGCATGACGAAGCGCGTTGCGTGCAACAATCGCCATCTAGCCGATTTGCGAGACTCGAACGCGTGACGACGACAACGGGCATGGGACCTACGGGGAGGGCGCCGCAAAGAGAAGACGGGCGGAAAGCCGAAGGAGAGCACGCCGAGTTCTTTGCTCGTTGGGAACGACGCCGGGACGAACTCCGCCGCCTGAACGCGCTCGTCGATGGGGCGGTCCTGATCGACGAATTCCTTGACGATGTCGAACAGCTTCATCGTCACCGCGACGATGAAGTGCTGACGCTCGCTCGCGCGTCCGCGGAGTCGGGCTATTCCGTGGACCACCTCGGTCGGTTGATCCGGGAAGGGCGGCTTCCAAACGTGGGTCGTCAACGCGCGCCGCGTCTCCGGCGCGTCGATATCCCCCGTAAACCGGGCCGCCAAACCGGCAGCCTCGCGTCGGCACCAGGTGTGCTCTATGATGTCGATGCCGATGTCCGGTTTCTTCGAGGAATCCGGCGAGGAGAATAGCAATGGCACCTCGCCTCCCGCGCCGCCCGCAATGGCGGCGCACGAAGAACGGAACTTGGACGCTGTCGCTCGGTGATCGGGGCGTCCGCGTCCGGCTGTTTGAAAACCGACAGAAAGGCGGAATGTTTTACCGAGAAGTTCAGCTTCCCGGCGGAGGAAAGTCGCGTTGCTCGCTTGGCACGCGCGATCGCGCTCGCGCCGAAGAACTCGGGCGGCAGTTGGTGGGAAACCTCATGGCGGGAAGCACGCCGTCCGTGATCCGGGAGACGAGGGAAAAGTTGCCGTCGCTCAAGCTTGGCGATCTGTGCGACCGCTTTCTTTCGGAGAGCGCGATGATCTTGGACAACACTGACAAGGACCGGAAGGACGGTAGGACGCGGCTTTCCATCGTCCGCGCGATACTCGGTGATGCGAGAGACGTGACGACGTTGTGTGAGAACGACGTGCGGCAATATGAAGCCACGCGTCGGCGGGGCGGTATCCATCACGGCGGCGCGCAGCCGACGGCGGCGGTTCGCCAGCGCGCGGTTCAAGGTGACATCAAGCTGTTGAAACAGGCGCTGCGTTGGGCGTGCTCCGTGACGCGACTGGATGGCAGCCGCTTGCTCACGCAGAACCCGTTGGAGTACGTGCGAATCGCGGGCGAGCGCGATGTCCGCCGACCCGTTGCGTCCTTTGAGCGGTTCGAGGCCACGCGTGAGGAGATGCGCAGGTACCAGCAACGCTACTTGGAGGAGTCGCGTTCGCTCTCCAGCGCACGTGATAGAGCCAGAGCCTGAGTGTCGGTATCGCAGCTGGGTCCGCGCTGAGTTCGCGTTGGTGCTGTTGGAGGAGACCGGCAAGCGCCGGAGTTCCATCGTCGGACTTCGCTGGTCCGATTTCGACTTCAGCACGAGCCGCGTCACGTGGTCGCCGCTTTATGACAAGCGCAGGAAGACCTGGGTCGTGAAGTATCCGATGTCGTTTTTTGAAACGGTCCGCGAGTTCCAGCGTCGCCTCGGCGCGGTCGGTGGCTACGTCTTCCCTCGCGAAGATGATCTGAATCGACCGATCCCCCGCGAGTTGGTGTCACAGTGGATTCGGAAGGCGGAGGAGGCAGCCGGACTTCCAAAGCTCGACGGGGGAACCACCCACCCGTACCGAAGGAAGTGGCGCTCCGAACGTGGACACTTACCACCGAAGGCCGTGGCGATCGCTGGCGGGTGGAGCGACCTCGCCACGATGGAGCGCTGCTACAACCAACCGGATGACGCCGACGTGCTCGCGGTCACGTCCGAGCCGAACAAGCGTCGCGAGACGCCCCGGCCGCTTGTTTTTGCCGCGAACTGACACCCAAACTGACACCCTCGGGAGGGAACGAAGAAGCCCGCCATCACCTAAGTGAAAGCGGGCTTTTAGTTGCCCCTCCTGGGATCGAACCAGGACTCTCCTGATCCAGAGTCAGGCGTGTTGCCAGTTACACCAAGGGGCAGTTTTTTCGGATTTCAGCGCCGCCGGGACACGGCGGAACCCATTGATTATAGTTCACATAGCATACCCGTTCAACCCTGCACGCGACTCGCCGATTCGCGCTCAGGTCAGTGCGATCGCCTCGCAACCTTAGACCGAATCGTCGTTTGCAGACCACCCGCCGACGCGCCTGGGCGCGTCCGTCCCGCGTCGTCCCGCTGCTCGTTACGACCGGAGTCGTACTCGCGGTGGGATGCGCCGAGACGTTCAAAGCGATTGCGGCGAGCCCAGCCATATCGCAGAGTCAGGCGGACCAACTCTTCAGCGCGATTGCCACACGGTTCGACCAAGTCGAGATCGGACCAGCGTACGATTATTCGCGCGTGAAATTGGCGCAGTCCGCGCTCGTGCCGTCCCGCATCTTCGACGACACCCTCGTCTGGGAATCCCGTCCGACGCCGTCGGTCCGGCTCCTCGTCGTCAGTGGCGAGGCGACCGCTGGACGATACCACGTCGAGCGCCAGCGAACCCTCACCGCGGCGAACGGGCTCGGTGACACGCGGCATACCATCGCGCTCGAGCGGCTCGCGCCCGACATGTACCGGTGGGAGACGAACGTGGAGCTCGCCGTCGGCACGATCACGGCGGAGGGCGTCGCGTCGATGATCTCGGCGCTTTTCCGATCGCCGGAAGGACGAACAGATCGCGAGGTGCGCGACGATTACGCCGCGGCATTTCCACGGGCGAGCGCCGCTCTTGGGCGTGGCTTCGCGGTCGATTCGCTGCGCATCCTCCCCGGCGCCTTCGGCACGACGAGCGTCTCGCTCTCCCTCGGCTTCCATCCCGAAACGATGCGGCCGACGTTCCCCGCGTTCGCCTCATATCTGGACAAGTATCTCGGTCCGGCGAGGTATCGGCTCACGTTGACGGATCCTTCCGGCTCGCAGCTT
>Ga0207661_10003366_pt1 | contig 11101 bp, 8 predicted proteins | sample KBSC713LmetaG_FD_184337 | JGI IMG/M metagenome (GOLD analysis project Ga0207661, IMG submission 184337) | Corn rhizosphere microbial communities from Kellogg Biological Station, Michigan, USA - KBS C7.1-3L metaG (SPAdes) (version 2) | ecosystem: Host-associated > Plants > Roots > Rhizosphere ... | reverse complement strand
AGACTCGCCGGCAGGATGCCCCTCGCCGTCGACCTCTACGAGCTCGGCCCGATCCGGACGAACTGTTACGTCGTCCGCACCGAGCGCGGCGCCCCGCAGGCGGCCGTCGTCGACCCCGGGGACGACGCGGCCACCCTGCGACTCGAGCTCGCCCGGATGGGCGTGACGGTCGCGGGCATCCTCGTCACCCATACGCACTACGACCACATCGGAGCCGTCGCCGACCTGGCCGAAGCCTCGGGAGCGCCCGTATACGTCTCGGAGGAGGAGGCGCCGGTGCTGGCGCGGCCGTCCGACTTCTACCCGGGTCAGCAGATTCGGCCGTGGGAGGCCGAGGTGAAGCTCGCGGGCGACGAGACGATCGACCTGGCGGGGATCGGCTTCGAGACGGTTCAGGTGCCGGGGCACTCGCCCGGCCACCTTGCCTTCTACGCCGACGAGGCCCTGTTCTCCGGTGACGTCCTCTTCGCTGGCTCGGTCGGGCGGACGGACCTGCCCCGGGCGAGCTGGGACACGCTGGTCGAGTCGATCCGCGCCCTCGTCCACCGTTTCCCGCCCGAGACCGTCGTCTACTCCGGCCACGGCCCGCCGACGACCCTCGGAGCCGAGCTTTCGCGGAACCCGTTCCTCGCCGAGCTGCGCGCGTGAAGTTCGAAGCCCCGCGAGGCACCCACGACATCCTTCCGTCCGAGCAGCCGGCCTGGTCGCTCGTCAAGCGGGAGTTCGAACGCCTGTGCGCGCTGTACGGCTACCGCCGCATCGACACGCCGGTGTTCGAGGACACCGAGCTGTTCGCCCGCACCTCCGGCCAGGGCTCGGACATCGTCTCGAAGGAGATGTACACGTTCACCGACCGCGGCGACCGGTCGCTGACGCTGCGCGCGGAGGCGACGGCGCCGATCGTCCGCGCGTACCTCGAGCACGGGCTGCACCGCGAGCCACAGCCGCAGAAGCTCTACACGATCGAGACGATCTACCGCTACGGGCGCCCACAGAAGGGCCGGTTCCGCGAGCACTGGCAACTCGACGCCGAGGCGATCGGCTCCGACGACCCGGCCTGCGACGCCGAGGTCATCCACCTGTACGACTCGCTGCTCGCCCGGCTCGGGATCCGCGACTACCGGCTCGAGCTGAACTCGATCGGCGACGCCGAGTGCAGGCCCGCGTACCTGGAGCGCCTGCGGCCCTGGCTGGAGGAGCACGCCGGCGATCTGGACGAGGGCACCCGCGAGCAGGCTGCTCGCAACCCGCTGCGCGCCCTCGACAACATCGCCGCGAAGCCTCCGGCCGTGCGGGATGTCCTGCGCGCCGCGCCGGCCGTCGGCGACTCGCTCTGCGAAGCGTGCCGCGAGCACTTCGCCGAGGTGCGGCGGTACCTCGACGCGTTCGGCGTCCGCTACGAGCTCGTGCCGACGCTCGTGCGCGGGCTCGACTACTACACCCGCACGACGTGGGAGTTCCTCGGCCCCGAGGGCGGCTCGCAGTCGACGCTCTCCGGCGGCGGCCGCTACGACGGCCTCGCGGAGGAGCTGGGCGGGCAGCATGTTCCCGGCGTCGGGTTCGGCGCCGGCATCGAGCGTCTGCTGATCGCGCTCGAGCACGCCGGCGCGGCGGTTCCGGAGGACGAGGGGATCGACGTGTTCTTCGTCTGCGCGGACGGAGCCGACCGCGCTTCCGTGCTGGCGAAGGTGATGGAGCTGCGCGCCGAAGGCGTGCGGGCCGACGCCGACTTCGCCGGCCGCTCGGTCAAGGGCCAGCACACCCAGGCCGGACGGCTCGGCGCGAAGAAGGTCGTCGTCGTCGAGCGGGACACCGATCTGGCGGAGGCGATCGCGTGAGCTGGCGCGACCTCCGCTGCGGCGAGCCGCGCCCTGACCAGGTCGGCCGCCGCCTGACGCTCGCCGGCTGGGTCGACACCCGCCGCGACCACGGCGGGCTCGTCTTCGTCGACCTCCGCGACCACACCGGCATGTGCCAGCTCGTGGTCAACCCCGAGCACGCGCCGGATGCGCACGCTGTCGCGCACGAGCTCCGCAACGAGTTCGTCGTCCAGGTCGAGGGCGAGCTGGCCGCGCGCGCGCCGGAGGCGGTCAACCCGGCGCTTCCGACCGGCGGCGTCGAGCTCCAGGTCGACCGGCTCCGGATCCTCTCTCGCTCCACGCCGCTTCCCTTCCAGCTGGACGAGGAGCACGTCGACGAGACGCTCCGCCTCCGCTATCGCTGGCTGGATATGCGGCGCGACCAGATGCAGCGCAACCTGCGGCTCTCGCACACGGTCGTGCAGTCGATCCGCCGGACGATGGACGAGCGCGGGTTCATCGACGTGTGGACGCCGAGCATGACCCGCGGAACGCCGGAAGGAGCGCGTGACTTCCTCGTGCCGGTGCGGTTGCAGCCGGGGAAGTTCTTCGCGCTGGCGCAGAGCCCGCAGCTGTTCAAGCAGCTCTGCATGATCGGCGGGATCGACCGCTACTACCAGATCGCCACCTGCTGGCGCGACGAGGATCTCCGGGCCGACCGGCAATTCGAGTTCCGTCAGCTCGACCTGGAGATGGCCTTCGTCGAGCGCGAGGACGTCCTCGACGTCATGGAGGCGGCCGTCGTGAACGCCTTCGACGCGCTCGGCCGCGAGCCTCCCGCACGACCTTTCCCGCGGATCGGCTACGACGACGCGATCGCGAGGTACGGCACCGACAAGCCCGACCTCCGTTTCGGGCTCGAGATCCAGGAGGCGACGGAGGTGACGCGCGGCTCCGAGTTCGGCGTGTTCGCCGGCGCGGAGGCGGTGCGGTTCATCGTCGTGCCGCAGGAGTACTCGCGGGCCGAGCTCGCCCGCCTGGAGGAGGTGGCGAAGGAGTGGGGCGCGAAGGGGCTCGCGTACATCGTGCACGGGGCAGACGGCGAGGCGCGCTCGCCGATCGCGAAGTTTCTCTCGGAGCGTGAGCTGGCTGCCTTCGGGGCGCCCGCCGGGTCGACGGTGCTGTTCGGTGCAGGTGAGCCGGAGCTGGTCGCGCGCGTCCTTGGCGGCCTGCGGCTGCACGTCGCGCGGGAGCTCGGCCTCGCGGATCCCGACGCCGAGGTCTTCCACTGGGTGATCGACTTTCCGCTCTTCCAGCGCGACGAGGACACGGGCCATTGGACGTTCCTGCACCATCCGTTCACGGCGCCGATCGCGGGCGACGAGGACTTCGAGGACGACCCGGGCGCCGCGAAGAGCCAGCACTACGACCTGATCTGGAACGGCTGGGAGCTCGGCTCCGGCTCGATCCGGATCCATCGTTCGGACGTCCAGGCGGCCGTCTTCAGGACGATGGGGATGAGCGACGAGGAGGCGAACGGCAAGTTCGGGTTCCTGCTCGAGGCGCTCGAGATGGGTGCCCCGCCACACGGCGGCTTCGCAATGGGCCTCGAGCGGTTCGTCGCGTTGATGGCCGGCGAGCCGGACATCCGCCAGATCGTCGCGTTCCCCAAGGTCTCGAGCGGCGCCGACCCGCTGACCGGCGCGCCGACGCCGATGCCCGGGGAGGTCCTGCGGGAGCTCGGCATCGAGGCGCTCCCGACCGAGACGGAACCCGGGGGCAACTAGACTCGTCGCCATGCGCGGGTTCGCGCCGAGATTCGCGCTCGAAGCCGGTTTCCTGATCCTGCTCGGTGTCGGCGCGGGCTACGCAGACCTCCGCCCGGGGGCCATCGTCGCGATCGTCGGCTGCGGGTGGCTGCTCGTGGCGCTCGTCGAGCTCGCCGTCTGGCGGGCGCAGGCGCATCCCGCCGTGGTCCAGGTGCCGGCCCCCGACGTGGCCGAGGATGCTCCGGCGGCCGAGCCGGAACCCGCGGCGGACGACCCCGACTATCCGTTGCGGCCGGATGCGGGCGACGCACCGTCGGAGGAGGTCGAGGCGTACACGCGTGTGATCGGCGCCGGCTCCGACGAGGACGCGGCCGCCGGGTGAGACCCGTCCTGGCCCAGCGTCTGCTCGCGGTGCTCGCGGCCGGGCTCCTCGCGGGGGTGGTCGGACTGGCGGTGGCGTCCCGGAACGACTCGGTCGCCGTCGCCCGGGCGGCGCTGCCGAAGCCGGCGGTGTCGAGCGTGAGCGGCTGGTATCCGGCCCTCGCCGGGGTTCGCTCGCGGCCGCTGGCCGGACGGGTCTCCGGGTGCGGAACCCTGCTGGGCCCGAAGACGCTCGGCGTCGACCACCCGGTGCTCCCGTGCGGGGCGAAGATCTTCGTCGAGTTCGGAGGGAAGACCGTGTTGACCTCGGTGGTCGACCGCGGGCCCTTCACGCCGCGCCCCGACTTCGAGGTGACGCCGGCGCTCGCCGACGTGCTCGGGCTCAAGGGTGTCCAGGCGATCCGGTGGAGCTTCGCCAGGGCCGGGTAGACCGACGAGCGGTCGGTAGAGTGGGCGGGTGCCCGACCCTGTTCGTGGCTCCGCAACCAATGTAGAACCAACAGCCAAAGCGAGGGAGCCCGAGTCGGGCTCGGCGAGTCGGGAGACGAGCCGGCCCGCACGGCACCCACCTGGTTCGTCCAGGTTCGCTACGGAGCGGAGACATCGGCAGGGTGGGGCACGTTTCTTTGCGTTCGCCACCTCTCGCTTCCCTCGGCGCGGGCGAGTGCCCCTTTAGTCGCGTCCCGTGCGTCCAGGTAGTGGCGGTCGTCCTGCTCCATCACTCCGTCCGCGACCAGGCCGCCGAGCTTCTTCCCGTGGCTGTTCGCCGCCTCGAACGCCTCTCGGGCATCCTCGACGGTCTGCCCTCTCTTCGACGGGACGGCGTAAGGCGGGTCGGTCGGCCGGTCTGACTTCGGGGGCCGTTTCGATGTGAGCTGCCCAGCCCACTAGACTCCCCCGATGGCCTTCGGCTTGCCCAGGGCCGTGAAAGAAAGGTGAAGGCCCCAGAAGCCGCTGGGGCCTTCACTTTCCGCAGCGTCAGTTGTACCCGGTCGGCTCCTGGCCTACTCTCTTCTCCTTCTCCCTCTGTCTCGTCCTGAGGGGCTGGCTCGGCCGGAGCCGCAGGCGGAGGCATAGCCAGCGGCCCGGAATCCGGGTTGGTGTGTTTGGCCCGCTCGATTGGGGAAACAAACGGCACCGTGATCGTCGCCGCCTCTACAGTCGCCGTGGTCGCCGTCGCGGTGGCTGTCATCGCTGTAGCCCTGGTCCTCTGGTACGTGTTGCCCAGGGGCGGCCGACGAAAGCGCCCACCGCAGACTTAGCGGGGTCGCGGCGGCCTTCCTTCTTTGGATGGCGGCGTCACGCCGAGACGCGGTGTACGTTGGATCAAATGGCTGACGAACCGACAGAACCTCACGGGGTGGAGAGGGTGGATCGGTTGGCCCGCAGCTGCCGTTGGTTTTTTGGCTGCGGCTGTCGGAGCGGACCCGCCGCGATAGCCGCTAACTCGTCGACGCGTCGAAGCTAGCCGCGCGCAGCCGCGCTAGCGTCAGCTCGAGCGCCCAGGGTGGGGGCGCGGAAGGGGCGCGGAACCTGGCGGAGCGAACCTCTGCGGAAGCGGCGGCCGGTGGGAGCGGTGTGCCATCCTGCTTCGATGATCCAGATCTCCGGTGATTCCTCGCGTGACGGCTGCTGGGCGCTCGTTCGGCTGCGCGTCGACGGCGACCGGATCGTCGATGCCGACGCCGACGGGCTCGACGCCGATCTGCGCGGCCTGAGCCTGCTCGAGGCGGCCTCCGTCGGCGGGGAGACGCTGGCGGTCGACGCGCTCGCGAACGCCGTCGGGCCGATCTTCCGGGCCGAGCCGTCGCCGTCCCGGGTGGCGGTGGCGATGAGCGGTGGGGTCGACTCGGCGGTCGCGCTGCTGAGGGCCGGCCGAGACGCGATCGGCGTCACCCTGCGGCTCTGGACGGATCCGCACGGGTCGAGCTCCGAGCGAGTCTGCTGCTCGCCCGCCGCCGTGATCGCCGCACGCGAGACCTGCCACTCGCTCACCATCCCTCACGTGACCCTCGACCTCCGCGACGAGTTCCGGCGGGCGGTCGTCCAGCCGTTCGTCGAGAGCTACGCCAACGGTCGTACGCCCAACCCATGCACCCGCTGCAACGGCGCGTTCCGCTTCGACGAGTTGCTCGCCTTCAGCCGCCGTGCCGGCGCCCGCAGGCTCGCGACGGGGCACTACGCCCGGATCGTCGAGCGCCAGGGCCGGTCGCTGCTCGCCCGCGGCGTGGACGCGGGAAAGGACCAGTCGTACATGCTCGCCAGCGTCGATCCGGCGCTGCTCGGCGCCGTCTGGTTCCCGTTGGGCGAGTCGCGCAAGGACGAGATTCGCGCCGAGGCCGCCCGGGCCGGGCTCGCCGCTGCCCACCGCGCGGAGAGCCAGGAGGCCTGCTTCCTGGCCGGCGACGACTATCGCGTGTTCCTCCAGCGCCGCGGCGTCGAGCCGCGCACGGGGCCGATCGTCGATCGTTCGGGCACCCGGGTCGGCTCGCACGACGGTCACTGGCGGTACACGCCCGGCCAGCGGCGCGGCCTCGGGGTCGCCGCCGGGCGTCCGCTGTATGCAATCGCGACGGATGCCGCGACGAACACCGTCGTCGTCGGCCCGCGGGAGGAGCTTGCGCGGACATCGCTCGTTGCCTCCGGTCGGCTGTATACGCCCGTCGAGCGGGCGGAAGTGAAGATCCGCTACCGCTCGTCCCCCGTCTCTGCGACGCTCCGGCCCGTCCCGGGCGGCTTCGCGGCGCAGCTCGACGAGCCGGTCTTCGGCGCTGCTCCGGGCCAGACCGTGGTGGTGTACGACGGCGACGTCGTTGTCGGTGCAGGCACCCTGGTTCCGGCTGAAGAGCGCCTGACGGGCTGAGCGGTCGTGTCCCCGAGTTGCGCTGGGCGGCACGCTGCGGCTCCTCAGCTCTAAGATCCCGCGATGCTCGCCTCCGTCGACTGGAGCGACGTCGCCTACGCGGCGCTCGCCTTCTTTCTCGTCCTCGCCGGGCTCGCCGTCGCCTACGGGGCGTTCCGGCTCGGTGGGACGCTGGGCCGGGCGTCGTCGCTGATCGAGGGAACCGAGACCGAGCTCCTGCCCGTGATCACGAGGCTCGGCGGGACGCTCGACCGGGTCAACACGCAGCTCGACAAGGTGGACGTGATGACCGACAGCGCCGTCGACGCGGTCTCGACCGTGGACATGGGGGTTCGTCGCGTCACGAACGTGGTGACGAGGCCGGTCCAGGCGTTGGCGGGCCTCTTCACCGGCGCGCGGCACGCGACGTCGGCCGCCCGCTCGGGCGCGAGCTGGCGAGACGCGGTCGATACCGGGCGGGCCGAGGCGGCCAGGCGGGAGCAGGATCTCGCCGACGAGCTCCGTCAGGCCGACACGCCCTGAACCGCCGCGTCCGCTGCCCAGTCGGCGTCGGCTCGTCCACAGGCGCCCGGAGCGGCCCTCCTAGAATCCCAGCATGCAGACGACCGCCGAGTTGCGCGAGGGCTTCCTCTCCTTCTTCGAGGAGAAGGGGCATCTGCGCTGTCCGTCTGCCTCGCTGATTCCGCGCGCGGACGACCACTCGACGCTCCTGACGAGCGCCGGGATGCAGCCGCAGATGCCGTACTTCCTCGGTCGCGAGCCGCCGCCGGCGCCCCTGACCGCGACCTGCCAGAAGGTGTTCCGGACGCCGGACATCGACGAGGTCGGGCTCGACACCTACCACCTGACCTTCTTCGAGATGCTCGGCAACTTCTCGTTCGGGCAGTACTTCAAGGAGGGCGCGATCGCATTTGCGACCGAGTTCATGCGCGGGCGCCTGAAGCTCGACTGGGACCGGATCTGGGTCAGTGTGCACGCCGGCGACCCGGAGCTCGGGCTCGGGCCTGACCAGGAGGCGATCGACCTCTGGGAACGGATTGGCGTGCCGCCGGAACGGATCGTCCCGCTCCCGAGCTCGGAGAACTTCTGGTCGGTCGGCGGCCCGGGACCGTGCGGGCCGGATTCCGAGATCTACTTCGACTGGGGTGCGGAGGTGGGGTGCCCCGAGGGCTGTCTCCCGGGCTGCTCGCGCTGCGAGCGCTTTCTCGAGTTCTGGAATCTGGTCTTCATGTCGTACGAGCTCCACGCCGACCGGACGCTGACGCTGCTGCCGAAGCAGAACATCGACACGGGCATGGGCCTCGAGCGGCTCGCCCGCATCGTCCAGAACGTCCCGTCCGTGTACGACACCGACGGCTACCAGGCGATCATGAGCTGGATCGCCGGCGCCTCCGGCGTCGCGTACGGGGATTCGGTCGACGCGACCAAGGCCCACCGCGTCCTCGCCGACCATGGGCGCGGGATGACCTTCCTCGCGGGCGAGGGGATCGCGCCGTCGAACGAGGGGCGGGGCTACGTGCTCCGGCGCATCGTCCGACGCGCGGTCCAGCACGGGCTGCGGATCGGCATGGAGGCGCCGTTCGTCGCCGAGCTGTCGGGCGCCGTGATCGAGCAGATGGCCGGCGCGTACCCGGAGCTGGCGGAGCACCGCGAGCAGATCGGACGCGTCCTCCGGGCAGAGGAGGAGCGCTTCTCGGAGACGCTCGAGCGCGGGATGAGACTGTTCGAGGAGGCGGCCGCCAGCGGCGCCGTCTCGGGCGCCGACGCCTTCGCGCTGCAGGCGACGTACGGCTTCCCGATCGAGTTGACGCTCGAGCTCGCCCGTGAGCGAGGCATCGAGGTCGACGAGGGCGCCTACGAGCAGGAGATGGACCGCCACCGCGAGATCTCCCGCGCGGGCGCCGGCAAGGGCGAAGCGCAGCGCGCTGCCGACTTCGCCCGCGCGGCCGGGTTCCAGACCGAGTTCGTCGGCTGGGAGAAGACGGAGGTCCTCACCCAGATCGGCGCGCTCGAGGCGCTGGGCGACGGCCTGTTCCTGGCGAAGCTGCGAGAGTCGCCGTTCTACCCGGAGGGCGGCGGCCAGGTCACGGACGCCGGCGAGCTCAGGAAGGACGACGGCTCACGGGCGACGCTGCTCGCCGCCTACCGGATCGAGGACGATCAGGCGCTGCTCTTCGAGGGTGAGGGCTTCGCCGCCGGCGACCGCGTGAGGGCGGTCGTCCCGTGGGGTGTCCGCTTCCCGACGACGGCGAACCACACTGCCACCCATCTGCTGCACGAGGCGCTCCGCGACGTGCTCGGGGACCACGTCCACCAGGCCGGCTCGGCGGTCCGGCCCGACAAGCTCCGCTTCGACTTCAGCCACCCGCAGGCTCTCACCGCCGAGGAGCGGGAGGCGGTCGAGCGCCGCGTCAACGAAGCGGTCTTCGCCAACCACCCGGTGCGGACGTTCATCGTCCCGATCGACGAGGCCCGGAACCTCGGCGCGATGATGCTGTTCGGCGAGAAGTACGGGGACGAGGTGCGCGTGGTCGAGGTCGAGGGGGTCTCGCGCGAGCTCTGCGGCGGCACTCACGTGCGGACGACGGCCGAGATCGGCCCGTTCGTGATCCTCAACGAGGCGTCGGTCGGCTCGGGCACACGGCGTATCGAGGCCGTCACGGCCGGCGAGGCGTTTGCCCTGCTTCGTGCCCGCGCCGACGAGGCGGAGGAGCTGCGGCGCGAGCTCGAGCGCGTGCGGAAGGAGGCGAAGAAGCCGGCGAAGCAGGCCGAGACCGAGTTCGAGATCACCTCGCGCGAGGGCGACGTCGTGGTCGTCGAGGCCCGCGGCGTGACCGGCGGCGACCTGCGCGACCTGACCGACCGGATCCGGCAGCAGGAGGGAGCTTCGGCCGTCCTCGCCGGCTCGACCGACGACGGCCGGGCGTTCCTCGTCTTCAATCTCGACCAGTCGCTCGCCGACCGCGGCATCGACGCGGTCGCGCTCGTCCGCGACGCGGCGAAGCACATCCAGGGGGGCGGCGGCGGACGCCCGACGCTCGCCGAGGCGGGTGGCAAGAAGCCCGAGGCGCTGGCCGAGGCGCTCGGAGCAGCCAAACAGGCCATCCTCGCCCAGCTTTGAAGGTCCTGGCGCTCGACTACGGCTCGGCCCGCACCGGCGTGGCCGTCTCCGACCCGACCGGGACCCTCGCCCGGCCGCTCTGCACCGTCGAGCGGGCCGCGACCGACGAGGGCCTGCGCCGTCTCCACGACCTCGTCCGGGACGAGGAGGCCGAGCGGGTCGTCGTCGGACTGCCGCTCACGCTCCGCGGGGAGGTCGGCGGCCAGGCCGAGGAGACGAACCGGTTCGTCGAGCGACTGCGCGCCGCCCTGGACGTGCCCGTCGAGACCTTCGACGAGCGGTTCACCACCACCCTTGCGGGGCCGGGCGCGGGCGACGACGCCCGGGCCGCCGCGCACCTGCTGTCGAGCTACCTGGAACGGAGCCGGGCCTGACTCGTCCGACCAGGCAGCAGATCTACCGGCGGCGGGTGGTGGCCCTGGTGGTGGTATGTGTGGTGGTCGGCGCGTGTGCCTGGGGCGCCTACGCGGTCGTCCGGAACCACCGCGACGCGTCGCCCCCGCCGCCCACCACCACCGCCCCGGCGCGCACGGTGCTCAGCGTCCTCTTCCCGGAAGGCTTCACCAGGCAGCAGATGGCCCAGCGCGCCCACGCGGTCAGCCCCGCGGTCGGCACCGCTGCGTATCTGCGGGCGACGCGGTCCTCCGCGCTCCCCGGCCGGTTCGCCGGCGACGGCAAGAACCGCAGCCTCGAGGGCTTCCTGTTCCCCGCCACGTACGACATCTACGACGACGACCCGGCCCAGGTGCTGATCGCCAAGCAGCTGGCTGCGTTCACCCAGAACTGGGGCCGGGTGAAGCTCGGCTACGCGCGCTCGAAGAACCTGACGCCCTACGACGTGCTGATCATCGCGTCGATGATCGAGAAGGAGGTCCGCGTCCCGCGCGAGCGCCCGCTGGTCGCGGCCGTGATCTACAACCGGCTGCACGAGCGGATGCCGCTCGGGATCGACGCGACGCTGCGGTACGGGCTCGGCATCCCGCCGACTCAGGCGATCACGAAGCGTGACCTGGCGTCGAGCTCACCCTTCAACACACGCAGGTTCCGCGGGCTGCCGCCGACGCCGATCGCGAACCCCGGCCTCGCCTCGATGCAGGCCGCCGCCCATCCGGCGAAGGTCGGCTACCTCTACTTCGTGCGCAAGCCCGACTGCCGCAGCCACTTCTTC
>Ga0207661_10003362_pt1 | contig 11113 bp, 5 predicted proteins | sample KBSC713LmetaG_FD_184337 | JGI IMG/M metagenome (GOLD analysis project Ga0207661, IMG submission 184337) | Corn rhizosphere microbial communities from Kellogg Biological Station, Michigan, USA - KBS C7.1-3L metaG (SPAdes) (version 2) | ecosystem: Host-associated > Plants > Roots > Rhizosphere ... | reverse complement strand
CCTGGTAGTAGACGTTGCCCGCACCCGTCACGAACGTCAGCGCGAGCTCGTCGTGGTGCGGGGCCGGCTTGAACGCCCGGATCGGCGAGAGCGCTGCAAACTGCGAGCCGCTCGCGATCACGCTCGGCGCCTTGATCGGGAACGAGACGTGGGCGCCGGAGGCGCGGATCGAGGAGGCCGCGTCGTACGTCGACACCTGCGCCGGCTGCTTCGGCGGCGGTGCCTGCAGGTGCTCCTGCGGGTTCGTGACCTCGCCGCCGAAGCCGCTGCCGACGACGAGCGTGACGAGCGGGTTCCCCGCCTGCTCGGCGTACGACGCGATCTCGGGCGGCAGCGGCGCGGTGAGCGTGTTCGGGCCGAGGGCATCCTGCAGCGTCTTCGCGGCGCCCTTCGCCTCCGGCTGCACCGTGTCGTAGTACGCGTAGCTCGAGTAGTAGTCCTGACGCGGCGCATCCGCGAGGATCGTTGCCGGGAGGTGCACCGTGTCGAAGCCCGCGACCGCGAGCTTGTAGGACGTGTCGCGCGCGAGCCCGGGGATCGTCGTCCCGTTCAGGACGAGCGTCGAGACCTTGCCCGGCTCGAGCGCTTTCGTCTTCACGGGCTTCGGCTTGCGACCGAGCGCCTGGTCGTTCGTGCGCGCCGCGAGCGTCACGTCCGGGTGCATGAACCGTTGCACCGCGTCCTGGACGTCTGAGTCGTGCGGGCAGAGCTCCGCGTTCGCGTAGCCGCACTCGTAGAGGTTCTCGATCTGCAACCGGAAGAGATGCCCGGCCGGCAAGTGGTACGCGAGCCCGAGGTACGACTGGATCACGCTCAACGACGGCGCGCCCCCGCCCGCCTGCACGATCTCGACGTTGTTCTTCACCGCGCCGACGAGGCCCGGGATGTCCGTGAGGTGGAAGCTCGTCGCGAGCCGGTCCTTGAGCGCGTCGAGGAAGAGCTGTTGGCGCGCGTTCCGATAGAGGTCGTTGTCCGTGTGCCGGAAGCGGACGAAGTCGAGCGCCTGCTGGCCGTCGAGCTTCTGGTAGCCGGGCTGCAGGTCGATCGTCGCGTAGCCGCCGGGGCCGCCCTGCGTGTTCAGGTAGCGGTGGTCGACGTCCGCGTACACGCCGTGCAGCTTGTTCACGACCTGCTTGAAGCCGTGGAAGTCGACCGTGATCACGTAGTTGATCGGGATCCCCGTCAGCTTGGCGACGGTGTCGAGCGTCCCCTGCTCGTCGCAGAGCGTCCACGCGGTGTTGATCCGGTCGTGCGTGCGAGGAACGTCGGAGCCGTTGCAGTAGATCGGCACGACGAGGTCGCGCGGGAACGAGATGATCGAGAGCGTCTTGTTCGACGGGTCGCCGCGCACGAGCATCAGCGTGTCGGAGCGCGACGCCTGGCCGAGCGCGGCGTCCGCGCCCTTGCGCGTGTCGTAGCCGATGATCAGCGCAGTCGCCGGCTGTGTCGGAGACGCGATCTTCTGGACGTGCTTGTCCTTGGCGGTCTGGAGCGCGCGATGGCTGTGCGCGCCGAGTGCGTTCAGCGTCTCGTGCCCGTACAGGTACACACCCCCCGCGAGGCCCGCCGCGATCACGAGCAGCACGAGGGCGAGCCAGCCGAACGCCTTCAGGATGAACCGGGAGGTCGAACGAGGCGGCGGAGGCGGCTGCCGGTAGCGCCGCATCGGCTCGAGCGCGGCGGGCGGCAGCACGGCGTGGCCGTTGCCGTTGAGGGTCGCTGCGCGACCGAGTCCTCTCTTCGTCGTCGTCCGCACGGCGCCGGAGGGCCACCTTAGCGGAGGCTTCCGAGAGTCCTCTAAATCCCCTGCAAGGTGTGCTCGCAGAGCTGCCGCGCGACCCCGAGCAGGCTCCCGCCGGCCGCCTCCGCGGCCGCCCGCTGCTCCGACGCCCCGTCCCCCCGCGCGAGCACGGTCTCGAGCAGCGCGAGCTCGCCCGCGCAGCCGAGCCGCCGCGCCGCGGGCGCGGCGAGCTCCGCCAGCTCCCGCAGCGCCTCACGGGCGGGCCGCTGCTCGTCGCGCGTCAGGTCGACGAGGTCGGCATCGAGCCCGTGCCGGACGGCGCGCCACTTGTTCTCGGCGACCAGCGTCACCGGCTGCATCTCGAGCACGCCGTCCCGCTCGAACCGCTCCGCGAGCGTCGCCACGAGCGACTGGACGAGCGCGACGAGCACCGCCACGTTCTCGAGGCGGGTCTGCGCGTCGCAGATCCGAACTTCGACCGTGCCGAGGCGGGGATGCGGCCGGAGGTCCCACCAGATGAACGTGTAGTCCTCGAAGCTGCCGGTGCGGACACCGCGTTCGACGAGCAGCTCGAACTCCTCGAACGACGCGAACGCCGGCGGCAGCCCGCTGCGGGGCATCGCGTCGAAGATCTTCGACCGCGTCGAGTGCAGGCCGGAGTCGCGCCCGTGCCAGAACGGCGAGTTCGCAGACAGTGCGAGCAGATCGGGCAGCCACGTGCGGAGCGCGTTGCACACGGCGATCGCCTGCTGCGCGCTGTCCAGGCCGACGTGCACGTGCAGCCCGAAGATCAGCTGCCGCTCGACCGCCCACTGCAGCGCGTCCACGAGCTCCGCGTAGCGCGGCTTGTCCGTGATGTCCTGGTGCTCGTACCGCGAGAACGGATGCGTCCCCGCCGAGAGCACGCGCACGCCGCGACGCTCGGCCTCCTCATGCGCGCGCCGCCGCAGCTCGGCCGCCTCGGCGATCGCCTCCCCGACGGTCTGCACGGGCTCGGTCGCCACCTCGACGGTCGACTGCAGCAGCTCGGGCTTGATCCGCTCGTCGTGCCGCGCCGCCTCGCCGAACACCTCGGCATACCGGGACGTCAGGTCGAAGCTCGTCTCGTCGACGAGCTGCAGCTCCTCCTCGACGCCGAGCGTGAACGGCGCGCGCTTCCCGTAGTTGACGTCCACCGTCAATATCCCCGCTCCCGGCGCCGGCAAAGCCGGCGCTCTTAGCTGAGCTCCGTCAAGCCTACGCTCAGAGCGAGGCTTCGACGCGCTGCACCGGCTCGTACGCGAGGTTCGGCCGCAGCCAGCGTTCGACCTCCCCGAGCGGCAGCTCCTTGCGCGCCGCGTAGTCCTCCACCTGGTCGCGTCCGACACGCCCGACGGAGAAGTAGCGCGCTCCGGGATGGCCGAGGTAGATCCCGCTCACGCTCGCGCCGGGGATCATCGCGCACGTCTCGGTGAGCTCGATCCCGGCCTGCTCGGCAGCGAGCAGGTCGAAGAGCTTGCGCTTCTCCGAGTGGTCGGGGCACGCGGGGTAGCCGAACGCAGGCCGGATGCCGCGGTAGCGCTCGTCGATCAGTTGTTCGTTCGACAGCCGGTCGCCGTGCTCGTACCACTCGTGACGCGCCCGCTCGTGCAGCCACTCGGCGAACGCCTCGGCCAGGCGGTCGGCGAGCGCCTTCGCCATGATCGCGCGATAGTCGTCGTGGTCGGCCTCGAACCGGGCGACGAGCTCGTCCAGGCCGAGCCCGGCGGTGACCGCGAACGCGCCGAGATGGTCGCCGGCGGGCGCGACGTAGTCGGCCAGGCAGCGATTCGGTCGCGAGTCGCCGTAGGCCGACTGCTGCCGCAGGAAGCAGAAGCGCGTCGTGTTGTCATCGTGGACAACGATATCGTCGCCCTCGGACGACGCGGGCCAGAAGCCGTACACCCCGCGAGCTTGTAACAGTGTGTTACGTGCGATCTCGTCGAGCAGGGCCAGGGCGTCGTCGAACAGCTCGCGCGCCTCCGGCCGCTCGAGGATGCCGGGGTACTTGCCCTTCAGCTCCCACGCGTGGAAGAAGAACTGCCAGTCGATGTACGGCCGCAGCTCCTCGATCGACGGCTCCACGACGCGCACGCCGGTGAAGGACGGCGTCTGCAGCACACCGTCGAACGACACGCGCTCCGGGTTCGACCGCGCGTCCCCGATCGGCAGGAGCGGCTTGCGCTCCTTCTCCGCGTGCTGGAGGCGCAACAGCTCCTGCGCCTCGCGGTTGGACGCGTCGAGCTCGGCGCGGCGGCCCGGGTCCAGCAGGTCGGAGACGATCCGCACGACGCGCGACGCGTCGAGGACGTGCAGCACGGGTTGCGAGTACTCCGGCGCGATCTTCACCGCCGTGTGCTGCCGCGACGTCGTCGCACCGCCGATCAACAGCGGCAGGTCGAGATTGCGCCGCTCCATCTCGCGTGCGACGTCGACCATCTGGTCGAGCGACGGCGTGATCAACCCGGAAAGCCCGACGAAGTCCGCGCCGACGTCGCGCGCAGTGTCAAGGATCACGTCGGCCGGCACCATCACGCCGAGGTCGTGCACTTCGTAGTTGTTGCAGCCGAGCACGACGCCGACGATGTTCTTGCCGATGTCGTGCACGTCGCCCTTGACGGTCGCGAGCACGATGCGTCCCTGGACGCGGGTCGACTCGCCCTTCTCGTCCTCCATGAACGGCTCGAGGTACGCGACCGCCCGCTTCATCGCGCGCGCGCTCTTCACGACCTGCGGCAGGAACATCTTCCCGGCGCCGAACAGGTCGCCGACGACCTGCATCCCCGCCATCAGGGGCCCCTCGATCACGTCGAGCGGGCGCGAAAGCTTCTGCCGCGCCTCCTCGGCGTCGGCCTCGATGAAGTCGACGACCCCGTGCACGAGCGCGTGCTCGAGCCGCTGCTCGACCGGCGCGTCCCGCCACGAGAGGTCGAGCTCGCGCTTCGTCCCCGAGCCTCGCACCCGCTCGGCGAGCTCGACGAGTCGCTCGGTGGCGTCGGGCCGGCGGTTGAAGATGACGTCCTCCACGTGCTCGAGCAACTCCGGCTCGATGTCCTCGTAGACGACGAGCTGGCCCGCGTTCACGATGCCCATGTCGAGGCCGGCGCGGATCGCGTGGTAGAGGAAGGCGGAGTGCATCGCCTCGCGCACGGCGTCGTTGCCGCGGAACGAGAACGAGAGGTTGGAGATGCCGCCGCTCGTCTTCGCGCCCGGGCAGCGCTCCTTGATCAGCGGCAGCGCCTCGATGAACGCGCGCGCGTAGTCGTCGTGCTCCTCGATCCCGGTCGCGACCGCGAGCACGTTCGAGTCGAAGACGATGTCCTCCGGCGGGAAGCCGACCCGGTCCACGAGCAGGCGGTACGCGCGCTCGCAGATCGCCAGCTTGCGCTCGACCGTGTCGGCCTGCCCCTGCTCGTCGAACGCCATCACGACGACGCCCGCGCCGAACCGGCGCACCGTGCGCGCCTGCTCGAGGAACGCATCCTCACCCTCCTTCAGCGAGATCGAGTTGACGATCCCCTTCCCTTGCAGGCAGCGCAGCCCGGCCTCCAGCACCTCCCAGCGGGAGCTGTCGACGACGATCGGCAGCCGGGCCACCTCGGGCTCTGTCGCGACGAGGTTCAGGAACGTCGTCATCGCCTGCGGGCCGTCGAGCAGGTCGGCGTCCATGTTCACGTCGAGCAGGTTCGCGCCGCCGCGCACCTGCTCGAGCGCGACGTCCAGCGCGGCCTGGAAGTCGCCCGCCTCGACCAGCCGGCGGAACCTCGCCGACCCGGTGAGGTTCGTGCGCTCGCCGATCATCACGAAGGTCGAGCCCGAGGCGCCAGAGGCGCCGTTGCCTTCTGGCCGGGCGTCGGCGGCTTCGCCGCCGGCGCTTCCAGCCTCGAAGATGGAGAACGTCTCGAGGCCGCTGAAGCGGGTCAGTCGCTCGCGCTGCGGGATCGCGCGCGGCCGCACGTCGCGCACGGCGTCGACGATCGCACCGACGTGGGCGGGGGTCGTGCCGCAGCAGCCGCCGACGATGTTCACGAGCCCGTCGCGCGCGAACTCGCCGAGGAAGCGGCTCGTGTCGTGCGGCTGCTCGTCGTGCAAGCCCATCTCGTTCGGGAGCCCCGCATTCGGATAGCAGGCCACCCACGTCGTCGCGACCTTCGAGAGCTCCTCGACGAACGGGCGCATGTCGGCGGCGCCGAGCGAGCAGTTGACGCCGACGACGAGCGGGCTCGCGTGCTCCACCGACGTCCAGAACGCGTCGACGGTCTGACCCGAGAGGTTGCGGCCGCTGCGGTCGACCGCGGTGAAGGAGAGCCAGAGCGGCAGCTCCGGGGCGACGTCGAGCGCCGCGACGATCGCCGCCTTCGCGTTCAGCGTGTCGAAGATCGTCTCGATCAGGAGCAGGTCGACCCCGCCCTCGCGCAGCGCGCGGATCTGGTGCGCGTACGCCTCGCAGACCTGGTCGAAGGTGGCCGCGCGGTATGCCGGCTCGTCGACGCGCGGCGAGAGCGAGAGGGAGACGTTGAGCGGGCCGATCGAGCCGGCCACGAAGCGCCCCGGCTGCTCGTCGGCGACACGACGGGCGATCCGCGCGCCCTCGAGGTTCATTTCCCACACGACGTCGGCGTCGAAGGCGTAGTCGGCCTGGCCGATCGTCGTCGCCGTGAACGTGTTCGTCGTTGCGATGTCGGCGCCCGCCGCGAAGTAGTCCCGGTGGATGCGCTCGACCACCCTGGGACGCGTGATGTTCAGCAGGTCGGGGTCGCCCGCGACGTCCCGTGGATGGTCGCGGAAGCGGTCGCCGCGGTACGCCTCCTCCCCGCGCACCTCACGCTGGATCAGCACGCCCCACGACCCGTCGAGGATCGCGATTCGTTCCCGGAGGATCGCTTCGAGCCGTTCCCGTGTGTCTTGCACGCTCACCCCTTCTCGAGCCCGGGAGCGGCGCTCTCGGGCGCTTTAGGCGTTTGGTAACCCGGTCGCCAAGCTGCCGTTCAAAGCTCTCCGGGACAATCCGAGGGTAGCAGCGCCGCTACCGTTCGATTACGTCCGCCCCGTATTGGAAGGTCCACGAAGCCCATGAACGAGCTCGATACACCTGCAGCTCTGCGCGAAGCGCTGCGCGAGCTCGCCGGCAACCTCTGGTTCAGCTGGATCCCGGGTGCGCGCGAGATCTTCGCGCGCGTCGATCCCGAACGGTTCGCCGCGCTCGGCCACAACCCGACCGCACTGCTCGCGGAGCTCTCCGACGAGGCGCTGTGGGAGCGGATGCCGCGCGACCTGCTCGCGCGCGTGCGGGCCGAGCTCGCTGCCGAGCGGGAGCGCCGCACGTGGTGGGCCCGCCGGAGCGAGGACGCCGACCTCCTCGTCGCCTACTTCTCCTGCGAGTTCGGGCTGGACGAGAGCCTGCCGATCTACTCGGGCGGCCTGGGCGTGCTGTCCGGCGACCACCTGAAGTCGGCCTCCGACCTCGGGATCCCGCTCGTCGCGGTCGGGCTCTTCTACCGGAACGGCTACTTCCGCCAGGAGCTCGACGACCAGGGTTGGCAGACGGAGCTCTACCCCGAGAACGACCCGCAGGGGCTGGCGCTGCACGAGGAGCAGGTCACGGCGACGGTTCAGCTCGCCGACGACGACGGGCACATGCACGACGTGCGCGCCCGCGTCTGGCGCGCGCAGGTGGGCCGCGTCGCGCTCTACCTGCTCGACACCGACGTCGAGGAGAATCCCGACTGGGCGCGGCCGATCACCGACGCGCTCTACGGCGGCGACCGCCAGCACCGGATCCGCCAGGAGCTCGTGCTCGGGATCGGCGGCGTTCGCGTCCTGCGCGCGCTCGGCCTCGAGCCGACCGTGTTCCACATGAACGAGGGGCATTCGGCGTTCCTGCAGCTGGAGCGGCTGCGCGAGCTCGTGGAGGACGAGCACGTGTCGCGGGACGCCGCGCTGCAGCGGCTGCGCGCGTCGACCGTCTTCACGACGCACACGCCGGTGCCGGCGGGGAACGAGATCTTCGACGCGTGGCTCGTGGAGCGGAACCTGCAGGGGCTCGTCCGCCGCTGCGGCTTCACGTGGGACGAGTTCGTGGCGATGGGCCGCACGTCCCCCGTCGAGAGCGGCTTCGGGCTGACGCCGTTCGCGCTCCGCACCTCCGCCTATGCGAACGGCGTGTCCGAGCTGCACGGCGAGGTGTCGCGCGAGATGTGGCAGGCGCTCTGGCCGGAGCGCTCCGTCGACGACGTGCCGATCGGCTCGGTCACGAACGGCGTGCACGCGCGCACGTGGATCGGCGAGGAGCTGGAGGCGGCACTCGGTCGCGAGGAGGACACGGGCGCGGTCGACTTCGCGCGCGCGTACGGGATCGCCGACGACGAGCTCAGGCACGTGCACGGCGAGCACAAGCGGCGACTGTTGCGGCGGCTGCCGGAGACGTTCGACCCGGAGACGCTGACGATCGGCTTCGCGCGCCGGTTCGCCACGTACAAGCGCGCCGACCTGATGCTGTCGCAGCCCGACCGGCTGGCGAAGCTGCTCGGCGACCCCGAGCGCCCGCTGCAGGTCGTGCTCGCCGGCAAGGCGCATCCGGCCGACGAGGGCGGCAAGGCGTTGATCCAGAAGATCGTCCGGTTCTCGCAGGAGCCGCGCTCGAACGGACGGCTCGTCTTCCTCGAGGACTACGAGATGACGCTCGCCCAGGAGCTCGTCCAGGGCGTCGACGTGTGGCTGAACAACCCGCGCCGTCCGCTCGAGGCATCCGGCACGTCGGGGATGAAGGCGGCGCTGAACGGCGTCGTCAACTGCTCGATCCTGGACGGCTGGTGGGTGGAGGGCTACTCGCCCGACACGGGCTTCGCGATCGGCGGCGACTGGGTGCCCTCGAACGAGGCGGACCAGGATGCGGCGGACGCGGAGGCGCTCTTCGCCGTGCTCGAGCAGCAGGTGATCCCGACGTACTACGACGACCCGGGCCGCTGGGTGCAGCTGATGCGCGGCTCGATCGCGCAGTGCGGCGCCCGGTTCAACACGAACCGCATGGTGATCGAGTACACCGAGTCGCTCTACCTGCCGGCGCACCGTGACCTGCAGCAGCAGATGCAAGCGGCGTAGAGTCCGACCTCGTGCTGTACGACCCGGCGCTGCACGAGCAGCTGATCGAGCGTGCCTGGGACGGCGCGTGGATACGGGACGCTGTCCGCTCGATCGTGGACGACGCCGCAGCTGCATACGACTCCGACACGTTCTGGCCGGCGAACGAGTGGGACGGATTCAGGGCGGCGCTACCCCTGAAGAACCTCTACGTCGGCGCCGCCGGCATGGCGTGGGCGCTCGCGCGGCTCGGCGCCGACGGGATCGACCCCGCCGGAGTCGCGCTCCGGGCGCTCGAGCGCTTCCGTGCCGAGCCGGACTTCATGGAGGGCGAGGAGCATCCGCAGCGCGACTCGGCGCTGCTCGTCGGGGAAACCGGCATCGCCCTCGTCGCGCACATGCTCGCGCCGGCGCCGGAGCTGCGGGATCGCGTCCTCGAGCTCGTGCGTGCGAACCTCGGCAACGACGCGAACGAGCTGATGTGGGGCGTCCCCGGCACGCTGCTCGCCGCCCGCGCGCTCGCCGACGAGGACGCGATCCGCGCGAGTGAGGCGGACGTCCGGGCAGCGCGGGAGCCGGACGGGCTGTGGACGCAGCACATCTGGGGCGAAGCGTTCCGGTCGATCGGCCCGCCGCACGGCCTTGTCGGCAACGTCGCCGCGCTCCGCGAGATCGGCAACGCCGGCGACGTCTTGCGCGAGCGGGCGACACGCGACGACGGGCACGTCAACTGGGGGTCCAAGCTCCAGTGGTGCGACGGCGCGCCCGGGATCGTCGTGTGCGCGGGCTCGTACCTCGACGAGGACCTCCTGCTCGGTGGCGCGCAGCTGATCTGGGACGCCGGACCGGCCGAGAGGAACGAAAAGGGGAGCGGCCTCTGCCACGGCACAGGAGGCAACGGCTACGCCCTGCTCCGGACGTTCGAGCGCACCGGCGACGAGCTCTGGCTCGAGCGCGCCCGGGCGTTCGCCGTGCACGCGCTCGAGCAGGCGCACGCGCTGCCGCCCCGCTACTCGCTCTTCACCGGCGGGATCGGGGCCGCGCTCTTCGCCGTCGACTGTCTCGACGGGAAAGCGCGCTTCCCGGTCCTCGACGGCCTGCGGCCCTAGCTCCGGCCGGAGACGTTCAGCTGGTTCTCGGCGTGGCGGACGCGCTGCTCCAGCTGCCAGCGATCCGCCGTCGAGTCGCCCGACTCCACGCGCGCGAGCTCGGCCTGCGCCTCCTCGAGCTGCTGCCGTGCGCGCGCGTCGTCGATGTCGCCCGCGAGCACCGCGTCGTCCACCAGCGCGATCGCACGATCCTCCAGCACCTGGAAGAACCCGGGCCCCGTCGCGAACGTCTGCACGTCCGACGAGTCGACGTCGAGGTACACCCGCGTCGAGCCCGCGTTCAGCATCGCCACGAGCGGCGCGTGCCGCGCGAGCACGCCGATCTCACCGGCCGCGCCCGGGACGACCACCATCTCGGCCTCGCCCTCGAACGCCGCCCCCTCCGGGGTGACGAGCGAGAGCGAGAACTTGGGATGGGGCGCCACTACGCCGCGACCGGCTCTTCCTGCATCGACTTCGCGCGCTCCACGGCCTGCTCGATCGGGCCGACCATGTAGAACGCCTGCTCGGGCAGGTCGTCGTGCTTGCCGTCGAGGATCTCCGTGAAGCCGCGGATCGTGTCCTCGAGCTTCACGAACTCGCCCGGCGTGCCCGTGAACTGCGCTGCGGTGAAGAACGGCTGCGAGAAGAACCGCTCGATCTTCCGGGCGCGCGTCACGACGAGCTTGTCCTCGTCCGAGAGCTCGTCGATGCCGAGGATGGCGATGATGTCCTGCAGGTCGCGGTAGCGCTGCAGCGTCTCCTGCACGCGCGTCGCCGTGCGGTAGTGCTCGTCGGACACGATCCCCGGCTGCAGTGCCCGCGACGTCGAGTCGAGCGGGTCGACCGCCGGGTAGATCCCCTTCTCGACGATCGCGCGCGAGAGGACGGTCGTCGAGTCGAGGTGCGCGAACGTGTTCGCCGGCGCCGGGTCGGTGAGGTCGTCCGCCGGCACGTAGATCGCCTGCACCGACGTGACCGAGCCGGTGCGCGTCGAGGTGATCCGCTCCTGCAGCTGCCCCATCTCGGTCGCGAGCGTCGGCTGGTAGCCGACGGCGCTCGGCATGCGGCCGAGGAGCGCCGACACCTCCGAGCCCGCCTGCACGAACCGGAAGATGTTGTCGATGAAGAGCAGCACGTCCTGGCCCTGGTCGCGGAAGTACTCCGCCATCGTCAGGCCGGACAG
>Ga0207661_10003361_pt1 | contig 11113 bp, 10 predicted proteins | sample KBSC713LmetaG_FD_184337 | JGI IMG/M metagenome (GOLD analysis project Ga0207661, IMG submission 184337) | Corn rhizosphere microbial communities from Kellogg Biological Station, Michigan, USA - KBS C7.1-3L metaG (SPAdes) (version 2) | ecosystem: Host-associated > Plants > Roots > Rhizosphere ... | reverse complement strand
CAGGTCGAGGCGCTCGTTCAGCGCATTGTCGGAGGCGTGGCGCAGGCCGCCGAGCGCGTGGCTGATGCTGCCGCCGGGGCCGAGAGTGAGCCGACTGGTGTCGCAACGGAGCCTCCGCAAGCATCGCCTCCGGCGGATGGGGCGGAGCCAGCTGATCCTTCGGCCGAGCGAGCCTCAATTGAACACGCCCCCTCCTCCGCCGCATCGCAAAACGAACCGCCCCCAGCAAGCGAGGCGACTTTCATGCGGCGGCGTACATCCGGCGGAGCTTTGCCACAGTAGGTGCGACCAAATGCTATAGCCTCAGGCTATGCCTCTCGATTGACGGTTCTCCCGCCCGCATCTACTCTTCTTTTAGCAATGCAAGGAAGCGCTCGGACTTAGGATGGAGGTCCACATGCGCGACGCGGGTCTAAACCTCGCGATCAATGCGGCAGGTGGCGTCGCGCACCTCGCCAACAAGATCGGTATTGCGCAGCCCTCGGTGTCGAACTGGAACAGGGTTCCGGCCGAGCGCGTGCTCGCGGTCGAAACCGTAACCGGCGTAGCGCGCCAAATCCTTCGTCCCGACCTCTATGGTGACCTTCCGGTGTCCGAACCCACTATTGATCCGGTCGATGCCGCGCGCGCCGCGGAATATCTGTTGTTGGCCGCCCTCCTTGCGTCCGCGCCGTCGCGCGGGTTGCTTGCGCGGATCGCACGACTGAAAGCTGATTCGACACCGCTCGGGCGTGCGCACGCCGCTCTTGCGGAAGCCGCCGCCAGCGCGACTGTGACCGATGTTGAGCGCGAGTATTTCGCTTTGTTCATCGGTCTCGGCCGCGGCGAGTTGCTACCTTACGCCTCCTACTATCTGACGGGCTTTCTCAACGAGCGCCCGTTGTCGCGGCTGCGAAAAGATCTTGGGATGCTCGGCATCGAGCGTGTCGAGACCAACACGGAGCCCGAGGACCATGCGGCGACGCTGTGCGAGATCATGGCAGGCCTGGCCTCGGCTCGTTTCGCTGCCTCGCGGGACGCGCAGCGCGCTTTCTTTGAAAAACATCTGGTCCGCTGGATGGGACGCTTCTACGCTGACCTGGAGAAGGCCGAAGGCGCGAAATTCTATCGGTCGGTTGGAACGCTGGGCCGCGTGTTCCTTGAAATCGAGGCTGAAGCATTCGCGTTCGCCGACTGACGGGCGCACGCTGAGGGAGAGATATGATGCGGGACAAAAGCCAGGCGACCGTCGATCGTCGCAACTTCCTTCGCAAGGTTGGCCTCGGTACCGTCGGCGCGGGTGCGACGCTCGCGACGCCGTTGGTTGGGGCGCACGCTGACAGCGAGAACAACGATGAGAAACGCAAGGCGCGCTACAAGGAAACCGACCACGTGAAAAAATACTACAGGGTCAACCGGTATCCAGGTTGAGGAGGTGGCTGTGCTCATCAAACGAACACAACAGCGTTTTGAATCCGATCGTCGCGGATCCGTAGCAGCGGCCCTCTCGGGGCAAGGCACTGGACTCGATCGGCGCACATTCCTTCGCCGCTCCGGCCTTGCCGGCGGGGCGCTTGCTGCCCTCGGAACGCTGCCCGTCGGCGGCGTACGCAAAGCCGAAGCTGCTGCCGCCGGACCGCTCACAACGGGTGCAACCATCCGCAAAAGCGTATGCACGCATTGCGCGGTTGGATGCACCGTCACAGCGGAAGTGCTGAACGGGGTCTGGATCGGACAGGAGCCGAGCTGGGATTCGCCCATCAATCGCGGCTCGCACTGTGCGAAGGGCGCGTCCGTGCGTGAGCTCGTCCACGGCGAGCGCCGGCTGCGCTACCCGATGAAGCTCGTCAACGGAGAATGGACGCGCGTGTCCTGGGACACCGCGATCAACGAAATCGGCGACAAGCTTTTGGAAATTCGCGGCAAATCCGGCAGCGACTCCGTCTATTGGCTTGGCTCGGCCAAGATGACCAACGAGGGGTCCTATCTTTTCCGCAAGCTCGGCGCGTTCTGGGGAACCAATAATACCGACCATCAGGCGCGCATCTGCCATTCGACGACGGTCACCGGCGTGGCCAACACCTGGGGCTATGGCGCGATGACCAATAGCTTCAACGATATCCGGAACTCGAAGACGGTCATCATCATGGGCGCCAATCCCGCCGAGGCGCATCCGGTAGCGCTGCAGCATTTGCTCGAGGGCAAGGAGCTCAACAAGGCCAATTTCATCGTCATCGATCCGCGTTTGACGCGTACGGCTGCTCATGCGACCGAATATGTCCGGATACGGCCAGGTACCGATATCCCGGTGCTCCACGGAATGATGTGGCACATTTTGAAGAATGGCTGGGAGGACAAGGAGTTCATTCAGCAACGCGTTTACGGCTTCGACGACCTTCGCAAGGAGGTCGAGAAATGGACACCTGACGAGGTCGAGCGCGTCACTGGCGTGCCTGGCGCGCAGCTTGAGCGCGTCGCCAAGATGTTCGCGACCCAAAAACCTTCGACGTTGGTCTGGTGCATGGGCCAGACCCAGCACACCGTCGGCACGGCCAACGTGCGGGCAAGCTGTATTGCGCTCTTGCTTACCGGAAACGTAGGCAAGCCGGGGACCGGTGCCAATATTTTCCGTGGCCATGACAACGTTCAAGGCGCCACGGATGTCGGCCTCGATATCGTAACGTTGCCCTTCTATTACGGTTTGACCGAAGGCGCCTGGAAACATTGGGCGCGGGTCTGGGAGGTTGATCACGAATATCTGGTGTCGCGCTTTGATGACAAGAAGGTGATGGAAACACCCGGCATCCCGCTGACGCGCTGGTTCGACGCGACCATCTTGCCGAAAGACGAGGTCGCGCAAAAGGATAACGTCAAAGCTGTGTTCGTGCAGGGGCACGCCAGCAACAGCATCACGCGCATACCGGAGTCGCTGAAAGGACTTAAGGCGCTCGAGCTGTTGGTTGTCGCCGATCCGCATCCGACCACCTGGACTTCCCTTGCGGTCGATGCCGGGCGCAAGGACAATCTGTACCTTCTCCCCGTCGCCACGCAGTTCGAATGCAAGGGCTCGCGCGTCGCATCGAACCGCTCGCTGCAATGGGGCGAGCAGGTCGTGAAGCCGGTGTTCGAGTCGAAAGACGATCTCGAAGTCATGTACCTGATCGCGAAGAAGCTCGGCTTTGCCGACAAGATGTTCAAGAACATCAAGGTCGAGAACAATCTGCCGGAGGCCGAGGACATACTGCGCGAGATCAACCGCGGCAGCTGGTCGACCGGGTATTGCGGGCAATCTCCGGAGCGCCTCAAGGCGCATATGAAGAACCAGGCCAAGTTCGACCTCGTGACGATGCGTGCGCCGAAGGACGATCCCGAGGTCGGCGGCGATTATTACGGTCTGCCGTGGCCGTGCTGGGGCTCGCCCGAGGTGAAGCATCCGGGCACACCCTTGCTCTACAACACAAACCTGGCGGTGATGGACGGCGGCGGCACGTTCAGACCCCGCTTTGGCCTCGAACGCGAGGAGAAGCTGCCCGACGGCACGACGCGCAAGGTCAGCTTGTTGGCTGACAAGTCCTACTCGAAGGATTCGGAGATCCAGGACGGCTATCCGGAATTTACGCTCGCAGTCCTTAAGAAGCTCGGCTGGGACAAGGATTTGACCGAGGCCGAAATGGCCACGATCAACAAGGTCAATCCGACCAATCCCGATGCCGTTTCGTGGTCGCTCGACTTGTCAGGCGGCATCCAGCGCGTGGCGCTGAAGCACCAATGCGTGCCGTACGGCAACGGCAAGGCGCGTATGAATGCCTTCGGCCTGCCGGATCCCATTCCGGTCCACCGCGAACCGATCTATACGCCGCGTGTGGAGCTGGTCTCGAAGTATCCGACGCTGCCTGACGCCAAGCAGTTCCGCTTGCCCAATATCGGCTTCTCCGTCCAGAAGGCGGCCGTGGACAAGGGGATCGCCAAGCAATTCCCCCTGATCCTCTCAACGGGACGCCTGGTCGAATACGAAGGTGGCGGCGAGGAGACGCGCAGCAATCCCTGGCTTGCCGAACTGCAGCAGGACATGTTCATCGAGATCAGTCCGGCGGATGCCTCCGATCGCGGCATAAAGGATGGCGGCTGGGTGTGGGTCAGCGGCGCCGAAAACGGCTCCCGCGCGAGGATGAAGGCGTTGGTCACCGAGCGGGTCGGCAAGGGAGTCGCTTGGATGCCCTTCCACTTTGGCGGCTGGTTCGCGGGTAAGGACCTTCGCTCCAACTACCCGAAAGGCACCGATCCCATCGTGCTCGGCGAAAGCGCCAACACGATCACGACCTATGGCTACGATCCCGCGACCGGCATGCAGGAACCCAAAGTCACCCTCTGTCAGATCGTCGCGGCATAACGGGAGCAACAAACATGGCTCGAATGAAATTTCTCTGCGACGCCGACCGTTGCATCGAATGCAATGCCTGCGTGACGGCTTGCAAGAACGAGAATGAGGTGCCCTGGGGCATCAACCGCCGCCGCGTGGTGACCATCAATGATGGCAAGCCGGGCGAACGATCGATCTCGATGGCCTGCATGCACTGCACGGATGCGCCCTGCGCGGCCGTCTGTCCGGTGAACTGCTTCTACACCACTGCCGACGGTGTTGTGCTGCACTCGAAGGATCTGTGCATCGGCTGCGGCTATTGCTTCTACGCCTGTCCCTTCGGTGCCCCGCAGTATCCGAAGGTCGGTAATTTCGGCTCGCGCGGCAAAATGGACAAATGCACGTTCTGTGCCGGCGGCCCGGAGGCCGATGGCAGTAAAGAAGAGTTTGAGAAGTACGGCGCGAACCGTCTTGCCGAGGGCAAGCTGCCGCTCTGCGCCGAAATGTGCTCGACCAAGTCGCTGCTTGCCGGCGATGGCGAAGTCATCGCACAGATCTACAAAGAGCGCGTGATGAAGCGCGGTTACGGCTCCGGCGCTTGGGGCTGGAAGACCGCGTATCGCGAGACAATAGAGTCTTGATACGGCAGCGGGACGGGAAGAACGGGGAGGATTTCATGGCCTCAATTGGTAGGTTCATCCGCCAGACGATCGGCATGTGTGCATTGCTGCTTTTCGTGGCAGCGGCGCCCGTGCCGTCCGCCGCCCAACAGGCCAATCCAACGGCAAGTTCGGTCAAGGAACAGCAGCTTTTGCAGGAGCTGAACCGCATCCAGGGCCGCGTCAGCATCCCCGACCAACGCTCTAGTGTTCTTGAGCAGCCACAAGGTCGTGAGTGGCGCGAATTCCACAACGTGACGCTGCGCTGGGTGGGCGGGATAGCCATCCTGGGCATGCTCGCTCTGCTCGTGATCTTCTATCTCAGCCGCGGCATGGTCCGTCTTGAAAGCGGGCGTTCCGGGCGGACCATCGTACGCTTCACAGCCTTCGAGCGCTTCGTGCATTGGATGACCGCAACCTGCTTCATCATCCTGGCGATCACTGGATTGAATATCACCTTTGGCCGTCCGCTCCTGCTTCCGCTGATCGGCCCAGAGGCGTTTTCCGAATGGTCGCAATGGGCAAAGTATGCTCACAACTACCTGAGCTTCCCGTTCACCATTGGAGTCGTGCTGATCTTCCTGATGTGGATTGCCGGAAACATTCCTAACAAGGTCGATACTAGATGGCTAAAGCGTGGGGGCGGCATTGTCGGACATGATCACCCGCCGGCCTATCGCTTCAATGCTGGACAGAAGGCGATCTACTGGATCGTGGTGATCGGTGGAGGGTTGGTCGCTGCCACCGGCTATCAGCTGATGTTCCCGTTCTATCTGTCGGGCATCGAAGGGATGCAGTTGGCCCAGATAGTTCATTCCATCGTTGCAGTGTTGTTCGTCGCGGTGATGCTGGCGCACATCTATATTGGCACGATGGGAATGGAAGGCGCGTTCGAGGCGATGGGGACCGGCACGGTGGACGTCAATTGGGCCAAGGAGCACCACAGCCTGTGGCTCGAAGAGCAGAACGCCCGTACCGGCGCCAACGACGCCGGGCGTAAGGCAGCAATCACGGCCGCCGAATAGGCGGCGGCCCTGGCCTCCCCTCAGAGGCCAGGGCGATCGCATATGGCTCTTGGTGGCTGTGGACACAGCCGGGCCTCATGGTTCGAGACGCGCCGCAAGCGGCGCTCCTCACCATGAGGGTTTAAGATTTCGCCGCGAAATAAGACCTCATCCTGAGGAGCTTGCGAAGCAAGCGTCTCGAAGGATGGGCCGCGAAGAGACTGCTAACCACGTTCTACTGCATATGCGATAGCCCTGCCTCAGAGGCGGACTGAGCTTGTCGCGAAAGCCTGCTGGACAGGCTCCTGGAACGTGTTGAGTACCAGCACCGAAGCAGCGGCAATCACAATCGCGGCCACACAGGCGAGCAGGAAGGACTTCATTGCTGTTCTCCACCAGATATTGCTACTTCTTAAACATAGGCGAATATGGCCGACGCCCGCAACTCTGTCACTACTTGGCGGGCATCGAGGCCACAACGCGGTCAAGCTGCAGATCGAGGCCATAGGAGCTCGCGATGCTCGGCCGCCGAGTCGGGCTCGGCGAAGCCGGCGGTGACGCGGCCGGTTGGCTGTTGCAACCGTGACCTTAGGACTTATGCCGAATAGTGGCTGCGCAACATGTATTTCAGAACCTTGCCGGAGCCATTGCGCGGAAGCGCGTCGACGATCTCGACCCGCTTTGGCACCTTGAATCCCCCAAGCTTGCCCTGACAATGCTCGCGCACGCGATCCAGCGTGATCGAACGGCCGGCCCGCGGCGCGATGAACCATGTGCAACAGCGTGCTCTTGCCGCAGCCGCTCGGACCGCACAGCGAGACGAAGCTGCTCTGCTCGATGGCAAGGTTGACGCCGGAGAGCGCCAGCACCGAACGGCCGCCGGCCGCGAAGCGTTTCTCGACGTTGATCAGTTCGATCTGAGGCACGCGGAGCCGACCCAGTTAAGAAGATGCCACCTATTCATAAAACACAATTGACGATTGTCGACAATAATCTTTGGCAAGGCGGCACGACTTTCGGCCTAACATCGTCACTGCCCATCGCCACCTTCGATCAACCTCGCAGACATTACGCAGCAAGCGCACAATGTCAGCGCGAGCCGCGTCCGTTTCAGGGTCGAAGCTAGATTTGTCCGAACACGGCTTTGGCCTCGTCGAGCAATCGTGCAGCGTCGTTTTCCGAGAAAACGAGAGGCGGCCGGATCTTCAGCACGTTGCCGTGAAAGCCGGTCGCCGAAATGAGGACGCGGCGCTCGCGCAGGCCATTGACGATCGCGGATGCCAGCGCGCCATCCGGCGTTTTCGCGCGGCGGTCGCTGACGATCTCGACACCGACATAGAGGCCGGCGCCGCGCACGTCACCGATGCGCTCGTCGCGTTTCGCCAGCTCCGCAAAGCCATCGCGGATGACCTTTCCGATCCTTGCGGCATTGTGCTGCAGCGCCTCCTCGCGGATGACATCGAGGGTCGCCTGCGCTGCCGCCATCGCGACCGTATTGCCGCCGAACGTGTTGAAGTAACGCATGTCGTGACCGAACTTCGCGACGATGGCGGGCGCCACCGCGATGCCCGCGACGGGAAATCCATTCCCCATTGGTTTCCCCATCGTCACGATATCAGGCACGAGGCCATGGCGCTGATAGCCCCAGAAGCGGTCGCCGGACCGGCCGAATCCAGATTGCACCTCGTCGGCGACAAAGATGCCTCCGGCCTTGCGCACGAGCTCGGCGACGGGAGCCAGGAAATCAGTCGGATCGGAGAAGATGCCGTCGGAGGAGAACAGGGAATCGGCGATGAAGGCCGCGACACCTTCACCGTGCCGCCGGAGATCCTCGATTTGAGATGCCACCGCCTCGGTGAAGATGCGCGCGAGGTCCGACCTCGGCAGGCGGTAGGAGTCGGGCGCCGGGACCTGACGTACCCATTGACCGAGCGGCGAGTTCTTCCCGAGCGAAGGCGAGAAGCCGGCCGTCAGCTCTGAATTGCCGTGATAGGCCTCCGAGGTGATGATGATGCCCTTGTGCCCGGTATGGTACTTGGCGATCCGCATCGCGAGGTCGTTGGCTTCGGACCCGGTGCAGGTGAACATCGCGTGCCCGACATCGCCGGCGAAGGTCCCGAGCAAATCCTCGGCATAGGTCAGAATGCTCTCTTGCAGGTAGCGCGTGTGCGTGCAGAGCGTGGCAAGTTGCCGGGAAACCGCTTCGACGACGCGCGGATGGCAATGCCCGACCGAAACGACGTTGTTGTAGGCATCAAGATATTCGCGTCCGTCGCGGTCGTAGAGCAGAACGCCCTTGCCGCGGGATACCTCGACCGGATTTCGATAGAACAGCCGGTAGGCGGGGCCGAGCAGCTTGCTGCGCCGCTCGATCATCGAGCGCTCTGCCTGCCCGAGGCTCGCGATCGCCGCAGGATCGAACGAATTGACCATCTTGCCGCGAGATTTCGTGCCTTGCACGGCGATATCGGATTTCACGTCAGTCATTCGTCACAGCCTCCAGAAATTGGGCGGAGATCGATTCAATCGTACGGTCCATGAACCAGGCGAGTTGCGGCCAGCCTTGCGCGGTATTGCGCATGATATAGGGCGCATTGTGCGGAAACAGGCGACCGCGCCAGATCGTGAGCAGCGCGCGCGTCACTGCCCTCGCCATCGCAAGATGCGGAACGAGGCTCAGCTCCTCCTCGGTCAGATCGGAGACCCGCAGATAGCCGCGCAGGAGATCGCTGCCATGCGCGAAGAAATCCGCTGTCTGCTCGGAGGGCAACTGGTTGAGCACGGCGGTCGAGACATCGATTGCGATCGCCGTATGCACGGCATCGCCGAAATCGATGATACCCGTCACGAACTGGGCTTTCGAACGATCGACGACGATGTTCGATTTGCTGAAATCATTGTGAAGCACTTGGGTGCGGCACTTGGCCAGGCGGCCCGCGATCGCCTCGAACCGTTCGAGGCCGGCCTCCAGCAGGCGGCGCTGCGCGGGGTCGTCGATTTCGCGCAGCAGAGGCAGGAGCTTCAGCAGGTTCTTGACGTCCCACGCGATCTCGCGCGCCTCCCCCGGATGGCGGAAGCCCGCCAGCGCCAGGCGCAGACGGCCCAAAGCCTCCCCCACTTTTTCCCGTTCAGTGGGGCCCGTCGTCACTTCGCTGAGCGGCACGCCCTCCAAATAGGTGAGCAGATGCACTTCCCGGCCCTGTCCGGCCGGGTCCACATACGAAAACTGCGACCGCCCTTCCCGATCCGGGATCACGCGCGGAACCGGCAGCGCAGGACTCGTCTCGGCAAGATGCCGAAGCAGATCGATCTGAAAGGTGATCTCCAGCGGGTTCTCCGCCGCGTTGGCGATTTTCAGCGTGTAGTTGCGGCCGTCGCGGGAACTGAGGCGGAAGGTGTCGTCCTTTTCCGTGTCGAACCGCTTTATGGCGCCCTCGATGCCGAAGCGGGCCTTGGCCAGCGCCAGCGCCTCCACGTTCGAAATACGGGCGACGGGGGCTCCGAGCGAGCCCGCCGCGAATGTCGCCCCGTCCAATTCCATCATCGACACCCTCATCAGGGCCGCCTATATGGACGATTGTCGACAATATGGCAAGCCCGGGATGGTGGAGAAGATCCGCGCGCGGTATTGGCCGCACAGCCCGATGTTGATATGGGATGAGCGGTTGCCGTGGCCGTTTCGCGGGCTTCCAGGTTGAGCTTCGCGCGGCGAAACTACGAGATTTCGAGAGACGCAGATGGTGGCCCGACTGGCGATCCCCCCGATTGTTAAGATGCCGGTAGAGGCGCAAGCAACCGACACGCTGCGCGACTCGATCGTGAACGGGGTCATTCCCGCCGGCGCCCGCATCACCGAAATCCAGATTTCGGAGCAGCTCAGCCTGTCGCGGGCGACGGTTCGAACCGCGCTGCACCAGCTCGCCAAGGAAGGGCTCTTGAATCTCGTGCCTTATACCGGCTGGACGGTGGTCTCGCTTTCGTCCCGCGACGTCTGGGAGCTTTATACGCTGCGATCGGCAGTAGAGCGGCTCGCAGCACAACTCGTCGCGGCGTCGATCAATTCAACGAAGTCCGCGCGGCTGAACTGGGCGTTCGAGGGCCTCGTCAAGGAGTGCAAGCGCGCGACGCCGGAGCGAATAGCCGAGGCCGATTTCGCGCTGCATAAGACCATCATCCAACTCGCCGAGCATGCGCGCCTGGCCTCGCAATACGCGCTGATCGAGCAACAGATCAGGATGTATATCCGCTCCAGTGACGCGCTGATTGCGGACATCTCGACCATTGTCGACCAGCATCGACCGATCGTGGACGCCATTCTGTCCGGCGACACGGAGGCGAGCGGGCACCTCTCCGAGCAGCACAATCTCACCGAAGGCAAAAAGCTGTCGAGCCATCTCGAGCAGCGCGAGGCGAACCCGGAGCTGGCGAAGCGGACCGGCGCCGCGAAGAAAACGCCAGCGCCGAAGAAACGGCGGCCGGAATCGCGCGCGCCGAGACGAAAGCGCAAGTAGGCCCGCAGTCACGCCGTTCCGCGGTCGTGTGAAAAATCCAGGCCTCGAACAGCGCGGTCTTGCGATCCGGGGCCGCTCCTCGAACGACCGACGGCGCAATTCGCTGTTCCTCACCGCCGAGGGCGAGAAGCTAATGAAGGAAATGCACCAACTCGCCATGTCAACCGAGCAGCCGCTGCGCGACGGGCTGACGGCAGAGGAATACAATCAGCTCTTCGAGTTGATCGAGAAGGCGCGGAAGATCATCGCCGCCGCGCCTTGAAGCGAGCCGCTGGAATCCGGCGAGGGCCTCCCGCCGCGGCGCGAGAAAACCTTCATCGACCGGCGCTCTCCGGCGAGCCTCAGCTAGCTGGCTCGATGGAGCTCGCTTCTCGCCTTCCTATTCGAATATCAAACAGCCGCTTCCTCCGTCATTGCGAGGAGCCGACGGGTCGCGATGACGTGGGACGTGAGTCCGCATTCCCGCGGCATGGCATTGCCCGGGTGATGCGTCTTTCGTGGCCCTCGAGATAAGGAGGGCGCGGGGAATGCCGGGTGCAGGCCGCACCCATGGCCCGCCTGCAACAAAAAACGCAGGCGGCAGGTACCACAGGTTCAGCC
>Ga0207661_10003360_pt1 | contig 11114 bp, 8 predicted proteins | sample KBSC713LmetaG_FD_184337 | JGI IMG/M metagenome (GOLD analysis project Ga0207661, IMG submission 184337) | Corn rhizosphere microbial communities from Kellogg Biological Station, Michigan, USA - KBS C7.1-3L metaG (SPAdes) (version 2) | ecosystem: Host-associated > Plants > Roots > Rhizosphere ... | reverse complement strand
CGTGCTCACCCTCTTCGCGGTCAGCGTGCTCACGTTCCTGATGTTCTTCACGCTCCCCCGCGACCCGGCCACCGCGATGTGCCCGAAGAACTGCGACGCCGCCCGGCTCGAACGGGTCCGCACCGAGCTCGGCCTCAACGATCCCAAGGCGGTGCAATACCTGCACTACATGAAGGGCATCTTCGCCGGCCGGGACCTCGGCAGCGCGCAAGGCGGCTACTGCGAAGCGCCGTGCCTGGGCTACTCGTACGTCAACGGCGAGCCGGTCACCGAGACCTTCAAAAGAGTGCTGCCGGTCACCATCAGCATCGTGCTGCCGGCCGCGATCCTCTGGCTCGGGCTGGGCATCGGGCTCGGCATTCTCTCGGCGCTGCGCCGTGGCACCGTCGTCGACCGGCTCGCCATCGGCGTCTCGCTCACCGGCGCGTCGATGCAGCTGTACTTCGTCGGCGGCGTCCTGCTGCTCGTCTTCGTCTACACGCTGAAGGTCCTGCCCTATCCCCAGTACACGCCGATCACCGAAAGCCCGGTGCGGTGGGCCCAGGCGCTCATCCTTCCGTGGTGCGCGCTGGCGTTCCTGTTCTCCGCGATCTACGCGCGGCTGTCCCGGGCGCAGATGCTCGAGACGCTGTCGGAGGACTTCGTGCGTACCGCGGAAGCCAAGGGCCTGCGCCGGCGCACGGTCGTCGGCAAGCACGCCCTGCGCGCCGCGCTGACCCCGCTGCTGACCACCGCCGGGCTGGACATCGGCGCGGCACTGGGCGGCACGGTCATCACCGAGACCACGTTCGGTCTGCGCGGCCTCGGCCGCACCGCGGTCGACGCCGTCCGCGAGAGCGACCTGCCGACCATCATGGCCACCGTTCTTTTGGCCGCGGCGTTCATCGTGACCGCCAACATCGTCGTCGACGTGCTCTACACGACCGTCGATCCCCGGGTACGACTCAAATGAAACGAGGTGCGATGAAACGCGGACCCCTGGTCGCGCTGGTGGCCCTGACGATGGCGCTGAGTGCCACCACTGCGTGCACGAACAACAAGCGAACCGACGACGAAGGCGACAACGGCGCGGCGCGGCAGGCGACCGGCGCGATCGCCACCGACCCGAAGGACTCGAAGGGACCGGCGCCGGAGATCGCCGGCGCATCCAAGGGCGGCACGGTGACCGTCATCCGCGAGGCGAAGATCTCCCACCTCGACCCGCAGCGCGTGTACTCGTTCGTCGGCCTCAACGCCTCGCAGCTCTACGCGCGGCGGCTCACCACGTTCAAGGACGACGGGCAGGGACACGTCACGCTCGTCGGCGATCTCGCCGAGACGCCGGGCACCGACGTGAACAAGGACTGCAAGACCTGGGAGTACAAGATCAAGGATGGGGTGAAGTACGAGGACGGCTCGGCGATCACCGCGAAGGACGTCGCCTACGGTATCGCCCGTTCCTTCGACCTGTCCCTGACCGGCGGCCCGACCTACATCCAGGAATGGCTGGCCGACTCCCCGCAGTACGACACGAAGTTCGACTTCAAGGCCAACAAGACGGCGCTGCCGCCGGGCCTGACCGTGCCGGACGACAAGACGCTGCGGCTCACGTTCGCCAAGCCGCACTGCGACCTGCCCTTCGCCGCGTCGCTGCCGGCCACCGCGCCCGTGCCGGCGGCCAAGGACACCGGCGTCGACTACGACAAGCAGCCGGTCGCTTCGGGCCCGTACAAGATTTCCAGCAACAACGCGGGCACCGAGATCCGCATGGACCGCAACACCAACTGGGACCCGAACACCGACGCGGTGCGCCACCAGTATCCGGACACGTTCGTCTGGTCGTTCGGGCCCGACCCGCAGACCCAGACCAACCGGATCATCGCCGACAGTGGCGCCGACCAGACCGCGGTCTCGTGGAACGGCGTCGACCCGTCGCTGGTGTCCAAAGTGGTCGGTGACGCCAACCTGAAGGCGCGCACGATCACCTCACCGACACCCAGCGAGAACACGCTGACCATCAACAACCAGCGGGTCACCGACCTCAAGGTGCGCCAGGCGCTCAACTACGCGATCGACCGCGACGGCATCATCAAGGCCATCGGCGGAGCGACCAAGGCGGTCGCGCTGACAACCCTGACCCCGCCCTCGACGATCGGGTTCATCAACTACGACGTGTACCCGGCGGGCAAGTCGGGCGACCCGGGCAAGGCCAAGGAGGTCCTCGCCGGCGCGACCCCGAGCCTGGTGCTCGCGTTCGCCGACAGCGCCCCCTTCCCGGCGATGGCGACCTACGTGAAGAGCAACCTCGAGAAAGCCGGGTTCAAGATCACGCTCAAGTCGGTGTCCTCGGACTCCTATCTGGACGAGACGAAGAAGAAGGACAACCCCTGGGACATCTACTTCGGCTCGTGGGCGGCCGACTGGCCGAGCGGCGCGGCCATCCTGCCGGTGCTCTACGACGGGCGCGCCATCAAGGCCGGCGGCTCCAACAACGGCGCCTCCTACCTCAACGCTCCCGCCCTGAATACCGAGTTTGATCGTGTACTGGCAATGCCGGTCGAACAGCAGGGTCCCGAGTGGGCCAAGCTCAGCGAGAAGATCATGCGGGAGTACGCGCCGGTCGTGCCCCTCTACGTCGATGTGCAGTTCACGCTGCGCGGCTCCAAAGTGGACGGCGTGTTCGTCGACAGCATCTTCGGCTATCCCCAGTTCACCAATACATACGTGAAACAGTGAGCTGGCACTCCGTCGTCACGGTGCCGGTCGCGACCCTGTGGTCGCGGCCGGACGCCGTGCTGCCCCGGGACGCGGCCGCCGTGGCCGACGTGCCCGACATCAAGGCGTGGATCGCCGCGATGACCCCGGCGGAGCAGGTCGACACGGCGGTCGCGACCCAGCTGCCGGCCGGCGAACGCGTCCTGGTCGAGGAGGTTCGCCCGGACGGCTGGGCGCGCGTGGTCGCCCTGGACCAGCCGGCCGATCGGCTCGACCCGCGCGGCTACCCGGGCTGGCTGCGGCTGGCCCACCTGCGCCCCCATCGGACCGGGACCGACGTCGTCGAGCAGGCACGCGGGTATCTCGGCGCCGTGTACGTCTGGGGCGGCCTGTCGAAGGACGGACTGGACTGCTCGGGACTGGTCCACCTGGTGTGGCGGCACTTCGGCGTCGTCGTCCCGCGGGACGCCGCCGAGCAGGCCCTTGCCTCGACCCCGGTCTCCGACGTGGCGCCGGGTGACCTGTACTTCTTCGCCCACCCCGGCCGGCCCATCCACCACGTCGGGATCGTGGTCGAGCCGGGCACGATGGTGCACGCGTCGTCGGTCCTGCACCGGGTGGTGCAGGAGCCGCTCCCGCCCGACCGGGTGGCCACGCTGGTGGCCACGCACCGCATGTCGGCTTAGAAGGCGGCCGTTTGCCGAAACCGTCGCCGCTCCTCTCGTCGACGGTGGTCGATCCACTACCGACCTGCCCAGACGATGGTCGATCCGCCCCCGACCTGCCCAGACGATGGTCGATCCGCCACCAACCCGCCCAGACGATGGTCGATCCGCCACCAACCCGCCCAGACGATGGTCGATGTGCCCCCAACCTGCCCAGACGATGGTCGATGTGCCGACATCTCGCCGGCGTGTCGCGGTGGCGGAGCGGCCACCGTTTGTCGACCCGCATCGGCGGTGGCCGCTCCACCCCGGCCCGACCCGCAGGCGTGCGCCTTACCGGCGAGTACATCGACCATCGTCCACGCCGCGGAGAAGACGGTGGTCGATCCGCCGACGCGCCACGCCGACGAAATGTCGGCACATCGGCCACCGTCTCGACCAAGACAACATTGATCGGCCACAGTCTCAGCCAAGACCAGGCAGATCGGCCACCGTCTCGGCCAAGACCAGGCCACACAAAGCCAAGACGAGGTAGATCGACCACCGTCTCTGAGCGCAAGCAGCTACGCCGGCAACACGGACGGGAGCAGCCGGACGTCGTCCAGGTTGACGTAGGCGACCCGATGGCCGAACTGGATCTGCACGTACCGGTTCTGGCCGCGGATCACCGTCCAGTCACCCGGGCTCGACCCGTCGAACGTCGTCGCCCGGTAGTATTCCCCCGGCACAATGAGGCTCACCGCGTAGCGCTGGCCGGCCGCGAATGTGTACTGCAGCGGCGTGATCGGCTGGTACGGCACGCCGGCCGGGTAGGCGGACGGCTCCGGATAGGCCCGCCCGTAGACCGGGATCGTCGTGAGCCCCGGCTTCGGCACCGCCACCAGCCCGGTCGACCACTTGGCGTCCGAGGTGCGGAACCAGCCCATCTGCCCCAGGTACCAGATCGCCGTCCAGGCGCCCTGCCGGTCGGCGACCGCGTAGGTCTGGCCGGCCTCGACCCGCGAGCCGTGGTCGGAGACCACCATGGTGGACGGTGAGCCGTCCGGGTGCAGGCCGATGTCGGACAGCAGCGGCGCGTCGGCGCTCGGCGACGTGTGCAGGACGACCGACGTCGAACCGTGCCGGGGGCACGGGTCGGCGGCGACCCCGTCGCAGCCGGTGAACGCCGGCTGGTTGTGCGCGTAGTCCGGGTCGAAGGTGACCAGGCCGCCGTTGAACGGCAACCCCCGCAACGGCGCGTGCAGCAGGTCGAAGTAGTGCGCCCAGTCCCAGTACGGGCCGGGATCCCAGTGCATGCCGGCGACCGTCGAGGGCACCGTGCCGGGCACGTTGTCGTGGCCGAGGATGTGGTTGCGGTCGAGCGGAATGCCGTACTTCGCGGCCAGGTACCGCACCAGCTTGGCCGACGACCGGTACATCGCCTCGGTGTACCAGGCGCCCTGCTCGGCCCCGAAGCCTTCGTGTTCGATGCCGATCGACTTGGCGTTGACGTACCAGTTGCCGGCCTGCCACGCCACGTCCTTGGCCTTGACGTGCTGGGCGATGTGCCCGTCGGCCGAGCGGATGGTGTAGTTCCAGCTGGCGGCCCGCACCGGGTCCTGGATCAGCCCGATCGTCGTGTCCCAGGTGCCCTCGGTGTCGTGGATGACGATGTATTCGATCTTCTGCCGCGCCGGCCGTTCGCTCAGATCGTGGTTCGCATAGTTGTGCGGGTCCGTGCCGTTCTGCTGGTACGTGGCGGGAATCCACTCGCAGGACACGTCACGCGGGCATTCCACGCCGTCGGCCCGGGTCGCGTGGCGCAGCCCGGAACCGGCCAGCCACGACGTGTGCGGGGTGATCCCCGAAGCGGCGGGCAGCGACACGTGGAAGCCGTCGTCCGTGGTCCGCTCGGCCCCCGCGCGGATCGTCGCGTAGACCTCGTCGGCGAAGGCGGCCGCGGCGTCGTCGGTGTCGGCGGCGCTGTAGCGGGCCACCGCCCCGTACCAGTCGGCCGGGTCCGAATCAGCACCGGCCGGGCCGCCGGCAGCTCGCTGGTACGACGCCAGCAGCGCCGCTCCAGCCCGGATGTTGACCGTCGCGTCGGACCGCAGCGCGGCGGGCGACGACCCGGTGAGTGCCGCGGCCACCGCCAATGTGCCGGAGGACGAAGCCGAGCGCGACGCCGGGACGACAGCGGGCCGGGAGGTGTCACCCCGTGCGTCACCCGATTCCCCCGCGGCAGCGGCCGGTGCCGTCAGGTGCATCGGCCCATAGCCGCCACTCGTCGAGGGTGCCCACCGGTTGGTGTCCCACCGGGACTCCAGATAGGACACTCCCAGCAGGACCGAGGACGGCACCCCGTAGTCGTGCGAGGCAACGGAGAAGTCGTGCTGCCGATCGGCGGCGGCGGCCGCCGCCGGGGTGGCGAGCGCCGCGATACTCAGGAACGCGACGACGAACGCGCGCAACACCATGACGACCCCGCTCACCAGTTGTCCGATCCGGGCACCCGCGGCCACTGCTTCCAGACCGGCGAGATCAGGTACACGATGCCGCCGTTGGCCGAGCCGATCGAGCCGTCGGCCCGATAGCGCTTCGTCCGCAGCCACACGTTCTCGAACTCGGTGCGCTGGTAGACGTTGCGCACCGCGTTGTCGTCGTGCGACGCCGGGTCGTTGACGACGACGTCGCCGGTGGCCGTGAAGCCGACGATCACGAACAGGTGCCCGGAGGTGCTGTAGTTGGCCCCGGTCAGCTCGCTGGCCAGGAACGACTGCGACGTGATGACCGGGATGCCGGCGGCGATGAACCGTTCGACCTCGTCCAGCGAGTGCAGGCGGGTGACGATCCCCTTCAACCCGTACGTCGCCGCGTACGCGGTGTTGAACGGCCAGTTGCCGGCCCCCTCGTAGGCGTAGTCGTAGGTCGAACGGGCCGCCTGGTCGACCTGCGGGTCCGCATAGGACGGATCGACCCAGGCCAGGTCGGCGGGTGAGGGATGGCGTCCCCAGTACTCGACGACCATCTCGGTCGACGTCGGCGAGCACCACGCCTCGCCGCCGCCGTCGTACTGCGGGTACTGGCCCTCATGGATGTTCTGCGAGTAGCGCGGCACGGCGAGCTCGCGTCCCCACGCGATGTGCCCGGCGCTCGCCGGCACGGTGAACCGGTCGGGCACGTTCGAGGCCATCGCACCCACCTCGTAGACCCGCGGCTGCCGGTGCGAGCCCGGCGTGCGGTAGAGCGTGACCTTCAGGCGATAGTCGGCCAGCAGGACACCGGCCGGAGGATTGTCGATCTTGAACGTGTCGACGTCGATCGACGAGACCTCGTCGCTCTGGTCGTTGACCGAGGTCCGCTGGATGTCCCCGTCACCCTTGGCCCACCGGCCCATGACGTAGCTCGGCGTGGGGTGGCCGTTGGTGTAGGTCCCCTGCAGCTCGACCTGCAGCCACGTGCCCGCGGGCGTGTCCGCGTTCCACGACGCGACGAGCTGGCTCGCGCCCCGTGCGCTGCGCACCGGCGACGTCCAGCTCGCATACTCCCAGTTTTTCCCCGCGTACTCGGTAGAGCCGGTCGCCCGCGCGATCGTGAGATAAGGCCGCAGCGCCGGAATGGCGACGGTGCCGGCGGACGTGCCCGACCGCCAGTCGCGGAAGGTCTCGAAGCGCTGGTAGCTGATCTGCTCATCGTGCTGCACGGGTGGATTGTGGTTGGCCGGGGCCAGAAGGGCCACTGCGGCGACGGCGGCGACGATCGGGCCCGCGGTCATGGCGATCCCCTTCGACACGAATCGAATCCAGGATGGTCGATTGCTATCCCGAGGCTAGGGGCTCGGGGCAGCGTTGTCGATAGTTCACGCTACTGAATCGTGGGCTGAAACTTTCCTACATCGCTAGACCGCGGCGGCGCCGAACACCCACGACGACGCCGATTCGATGAAGTCGGTCGGGAACCCCGGGCTGAACGGCGCTGCGGCCTCGAGCGTTGCGCACTCCTCGGGCGTGAGATGCACGTCGAGCGCGCCGAGGTTGTCCCGCACCTGCTCGACGCGGCGGGCCCCGACCAGCGGGTGGATGCGTGGTGACCGCCTCATCGTCCAGGCGATCGCGACCTGTGACGGCGGCACCCCACGGCCGTCGGCGACCGCCTGCACGGCGCGCGCCGCCGCGTGCGACCGCTCGTCGACAGAGCCCGGGTCGAGCCGGCCGGACGTCTCCTCCGCCCGGCTGTACTTGCCGGACAGCACGCCGCCGGCCAGCGGGCTCCACACCATGACGCCCAGCCCGAACGCCTCAGCCATCGGCAGCAGTTCGCGCTCGATGTCGCGCTGGAGCAGGTTGTAGGGCACCTGGATGGCGATGAACGGGCTGAGGTCGCGCCAGGCCGCGATCGTGTTCGCCTGAGCGACGATCCACGACGGCGCGTCGGAGATGCCGACGTAGAGGACCTTGCCGGACCGGACGGCCTCGTCAAGGGCATGCATGGTCTCCTCGATCGGGGTGGCCCGGTCCCACATGTGCACCCAGTAGATGTCGAGGTGGTCGGTCCGCAGCCGGCGCAGGCTGAGCTCCAGCGACGCGCGCAGGTTCTTGCGGGCGTTGCCGGCCGCGTTGGGATCGTTCCGGTCGCGCGACACCGTGTATTTGGTGCCCAGCACGAACGACTCGCGCCGCCCGGCGAGGAGTTCGCCGAGGATCTCCTCGCTGGCCCCGGCCCGGTAGTTGATCGCGGTGTCGATCGTGTTGCCGCCGGCTTCGGCATAGGCGTCCAGGATCCGGCGGCACTCCTCGATCGGCGCCCCGACACCGCCCTGTTCGCCGAAGGTCATGGCGCCGAGGACGAGCTCGGAGACTCGCAGCCCGCTGCGGCCCAGCGTCCGGTACTTCATACCCCGACCCTATCTGTGCAGCCGGCGCATCGCGGCGTCGAGCCGGCCGCCGGCGTCGCGCAGCACGCCCCGTGCGTCGTCCACCGACGCGCCGGTGAGCAGCGACAGCAGCGCCACCTTGGACTCGCCCCCGGCCTCGGCCAGCGCGGCCCGGCAGGCCGCCCCGTCCTGGCCGGTCGCCTCCTCGAGGATGCGCACCTGCCGCCCGCGCAGCTTCTCGTTGGTGGCCATCATGTCGGTCATCAGGTTAGAGTAGGTGCGGCCGAGCCGGACCATCACGGCCGTCGACAGCGCGTTGAGGATCAGCTTCTGGGCCGTGCCCGCCTTCATCCGCGTCGAGCCGGTGATGACCTCCGGACCGGTGTCCACGGCGACGTGGATGTCGGCGGCCGGGCCGAGCGGCGCCTCCGGGTTGGCCGAGATCAGCACGGTGTGCGCGCCGGCCGCCCGGCCGGCCCGCAGAGCACCGCCGACATACGGGGTCCGCCCGCTCGCGCTCACCCCGACGACGACGTCGCCGGCCCGCACCCCGGCGGCCGCCGTCCGGTAGCCGGTCGACTCGTCGTCCTCGGCCCCCTCCACCGGGTTGACCAGCGCGCCGAGGCCGCCGGCCAGGTGGGCGACGACCCGCCCGGGCTCGAGGCCGAACGTCGGGCGCAACTCGGCGGCGTCGAGGACGGCCAGCCGCCCGGACGTGCCGGCCCCGAAGTAGAACATCCGCCGGCCGGCGGCGAGGGCCTCGGCCGCCACGTCGACGGCCCGGGCGAGCTCGGGCAGCGCCTCGGCGACCGCGTCGGCCACGGTGGCGTCCTCGCCGTTGATCAGCCGCAGCATGTCGATGGTGGGCAGTTGGTCGATGCGGGCCGTGCGGGGATTGCGGGCCTCGGTGGGTGAGGTCACCCGCGCCGCCGCTCGGGGCTCAGCCGGCGCGTGTTGGCCGCCTCGAAGGTGACCTCCAGCGCCCGTTTGGTCTGCGCGTAGGTCCGCTGGGCCACCCCGACGAACACGCAGTCGACGACGGTGAGCTGGGCCAGCCGGCTGGCCATCGCGCCGGAGCGGAACGTGGTCTCGCGAGCCGCGGTGGTCAGGACAAAATCGGCCACCGACGCGAGCGGCGACTTGGGGAAGTTGGTGAGCGCGACGGTCGTCGCCCCGCGCCGGCCGGCCTCGCTGAACGCCTCGATGGTGTCCAGTGTCGTGCCGGTGTGCGAGATGCCGAACGCGACGTCCTGCTTGCCCAGCAGGGCCGCGCTGGTGAGCGCGATGTGCAGGTCACACCAGGCGAACGCGACCCGGCCGATGCGGTGCAGCTTCTGCTGGAAGTCCTGGGCCACGAAGGCGCTCGCGCCGACCCCGTAGATGTCGACCCGCCGGGCCTTGGCCACCCGGCCGACCACCCGCTCGAGCTCGCCCACGTCGAGCTGGGCGGCGGTGTCCTCGACCGCGCGGGCGTCGGCGAACGCGATCTTCTTGACCACCTCGTCGAGCGAGTCGTGCGGGCTGATGTCGCTGCCCATCTCGGCCGGCCCGCCGCCGTCCTCGGCCGCCCGGCCGGCCTCGGCGGCCAGGGTGAGCCGCAGCTCCGGATAGCCGCTGAAGCCCATGGCCCGGCAGAACCGGATGACCGTGGTCTCCGAGGTCCCGGCCCGCTCGGCCAGCTCGGTGATGGTGAACCGGGAGGCGCCCGCGCCGGCGTTGATGACCACGTGGGCCACCCGCTGCTCGGCCGGGGACAGCGACGGCATCAGCCCCCGGGCCTGCACGGCGACCGGCGTCTTCATGTGGGAAACTTTCCTACACTCGCCCGTATACGTCAATGGAGTGCAACATTGCCGACCCCTCTGGTCATCGGCGTCGACGCCGGCGCCACCACGACGCGATGCCTGGTGAGCACGCTCGACGGCGAGGTCCGCGACCGGCGCGGCGCCGCCGGGGCCAACCAGAATTCGAGCGGAAGGGACCTGACCGACACGTTGCCGGCGGTTTTGTCCACAATAGAGGGTGAGGTGGTCGGCGGGGTCGTCGCCGCCGCCGGCTCGGCCGAACCGGCGGCACGGGCGCGGGCGCAGGCCGCGGCCGAGACGGCCTGGCGCCAGGCCGGGCTGGCCGGTCCGGTCGCCGTGGTGACCGACCTCGAGGCGGCCTTTGCCGCCGGTACCCCGTCCCCCGACGGCGTGCTGCTCATCGCCGGCACCGGCGCGGTGGCCGCCCGGTTCGCCGAGCACGCCGTGATCCGGCGGGCCGACGGGTACGGCTGGCTGGCCGGCGACGAGGGGTCGGCGGTCTGGCTCGGCCGCGAGGCCGTCCGGGCGGTGTTCCGCGCACTGGATGGGCGGGGCCCGAAGACGATCCTGACCGAACACCTGGCGGCGACCGCCGGTTCCGCCGAGGACCGCGCGCAGGCGCTGATCGCGGCCACGATCGGCGCTCCCCCGGCCACGCTCGGCCGGTTCGCCCCGGTCGTCGGCGCCGCCGCGGCCGAGGGCGACGAGGTCGCCCGGGCGGTCGTGGTCGAGGCCGTCGCCCAGTTGCTGCACACGCTCTGGACCGTCGGCGGCGGCCCGCCCGTCGTCCTCGGCGGCGGGCTGCTGCTCAGCCCCGGCCCGGTCGCCAACGCGGTCCGGGGCGGCGTGCGCACCCGGTTCGGCGTCGAGCCGCACGACGCGCGCGACGGGGCAGCCGGCGCGGCCGCGCTGGCCATCGCCCGGCACACCGGCCACCCGGTCCCGGACGACGTGCACCAACGGCTTACCGGCGGTAGATGAGATACGGGCGGCGGCGCGCGTCGAACGCCGCCAGCTCGTCCCGCCACGCGCCGACCACCTCGGCCGCCGGCGCCCCGGCGTCGACCATCGTCCGCAGCCGGGTCGAGCCGGACAGCT
>Ga0207661_10003358_pt1 | contig 11114 bp, 10 predicted proteins | sample KBSC713LmetaG_FD_184337 | JGI IMG/M metagenome (GOLD analysis project Ga0207661, IMG submission 184337) | Corn rhizosphere microbial communities from Kellogg Biological Station, Michigan, USA - KBS C7.1-3L metaG (SPAdes) (version 2) | ecosystem: Host-associated > Plants > Roots > Rhizosphere ... | reverse complement strand
GTGCCAGCGCAGGCAGGCTTCCAGCACCTCGGGCAGCGGATAGCGGTCGTTCACGGGCATCAGCTCGGAGCGCAGCGCCTCGTCGGCGGCGTGGAGCGACAGCGCGAGCCGCACCTGCCGCCCCTCTTCGGCCATCCGGTCGATGCCCGGGATCCAGCCGACCGTGGAGATCGTCGTGCGCCGCGGCGTGATGCCGATGTCCGGCAGCCGGTCGCAGGCGGCAAGCACGTTCTCGATGTTCAGCATCGGCTCACCCATGCCCATGAAGACCGCGTGGTTGACCTCCTCCTTGCGCCGGAAGTGGAGCGCCTGATCGAGGATCTCCGACGCCGTGAGGTTGCGGCCGAACTTCATGCTGCCCGTCGCGCAGAACGTGCAGGTGAGCGGGCAGCCGGACTGCGAGGACAGGCACAGCGAGCGGCGCCCGTCGCGATAGCGCATCAGCACCGCCTCCACCGGCCGCCCATCAGCCGTATGGAAGAGCGCCTTCTCGGTGCCGTCGCGCGACAGCGCCTCGTCCACCAACTCGAGGGTGGAGAACGGCAGCTCGGCCTCGAGCCGCTCGCGCAGCGCACCGGGCAGGTTCGTCATCTCCTCGTACGAGCCGGCCCCGCGCGCGGCCCACTCCCACACCTGTCCGGCGCGGAAGGCGGGCTCGCCGCGGTCGGCGAGCGTGGTCTCGAGCAGCTTCAGATCCATCGGCCGAAAAAGTTTGGCAGCGGCAGGCATGAAATCTTGCAACGAGGGGTACTAACTGCGCCGAGTGGAAACGGCCGATCGTCCGGGTGGGAGCGGGCGATCTGGCCGAATTACTTTCCGGCAGTCTCACGGTGAGCATGGAGGCACACCAGGAGCCGGACCAGAGAGTCGGAAGGCCGCCGGATGCGGCTGCTCCGCTCCGGATTCCGTGGGGTGTTCCACCTTTGCGGCCGTCATCGGTAGTGAATGGGGAACACGTCTGGGCGATGAGGATCGGCAGGCGGCGGGCTGCGGCTGATCCCCTCGGCTCGGCCGGTTGGGTGTTCCACGTTTGCGGCCGCTATGGGTACTGAATGTGGAACACGTCGCGGCGCAGGGATCCTCTTGGAGCACCGCCGCCCGGTTATCCTCGCCGTGTGACTCGCTTCGACACCGTTCGCGTGGCTGCCGTTCAGGCCACGCCGGTGATTCTCGATGCCGAGGCCTCGGTGGACAAGGCGGTGCGGCTGCTCGGCGAGGCCGCGGCGGACGGCGTGCAGCTCGCGGTGCTGCCCGAGACGTTCGTGCCGCTGTATCCCTCGAACGCGTGGGCGCGTAAGGCGGCTTCGTTCGGCGGGTTCGACGAGCTGTGGGAGCGGCTCTGGGAGAACTCCGTCGACGTGCCCGGCCCGCACGTGGATCGCCTGATCGCGGCCTGCGCCGAGCACAACCTGCACTGCGCGATCGGAGTGAACGAACGCGAGAGCGAGCGGCCCGGCTCGCTCTACAACACGCTGCTCCTGATCGGCCCGGGCCGCCTGATCTGGAAGCACCGCAAGCTGATGCCGACGCACCACGAGAAGCTCTTCCACGGCGTCGGCAAGGGAGACGACCTAACGGTCGCGGACACGCCGCTCGGTCGGATCGGCGGCCTGATCTGCTGGGAGAACCGCATGCCGCTCGCCCGCTACGCGATGTACCGCGGCGGGCCGCAGATCTGGGTGGCGCCCACCGCCGACGACTCGGACGTGTGGATCGCCAACATGCGCCACATCGCGGTCGAGTCGGGCGCCTTTGTGATCGGCGCGCCGCAGTACATCCCGCGCTCGGCGTTCCCTGACGACTTCCCGGTCGATCTGCCCGACCGCGAGGTGTTCGGCAACGGCGGCGCGGTGATCGTCGAGCCAGAGGGCAGCGTGATCGCCGGCCCGCTCTACGGCGAGGAGGGGATGGTCGTCGCGGACTGCGACCTTAAGGTCGGCCTCCACGCCAAGCGCTGGTTCGACGCCGTCGGTCACTACTCGCGTGAAGAGGTGCTGGCGCCCGTGCCGGCGGCGCCGTCCGTTGCGCCGGGTCCCGAGAACGGTGCCGACGGCGCCTAGTTTCGAGTCTCGGGTATCGAGTATCGAGTCTTGCGCCTAGCTCGGTATCTCGCGCATTCCGGGGCGGCTTCGCGGCGCGCTGCCGAGAAGCTGATCGCCGCCGGCCGCGTGACCGTGGGCGGCGAGGTGGTGACCGACCCGGCGCGCGACGTGGACGAATCCAGCGGCGTCGCCCTCGACGGCGAGCCGCTCGCGCCCGAACCGCACGAGGTCTACGCGCTTCACAAACCGCGCGGCGTGGTCTCGACGGCGAAGGACACGCACGACCGCCGCACCGTCGTCGAGTTCGTGCCGAGCCAGCGGCGGCTCTACCCGGTCGGCCGGCTGGACGCCGAGACCACCGGCCTGATCCTGCTGACCAACGACGGCGAGCTGGCCAATCTGCTCACCCACCCGAGCTTCGAGGTGGAGAAGACCTACCGCGCCACCGTCGAGCCGGCCGAAGTGGAGGAGCGGTCGCTGCGCCTACTGCGAGAGGGCGTGGAGCTCGAGGACGGCGCCACGGCTCCTGCGAGCGTCCGGCAGCTCGAGCCCGGCGTGGTGGAGATGACGATCCGCGAGGGGCGCAAGCGCCAGGTGCGGCGCATGTTCGAGGCGGTGGGCCACAGGGTGACCGCGCTCGAGCGCACGGCCTTCGGACCGTTGCGGCTGGACAAGCTGCCCGAGGGCGAGTTTCGCCGCCTCACGCCGGCCGAGGTGGAGCGGCTGCGTAAGGCGGCGAAGCGCTAGCGAGAGACTCGGGTCGAAGCCTGGCCGATCTTGCGGCCAAGCTGGGCCACGGACTCGTCGTCCATGTCCGTGGTGTCGAAGCCGGCCTCTTCGAGCTCGCGGCGAATCTCCCCAACGGCCTCGAGCTTGTCGATCTCCGTGGAGAGCTTCTTGAGCGACGCGTTCACGAGTGCGTCGTCGAGGGCGGTGGCGCCGTCGGCGGAGGGCTTGAGCAACCAGGCCCGCAGCGCGCCCGCCTCGTCCAGGCTCAGCTCGAGCGCGATCGAGCGCTCGGCTACCGCAAGGGCCTGGGCGTCGAACCCGTTGTTCTCGTCAACAGTGGCCATCCTTGACCATCTCCCCTTCTGGGTTTGCCTGCGAACTGCGCCACTGAGGCGCAATGACTCATCGGCTTCGTACAAGGCGAACTTGAGCCGCGCATGCGTCTCGCCGGGCCGCTTCGTCACAATGGCGTGCCCGTGAGACTCAGAGCCCTCAGAGGAGCCACCACCGTCGACGCCAACGACGCCGCCGCGATCCTCGAAGCAACCGAGGAATTGGTCGCCGCCGTGCTCGAACGGAACAAGCTCACGCCCGACGCTCTCGTGAGCTGCATCTTCACCTGCACCGAGGACCTCGACGCCGAGTTCCCGGCGGTGGCCGCCCGCCGGATCGGCCTCAGCCAGGTGCCGCTCCTGTGCGCGCGCGAGATCCCGGTGCCCGGCTCGCTGCCGCGAGTGATCCGGCTGATGCTGCACTGCTATCCGGCCGAGGACGTGGAGCCGCAGCACGTGTACCTGCGCGAGGCGGTGGCGCTGCGGCAGGACCTGCAGGGAGCGCAGTGAGCCTCGAGTTCACCCAGCGCGCGCTGTCGATCCCGTTCTACCCGGCGGCGGCTACCTACGAGTTCCACGGCGAGCTGGTCAAGCTCGCCTCCAACGAGACGCCGTGGGCGCCTCACGCCGCCGTGCTCGAGGCGGTGGAGGCGGCGCTGCACAACCTCAACCGCTACCCGGACCCGACCGGCTCTGCGCTGCGCCACCGCATCGCCGATCGCACAGGCCACCCGGTGTCCGGCATCGCTCTGGGAAACGGCTCGTGCGACATCCTGCTGGCCGCCGCCGAGGCCATGCTCGAGCCGGGTGCCGAGATCGTCTACGCGTGGCCGTCGTTCTCGATGTACCCGCACCTGTCCGCGATGACGGGCGCGCGAGCCGTCACCGTGCCGCTCGACGACGAGGGCCGGCACGACCTGGAGGCGATGGCTCGCGAGATCACGGCGGCCACGCGCATCGTGATCGTCTGCAACCCCAACAACCCCACAGCCACGGCGCTGCCGATCGAGGAGATCGACCAATTCGTGGCCGGCGTGCCGCGCCACGTGGCGGTGATAGTCGACGAGGCCTACGTGGAGTTCTCGCTGATGCAGGATCCGGACGAGTCGCTGCCGCTACTCAGGAAGCACCCGAACCTGGTTCTGCTTCGCACCTTTTCCAAGGTCTACGGGCTGTGCGGCCTGCGAGTGGGCTACGCGCTCTGCTCGGAGGACTTTCGCATCGGCGTGGAGCGCGTGCGCCAGCCGTTCTACTGCAACATGCTGGCCCAGGCCGCGGCCGCCGAGGCGATCCTGCACCAGGACGAGGTGGCGCGGCGCGTGGAGCGAACGGCGATCGAGCGCGTATTCGTGCAGGACGAGCTGACCGAGCGCGGCCTCGACGTGACCGAGAGCCAAGCCAACTTCTCATGGGTGTCGCTCGGCGACCGCGACGAGGCGGAGGTGATGGCCGGACTGAACGAGCGAGGCGTGATCGTGCGCGCCGGCACCGCCCTTGGCGAGGAGGGCAGGCTGCGCGTAACGTACGGAACGCGGCATGAGAACGAGCGCTTCCTCGCGGCGCTCGACGAGGTGTTTGCCGCCCTCTGATGCTCCCCGGCTCGTCACACCTGGCCCTCTTCCTCACGACGGCGATCGTGCTGCTGCTGATCCCGGGACCGGCCGTGCTCTACATCGTGGCCCAGAGCGTGGAACACGGCCGCCGCGCGGGACTCACCGCCGTGGCGGGGGTGCACGTGGGGTCGGCTGTGCACGTGTTCGCTGCCACGGTGGGGCTGTCGGCGCTGCTCGTTTCCTCGGCGGTCGCCTTCTCGGCCGTGAAGTTCATTGGCGCGATCTACCTGATCTACCTCGGCGTCCAGCGGCTGCTGAACCGCGACAGCGGAGAGGGCACCCCGAGCGCGAGCGAGCGCAACCTGGGCCGCATCTTCCGCCAGGGAATCGTCGTGAACGTGCTCAACCCCAAGACCGCGCTTTTCTTCTTCGCGTTCCTGCCGCAGTTCGTCGACCCTAGCCACAGCGCCGCGCCGCAGATCGCGCTCCTCGGCCTGCTGTGGATCGTGATCGGCCTGTTCAGCGACTCGCTCTACGCGGTGCTGTCCGGCACCCTGGGCGCGGCGGTCAAGCGCCGAGACGGCTTCGCGCGCGTGCAGCGCATCGTCACCGGCTTCGTGCTGATTGGGCTCGGCATCCTGGCCGCGTTGACCGGGCGCAGAACCCAGCACGCATGAGCCCGCGCGAGCTGTCGGACCACGAGCGTGCGAATCAGGCGGCGTGGGACGAGTTCGCCGCCGACTACGTGCAGAACGCCCGCGAGAACTGGGCAACCGACGAGGTGTCCTGGGGCATGTACGGCATCCCCGAGGCGAAGATCGGAATCCTTCCCGACGTCGACGGGCTTGACGTGATCGAGATGGGCTGCGGCACGGCCTACTTCTCCGCCTGGCTGGCGCGGCGCGGGGCGCGACCGGTGGGCATCGATCTCTCCGAGCGCCAGCTCGCCACCGCCCGCGAGATGCAGGCCGAGCACGGGCTCGAGTTCCCGCTCATGCACGGCAGCGCCGAGTCTGTGCCGCTGCCGGACGAGTCGTTCGACCTCGCCTTCTCGGAATACGGCGCGAGCCTCTGGTGCGATCCGTACGTGTGGATCCCAGAGGCCGCGCGGCTGCTTCGCCCGGGCGGGCGGCTGCTCTTCATGACCTGTTCCGTGCTGCGACTGCTATGCACCCCGATCACGGCTGACGGCACCATCGGAGAGCAGCTCGTCAACCCTCAGTTCGGCCTTCACAGCATCAGTTGGCCGGATGACAACAGCGTCGAGTTCAACCTGCCGCACGGCGAGCGCATCCGCCTGCTGCGCGGGTCGGGCTTCGAGATCGAGGCGCTCCATGAGGTCCAGGTGCCGGAGGACTCGCCGCCCACCCGCTACGAGCACATGACCGTGGAATGGGCGAGCCGCTGGCCGTGCGAGGAGATCTGGCTCGCCCGAAAATCTGGCTAGAGCGGTGGACAAAGCCGCCGGCTAACTGCTAAAAGACCCGCGATGGACGGCATAGGCACGCACCGCCTTTCTGAGAGCGCCACCCTCGGCGCCCGCGTGCCTGCCTATTACGCCTGGCGATTTATCTAGGCGTCCGGCCGCGCGCACCGCTGCGCACGACCGACATCCGAGTGCCGGACGCCACCACCGCCCGGCTCCCCGTGAGCCACCGTCCGTAGGATTCAAGCTTCAGAAAGGCAACAAGATGATGATTGTGATGAAAGAGGGGGCGACGGCCGAACAGATAGATGCCGTCGTCGAGCGCGTGCAATCGGTGGGCGCCAAGGCGCACATCTCGAAGGGCGAGCTCGTAACCGTGATCGGCGCGATCGGCGACCGCGAGCACGTGGCCAACCTCGACCTCGAGGGCTACCCGGGGGTCGACCACCTCGTTCCCATCCTCAAGCCGTACAAGCTCGCCTCGGCGCAGTACAAGCGCGGCGAGAGAACCGTCGTGGAGATAGACGGTCGCAAGATCGGCGGCCAGTACTTCGGGACGATCGCCGGCCCGTGCACCGTCGAATCCCGCGAGGTGATGATGGAGACCGCGCGCGTTGTGCGCGACGCCGGCGCGCAGATGCTGCGCGGCGGCGCCTACAAGCCGCGCACCTCGCCCTACTCGTTCCAGGGTCTGGGCGACGCGGGCCTGCCGCTCCTGGCGGAGGCCAAGGAGGAGACCGGCCTGCCGGTGGTCACCGAGCTGATGGACGTGCGTGACCTCGATGCCGTGCTCGAGGTGGCCGACGTGATCCAGGTGGGCGCGCGCAACATGCAGAACTACACGCTGCTCACGGAGCTCGGGCGCGCCGGGCGGCCGGTGCTGCTCAAGCGCGGGCTGTCCTCGACCATCGAGGAGCTGCTCATGTCCGCCGAGTACGTGCTCAAGGAGGGCAACAAGGACGTGATCCTCTGCGAGCGCGGCATCCGCACGTTCGAGCCGAGCTACCGCTTCACGCTCGACCTGATGGCCGTGCCCGTGATCAAGGAGCTGTCGCACCTGCCGGTCGTGATCGATCCGAGCCACGCGGCGGGACGGCGCGATTGGGTTACACCGATGTCGCTGGCGGCAGCGGCGGCGGGCGCGGACGGGATCATCGTGGAGATCCATCCCGAGCCCGAGCAGGCGATCTGCGACGGGCCGCAGGCGCTGCGCACGGACGGCTTCGCCGATTACGTGCGCCAGCTCGAGGCGGCTGCGCAGCTCGCGGGCAAGGAATTTGCGCAGGTCTAGCCCACCAGGGCAGACCAGCGTCAAGTTCGACCCGTCTGGACGGCTGACCGGCACGGTCACGCCGCCGGCCGACAAGTCGATCTCGCACAGGGCCGCGCTGTTCGGCGCGATGTCTGACGAGCCGGTGAGCGTGCGCAACTACCTGCGCGCGGAGGACACCGAGTCCACGCTCAACGCGGTGCAGGCGCTGGGCGCGGGCGTGCAGGACAGCGGCGACGAGATCCTGATCCGCGGAGTGGGGCTGCACACGCCGGCCGAGGTCACGGGCGGGCGGCTCGACGTGGGCAACTCCGGCACGCTGCTGCGGCTGCTGCCGGGCTGGCTCGCCGGGCAGCCGGGCGGCGAGTGGACACTCGACGGCGACGACTCGATCCGGCGCCGTCCTGTTGACCGGGTGGCGGAGCCGCTGCGCCGGATGGGCTGCTCGATCGACACGCGGGAAGGCGGACTGCCCCCGATGCGCGTGCGTGGGACCTCTTTGACCGGCATCGACTACGACATGCCCGTGGCGAGCGCGCAGGTGAAGACCTGCGTTCTGATCGCCGGGCTGCTGGCCGCCGGGTCCACGAGCGTGAGCGAGCCGTCGCAGAGCCGCGACCACACGGAGCGTCTGCTCGGGCGGGCTCGGGTGCCTTTCACGCGCGACGGGCTGACGGTGGGCGTGCACCCGGTCGACGAGCTCGAGCTCGACGAGATCACCGTGCCGGGCGACCCCTCTTCGGCCGCCTTCCACGCGGTGGCGGCCTGCATCGTGCCGGGCTCGCGGATCGTGATCGACGGCATGTGCCTCAACTGGACGCGCACCGGCTTCTTCCGCATCGCGCAGCGCATGGGCGCCGTGATGCTTGGCGACCTGGAGGAGCCGGGGCAGGGCTCCGCCACCGAGGAGCCAATCGGCGAGCTGGACGTGGCGGCGGCGCCTCTCGTGGCCACCGAGGTGCTGCCCGAGGAGGTGCCGCTGGCGATCGACGAGCTGCCGCTCGTGGCGCTGCTCGGCTGCTTCGCCGAGGGCGACACCGTGGTGCGCGGCGCGGAGGAGCTGCGCGTGAAGGAGACCGACCGGATCGCCGGAGTGGTGGAGGGGCTGAACGGCCTGGGCGCCTCGCTCGAGGCCACCGACGACGGCTTCGTGGTGCACGGCGGGACCGGCATCGAGGGCGGCGCGATCGACTCGCGCGGCGACCATCGCCTGGCGATGCTGGGTGCGGTGGCGGGCCTGGCCTCGCGCAGCGGCGTCGAGGTGCTGGGGATGGACGCGGCTGCGGTGTCCTACCCGCGCTTCGAGGACGACCTGCGCCGCCTGCTCGAAGGCTGACGCCTTCTCGCCGGGGCGGGCCTCGGCGATTGCTTTGCCGGCCGGTCCCCGTTGGACCTCAGGTCGTGGCTGAGCCCCAGCTCGGACGCGATCTTCTTCATCTCGCCCACCTGGTCGGGCATCACGAAGCTCAGGCTCGTGCCACTGCGGCCCGCACGGCCGGTTCGGCCGGTGCGGTGCACGAAGGTGTCGCGGTCCTCGGGCACGTCGAAGTTGATCACGCGCGTGATGTCGTCGACGTCGATGCCACGGGCGGCGACGTCGGTGGCCACGAGCGTCGCCACGTGCCCGTCCTCGAAGCGCTGGAGCGCCTTCTGGCGCTGAGACTGGGTCTTGTCGCCGTGCATCGCCACGGCCACCACGCTCTGCGCCTTGAGGCGCTTCACGAGGCGGTCGGCGCCGCGCTTGGTGCGTACGAACACGAGCGTGCGGGTGTGGTCTGGATCGTTCAGCTCTCGGACCAGCGTCGTGAGCTTGTCCTCGTGGGCGAGGCGCACGAAGCGGTGGTCCACCTTGCCGCGCTTCTCGGGCGCGGGCGTGTGCACGTGGTGGCGGGGATCGTGCGTGTATTCGCGTGCCGCCTGACCGGCTGGGCCCTCGAGCGTGGCGGAGAAGAAGAGCGTCTGGCGGTCGCGCGGGGTCTGCGCGACGATGCGGTCGAGCACGGGGCGGAAGCCCATGTCGAGCATGCGATCGCCCTCGTCGACCACCAGCACGCGGATGTGCTCGAGGGTGACGACGCGGCGCTCGAGCAGATCCTCGAGCCGGCCGGGCGTGGCCACGATGATGTGCGCGTCCTTGGCGCGGCGGGCCTGGCGCTCGATGCCCACCCCGCCGTACACCGCCGCGATCTTGAGAGCGCGCGCATGGACGGCGGGCAGCAGCTCGTCCACGATCTGCACGGCCAGCTCGCGCGTCGGGCAGAGCACGAGGGCGGCGGCGCGCCGGTCGTTCGGCTGGATGCGGTCGGCCAGCGGCAGGCCGAACGCCAGCGTCTTGCCGGAGCCGGTGGGGGACTGGGCGAGAACGTCGTGGCCTGCCAGAACGTCGGCGATCACCAGCCTCTGCACCGCGAAGGGGGATTCGATGCCGCGCTTTGCGAGCGCGGCTACGACCGGCTTTGACACGCCGAGATCGGCGAAGGACTGCATTGACATCTGTGAACTCCTAGAAATGTGTGCGACGGGGAGATCCGACAACCCCGGTCGCGCTTTCGGAGCGCACAAGAGGAAGGAACCTCTCGGGTGCCAAGGTGGCGCCCGACGCGGGAGACCCTAGCAGCGGGTCCGGTTGCTCCTAGCGCCGCGTGCTCGCGCGGATGCGGCTGAGGGTGTGCAGCCCGCGGGCGGCGGTCGTGTCCATCTGGGCCAGCAGCGTCGCGACGAAGTTCGGCAGTCCGCCCCCGTAGCGCTCGCGCAGCTCCTCGCGGATGCGGGTGTTCTCGCGCAGGTCGTCCTCGACGGAAAGGAGCAGAGCGTCTAGCTCGGACTGCTGCCCGTCGATCTCGGTGATGCGGGGTCGGTCGGCATCCGGGTCGCGCGCGGCGCCGGTCGCCCGGCTGCCGGCCTTCACCCGGTACATCGATGCGTCGGCCTCGCGCACCACGCTGTCGGCCTCCTGGCCCTTGCCTGACTCGATCAGCGCGATACCCACGCTGGTGCTCGCGGTAATTGCTTGGTCGCCGACGCGGACCGGCCTGCGGGAGAGCAGCTCGGGGATCTCGCGGGCGAGGTCGCGGGCCTGTGCCGGGAGGAGGCCGCGGAGCAGGACGACGAACTCGTCGCCGCCGAGCCGCGCCACGGCGTCGGTCTGGCGCACGCGGCCGAGGAGGAGCGCGGCGACGTGCTTGAGCAGCTCGTCACCCGCCTCGTGGCCGAACGTGTCGTTGATCTCCTTGAGGCGGTCGACGTCGAGCAGGAGCACTGCGCCCGGGTCGCCATGGCGCTCGCTCCACGCGAGGTAGGAGTCGAGCTCGCGGAAGAAGCGGCGCCGGTTGTAGATGCCGGTGAGCGAGTCGTGGTCGGCGAGGTAGAGAAGGCGCTCCTCGGCGCGCTTCTGCGCGGTGATGTCGAGCATCACGCCCTGGAGGACGCGCCCGCCGTCGCTTTCGACCCGTACGACCGCGTCGTCGCGCACCCACACCTCGTTGTTGTTGCGGTCGAGCAGCCGGTACTCGCACGAGAAGGGAACGTCGTCGCTGTAGGTGCGTGCCTCTGCGGCGAGCACGGACTCCTGGTCCTCGGGGTGGATCAGCCGGAACCAGAGGCCCGGATCGGCGGTCCACTCCGCGACGCTGAAACCGAGCAGCTGCTCCACCTGCGGGCTGACGAAATGCCACACGCAGTTCGAGCCGAACTCGGCCGTGTAGCTGACCGCGGGGATGCGCTCGACCAGCTGGCGATAGTCCGTATCGCGGGCGTTGGCAG
>Ga0207661_10003357_pt1 | contig 11115 bp, 9 predicted proteins | sample KBSC713LmetaG_FD_184337 | JGI IMG/M metagenome (GOLD analysis project Ga0207661, IMG submission 184337) | Corn rhizosphere microbial communities from Kellogg Biological Station, Michigan, USA - KBS C7.1-3L metaG (SPAdes) (version 2) | ecosystem: Host-associated > Plants > Roots > Rhizosphere ... | reverse complement strand
CCCCGCAGAATCGAATCGAAGTAGGCGACGTTGGCCTCATCGGGGATTCTCATGCCATCGCCATGTCGCCGGCCGGCCAGTCACAGCAGCGTTGCATCGTCGTAATTCGAGTGCTGGTGGGATCGAGATCTCGCCGGTCGCGAACGCTGCAGCGCTGAGGCTCAACTCCACTTTCACGGTGCGGCTGGCTAGGGGCGGTTGGCGCCGATGGTCTATGCTTCGTTTAGATGTTTCTGAGTAATCGCAGAGCATCGTGCGGTGGGGAAATCGGGGCGCGGGAGTGGTGCGGGCGATGAGCCGCATCGCCCGTTTCGTTGTCCGTCATCCCCGCAGGATCGTCGCCTTCTGGGCTCTGATGCTGGCGGTCAGTGCTGTCTTGGCGACGCAGCTGGACAACCGCCTGCGCGACGGTGGCTACGAAGTGCCGGGGTCCTCCTCGGAGCAAGCCAACCAAGTCTCTCGGCAGCTCTTCCCTGATGCCTCCCGGCAGCGGATCTACATCGCCGTGGTGACGGATCGGCCCGCAGGTGCCGAGGTCGTCGCGGCGGCGCGCCGCGCTGGGGCGGCGGTTCGCGGCGTCGCCGGTGTGGAGGAGGTCGAAGCGCCAGTGGTCGCTCCGGACGGACGGGCGGCGCTGGCGCCGGTCGTGCTCGCCGGCGGTCTCGCCGAGGCGCAGACCTACGTGTCCGGCATCCAGGCGACGCTTGACAGCGTTCAGGTGCCCGGGGGCAGCGCTCAGGCCATCGGTCAGGCGGCGGTCTACGACCGGTATATGGCCAGGTCGAAGGAAGGGCTGCAGCTCTCGGCGCTGATCTCGTTCCCGGTGATGCTGGCCATCCTTCTGATCGCCTTTCTCTCGCTCACCGCCGCGCTGGTGCCGCTCGCCCTCGCAGCGTTTTGCGTCGGCGTCACCTTCGGCGGTCTCTACCTGGTTTCTTACCTGACCAACCTCAATGTATTCGTCGAGGACACCGCGCTGGTGCTCGGGCTCGGGCTCAGTATCGACTTCTCGCTGTTCATGGTCACCCGCGTGCGCGAGGCCCTGGCCGCCGGCGCGCCCGATACCGAGGCAGCGGTCGGGGTCGCCCTACGGACGACGGGGCGGGCAGTGTTGATCTCCGGCTTGACCATCGTCGTCGCCCTCGCCGGGCTCTTCGCCGTTGGCGTCGGCATCTTTACCTCGCTGGCGATGGGGGCGATCGCAGCCGGGCTGATCGCCGTCGCGGTGACGCTCACCCTCGCTCCCGCGGTGCTGATCCTGCTCGGCGAGCGGCTGGAGCGCTTCCCGATCAAGGTCGCGATCGCCGCCGCCCGAAACGCGGCGCTCTGGCGCCGCCTCGGGGACTTCGTTGTCAGGCGGCGGATCGCGATCGTCGCCGTCACGGTGCCGCTGATGCTGGTGATGGCGCTGCCGATCGGGGGGATGAGCATCGCCCTGCGCAACATCAGCGTGTTGCCGGGCGACGATGCCGTGCGGGCCGCCACCGACGAGGTCGCCCGCAGCTTCGGCCCGGGGACCAGCACGCCCGGATTCGTGGTCGCCCAGGCGCCGTCGCGGCGCCTCGTCGCGGTCTTGGAAGGTAGTCCCGGTGTGGCCTCGGTCGGCGCTCCCGAAGTGGGGAAGGGGGGCTGGGTGCGGGTCACGACGATCTTCGACTCCGGTGCTGACAGCGCCGCCGCCGCGGCCACGGTCGACGGGCTTCGCTCCTCCCTCGCCGCCGCCTTCGGGCCGGCGGCGTTCGTCGGCGGCAGCACCGCCGAAGGGAACGACCTCGTCGATCGGATCGACGCCCGCACCCCGACTGTGGTCATCGTCGTCTTGCTGGCGGAGCTGCTGCTGCTGACATTGGTCTTCAGGGCGCCCCTGATCGCCCTGAAGGCTGCCCTCACCACCCTGCTCTCAGTTGCCGCGGCACTCGGCCTGATGGCGCTGATCTTCTCCGGCGCGGGCGGGATCCACTTCATCGTCCCGCTCTTCGTGTTTACGATCGTGTTCGGCCTCTCGACCGACTACGAGGTGTTCTTCATCTCCCGCGTCCGCGAGTACCACCAGGCTGGTGAATCGACTGCCGACAGCGTTCGTCAGGCACTGGTGCGCAGTTCCCGCTCGATCACTCTCGCCGGGACGACGATGGCCGTCGTCTTCTTCGCCTTTGCGCTCTCGCCGCTCGCCTCCTCCCAGGAGCTCGGCGTGGCGATGGGACTGGGGATCCTGCTCGACGTGACGCTTGTCCGCGGCCTGCTCGTGCCGGCCACGATCGCCCTGCTCGGCGAGCGCAACTGGTGGTACCCCCGGCTGTTCGCCCCTCTGCCCGGGAAGGCTTCCCGCCCGGTGACTGCCAACCTCCGCCAACGCAAACCATAGGAGACACAAATGGACCAGCCCAACCCCGACGAGATGCTCACCGCGATCCGCGCCGAGTTGGAGAAGATCGCCCCGGAGGTGAGTGCGGACGGCCTTAACCTCGACACCGACATCGCCACCCTGGGGATCGAATCGGTGACGATGTTGGAGCTGATTGCGGCGCTCGAGGAACGCTTCGGCGTCGAACTGCCCGATGACGAGCTGACGACCCTGGACACGCTCGGCGACGTGATCAAGCTGCTACAGCGCCACGTCGCCGCGGAGAGCGTCTGACGATGTCGACGCAGCAGGAGGTCGAGGTCTCCTACGACGTCGGCAACGAGTTCTTCCGGCTCTGGCTCGATGAGCGGATGAACTACACCTGCGCGATCTGGGACGGCGACTGCTCGCTGGAGCAGGCGCAGCTGAACAAGTTGGGGATCCTCTCCGACTTCGCGAAGGTGGGCCCGGGGGACCGAGTCCTCGACATCGGCTGTGGCTGGGGCGCAGCCCTCGAGTACCTGGTCGAGCGGCGCGAGGTCGCCGAGGCACACGGGATCACGCTCTCCTCGGCGCAGCTGGAGGAGATCGAGGCCCGTGGCATCCCCCGCTGCGTCGCCTCGCTCTGCGACTACCGCGACTACCGGCCCGAGCGGCCCTTCGACGCGGTGCTCTCGATCTGCATGATCGAGCATGTGGCGACGCCCGAGCAGGCGCGGCGTGGCGAGCACATCGCCCTCTACCGCGACTACTTCCGCCGCATCCACGAGTGGACCGACCCGGGTGCCCACTTCGGCCTGCAGGTGATCCTCCGCGACCGCATCCCGCGTGACCGCGACGACCTCCGCGACATCCACTGGTTCACCCACCACATCTTTCCCGGCGGTCTCTCGCTGCGGCTCGAGGATCTGGTCCGCTCGACCTCTCCCTACTGGGAGATCCTCGAGATCCATACCCGCCGCGAGCATTACGAGCGGACGATGGCGGCCTGGGCGGAGCGCTATGACCGCAACGCGGCGGCGATCCGGCAGCACTGGGGTGAGGTCGCGTTCGAGGACTACCGGCGCTACCTGCACGGCGGCGTGCGTGCCTTCCAACGCCGCTACCAGAGCCTCGCTCAGCTCTCGCTGCGCAGGCTCGACCGCTCCTGAGCGTCCTGTTCGCGGGCCAGCGCCAGAGTGATGGGGACGGTCCGGCCGCCGCGCCGGGAGCGGCGCACCATCTCGGCGAAGATGATCATCCGGTGCGCCTCTTCGGTGCCGCCTCCGATGCTCGAGCTGACCGCGTCGAGCAGCACCATGTGCAACCGTGCCGGCTCCAGCAGCCCGTAGCTGCCGCAGACCTGGATCGCATCGACGGCGGTATCCATCGCCGCCCGGACCGCGCTCAGCTTCAGCTCGGAGGCCTCGAGCACGGTCCGCTCGCCGGCCATCCGCATCTCCAGGGTGCGGTGCGCCAGCGCCCGCAGCGAGTCGGCCCGGATCTTCATGTCGGTGAGCCGCCGCTGGACGTGCTGGTAGGCGGCGAGCGGGCGCTCGAAGCTCTTGCGCCCGAGCGCGAAGGCGAGGGCGTCGGCCAGCACCGCCTCGAGCACGCCGACCGCCGCGAAGGAGCCGAGGATGCGCTCAATCACCAGCAGGCCGGAGAGAACCTCGCGCCCCGAGCCCGGTGCCACCGCCCGCCAGGCAGGGACGACGACGTCGTCGAGCTCGATCGAGGCGACCGGGGAGGAGCGCGCCCCCGTCGAGGGCAGGTCGGGCGAGATCCGCACGCCGTCGGCCTCCGGCTCGACGAAGAGCCCGACCAGGTCGCGGCTCTCGGGGTCCAGCGCCCAGATCAGCAGCACGGTCGCCTGGCCGGCATGGGTGATGTGCCACTTGCTGCCGCGGAGGCGGTAGGAGTCGCCGTCGCGGACCGCCGCGGTGCGGGCGTTGAAGGGGTCGGTGCCGCCGTGGGGCTCGGTCACCGCGAAGGCGACGAGCTCCTCGCCGCTGCGCAGACCGTTGCCGTAGCGCTCGGCGAGGGCCGCCTCACCGTGCAGATTGAGGGCGGAGATCGCCAGCGCCTGGGCGATCGCGGAGAAGGCGAAGCCGCCGTCGAGGGAGCCGTTGGTGACACCCTCGATCGCCGCCGCGAAGAGATCGGCGCGCTCGGCGAGGTCTCCGTCGAGGGCCGCGAAGAGGCCGGCGCCGGCAAGGTCCCTCCACATCGGCCAGGGGAACTCGCGCCGCTGCCAGGCCTCGCCCATCGTCTCGCGGTGACTTTCCCCCAGCGCCTGGTAGCGGCGCTGCTGCTCCTGCGTCGTTGCGGGCCACCCCTGCACAGTCCGCAAAGTTTATCTATCACTCAGACAAATTACTGGTAGTTTCACGCTGCAGAGAGGGAGCTGTGGAAATGGGAGCCCCGATGTGATCAAAGATGCGGATGCAACCGCCGCAGACACCTCGTTGGGCGCGACTTACCAAGCCGGGGGTGTGCTGGGCAACGCCCGCGGCTTCCGCCGCGACCCGCTCGGGCTCTTGATCGCCGCCCACGGCAACGGGACGGCGGTGGCTCGCATCCCCCTGGTCGGGTCGCGGGCGCTGTACTCATTGGCCCACCCCGACGCGGTCCGCCAAGCCCTGATCGAGAACCGCGAGAACTACGTGAAGGGCAAGTCCTGGGCCTGGCTGCGCCGCGCCGTCGGCGTCGGCCTGCTCACCGCCGACGGCGAGGAGAGCCGCTGGCGCCGCGTCTCGATTGGCCCCTCCTTTGGTCGCGCCCAGATCGAGGCGCGCTCGCCGCTGATTGTTGAGGCGGTCGAGGAAACCGCCCGCGGCTGGGAGCAACGGGTCGGCGAGACGATCGACGTCTACCGCGAGATGAGCGACCTGACCCTGCGGATCATCGGCCACGTGCTCTTCAGCGTCGACCTGACCAGCCCGGAGCACGCCGAGTTGCGCCGCGTCTTCCTCGAGGCCCCGGAGACGATCCGCGACCTGATCGGGAGCGTCTCGCAGTTCCTGCCCGCCGCCGTGCCGACCGCGGCGAACCGGGCGATCCGGCGCCAGCGCAGGGTGCTAGACGCCGAGCTGGACCGGATGCTTGACCGCCGCGCCAACGGCGCCCGGGAGGCCGAGGATGATCTCGTGGCGCGGATGCTGCGGCTGCGCGACGGCAGCGAGCCGACCGGCGCCTCCCGTACCTACCGCACCCGCGAGGAGATCCGCGAGGAGATCATCGTCCTGATTGGCGCCGGGCACGAGACCACCGCCAGCCTGCTCGCCTCGACCTGGATCCTGCTGGCGCGAAACCCGGAGGTCGACCGGCGCCTCGGCGAGGAACTCGTCGTGCTGCCGCCCCAGCGGGCCGGTTCGGGCGCGGAGCTCGCCTGCGTCGACCGGGTGCTGGAGGAGACGCTGCGCTTCATGCCGCCGGGTTGGGGGATCTTCCGCGAGGCGGCGGCCGACGACACCGTGATGGGTGTGCCGATCCCGGGCGGATCGTTCGTCGTCATCTCGCCCTACGTGATCGGCCGCGACGAGCGCTGGTTCGATGGTGCCGACCGCTTCGACCCGAACCGCCCGGCGGACGGCTCGACGCCGACGCTGCTGCGTCACCTGGCCTTCGGCGCCGGCCCGCGCGCCTGCATCGGCAAGCTGCTCGCCGATATCGAGAGCCGCATCGCCCTGGCGCTGCTGGCCCGGCGCTTCCGCCTCGAGCTGGTGCCGGAGTACCCGGTCGAGTACATGACCTCGGTGACGCTGCGTCCCCGCGACGGCACCGTGATGCGGGTGGCGACGCGGTGAGCATGCCGGCGCTCGACCCGCGGGCGTTCCCGTCCGAGCAGGCGGAGCTGGCGACGGGGGTGCGGATCGCCTACGTCCGCGTCGGCGTCGGCGGCTACCCGCTGCTGCTGATTCACGGCTACCCGGAGACGAAGCGGATCTGGTGGCGAAACATCGAGCCGCTCGCCGAGCTGGGCTTCGAGGTCATCGTTCCGGACCTGCGTGGCTTCGGAGATTCGGCGCTCGCCCCCGACGGCCACTACGACCTCTCTGCCTTCGCCCACGACCTGCACGCGCTCGTCCACGACGCGCTCGGCCACAAGCGCTGCAGCGCCGTCGCCGGCGACCTCGGGGCGATGGTCGCGATCGACTTCGCGCTGCGCTTCTCCGGGCTGGTCGAGCGCCAGGTGATCTTTGGCGCTCCCCTGCCCGCCCTCGGCGAGCACTATCGGCGGGCGGGGATCCCGCACGACCCACCGCGCGACTCCCGTCCGGAGGCCGATTACTTCCTGCGCCAGGGCCTCGAGGCCGACAAGTTGATCGAGGAGCTGCCCTCCCGCCAGGACCGCCTCGAATACGTGACTTCCTTCTACCGCGACCGTGGTTGGGCCTCCTCGGGAGGGTTCACTCCCGAGGAGGCGCACTTCATGGCCGAGCCGTTCGCCGACCGCGAAAGGCTGCGCACCAGCTGGGTCCCCTATGAGGTGGCGATGGGGGTGCGGCCGCCCTCTGAGCGACCGCACTGGGACGAACCCTGCCCTGTCCCGACCTTGGCCCTTTACGGCGCCGAGGACGGCGTCATCCTGCCCAGCTTCACGAAGAAGGCAAAGGTGGCCTTCCCGGAATGCATCGGTCCCTTCGTGGTGCCGGAGTGCGGCCACTTCCTGCAGTGGGAGCAGGCGGGGATGCTCAACCAGGCGATCGCGCACTTCATAGAATCTAAAAAGTAATTGAAAAAAGTCTTTTAAGAAGATTTCTTACGGGTATAATCGCCGACGATGGCACTCCGCACCCTCGTCGAGGCGGTGGACGCGCTCGATCGCGACGATCAAGGCCTGACCTTCGCCGAGGAAGGGGAGGAGAAGTTCCTCAGCTTCGCCAGTCTCAACCAGCGTTCGCGGGAGCTGGGGGAGAAACTCGCCGGACTCGGGTTTGCCAAGGGCGACCGGGTGGTGATGGTGGTGGCGAGCCAGCACGAGTTCATCCAGCTGTTCCTCGCCGCCGCTCGCGCCGGCGCCGTGCCGGTTCCCCTCTATCCACCCTTCATTCTCAGCCAGGTCGACGCCTACCTCGCCGGCCTCGACCGGGTCCTGCAGCTGACCGGCGCCCGCGCGCTGATCACCAGTGCCCCGATCATGCCGCTGCTGGAGCGGCTTGAGTCGGACGTACGCCGCCTCACCTTCGAGGACGTGGAGGGGGCCGAGGAGGCCGGCGAGCTGCCGGCGGTCGGCCCCGATGACCTCGCCTTCCTGCAGTTCACCTCGGGCAGCACCGCCGCCCCGAAGGGGGTGATGGTGCCACACCGGACCCTGCTGGAGAACGCGACCGCGATCGGCGCCCATCTCGGCATCTCGCCCGAGCGCGACCGCGGCGTCAGCTGGCTGCCGCTTTACCATGACTTCGGGCTGATCGGGTTCACCATCACCCCGATGCTGCGGCAGACCTCGATCTGGTACCTGGCGCCACTCGACTTCGCCCGCGACCCGACCGCCTGGCCGGAGCTGATCCACCGGGTCGGCGGCACCGCCGGCTCGGCGCCCAACTTCGGCTACGAGTTGCTGGCGCGCCGCGCCAGCGACGAGCAGCTGGAGCGTTGGGACCTCTCCTCGTGGCGGATCGCCGCCTGCGGCGCCGAGGCGATCCGGCCGCAGACCCTGGAGCGGTTCGCCACCAAGTTCGAGCCGGCGGGTTTCTCACGCCGCGCCTTCCTGCCTTGCTACGGCCTCGCCGAGGCGACCCTGGCGATCAGCCTCTGGCCAGTCGCGGAGGAGCCGCGGACCGTCGCCGTCGAGGCCGCGGCCCTGCGCGACCGCGGCGCCGTCGTCCCCATCGCCGACGACCCTGACGCGATCGAGTTGATGTCCTGTGGCCCGCCGCTGCCCGGCCACGAGGTGGCGATCCTCGACCCGGACGGGGGCCGGCTGCCGGAGCTGCGAGAGGGCGAGATCGCCTTCCGCGGCCCCAGCGTCACCGACGGCTACTTCGAGGACGCTGCGGCGACGGCCGCCAGCTTCGACCCCGAGGGCTGGTTGCGGACCGGCGACCTCGGCTTCCTCAGGGACGGTGAGGTCTACCCGACCAGCCGCAAGAAGGACCTGATCATTGTCGCCGGCCGCAATTACCACCCGCACGACGTCGAGTGGTGCGCAGGGGAAGAGAGCGGCGTGCGCGGCGGTGGCGCGATCGCCTTCGCGGTCGGCGGCGAGATGGGCGACGTCGCCGTCCTCGTCGTCGAGGCGCGGCCCGGGGTCGACGTCGAGGATCTGCGGCGGCGGCTCGCAGTGCGGGTGCGGGCGCGGCTCGGCCTAGTCCTCAAGGAGGTGGTCGTGGTCGACCGCGGCGAGCTGCCGAAGACGAGCAGCGGCAAGCCGCGCCGCGCCGAGTTGCGCCGGCGCTACGAAGACGGCGAGCTGGCAGCGGTGGACGAGGTCGCCGCCTGATGGCCGGGCCGGCAGCCGGCGGTGGGGAGGGGTCGCGATGAAACCACGCTCGGAGGAGCGCTTGTACCGGCAGTACATGGAGTTCTTCGAGAAGGCGGAGCGCAAGCGCCGCTGGAATGTCTTCGAGGACATCCCCTGGGACGACTGGAAGCCCGAGTACGCCTCGGAGGAGATGGCAATCTCGGCCGAGACCTTCTGCGGGGTGGAGATGTACCTGCCCGACTACACCTCGGAAGGCCTCAACCTCGTCCGCGACTCCTTCGGACAGGCCTGGTTCCACGCTAACTGGGGCTATGAGGAGTCCAAGCACTCCTTCTCACTTCGCGAGTACCTGTTGCGAACGGGCCAGCGCAGCTATGACGAGATGCGCGAGTACGAGCGCAAGATCTTCGAAAAGCGCTGGAGCATGCCCTTCGAGACGCCGCGCGAGATGGCGATATACGGGGCACTGCAGGAGAAGGCGACCTGGATGATCTACCACGCCCAGCTCGGCCGCGCCAAAGAAATCGGCGACCCGGTGCTGGCGGCGATCTACCGCCTCGCCGGGCGCGACGAGGCCGCTCACGCGAGCTTCTACCAGGACACGCTCGCGCTCTGTCTCGAGGAGGACCGGACGGGGACGCTGAGCGACATGGCCCACGTGATCGCCCACTTCAAGATGCCGGCCTACGACCTGATCCCCGAATACGAGCAGCGAATCGAGGTGATGCGCTCGGTCGGGATCGATCGCAACGTCTTCTTCAGGCAGGTGCTGTTTCCGATCCTCAAGCGCCTTGGCGTGACGCGGCGCGAGATCGTCGTCGCCGGCAAGCTGAATCGCGACGCCGAGCTCGCCCGCAAGGAGGCGGAGCGCAAGGAAGGGCTGATGCTGCCGGGCGACGGCGGCGAGGGCGGGGACGATCCGCAGGCGGGGGCCGGAGAGCAGAAAGGCGCCGCCACGACCGACGGTGACGGCGCCAGCGCCGCCCAGGCGGCGGTGGAGCGGATCCGGGAGACCGGTTGACCGCTGTGGGCGCCGAGCGCCCACAGCAACAAGGTGTCGAGCAGGTGGCCGGCGGCGTCTTCCGGCTGGAGCTGCCGATCCCGTTCCCCTCGGCGACCGCCAACGCTTACCTGGTCGTCGACGAGCCGCTGATGCTGGTCGACGTCGGCGCCAATATGCCCGGTGCCGTCGAGGCGCTGGAAGATAGGCTCGGGGCGCTCGGCTACGGGCTGGCCGAGGTCGGGCTGATCCTCCTCACCCATCCGCATGTCGACCACAGCGGCCTCGCCGGCGTCCTTGCCGACCGCACCGGTGCCGAGATCGCGGCGCTGGAGCCGATGGTCCCCTTCGTCGAGGACTACTGGGCGCTGGCCGGCCGGGACGAAGCGTTCTCCCTGGCGGTGTTGGCGCGCTACGGGATGGCGCCGGAGCGGGTCGAGGAGATACAGCCGATCCTCTGGCAGGAACGGCAGTGGTCCTCGCAGGGGACGGTCGGCCGGCGACTCGCCGACGGGGCCACCTTGACGCTTGCCAACCGCACCCTGACCGCCCACTTCCGGCCCGGCCACAGCCCCGTCGACACGGTCTTCTACGACGCCGGCAATGGGCTGTTGTTCGGCGGTGACCACCTGCTGGAGAGGATGTCTTCGAGTCCCGCCCTCTGGCCACCGCTGACGGGGCCGCCGGACCTCGAGTCCCGGCCGCGCCCCCTGCTCGAGTACCGGCGCTCACTGCGGCGGACCCGGGCCCTGGAGGCCGAGCTGACCCTGCCCGGGCACGGCCCCCCGATCGCCAGCCACCGCAAGGTCGTCGACGACCGGCTGTTGCTGCAGGAGCGCCGGGTCGAGCGGCTGACGGAGATGCTCGGCGACGGCCCTGCCGGCGCCGTCGAGCTGGCCGACCGCACCTGGGGCAGGTTCGCCGCGATTCATCCCTTCCGGTCGCTCTGCGAGATCGTCGTCCACATGGACCTCCTGCTTGACGCCGGCTCGGCCCGTGAGGTCCTCAGCGATGGCATCGTCCAGTACGAACGGACTGTCTGAGATGGCGACGGCAGCGGAGATCCAGTCGACCTACGACGCCCCGGGGACCGAGTTTTACCGGCTCTGGCTCGACCGCCGCATGACCTACAGCTGTGCGCTCTGGGGGCCGGGAGACACGCTCGAGACGGCCCAGGAGGCGAAGCTCGGCTTTCTCCACGACCTCGCGCGCGTGACGCCCGAGCACCGCGTGCTCGACATCGGCTGCGGCTGGGGCGCCAGCCTCGAGTACGGGGCCCGCGAGCGCGGCGTGCGGCGCTCGACCGGGATCACGCTCTCGCCGGCGCAGCGCCTAGAGGTCAGACGCCGGCAGATCCCCGGC
>Ga0207661_10003355_pt1 | contig 11116 bp, 4 predicted proteins | sample KBSC713LmetaG_FD_184337 | JGI IMG/M metagenome (GOLD analysis project Ga0207661, IMG submission 184337) | Corn rhizosphere microbial communities from Kellogg Biological Station, Michigan, USA - KBS C7.1-3L metaG (SPAdes) (version 2) | ecosystem: Host-associated > Plants > Roots > Rhizosphere ... | reverse complement strand
CGTTACGGACCAGGCCGGAGTCGGTGACACCGGCGACGCGGCGATGATCTGGAAGCAGGGCGCAACCTTCGTCGATGTGAACAACGATGGATTGCTCGACATCTACGTCTGCCGTTTCAACGCGCCCAATCTGCTCTATATCAACCAGGGCGACGGCACGTTCAGGGAGGAGGCGGCGAGTCGCGGGCTGGCGGTCAACGATGCGTCGGTCATGGCGGATTTCTGCGACTACGACCGCGACGGCTGGCTGGATGTTTTTGTCCAGACGAACCGGCCTGAATCCATCGGGCATCCGCACGAGCAGCGAAATTATCTGTATCATAATAATGGCGACGGCACGTTTTCCGACGTGACGGAGCGGGCGGGAATCAGCGGCAAGACGCAGGGGCATTCCGCGATCTGGTGGGATTACAACGGCGACGGCTGGCCGGACCTCTACGTCGCGAATGATTTCACGCCGCCGGACAAACTTTACCGCAACAACGGCGACGGGACCTTCACCGACGTGATCGACCAGGTGGTGCCGCACATGCCATTTTCCTCGATGGGCTCGGATCTGGGTGACGTGAACAACGACGGCCTCATCGATTTGCTGGTCGCCGACATGGCCGCGACCACGCACGAGAAGGACCAGCGCACGATGGCAAATGCGCGCAGCCTCATCGTGGATCTGCCGGATGGTTCCGCATCGGCGCCGTTTGTCATGCACAGTGCGCTTTATTTGAATACGGGCACCGGCCGGGTTCTCGAAGCGGCCCGGCTTGCCGGCATTGCGGCGACGGATTGGACCTGGTCGGTGCGCCTGGAGGACCTCGACAACGACGGCCGGCTTGATCTCCACGCGACCAACGGAATGTATCGGGAGCCACACAACGCAGACCTCATGGCGCGCATGGCGGCGGCGCAAACACCGGCCGAAAAAATCCGGATCGAACGGGCGAGTGCCGAGCTGGCGGAGCCAAATCTTGCGTTCCGTAATTTGGGCGGCCTGAAATTTGAAAATGTCAGTGCCGCCTGGGGGCTCAACCAAAAGGGCGTGAGTTTCGGCGCAGCCTTTGGCGATCTCGATGGCGACGGCGATCTCGATCTCGTCTATGCGAACTACCGGAAAGGAGTGACTGTCCTGCGCAACGACTCGGATGCCGGGCACAGCATCATGGTCGAGTTGCGGGGCACGCGCTCAAACCGCTTCGGAGTCGGAGCAATCGTGCGGATCGAAACGGCGTCGGGGCCGCAGGTCCGCACGCTTGTCCTCGCGCGCGGCGTGATGTCGAGTTCCGAGCCGGTGTTGCATTTCGGCTTGGGCGACGACCCGCGCATCGCCCGTCTGACGGTGACGTGGCCCACTGGGCAAACGCAGTCGTTTGCCGATCTCGCCGTTGACCGGAAGTTCACGATCACGGAACCGGCAGGGCAGCTTGCCACGGGTGAGACGAAGATGCCGCTCGCCGGTCAGTTCACCGAAGTGAGCGAGGCGGTGAATCTGTCAGTCCGCGCGCGCGAGCCCGCGCGAAACGAGTCGGTCCAGCAGCCGCTGCTTCCGATTCGGCAGGATCGTCGCGGTCCCGGTATTGCGATTGGCGATACGAACGGCGATGGCCGGGACGACATTGTTATCGGTGGCACGCCCGCGGATCCAGTTCGCCTGCTGTTTTCCGGAGCGGCGGCTCGGTTCACGGGCGCCGGTGCGGCGCCGTTCACGATCGGCACGGCAAACGATGATGGACCGCTGCTTTTGTTTGATGCCGACGGTGACGGAGCCAATGATTTGTTGCTGACAAAAAGTGGTGTGCGCTGGCCCGCCGGCGCGGAGGAGTATCAGCCGCGACTTCTGCTCAACGATGGGCACGGCGGCTACCGACCGTCGCCGGAGGGAACCTTGCCGCCGCTCGCGTTGAGTGTGGGCGCACTGGCGGCGGCCGATTTTGACCACGACGGGCGGCTGGATCTGTTTATCGGCGGACGCGTCGTGCCCGGTCATTATCCGATCGCGCCCCGCAGCGCCTTGCTGGTGAACCGCGGTGGAAAATTTGAGGATGTCACCGATGCGATGGCGCCGGGGCTCCGGAAGGTTGGCATGGTGACATCGGCCTTGTGGAGCGATGTCGATGGTGACGGCTGGCCCGACCTGATCGTCACGCTGGAGTGGGGGAGCGTGAGATATTTTCACAATCGAGGCGGTCGTGGTTTGGAGGACTGGACGGAAAAGGCGGGCTTCGCCTCGGGCGGAACGGGCTGGTGGAATTCGATCGCGGCGGCGGACTTCAATGGCGATGGACGGCCCGACTACGTCGTCGGTAACGTAGGTTTGAATACGTCGTATCACGCCGATCCGGGCCATCCGGCGTGGTTGTTCGCCGGCGATTTTGCCGGAAACGGCGATCGGCAGCTCGTCGAGGCGTACGACGAAGGCGACCGACTGTATCCCTGGCGCACCCGGAAAGAGCTGGGCGCGGTCATTCCTTCGATTCTGAAACGCTATCCGCGCAATGATGCGTATGCGCGCGCGACCCTGGGAGAAATTCTCGGAGAAGACAGGCTGGCGGCGGCGGAACGATGGGCGGTGACGGAGCTGCGAAGCGGAGTTTTCCTGAGCCAACCCAATGGGGTTTATGCGTTCGAGCCGCTGCCCCGCATTGCCCAGGTTGCCCCGATCGAAGGATTGGTTGCCGGCGATTTTGATGGAGACGGCTGCGCCGACATCTATGCGGTCCAGAATTCATTTGCGCCGATTCCATCGGTCGGCCGTTTCGATGGCGGACTAAGTCAGCTTCTCCGGGGAGACGGACACGGACATTTCACGCCGGTCCCGCTGGCCGAAAGCAATCTGATTGTGCCCGGCGACGCGAAGGCACTTGCGATTTTGGATATCGACCAGAATGGCTGGCCCGATTTTCTGATCACCCGCAACAACAGCACAACTCTGGCGTTCCGAAATGAGGGCGTGAGAGGGCGGCATTCGCTGGCGGTCAGGTTGCATGGCCCGAAAGGAAATCCTTCCGGAGTTGGCGCCAGCGTGGCGGCGGAGTTCACCAACGGCTCGGTGCAAACTGCCGAAATTTATGCGGGCTCCGGCTACCTCAGCACGTCGGCCGCCGAATGTTTCTTTGGATGGCGCGATGATAATCCGCCGCGAAAAATTCGCGTGCGCTGGCCCTCCGGGGTCACGACGGCCTACGAGGTCGCACCTCATTCGAGCACGGTCGTTTTGCCGGCACCTGACCTCGGCGATGAGCAGTCGCCAAGGTAGCGATGCGGCGGGCGCCCTTCGGCCTAGCACCGTGAAGTGAGCACGAGAACCGGCTGGATATTGCCCGCAAAAATTGCCCTCTTCGCAGGCAAAACGCAGTTCCTCGTGCATCCGACCAGCCGCGGAATTCCGATGAATCCGGCTTCGGACACCGCCGGAAGTAAAACTGTTTAACTAAATAAAATACTGTTGACATTGGACTGACGGCGACCGTTTTTCGACGCACACAAATCCCCGAAAACCGATACTTCGCCCCTGTTTTCGCCCGAGTTGCCCCACCTTAGCGTCACACTGCCCATTTACCCCAGTGACAAGTTGTGAAATGCCACCCGCCGTCAGCAGGTGCCGTCGTTCCCGGACGGGACGGATCCATGAGTCGACGCCGAAGGACATGTTTTAACAAAGCTCCATTGCACTCAAAATCCCGCGGCGGGTCTCGGGCGCGACCACGCACACTTCCCACCCAATCCAGTCCGAGCCTCGAAAAATTTTCAGTGAACGTCATCAACACCAAACCATGCAAGCTACTCACCCCCTCATGAAAGCGCGCTGCCTCGCACTCGTGGCAGCGTTTTCGCTGACGCTGAACTCCGGACTGGCCCAAGCTGCCACACCTGTTGCCCCAGATACGACGAAGTCCACCAACAGTGACGAAGTCGTCGTGTTGTCGCCCTTCGTCGTCGATTCCAGCCAGGACGTGGGTTATCGCGCCACGAGCACGCTGGCCGGCAGTCGCATCAATACGAATCTCAAGGACGTGGCGCAATCAATCACCGTCGTCACCAAGGAATTCCTCAACGATCTTTCCGCCGTCGGAGTCAACGACGTCCTCGCATATACCGCGAACACGGAAGGCACGCGTGACTTTACCTCCGCTCCGCTCTCGTTGGGGCGGCCGACGGATAACGTCGCCAGCAATGCCAATGGCTCCACCCGGATCCGCGGCCTGGCGGCGGCGGATTTCACCCGTGATTATTTTTATACGATCGGAACCTACAACGGTTTTGACTCCTATAATCTCGATGAGGTGACCATCAACCGCGGCCCCAATTCGGTTCTGGCCGGACTCGGGTCGCCCGCCGGCATTATCAACTATTCGCCGCAACTCGCCGGGCTTTCCCAGAACCGGAACGAGGTGAGTTTTCGATACGGCAGCTTCCGCGATGTGCGCGCCACGTTAAACAGCAATGTCGTGGTGCTGAAAGACGTCTTCGCCGTGCGGCTCGCAGCCGTGTGGTCGGACAAAGGCTTCAAGCAGGAGCCGGCCTATAACAAGGATGGGCGGATCTATGTGACGACAACCTACAAACCCTGGGCGAAAACCACGATTCGGGCGAGCTATGAAGTCCAGAAGATCACGGCCAACAATCCCAATACGATCACGCCCGAAGATGGCGTGAGCCAGTGGATCGGCGCGGGAAAGCCGATTTTCGACAGCAGTTCCGGGGTAGCGGCGCCCGCGCAATTGACGCAGAATTTCGGCAATACGCCGACGGTCATGTATAATGCCATGGGCGCAATCGAGCGGGCTTATAATATCGATTACAATACGCCGCATGCCGCCGGCTACAATTTCTTCCAGGCCACCAAGTCCGGCTACACCGCCTATCGCATGAATTCCGACCGGTATATCAATTTGGAAGATGTGAACCTGAATCCCAGCCTGGACCGGCCGCGCAAGTACAACGCCTTAACCTTCTCCTTCGATCAGGAAATCGTGCGTGATTTGAATTTCAACTTCGCCTTTCTCCACGAGGTGGTGGATGCCGAGTACCTCAATCTATTCCGCAGCTCGTATGCCACGTACAGCATCGACGTGAACGCCCGTCTCCCCGACGGCTCGCCCAATCCTCACGTGGGAGAAACCTACATGGAATTGGGCGGGCTCGATAACAAGAACACCGATCACAACACGAATTCGGTCGGTCGCGGCACGCTCACCTATGATTTGGACCTCAACAAATTCAACAAGTGGTTCGGTCGCTATCGTCTGACCGGTTTCGCGGAAAAGCGAAGGACCGAGACCGAACACTGGCAATATAATGCCCAGCCCGTCGGTGATTCGAGCGTCGAGAATATCGACTATCGTTACTATCTCGGCGGCACCGCGGCGAACAACTATACGGCCCAAACGGTGCCGCGTTCCCCGGGTTTGGTTTCGGGCGTCAGCCCCAATATTTATTTTGATACCGCCTCGAATAGTTTCAAGACGAACAGCCTCGACACGTTTTATGCTCTGAAGAGCGACTCGAAGTTCTTGCGCAACCTGTCGACCGAGGCCTTCGTCGCCCAGGCTTATCTCTGGGAGGACCGGATCGTTCCCATGTTCGGCATCCGGCGCGACAAGGACGAAACCTCCAATGCCGCGTCGGCCGGCAGCGGCGGCTCCACCAATGCGGCCGGGCCGTACGGACCGGTGTCCACCTTCACGAAAACCACGAAAACATACGGCGTTGTCTTTCACGCGCTGAAGTGGCTGAGCTTCCACTATAATCATTCGGAAAACTTTATACCGAATGCCGGTTCCGTGGATCTGTTGCTGCACCCGGTGGCCAGCCCGACCGGCTTGACCAAGGAATATGGTGTCGCGGTCAACCTGCTCGATGACAAGCTCAACGCTAAATTGAACTGGTTTGAACTCACCGCGGCGGGGGCGAATGCGGACAATCTCACCTTCCCGCTCGCGCAGTGGACGATCCCCTACATGGAACTCACCTTCATGCCGGATCTTGTCCGCCAGGCCAACTTGAACGGCGCGAACATCACGTACAAGCCGCTGATCGCTCCCGGGCTGATCGTGGGCGATCCCCGCCTCGCCGGTGCCTATACTTCTTCCAACGTATCGAAAGGACTCGAGCTCGAAGTCACCTATAATGTTTCAAAAAACTGGCGCATCATGGGCAGCGTCTCGAAACAGGACGCGAAACAGACCGACATTGCCACGCCTCTCACCGACTTCATCAAAAACCGACTCGCCTATTGGCAAAGCATCCCCGCCATCTGGACTGGACCTTACGTCGGTCAAAACGTGGGCTGGGGCGTCGGCCGGACCGGCCAGCAACAATGGAACAACGACAACAATCCCTACTATTTGCTATATAAATCAGTCGACGGGCAGCCCTCGCAGCAACTGGCGAAATGGCATGCCAGCGGTTTGACGAACTACATCTTTTCCGATGGCAAGCTGAAAGGGTTCAGCTTTGGTGGCGGCGTTCGCTATATCGAGAAATCGATTATCGGAAATCCGCAGATCTTGGACGCCAGCGGCACGCCGATCGCGCTGGATCTTGCGCATCCCTACTTCAACGGCTCCCGGATCGCGGTCGATGCGTGGCTGGGTTATAAAATGAAGATTTACGCCGATAAATATAATCTTAGCTTTCAGCTGAATGCCCGCGATCTCGACCAGAGCGGAGGATTTCGACCGATTGCAGCGAATCCGGACGGCTCGCATTCGACTTATCAAATCGTTCAACCGCGAACGTTCTACCTGACGACCGACCTGGAATTCTAGCGGAAATTTCCGATCGCGCCGACACCGAAGCCCGCTGGCCAGTCCGGCGGGCTTTGGCACGCGCGAAGAGGGTGAACTGCGGTCCCTCGTCGACGCCCATTCGCAGCGGGCGGACGGATGTCGCATGGATCGAATGCCGCGATGATCGGTCATCGACGGCTTGAGCTCCGGCCCGATTGGAGGCTGAATCGAACGAGCAAATGAGCAGCCAACGACCGCCATGCCGGAGACTCGGAAAAACCGCGAGAATTGCGATCGCCCTCGCGCTCGCGCTGTCGGGAGGATGCCATGAGACGAAGCGTCGCGACCAGCCATCATTGCCGGCGGTGCGAGAGTATAAGCATCTGCCCGACGTCTTCAACCGAACCCTGGAAAAAACTCGGGCGACTGCGCGCGCGAAGCCTGGCGACATGGATCAGGTCCGGAAGCTCGCGCGACTATATCACGCGAATCGACTATATAGTGAGGCAAAAATGTGCTATAAGGTCATCGGCTCGAGTCCGGCCGGACTGGTTGCACGCGATCACTATTACCTCGCGGATATTGCTCAAAACGAAAATGACCTGCCTGGTGCTGAAACGGAGCTTCGGTCCGTTCTCATAACGGAGCCGGGTTACGTTCCGGCCCGCCTGGCGCTGGCGAGCTCGTTGTTTAAATCCGGCGACGAGGATGGCGCGCAGAAAGAGTACTTGGCGGTATTGAAAATCGAGGCGAATCAACCGCAAGCGTCGCTCGGGATCGCAAGGATTGAGCTACAACGGGGCAACGATGATGCTGCGGTGGCGCGATTGGATGAATTGCTGGCAGTCCATCCCGAGTCGACTGCGGCCGCGGCGCTGTTTGCGCAGGTGTTGGAACGTCTCGGACAGAAGGATCGCGCGGTGGCGGTCGCCCAATGGAGCCTCCAAAAACCCGAGTCTCCTCTCGCGGATCCGTGGATGGCCGAGTTGCTTTCCGACTGTTACGACATTCAGCGGCTCTCGATAACGTTCGAGGAATATTTTAAAACCGGAAAAATGACCGAGGCGGTTCCGTTGCTGGACCGGCTTTCGGAACTGGATCCCAATAGTCCGATCACGAAGATCTTCAGCGGTTTTTCCCACGCCAAGGCGCTTCATCATATCACGGCGGTGCGGGAATATTATGAAGCGCTCGGGAAGGGCGGCGATCCGGAAAAGATCTGCCCTTATCTCGTTCAGTCGCTGCTTGCGCTGGGAAAAATTTCGGAAGCCGACAGCCTGATGGCGGATTATTATAACCGCATGCCGGAATCGATACCGATCGCAAAAGCGTATTCCGAGGTGGTGCTGCGAGCGGGCAATAATGAGCTGGCAAGAAAGCTTCTCACGAAAATATTGGAAAAGGAGCCGTATCTACAGCCGCAGAACATGAGCCTGGCGAAGATCCTTTGGGACTCGGGCGAGCGGGACGCGGCGGCGAAATGTCTTCAGCGCGTCGCCGCCGTTTACGTTAGCGACGTCCCGTCTCACGCGCTTTTGGGAGAATATTATCTGGGCAAGTCGAATCCGGCTGCGGCGATAAAATTCCTGCAGGAAGCCTATAGTCATGCGGCGGAGAAAACTCCGGCCCAGGCTAGTCTGGCCGCCATGCTCGGCACCGCTTATCTACAGATTGGCAACGAACAGACCGGGAGAGGCAATCTCCAGGAGGCTTTGAAGAGTTACGAGCAGGCCATTCGCTTCGCGCCCGCCGACCTCGATGGTTATGCGGGCAAGGCCAATGTTTGCGTGCAATTAAAGCAATTCCGGGGCGCCGCCGGAGCCTTGGAAAAGCTGGTGGCGTTGGATCCCAAGAATCCGACGATTCTGCTCAGCCTCGGTGACGTGCTTTACCAGGACGGGAAGGAAGCCGAGGCACGGCGGCGCTGGGGCCGCGCGAGAGAACTCGTTGCGGTTGGCGACGACGAACTCAAGGCGGCCCTGGATCGTCGGCTGAACGGCCCGATAACGCCTGATATTTTTCAATGATCCGCAACGTCACACGCATCGGGCTCGCGGCACTTTTTGTCATCAGCTCCGGCGTTTTCGCTGTGAAATATCTGACGCGTGGTTCGTCGCAGCCTGGTGCTGGTGCCGCGGGAGTCGTGGCGCAATCCGCGCGCGGCCACGGTGAATTCGGTCTGGATTATTTCACCAAACGCCGGATCGGAAATCCACCCGACGGCAATCCCTGGATCACCGATCTGCTGATTGCCGATCTCGACGGCGACGGGCTGAAAGATATTTTGGTGTGTGATGGCCGCCGCAACCGCGTGAGCTGGATTCGTCAGGTTCGCGTGGGCGAGTTTGAAGAGCAGGACATCGGCGACACGGTGGCTGGGCCGGCGCATGTCGAGGTGGCGGATCTCAATGGCGACGGACACCTCGATGTGCTGGTTTCGTCGATGGGCGTGATACCGCCCAGCAACGCCAAGACGGGGGCGGTGGTCATTTTGGTAAATGACGGAACGAATCATTTTACCAATCGAGTGGTTTTGGACAACGTCGCGCGCGTGACCTACGTTGCTGCGGCCGACCTCAACAAGGACGGCCGGCTGGACCTGGTCGTCGGCCAATTTGGCTATATCGAGGGGGAGATTCGCTGGATGGAAAATCTCGGTGACTGGCGCTTCAAAAATCATCAGCTGCTCGATTTGCCGGGCACCATTCACGCGCCGGTCGCCGATCTCAACGGCGATGGAAATCCGGACATTGCGGCGCTCGTTTCGCAGGATTCGGAGGACGTATATACTTTCATTGGCGACGGCGCGGGCCATTTTCGGGCGCGGGTGGTTTATGGTTCGACCAACAAGGATTTCGGCAGCAGCGGATTGTGTATAGCGGATGTGAACAGGGATGGCCGGCCCGATATTGTCTATACGAACGGCGACGGTTTTGATTACGCCACGCCCGGCTCCCGACCCTGGCACGGCGTCCAGTGGCTCGAGAACACCGCGGAGGGTCGATTCGTGTATCATCGGGTGGGCGATTTTCCGGGCGCATTCAGCCCCGTGGTCGTTGACCTGAACGGCGACGGTTTTCCGGATATTGTCGCCTCGAGTTGCTTCAACGATTGGAACCGCAAAGATGCCGTCTCGTTGATGTGCTTTGAAAATGACGGCGCGGGTCATTTCATTCCCCATATCCTCGCGCATGAGCCTACTCACCTGGTCGTCGTCAAGGCCGCGGATTTATTCAACGACGGCCGGATCGAGTTGGTGACCGGTGCCTTTATGTTTTATCCGCCCTATGGCGGCGCTTCACGGGTAACCTTGTGGCAGCCCAGAAAATAATCATGATCCAATATAAGAGTAACGACACACTTTCGCGCTGCGTTAACTGGTGGAATTTTGCGGCAGGATCCGCCGGTCCTGATGCCGGCCGAGTATTTTATCGCGCCCGCGCCTGCGTTTCGCCAAAATCCAGACTCACGTGAAAAAACACCCCGCCAGGAAGGTCAATTTCGGTGCAATCGTTCACTCGGCCAAGACTGGGATAAAACAGACGGTGGTTCCGAACGCGCCGGGGAAAAAGGCGACCATCTACGATCTGGCGAGGCTGGCGAATGTTTCGCCGGGGACGGTCAGCCGCGTCCTCAACAACCGGGACCGCGTCAAACTCGAGACGCGTGAGAGTGTATTGCGCGCCGCCGCCGAGCTCAACCTCAAGCCGCAGGCGTCCGTGCGCAATCGCGAGATCGTCATCCTGTCGGAGCCCACCTATCCGGACCGGGTGGGCGGCTATTCCGCGACCTTGACGGCCCATCTGTCATTTGCATTTTCGCGGCGCAATATCGGCGTGCTGATGCCGTCGAATCCGTTCGAGGAGCTCCCCGCCAAATTTTTTGACGGAATTATTGTTGTGACGCAGGACATGGCGTTGCGCGAGCTGGTGGCCGATCTCGAGAAGCGGATGCCGGTGGTGCATATCGACAAGTTTCCTGTTGATCCGGCTGAATACATCGTTTGTTCCGATCACTATAACGCCGGTTATCTGGCCGCGCGTCATTTTATAGAGCGCGGCAAACGCAAGCCGGCGTTTCTCGGGGGCGATTACTTCCCGTTCGCCGAACGTTTGCGCGGTTTTCGAAAGGCCTTGACCGAGGCTGAGCTTCCCGTTGACGAGAAACTCGCGTCTCTTTTCGGCCCGGAGAGCAACCACGTGTCCGTCGTGACGCGCATCGTGCGCGCCGGCGCCGATTCGATCTACGCTCCGGGCTCGAGCTTCGAAGCGCTCGAGTGTCTGCACATTCTTTCCTACGTGATGGGCCTGAAGGTTCCCCAGGACATCGCGTTGATCGGCGGAGAAAACGAGCGCGTTTCTTCACTGCTGAATCCGCCGCTGACGACGATC
>Ga0207661_10003354_pt1 | contig 11116 bp, 9 predicted proteins | sample KBSC713LmetaG_FD_184337 | JGI IMG/M metagenome (GOLD analysis project Ga0207661, IMG submission 184337) | Corn rhizosphere microbial communities from Kellogg Biological Station, Michigan, USA - KBS C7.1-3L metaG (SPAdes) (version 2) | ecosystem: Host-associated > Plants > Roots > Rhizosphere ... | reverse complement strand
GCCACCTGCACCAGTCCCTCGGACTGCTGCGTCACTTCCGGCGGCTACAACACCGGGTGCAGCAACGGCGTCTGCTGCAACAAGATCAACGCCGCCTACTCGGACGGCGGCGTGAAGCTGGCCCTGAAGACCGTTCAGGACTACACCGGCATCAAGGTCAACTACCTGATCGTGGTCGACTTCAGCGGCTTCACGCAGCTGGTCAACTCGTTCGGCGGCGTCTACGTGAACGTCGACCAGTACTACTACCACGTGAATACGCCGGGAACCGACCAGTATGCCCAGATCGACATCAAGCCGGGCTACCAGCTGCTGCGCGGCACGCAGGCGCTGTCCTTTGCCCGCTACCGGCACACCGACTCGGACTTCTACCGCACCGCCCGCCAGCAGCTCGTCCTCGATGCGCTGCAGACCAAGGCGTCGGGCAAGCTGCACGGGATCGGCATCGATCAGATCAGCACCATCAAGGACGTTGCAGAGACGGTCGCGAACAACGTGCAGGTGACCGGTCCGAAGGGCGCGCCCAGCGTGCGGACGATGATCTCCTACGCCAGCCTGGCCTACGAGACCAAGGGCAACGCCCTCAGCGTCAAGCTGCAGGCGGAGGTGGCGGGCGACCCCACCAACTCCTACGTGACCGCCACGCCGGACGCGCTGCGACGGGCCGTGTACCTGTTCGAGCATCCCGAACGGGTGGCCAAGCCCAAGAACGAGATCCCGACCGGCTCGAAGGCGGGCAAGAACAAGGGCTTCAAGCCGAAGGTGAAGCCGGAGGGGGTCACGGTCACGGTCGTCAACGGCAACGGCGTCACGGGGTCGGCCGGCACGGGCGGCCAGGCGCTGTCCCAGTTCGGCTATCAGGTGTCGGTGGCGAGCACGCCGGCGCCCAGCTTCGACTACGCCCAGAACTGGGTCTACTACCGCGACGGCTCGCAGAAGGCCGCCGCCGACCTGGTCAAGATCCTGGGGAACGCCCAGGCCAAGTCCCTGCCGCCGGAGTTCACCTACGCCAGCGACATCGTCGTGGTGGTGGGCAAGCCGTTCGACGGCAAGACGGCGATCGCGCCACCCAAGCAGCGGCAGCCGGGCGGCCTGCCGCCCGACATCATCGCCGACGACCAGGCCTATCTCGGCTACTTCCAGGGCGCGCAGCGATCGCTCCGGTTCCCGGTGCTCTACCCGACCGTGCAGCAGGCGGACTCCCAGTTCGACGATTTCACGACGGACCAGCCCGTGCGGGTGTACAACATCAAGGAGGCCGGGAAAGGCTGGAACTCGATGTACGCCGTCTTCCAGATGCCGAACGCCCCGGGGGCGTTCTGGGGCATCGAGGAGACGCGCTTCACCGACGCGCCGATCCTGGACAATCCCGATCTGGAGCGCAAGCTGGACGGCCGCACCTACCGCTTCTACTTCAACGGCGAGCACATCCACATGATCGCCCTGGTCGACCGCGGGGTCGCCTACTGGGTGTCGAACACCCTGCGTGACGACCTGTCCAACGCGGCGATGATCGCGATCAGCCGCTCGCTGAGGCCGGTGCGATGACCCCGGCCGGCAACGGCCGCCCGGTGGGCGTGATCGGCGTCGGGTACGTCGGCCTGGTTACCGCCACCTGCTTCGCCGACCTGGGTCACGAGGTCGTCTGCCGCGACATCCTGGCCGACCGGGTGCAGGCGCTGCGCGACGGCGTCGTGCCGATCTACGAGCCGGGCATCGAGCGGCTGCTCGAGCGGAACCGCCAGCGGCTGACCTTCACCACCGAGATGGACGAACTGTTCGAGCGCTGCCGGGTGCTGTTCGTGTGCGTCGACACGCCGCCCATGCATTCCGGCGACGCCGATCTCTCGCGCGTGCACCGGGTGATCGACGAGCTCCCCGATCTGGACGAGCGCTTCGTCCTGGTGATGAAGAGCACGGTTCCCGTTGGCACGGGGGAGAAGATGCGGGCCGAGCTGGACGCCCGCGGCCTGGAGCACGTCGGCTACGCGTCGAATCCTGAGTTCCTGCGCGAGGGGCGGGCGATCGCCGACTTCATGGAGCCCGACCGGATCGTGATCGGGGCGTTCGACGCCGCCGACGGCGACGCCGTGCAGGCGCTCTACTCGGACATCGACGCGCCGATCGTGCGCACGGACACGTCCAGCAGCGAGATGATCAAGTACGCCTCGAACGCCTTCCTTGCGACGAAGATCTCGTTCATCAACGAGATCGCGAACGTCTGTGAGGAGGTGGGCGCCGACGTCGGCGTGGTCGCCCACGCGATGGGTCTCGACGAGCGGATCGGCGGCCACTTCCTGCGGCCCGGCATCGGCTACGGGGGCAGCTGCCTGCCCGGCGAGGAACTGGTCGTCGTCCGCCGCGGGGACGAGGTCGAGGAGATCGACCTGGAAGCCCTGTTCGAGAGCGAGGGCGTGGTCGATGATGCCCATCCAGGCGGCATCGAGGCGCTGTCCTGGTCGCCCGGTGAGGAGCTGCCCGACTTCCGGCCGGTGAGCGTCCTCACCACCCGCGGCTACGAAGGCGAGCTGGTCACGGTCGAGGTGGCCGGCGGCGCCCGTGTGCGCTGCACGGCAGACCACCCGTTCGTCGTGCTGGAAGCGAATGGCCCGCGTGTGCTGACCGCCGACCAGCTGGCCGAGGGCATGTCGCTGCCGCTGCTGGTCACGGTGCCCGAGGAGGTGGTCGACCAGATGGGCCGGATGGCCGAGATCCCGGCGCCGGTGCGCGAGCGGGTGGTGCCGGCCCCGATCCATCGGATCGAGCGCGAGGCCTGGGAGGGCGCGGTGTACTCGATGGAGGTGCCGGGCCCGGAGACCTTCGTCACCGGCTCGGGGATCATCGTGCACAACTGCTTCCCCAAGGACGTGCAGGCGCTCAAGCAGCTGGCCGGCAACTCCGGCTACCATTTCCAGCTCCTGACCTCGGTGATCGAGGTCAACGAGCTGCAGAAGCGGCGCCTGGTGGGCAAGCTGGAGAAGCACCTGGGGCAGCTGCGGGGTCGCCGGATCGCCCTGCTGGGCCTGGCCTTCAAGGCGAATACCGACGACATGCGTGAGGCGTCCAGCCTCGTGCTCTCCGCGCGGCTGCTGGCCGAGGGCGCGGACGTGGTCGCCTACGACCCGGTGGCGGCGGACAACGCCCGCGGCCTGCTCGACAGCCGGGTCGAGCTGGCCGGGTCGGTGATCGGGGCGGTGCGCGACGCCGACGCCGCGGTGATCGTGACGGAGTGGGGCGAGTTCCGGTCGCTGCCGACCACCGCCGTCCGCGACGCCATGGCGACGCCGCTGATCGTCGACGGCCGCAACCTGCTCGACCCCGCGCTCGTCCGGGCGGCCGGCTTCGTGTACGAGTCGGTCGGCCGTGGAGGCGAGGTCGAGGTTCCGGCGTGATCGCGGTCCTGCTGGTCGGCGGCAGCGGCACGCGGCTGCGGCCGTTGACGGAGTGGCTGCCCAAGCCGATGGTTCCGATCGCCAACCGGCCTTTCCTGGAGCACCAGATCACGCATCTGCGGCGGCACGGCGTGACGCGGGTGATCCTGTCCTGCGGCTACATGCCGGACGCCATCCGCGACCACTTCGGGGACAGCCTGGAGTACGTCGTCGAGGACTCGCCGCTGGGTACCGGCGGGGCGATCGAGAACGCTGCGCGCGGCCTCGAGGAGACATTCCTGGTCGGCAACGGTGACGTGCTGACGGATCTCGACGTCAGCGCCCTGGTCGACTTCCACCGGGCGCGGCGGGCCCGGGCCACGATCGCGCTGCATCCGGTCGACGATCCCAGCCGCTACGGGCTGGTGCGGACGGCGGGCGACGGCTCGGTCGAGGCCTTCATCGAGAAGCCGAAGCCGGGCGAGGCCGACGTCGACACCATCAATGCCGGCACCTATGTGATGGAGCCCGACGTGCTGTCTCTGATCCCGTCCGGCGTCCAGGTGTCGGTGGAGCGCGAGGTGTTCCCGCGGCTGGTCGGAGACGGTCTGTATGCACGGTCGGAGCCGGGCTTCTGGATCGACATCGGCACGCCCGAGAGCTACCTGGCGGCCAACCTGCGGATGATGCCGGAGGGCGGGCTGATCGACCCCACGGCGGAGATCGACCCGGCGGCAACGGTGACGGATTCGGTGGTGGGGCCGGGTGCGGTGGTGGCCGCCGGAGCGCACGTCGAACGGTCGGTGCTCTTGCCGGGAGCCCGACTCGCGGGCACGATGGAGGTCGTGGAGCGCGTTGTCGGCATGAATGGAGAGTTCGTGTGGTAGGTGCGGCGGCTATGGAAGAGGCGATAGAGGGGCTGTCAGAGCAGCTCCGGGAGGGCGATCGGATCGGCAGTGCCGCGGGCGCCGCGATCTCAATGCCGTCGGCGGTGGTGATCACCGGCATGGGCGGGTCTGCGATGGGGGGAGAGCTCCTGCGCGGCCTGATCGCCGCCCACTGCCCGGTGCCGATCACCCGCGTCCGTGGATTCGGCATCCCCGGGTGGGCCGGTCCCGGCACGCTGGTCGTCTGCGTGTCCTACTCGGGCAACACGATGGAGACCCTGGCCTGCGCCGAGCGCGCGCACGATCAGGGTGCGACGATCCTGGCGGTCGGCTCCGGCGGCAAGCTGGGTGACCTGGCCGAGGAGTGGGAGGTGCCCTTCGCGCGGGTGCCCGGCGGCATGCAGCCGCGGGCCGCGCTGGGGTATCTGTTCGGCGCCATGGCCGGCGCCTTCGGCGCCGCCGGCCTGGCCCGCGACTGCATCGCGCTCGAGTCCGCTCAGGGAGTCGACATGGTGGATCGCGAAGCCGCCCGGTCGTTGGGCGAACGGGTGGCCGAGACGATCCCGCTGATCTACGGCGCCGGCCCGGTGGGCGCCGTGGCCTACCGCTGGAAGACGCAGCTGAACGAGAACGCCAAGATGCACGCGTTCAGCCATGCCTTCCCGGAGCTCGACCACAACGAGATCGTGGGCTGGGAGGGAGCCCGTGGCCTGTTCGGCGCGGTCGTCCTTCGCGAGGGCAGCGAGCAGGCCGAGACGCGGCGCATGATCGACCTCACCAAGGAGCTGATCGGCGCCGACGCCGTGTTCGTCGAGGATGTGGGCGGGGTGGGCGACACGGTCAGCGGCCGCGCGTTCTCGCTGGTGGCGTTCGGCGACTGGGTCAGCTACTACGCCGCGCTGGCCCGGGGCATCGATCCGACCCCCGTCGAGCGGCTGGTCGAGCTGAAGCGGCGCATGAACGGCTCGGTCGCCGGCACTTGACATTATCGCGCTCTCGCTATATATAGCGAGTATGCAATATGACGATCTGCTCGACCGCCTGGGATCGGCGCTCGAGCGCGGGGATGTGAGAGCCGCCGAGGTCGAGCGGCTGCTCCGCGACCGCGCGTCGGGCCGGCCCGACGCGGCATCGGTGCTGAGCGCGCTGGGGCTGGCTGTCGCCCTGGCCGGGGTTGCCCTGCTGTATGCGATGGGCTACAGCGATCTGTCGCACGGCGCGCAGCTGGTGACGCCGTTCGCGTTCCCGGCTGTCGTGCTGGCGGTTGCGATCGCCCTGGCGAAGGCCGGCCGGCCGCTCTGGCAGGCCGAGACGGCGGGGTTGCTCGGCCAGGTGGCGCTGGCCGTGGCATTCGTCGTCGCGGAGCATGAGCTGAACCCGCAGAACACGGCGGTGTACGGCGCCGTCTGCGCGCTGGCCGGCGTGCTCGAGGTGCTGGTCTGCCACCAGGCGATCGGCAGCGTGCGGCTGACCGGCTGGGGCCTCTCGGCGTCGATCGTGGGGCTGGTCACCTTCTCGGCCGTCGCGATCGGCGACGGCGGGTCAGGCGACCCGCTGATCACCCTCGCCGGCCTGGTGCTGATCGAGGCGCTCGTGGCACTGGGGATCGCGGCGGTGCTGATCCAGCGCGACAACGAGTTCGGCGTGCATGCCGCCCGTACAGCGGCGCTGCTCGGCTATGGCGCGGCCGTGGTCGGCCAGGGACAGGGCGACTGGGAATCGTTCAGCGTCTGGATCCTGGTGATCTCGGTGGCGGCCGTGGCGACCTTCCTGGCCGCGGCCGCGCTGCGGCTGGATGCGCTGGTCTGGGTGGGTGCCCTGGGCGGCGTGATCTGGATGGGCCTGGTGACCGCGGTCAGCGGGTCGGACATGGGCAGCGCCGGGATCGTGCTGATGGCCGGGCTCGGCCTGACCGGGTTGGGGCTGCTGGTCGCCCAGCTGCGGCGGGTCACCCACGCCGCGGGCTGACCGATCCGCGGGCCGGCCCCGGCTATAGTCAGCCCGGCATGAGCACCACCGCGCATCATGACGTCCGCGACCTGGGCCTGTCTGCCGACGGTGTCAGGCGGATCGAGTGGGCCGACCGGCAGATGCCGGTGCTGGCCTCGATCCGCGAGCGATTCGCCGTCGAGCGCCCGCTGGACGGGATCCGCATCTCCGCCTGCCTGCACGTCACCAGCGAGACCGCGAATCTGGCCCGGACGCTCAAGGACGGCGGCGCGGACGTCGTCCTGTGCGCGTCCAACCCGCTGTCGACGCAGGACGAGGTGGCGGCGGCCCTGGTGGCCGAATACGGCGTGTCGGTGTTCGCCATCAACAATGAAGACTCTGACACCTACTACTCGCACATCGAGGCGGCGGTTGACCACCGGCCGCAGATCACGATGGACGACGGGGCCGATGTGATCGGCGTCCTGCACTCTCGGCACCAGGACATGCTGGGCGAGATCATGGGCGGCACCGAGGAGACCACCACCGGCGTCATCCGGCTGAAGGCCCTGGAGCGCGACGGCAAGCTCGGCTTCCCGATCGTGGCCGTCAACGAGGCCGACACCAAGCACCTGTTCGACAACCGCTACGGCACCGGCCAGTCGACCATCGACGGCGTGCTGCGGGCGACCAACGTGCTGCTGGCGGGCCGCACCTTCGTGGTCTGCGGCTACGGCTGGTGCGGGCGCGGGCTGGCCGACCGGGCGCGCGGGCTGGGCTCCCACGTGATCGTCGTCGAGGTCGATCCGCTGCGGGCGCTGCAGGCCGTGATGGACGGCTTCCGCGTGATGCCGATAGCCGACGCCGCGCGGGTGGGCGACCTGTTCGTGACCGCCACCGGCGACAAGAACGTGATCCGGGCCGAGCACTTCGAGGTGATGAAGGACGGCGCGATCCTTGCGAACACCGGGCACTTCAACGTCGAGATCGAGATCCCGGCGCTGCACCAGGCGGCCACCCGGGTCAGCGTTGCCCGGCCGATGGTGGAGCAGTTCGACATGCCCGACGGCCGCCGCCTGTTCCTGCTGGCCGACGGCCGGCTGGTCAACCTGGCTGCAGCCGAGGGCCATCCGGCGGCCGTGATGGACATGAGCTTCGCCAACCAGGCGCTGTGCGCTGAGCACGTCGTCCGCAACCACCAGACCCTGGAGCCCAAGGTCTACGGCGTGCCGCAGGAGATCGACGACGAGGTGGCTCGGCTCAAGCTGGAGAGCCTCGGCATCGCCATCGACACCCTCACCGAGGAGCAGGAGCGTTACCTGTCCTCGTGGGACGAGGGCACCTGAACACCGGGGCGCCGGCCCCCGCACTGAGAGCTTCGCCCGCCGTGTCACTTGAGCCCGAGGAGATCGCCCGGCTCGACCGCGACGCCGTCGTGCTGCTCGATCAGCGGCTGCTGCCCGGCCAGCGGGTCGAGCGCAGGCTGGCCGACTGGCAGGCCGTGGCCGATGCGATCCGCACGATGGTGGTACGCGGCGCACCGGCGATCGGCGTGGCCGCCGCCTACGGAGTGGCTCTGGCCGCCCGCGCTGGCCGCGGCGAGCTGGACGCCGCCTGCGCGGGCCTGGTCGAGGCCCGCCCGACCGCGGTCAACCTGCCCTGGGCGGTCGGCCTGATGGCCGAGGCGGCCGCCGGCTGTCCCGATGCAGAGCTGGCCGGCCGGCTGGAGCAGGCGGCCCGCCGCCTGCACCTCGACGAGGTGGAGCGGTGCCGGGCGATCGGCGAGCACGGCGCGCCCCTGCTGCCGCGCGGCGCGCGGGTGCTCACACATTGCAACGCCGGTGCGCTGGCGACGGCCGGCTATGGCACCGCGCTCGGCGTCGTCCGGGCCGCCCACGAGCGCGATCCCGGCCTGTCGGTGTGGGTGGACGAGACCAGGCCGTTGCTGCAGGGAGCCAGGCTGACCGCCTGGGAGCTCGGGCAGGATGGCATCCCGGCAACCTTGCTGGCCGATTCGATGGCCGGCTGGTTGATGGCGCAAGGCAGGGTGGACGCGGTGATCACCGGCGCCGACCGGATCGCCGCCAACGGCGACGCGGCGAACAAGATCGGCACCTATGCGCTGAGCGTGCTCGCCCATGCCCACGACGTGCCGTTCTACGTGGCGGCGCCCAGCTCGACCATCGATTCGGCGCTGGCGACCGGGACGGAGATTCCGATCGAGCACCGGGCGGCCGGCGAGGTTGCCGGAGAGGCGGCCCCGGAGGGTACCGCTGTCTACAATCCGGCTTTCGACGTGACTCCCGCCGGGAACATCACTGCCATCGTCACGGAGCATGGCGTCCACCGGCCGCCCTACCGGTTTGGCTGATCAGCAGGGCAGCGGGGGCGGCGCGCTGGACGGCTGGGACGACGACCAGCTGCGAGCGCTGGGCGTCGACCCGGGGCGGCTGCGCGGTCTGGCCCGCGAGCTGCTGCATGGCGACGACGACGTCAACCGGGTGCGCGGCCAGGTTGAGCCGCCGCGGGAGGACGACGTCGCCCAGCTGCCCGACCGCGACTCCGCTGAGGGCAGCCGCCTGACCGCGCTGGGCCTCGACGCCATGCGGCGGGGCGAGCTGGCGGTGGTGGTGCTGGCCGGCGGGATGGCCACCCGCATGGGCGGCGTGGTGAAGGCGCTCGTCGAGGCCGTCCCCGGGGTCACGTTCCTCGAGGCCCGGCTGGCCGAGCGCACCTACTGGGCCGACCAGGCTGGGGCATCGCTGCCGATGTGGCTGATGACCAGCCACGCCACCGACGAGGCGATCTCCGACGCGCTGGCGGGGGTGCGGGACGACGACGTCGCCCAGTTCCGCCAGCATGCGTCGGTGCGGCTGACACCGGAGGGCGAGCTGTTCCGGGATTCCGAGGGAAACCTCAGCCTTCACGCCACCGGCCATGGCGACCTGCCGGACGCGCTGCGCCAGAGCGGCCTGCTGGACGCCTTCATCGAACGGGGCGGCAGGGTGCTGCTGATCGCCAACCTCGACAACCTGGGAGCCTCGGTGGATCCGCTGGTGCTGGGCTGGCACCTCGACCACGACGATCCGCTGACCGTCGAGGTGGTCGACAAGGGGTCGGAGCGGGGCGGCATCCCGGTGCGGCTGAACGGCCGGCCGGTGGTGCTCGAGAGCTTCCGGCTGCCGGTCGGGTTCGACGAGGCCGCGGTGACCGTGTTCAATACCAACACGTTCCTCGTCGATGCGATGGCGGTGCGCGACCTGGACATCGACTGGAGCTACTTCCGGGTCGAGAAGGCCGTGGGGGGGCGACCTGCGATCCAGTTCGAGCGGCTGATCGGCCAGCTGCCGGAGGCACTGCCGGCGCGCTTCCTGAAGGTGCCGCGGGAGGGTGCGCAGTCGCGGTTCCTGCCAGCCAAGGACCACCCGGAGCTGGAGCGAAACCGGCCCTCCATCGCCCGCCGCATCACGCGGTTCCTGCGCTCGCGGCACCACTGATCCGGCACGCATCCGGCGCCATGCGTTGCGATCCGTGGCAGCAGCCCGGCGTAGCGTCCGCGCATGCCCTGGCTGCTCGATCTGCTGGCACCGCCCCGCTGCGCGCTGTGCGGAGCGGCCGGCCCGCTGGTCTGCGATGCCTGCCGGCGCCGCGTCCCGGCGCTGGACGGGGTGGGCTGTCTGCGCTGCGGCGCCCCCGGGATCCGCGACGTCCCCTCCTGCGCGGAGTGCCGGGGCCGCAGACTCGGGTTCACCTCCGCCCGCTCGGCGATGGTGTACGAGGACGAGGGACGAGCGCTCGTCCACCAGCTGAAGGACGGCGGCCTGCGCCGGCTGGCCGTGATCGGCGCCGACATCGTCGAGCAGCAGGTGCCCGTGCCCGACGTCGACGTGCTCACCTGGGTGCCCGCCGACCCCTGGCGCACGATCCGCCGCGGATACCACCCGCCCGAGCTGCTGGCTCGCGAGCTGGGCCGGCGGTGGTCGATCCCGGCCGGGGCGCTGCTGGCGGCCCCGCTCCGGCGGCGGCCGCAGCGCGGGCTGTCGCCGGCCGGGCGACGGGCGAACGTGCGCGGTGCCTTCCGCGCCCGCAGCGAGGTTTCGGGGCGGGTGTGCGTGGTCGACGACGTCTACACCACGGGGGCGACCCTGTCGGCATGCGGGTCGGCGCTCCGCCGCCGGGGCGCCGGCGAGGTCGCCGCGCTGACGCTCGCGCGCGCCGTTCGCCGGTGACGCCAGGTAAGTGTGCCGTCGCAGCGGGTACAGTTGGTGCGACGGACGAAAGGGGTGGCCCATGCGGTTGCAGGTCAAGGGCAGGCACATCGATGTGACCGACGCGCTGTTCTCCTATGCCGAGCGCAAGCTGTCGAAGCTGGCCCGGCATCTCGCTGACGAGAGCTGGGTCGAGCTCGAGCTGATCGTCGAGCACAACCCGCGGATCAGCGAGAACCAGGTGGCCGAGGCCACGATCTGGACGAAAGGCCCAGTGCTCAGAGCCCGCGAATCGGCGACCGACATGTACGCCGCCATCGACCTCGTGGCCGACAAGCTGGAGCGCCAGGTGGTGCGCTACCGCGAGCGACGCAGCCGCCGGCCGGGCGGCCACGCCGCCGTCCAGCACGCCGCTCCCCCCGAGCCCGTTGCCACCCTTCCCGAGGAGGACGAATCGGTGATCGTGAAGACGAAACAGTTCAACATGAAGCCGATGGGCGAGGAGGAGGCGGCGCTGCAGCTCGAGCTGATCGGCCACGACTTCTTCGTCTTCGTCAACCAGGACTCCGATGAGGTCAACGTCATCTACAAGCGCCGCGACGGCAACTACGGCGTGATCGAGCCCGCCCGCGACGGCAGCTAGGGCGGCATCGCCGCTGCGGCGCCGGTGGTGAGCCAGCGGCGGTCGGTGTGCCAGCGGGCGATGGTGCGGGGCTGGGTG
>Ga0207661_10003353_pt1 | contig 11117 bp, 10 predicted proteins | sample KBSC713LmetaG_FD_184337 | JGI IMG/M metagenome (GOLD analysis project Ga0207661, IMG submission 184337) | Corn rhizosphere microbial communities from Kellogg Biological Station, Michigan, USA - KBS C7.1-3L metaG (SPAdes) (version 2) | ecosystem: Host-associated > Plants > Roots > Rhizosphere ... | reverse complement strand
AACGCGTTGCCGGGATGCTTGCCGATGTAGTCCCTGGCTCGCGGGTTCGTGCCGACCAGGTCGTTCGCGTCCGAGTCCGGCGTGCACTTGTTGGTGAACTCGGGCGCCGACTCCGTGTCGCACAGCGTCAGGCCGAACCAGAACGTCGGGCGCAGCTGAAAGTTCCAGGTCGAGCTGTTTGCGCCGCTCGCGTTCGGCTGCTGCTGCGGCTCCGTCGGCAGCGTGATCGTGTACGTCATGTCGTTGCCCGAGCCCGGGATGTTCGACTTGAACAGCACCGATGGCTCGTCGTGGCCGACGTACTCGCCGCTCACGCCGTTGTGGACATCGGCGCACAGCGAGGTCGGGCTCTGACAGATGGGCTCGTCATAGCCCTTGAACGCGGCGCGTCCGATCGAGGCGGACGCGGCGGCGGGTACTAGAAGCGCCGCGACTACTACTGCTCCTGCCGCGGCGCAGGAGAATGGACGGAAGCGTTTCACTGATCTCTCCTCTCGTCAGATCGGCGAAACCGGGGCTCCGCGGCGCCTAGATCGGGGTGGGTTCCGCGCGCAGCGGCCTCGTCGCTTGTGCCGGTCCCACGGACGCGCGAGCACGGTGAAACCGGATGCAGCTCGTCTCCGTGTTCGTCCTGGCGCGCCTCCTCTCCCTAGACGGCGCCGGGCAGGTTACTCCCCGCTTAGCGGCCCGTGTCGCAGGTTGCGACTTCTCGCAAGAACACCGGCACGATCCCATCCAGAGCCGCCATAAGCGGACCTAGATGGGATGGTGCGCTGAGAGCTGCGCGTCCGGGTGCGCTAGTCCGCTACGCCGAGGGTCTCGTTCTGGACATGCGCGGCGAACTCCCGCTCGAACTCCGGCCACCACGGTGGCCCGTCGGGAGCAGGCGGTCCGGGCGGCTCGACCTTGGAACCGCCGTCGCCGCCCGAGTCGTCCGTTCCGTCTTCGCGGCGCAGGAACCAGATGCTCAGCGCAGGCCAGAGCAGCACGAAGAAGACCATGACCACGGTCGCCCACACGTCACTGCCCTCGCTTCCAGCGGCGGCACCTAGCATCGGCGCCCAGCATCAGGGGGTTGAATCGCCGCGGCCTCATCAGGATCGGGTGATCCTAATCCGCGACGCCCAGGCTCCAGCCGCCGTCGATCAGGATCTCCTGGCCCGTGATGTAGGCCGACGCGGGCGACGCGAGGAACAGCGCAAGCCCCTTGATGTCGTCCGGCCAGCCCACGCGGTGCATCGGGATGTCCTTGGCCATCGCTTCCTGCACCTCGGGCGCCTTTGCGTGCCCGCCGCCGATGTTCGTGATGAAGAAGCCGGGCGCGATCGCGTTGACCGTGATGTTGTAGGCGGCGAGCTCGAGCGCCAGGCCGTGGACCAGGTGTCGGGCGCCGGCCTTGGCCGTGGCGTAGGCGTGGCCGATCGCGGGCTCGACGCTCGTGGCCGCCATCGAGGTGGTCACGATGATCCGCCCGGACTTGCGCGGGCGCATGTGGCGCGCGGCCGCCCGCGCGGTGGCGAAAACGCCGTTGAGATTGATGTCGATCACGCGGTTCCAGCGCGAGTCCTCGTAGCGCTCGAGCGCGCCCTCCTCCACGCGCGGGCGCGAGTTGCCCGCCCACGCGCCCAGGAACCCCACGCCGGGATCGATCCCAGCGTTCGCGAACACCACGTCGAGCCGGCCGTATTCCTCCGCGGCCTCGTCGATGACCCGGTCGAGAGTGGGGTGGTCGGTCACGTCCGCTGCCGCGCCGCGCACGTCCAGCCCCTCGGAGCGCAGGCGCGACGCCTGCTCGGCCACGCCGTCGGCATCGAGGTCGATCAGCGTCACACGAGCGCCGCCGGTGGCCAGCGCCTCGCCGTACGCGAGCCCGAGCCCGCTCGCCCCTCCGGTCACGGCCACCCCGTAGCCGGAGACGTCGAAGCTGGGCGCTGAGCTCACTAAGCCGGCGTCCGCGTGCTGGCGTACGCCACGAACGCGTTGATCGAGCGCGGGTCGGACAGAGAGTCCAGGCGGACCACGTCGTCGCGTTCGGCTCCCTGCAGGATCTTCTTGACCGGCAGCTCGAGCTTCTTGCCGGTGAGCGTGCGCGGGATCGAGGGCACGGCCTCGATCGTGTCGGGGACGTGGCGCGGCGACAACGCGGTCTTCAGAGCGCGGCCGATCGCACCCCGCAGTTCGTCGTCCAGCGCCACGCCCTCCCGCAGCTGCACGAACAGCACGAGCTCGCCCGCGCCGCCCTCCGAGTCCTCGAGGTGCACGACCAGCGCGTCGGCCACGTCGTCGAGGTCCTCCACCACCGCGTACAGCTCGCCGGTGCCGAGGCGCACGCCGCCGCGGTTGAGCGTCGCGTCCGAGCGCCCGGTGATCACGCACGAGCCGCGCTCGGTGAACTGGATCCAGTCGCCCTGGCGCCACACGCCCGGATACATGTCGAAGTACGTGCCGCGGTAGCGCTCGCCGCCCGGGTCGTTCCAGAAGCCGACGGGCATCGACGGCATCGGCTTGCGCACGACCATCTCGCCGAGCCGGCCGACGACGGGCTCGCCGTTCTCGTCGTACGCGGCCACGTCCACGCCCAGCAGGCAGTGGGTCATCTCGCCGGCGTAAACGGGCTGCAGCGGCATGCCGGCCACGTAGCCGGAGCACACATCCGTGCCGCCGCTGCCCACGTTGAGCATCGCGTCGCGCGTCACGCTCTCGTACACCCAGGCGAAGCCCTCCACCGGCATCGGCGAGCCGGCCACCTCGATCTGCTTGAGGCGCGAGAGGTCGAATTCGCGGCCGGGCTCGAGTCCCGCCTTGCGACACGACATCGCGTACGCGGGCGCCATGCCCATGATCGTGGCCTTCTCCTGCTCGACGATCCGCCACTGCTCGCGCAGGTCGGGATAGAGCGGGTTGCCGTCGATCATCACCACCGACGAGCGCGCGAGCAACCCGGACATCAGCGCGTTCCAGATCATCCACGCGGTGGTGGAGAACCAGAACAGCCGGTCCTCGGGGCCCATGTCCCACGACAGGATCAGGTTCTTCAGATGTTCGATCAGGATCCCGCCGTGGCAGTGCACGATCGCCTTGGGCAGCCCGGTAGTGCCGGACGAGAAGAGCACGTAGAGGGGGTGCGAGAACGGCACCGGCTCGAACTCGAGCGGACCCGGCTCGGCCACGAGCGACTCCCAGGAGAGGGTGTCCGGCAGCGAATCCTCGCCGTAGGGCAGCTCGATCACGTGCTCGAGCGTGCAGAGCTGCTCGCGCACCGCGGCGACTTCGGGCCGGCGGTCGACCCGCTTGTCGCCGTACATGTAGCCCGAGATCGTGAGCAGCACCTTCGGCTCGATCTGAGAGAAGCGCGAGACCACGCTACGGGCGCCGAACTCCGGCGCGCAGCTCGCCCACACCGCGCCGAGCGACGTGGTGGCGAGCATCGCCGCCAGCGTCTCGGGGATGTTCGGCATGTAGGCGACCACGCGGTCGCCCTTCTGCACGCCGAGGCGCACGAGGCCCGCGCGCACGCGAGCGATCATGTCCCGCAACTCGCCGAAGGTGATTTCGCGCCGGCCGCGCGTCTGCGAGTGCGAGACGAGCGCCACCCGGTCGATGTCCTCGTCGAGCCCGACCATGTGCTCCGCGTAGTTGAGCGTCGCGCCGGGGAACCATTCGGCGCCGGGCATGGTCGCCGATCGGAGCACGCACTCGGGCGGCGTGTGCGCACGGACCTGGAAGAAGTCCCAGATCGCGCCCCAGAAGCCCTCGAGGTCGGTGACCGACCACTGCCAGAGCTCGTCGTACGTCGCGAAGTCGTGTCCGCGCTCATCGCGCACGTAGTCCATGAAGCGACCGATCTCGGTGCGCGAGCGAGCGTCCGGCGGCGGCGTCCAAAGCACCTCGCCCTGTTGCGGCGTCCCCATTATCAGGAAGGCTAACTCAGCTCGGCCGAGCGGTCCAGGAAGGTGGACAGCACGAGCATCGTGCGCGTGCGTACGACATTGGGATCGCGGCGGATCCGCTCGACCACTTCCTCGAGGTGAGCCACGCTGTCCACGCGCAGACGCAGCAGCACGTCGGGCTCGCCCGACACGGTGAAACCGGTCACCACCTCGTCCAGGTGCTCGAACGACGGGCGGATGTCGCCCGGGGAGGTGCGGTCGGCGCAATACACCTCCATCACCACCTCGATCGCGTCGCCGAGGAGCGAGCTGTCCACCCGGGCGGTGTAGCCGCGGATGACGCCGTCGCGCTCCAGCCGCCCGACGCGCCGCTTGACCGCCGCGACCGACAGCGAAACGTGCTCTCCGATGTCCGCGAGTGTGCGACGCGAGTTCTGACGCAGCAACGCAAGGATTTTGTGATCAATGTCGTCAAGAGGGCGCATTTATTGCGTCCAGGAGGCTAGATCTTGCGCATTGGTTGTGTCAAGCGCGGGTGCTTCCTACCGTCCGCCGCAGAGGCGGTCGAGCAACCGAGGGAGAGGTGCGAATGACCAGCGTTCTGCCGCGCACGGAAATGCAGCTCGAGCTGGATGGCGACTCGCTGACGATCGAGGACCTGGTGGCCGTGGCCCGTGGCGGCGTGACCGCCGCGCTGTCGCGCCACGCGATCCCGCGCATCGAGGCCGCGCGCGAGCTCAAGCGCGAGCTGATCGCCCGCGAGATTCCGATCTACGGCGTGACCACCGGCTTCGGCGACAGCGCGCACCGGCAGATCGCGCCGTCCAAGACCGCCGCCCTCCAGCACAACGTGTTGCGCGACCTGGGCTGCGGCACCGGTCCCGTCGCCGCGCCCGACGTGACGCGCGCGACGATGCTGCTCCGCTCGAACTGCCTGGCCAAGGGCAACTCCGGCGTGCGGGTGGAGCTGATCGAGCGCCTGCTGACTCTCCTCAACGGCGACGTGCTCCCGCAGATCCCCGAGCGCGGCTCCTGCGGAGCCAGTGGCGACCTCGTTCCGCTCTCCTACATCGGCTCGGCGCTGGTGGGCGAGGCCGACGTACTGACGCACGGGGACGTGCGCCCCGCCGCCGACGTCCTGGCCGAGCTTGAGCTCGAGCCGTTCGAGCTCGAGGCCAAGGAGGGGCTCGGCCTCGTGAACGGCACCTCGTTCATCACCGCCTTCGCAGCACTTGCGGTTGCCGACGCACGCGACCTCGCCGACGTGTCCGATCTCTGCACGGCCATGGCATCCGAGGCCCTGCTCGGCAACCGCGGGCACTTCAACGCGTTCCTGTTCGATGCCAAGCCGCACGCCGGCATGATCGAGTCGGCCCGCATGATCCGCGGCCTGCTGGACGGCTCGCGGTTGGCGCTCGACAGCGAGGAGATCTTCGCCGGCGAGGACCTCGACGGGCGCGACTACCTGGAACTTCACCGCCAGGTGCAGGACAAGTACTCGATCCGCTGCGCGCCGCATGTGTGCGGCATGCTGCGCGACACGCTCGAGTGGGCCTGGCGCTGGGTGGAGATCGAGATGAACTCCTCCGACGACAATCCGCTCTTCGACACCGGCAGCGGCCGCGTGCAGAGCGGCGGCAACTTCTATGGCGGGCACATGGGCCAGGCGATGGACTCCCTCAAGGTCGCGCTGGCCAACCTGTGCGACCTGATGGACCGGCAGCTCGAGCTGGTCGTGGACGAGAAGTTCAACGCCGGCCTGACGCCCAACCTCATCCGCGAGGTCGCGCCCGACGACCCCGAGGCCGGCGTGCACCACGGCTTCAAGGGCATGCAGCTCTGCTGCTCGGCGATGACCGCCGAGGCGCTCAAGCTGTCCAATCCCGCCACGGTCTTCTCGCGATCCACCGAAGCCCACAACCAGGACAAGGTGTCGATGGCGACCATCGCTGCCCGCGACGCGCGCTCGATCGTCGAGCTGGCTCAGAACGTCGCGGCGATCCACCTCCTCGCGGCCACGCAGGCGCTTGATCTGCGTGGCCCCGAGAAGGCCAGCCCGGTCACACGCGCGGCGCACGACATCGTGCGCTCGCGGGTTCCGTTCATGGACGGCGACCGCCGCATGGACGAGGACATCCGCGAGGTGGTCGAGCTGATCCGCTCGGGCGAGCTGTCGCGCCTCGCGCGCGCGGGCGCGGAGCCGATCGGCAGCTAGGCGGCGAGCGGCCGGCGGGCCGCGCGCTCGAAGATGCGCGCCAGGTTCGCCTCGGAAAAGAACTCCTGCTGCGAGATCAGCCCCTCGCGCGCGAGGAAGAACTGACGCGTGTCCTCGGGGTAGTCGCGCAGCGCGGCACGCAGCGCGGTCTCGCGCTCTGGCCGGGGGCCGAACGAGGCTGCCTGGAGGTTGGTGTGGTAGAGCGGCAGCGTGGCGTTGTTGCGGCGGCGCTCGTAGCCCTCCATCGCGTCGCGCATCGGGACACGGCGCGAGAGGCCGTCGTCGATCGCTCCCGCGAGCAGCTCGGCGTCGCGCAGGGCGTCGCAGATGCCGAGGGCGAGCACCGGATCCTTGTGCGCGCCGGCGTCGCCCACCAGCGCCCAGCCCGCGCCGTAGGGGCGGCGCATGAAGTGGGGCATCTGGGTGGCGCCGTAGAAGCGCTCCTCGCGGGTGGCGCCGCTGAGCCGCTCGCCGAAACCGGGCATCGCGCGAACGACCTTCTCGAACTCGCCCTCGATGTTGGCCTTGACCCGTGGCAGCTCTTCGAGCGGCCAGGCGATCGACAGCGCGTAGAGGCCGTCGTTGGTGGGGAAGCCGTAGATGGCGCGGCGGTCGCGCACCGTCACCTCGAGGGCGTCGCCCTCGAAACCCGACCAGTAGCTCCAGTACCAGCAGTTCAGCGGCGGGGCGTACTCGTAGATCGGCGCGGCAACGCGGCGGGCGAGCGCGGAGTTGCGCCCGTCGGCGCCGATCACGATCGATGCGCGTTCTCGCACCAGCGCACCGCTGACGGCCGAGCGGCCCACCACGCCGGCGATCCGGGGACCGTCCTGGATGAAGTCCTGGACGGCGAAGCCCTCGCGCAGCTCGGCGCCGGAGGCCACGGCCTCCTCCACGAGGATCTCGTCGAGCTCGGTGCGCCGCGGCGCGATCCCGAACGGCACGCCGTTCACGGACAGGTTGTCCGCGCTGAGGGGGAAGTCTCCGAAGTCGAGGGTCTGCTTGGTGATCGGTGGCGCGCCGCTTGCGATCACGCGTCCGAGCAGTCCCCACTTGGCGAGCAGCGGTGGACCCTGCATGTGCACGAAGTGGCCCCGGGGAATGTCGCTGGGGAAGGTGTTGCGATCCACCAGCAGCACCTCGTAGCCCCTGCGCGCGAGCAGCATCGCGGTGGTGGCGCCGGCGCAGCGCGCTCCTATGACGATCACATCGGGCATGCCGTGCGAGCGTAAGCCGGAGCACCGGTGCCGCTGTGTGACTTAGGTCCGGCTGTGCTTCTTCTTGTGCTTCGGCGCGGCCTTCACGCTGAAGTTCTTGTGCACGGTTCGGCCGATGCCGCCGGCGCTGTGCGGCTCGGCGATCAGGCGGTAGTCGCCCACGTGCAGCGTGCGCCCATGCAGGCGGCCCATGAAGCGGAAGCGCACGCGCCCCGCCGGGTCTTTGTGCTTGAAGCGGCCGACCTTCACGTAGAGCGTGCAGGTCCGATGCGAGCGATTGCGGCGGTTGCGCTTCGCGCAGTTCTTGCCCGCACGGCGGCCGAGCGTCTTGCGCTCGACGGTGAAGGTGGTGGTGGCCGGCTGGCTGCCCGTGTATGAGATGAGCGCGCCGGGGGTGCGCGCGGCGCGCACGGTGCCGCCGCGCGACGCCGCGATCATGACCTTGGGCCGCAGCTTGAAGCGGCTGATGCGGTCTGCGGGTGGGCCGGTCCTGAAGGTCACGAATTCCCCGGTGGTCGTGTCGGTGGCGTTCACGCCGAGGATGCGCGCCTGGTAGGCGGTGTTCGGGCGAAGGCGCGAGAGGGCGGCGGACACGCGGGTGGGCCCGACGGTGGTGCCCAGGCTCTGGCCCCTGGTGGAGGCGATCGAGCCGCCCACCGCGCCGTACTCCACGTGGAAGGTGCTGGGCTGCGCGTGGCCGTCCACCAGCCCGAGGATCGCGGCGGTGGTGGCGCCCGTGGCGGTGGCCGCCACGGTGGTCGCCGTCGGCGGGGTGGTGATGCGGCCGATCGCGGGGCTCGATGCGGAGTTGTCCGTGAACCACACGTTGCCGTCCGCGCCCGGCGCGACCCCCAGCGGCACGCTGCTCGCCCTCAGCCCGCCGCTCACCTCCGTGATGTCGCCCGTGTTGGCGAACACGCGGCCGAGCGCCGGCGGGGTGCCGGAGTCGGCGAACCAGAGCGCGTTGTCCGGCCCGACGGTGATGCCCTCGGGTCGCGAGCCCGGGTTGAGCCCGCTAGTGAACTCGTGGATCGCGCCCGTGGGCGTGATGCGGCCGATCGCGTTCGGGGTTCCCTGGTCTGTGAACCACACGTTCCCATCGGGGCCGTTCGTGATCGACTGCGGCACGCTGCCCAGGCTCAGGCCGCTGCTGAACTCGTGGATCGTGCCGCCCGGCGTGATGCGGCCGATCGCCGCTGAAGTGCCCTGGTCGGTGAACCACACGTTGCCGTCCGGTCCAGCGGCGACCGCGCGCGGCCTGGCGCCCGCGTTCAGCCCGCTCGTGAATTCGTGGACCGCGCCCACCGGCGTGACGCGGCCGATGGCGGGGGGCGAGCCCTGGTCGGCGAACCAGAGGTTGCCGTCGGGGCCGGTGGCGATTCCCGCGGGCACGCTTCCCGACGGCAGGGCGAACTCCGTGATGGTGCCGGCCGGGTCGATGCGCCCGATTGCCGGGTTCGCGCCCGACGCGTCGCTGAACCAGACGTTGCCGTCCGGCCCCGCCGCCACGAACTGCGGCGAGCCGCCGGGGCTCAGCCCGGCGCTGAACTTGGTGATCGAGCCGCTCGTGCTGACGCGGCCAAGCGCGCCGCCGGTGACAGCGTCGGCGAACCAGAGGTTGCCGTCCGGTCCATTCGCGATGTCGAGCACGTCGTCCGCGCTCGACAAGCCGGTGGAGAACTCGGTGACGGTGGGGCTCAGCGCGCGCGCAGGCGCCGCGAGCGCGAGCGCCAGCACAGCGCCCAGTAGGCAGGTTCCCGCACGAAACCGCACGCGCCCACGATAAGCGCTGGATTTAAAGGCGCACAGCCTCGAAATGGGTGCGGCAGCCGTCGCAGTGCCACTGCGCGGTGATGATCTGGCCGCCGAAGCCGGACACGAGCGTCACGTGGTCGTTACGGCCGCAATTGGGGCAGTGCGGATCTGGCAGGGCCTCGACGATGGTGTCGCCCAGCGACGTGCGGAGCTGTTCGGCGCCCGCGGCGATGAAGCCGCCGGCCACGAGCGCGGGGAGGTCCCGAGCGCTAGTGAGCTCGTTCGCCTGCCGCCAGCATTCCTCCAGGGCGGGGGCGAACGCCTCGCGCTGGGCATCGTCGCGCGCGAGCCGGCGCGCCCACGCACGCGCGTGAAGAGCGTGTGACTCCTCCTCCTGAAGGATCTTGCGCGCGCGCTGCGCCAGACCGGTGAAGGCGCTGTTTTGGCAGGCGCGCACGAGCGCTGTGAGCATCCCGTCCACCACGAGGTTGACCGCCACGAACCAGGTCCAGGACGGCAGCTCGCTGGCGAGCACGGGAATGCAGTTGCCAACTGCCGACTGCTCACTGCCAACCCGGAGCTGCTTCAGCAGCGGATATGTGGCGCGCGCGTGGCCCAGTTCGTCCTGTGCCATCGCCGCGGCGGCCACCGCCGACTCGAGCGTGGGCGCGCTCACCGCCCACTCGCCGTAGCGGCGACCCAGCGCCGCCTTGTTGTCCGCCAGCGCGGCGATCAGCCGGCCGAGCGCCTCGCGCTCCGGCGACCCGATCTCCACGGTGGCGGTCAAGCCGAGATCGCCTCCCGCACCTCGTCGCGCGGCACGATGATCATCTCGATCCAGGGCTGCTCGTCGTAGATCGAGCGGGCGGACACGAGCGCCAGGTCCTCGTCGTCCTCGCGCACGGCGCCGACGTGGTGGAGCGGCTCCTCGTAGGTCTGGCGGGCGAACACTTCCCAGGCGCGAGGGGTTACCGCCGTCCCGCCGCCCGTACCCGTATGAGACCGACCTTCGGCCGCGCTCATACGGCGATCCCCAGTTCCCGCATCGTCGCGCGCGCCTCTGAGCGGATCCGGTCCTTGGTCCACACCGGATCCCACACAACCTCGATCTCCACCGAGTCGATGTCCGGGTCGCGCAGCAGCGCCTCGCGGATGTCCTCCTGGATGAAGTCCATCGCCGGGCAGCCCATGGCCGTGTAGGTGATCTCGAGATCGGCGCGGCGGGCGGAGGCGTCATACGCCACGGACACGATCAGGCCCATGCCCAAAACGGACACGGGGATCTCGGGGTCCTCGACGTGGCGTAACGCCTCCCAGATGCGGGCTTCAACCGAGCGCATGGGATCACCTCCGCGGGGCCTCCAGCCCCGCGTTCTGATGGTCTCGGACTTCGTCCCGCCGTCCTTGAACTGCCGCCCTTCGCGCCTCCTGATAACCCCGCTGCATGGTGGTCACGTAAACGCGGTTCATCTCCCCGCGGCCCTTCCAGCGCTCGAGCACCTCGTCCCACGACACCGGCCCAACCGACAGGTCCCACTCGCGCTTCTCCGGGTCGAAGCGGGCGGGGAAGGGGCAGTCGATCAGGTAGGAGTCCGACTCCTCGTCGTAGTGGGAGGGAACCCGGATGCCGACCTCCTCCATGAACGGCACGACCTCGCTCATCCAGTCCTGGCGCAGCTCGTCGTTGGTCTTGCCCTTGAAGCCGTACTCGAGCTGGACGCCGTGGCGCTTGCGCGTGTCCGGCAGGCCGAACCACTCGAGCGTGAGGATGAACATCCAGTCCACCGCGGCCTGCACCTCGGCGCGGCCCTCGGGATCGGCCACGAGCTTCTTGATCCAGGTGCGGCCGTGGCGCAGGTGGAAGGTCTCCTCCTTGTCGACCTTCTTCAGCGCGCGCTTCCAGGGGCCGAACGTGGACGACTGGTGGATGTCGGACAGGAGCACGAAGCCGGCCTGGTCGTAGAGCGCGTTCGCGCACACGAGCTCGACCCAGGAATTGAGTGGCACGTCGAACGCGTACGGGTACTTGAACTGCTCCGC
>Ga0207661_10003350_pt1 | contig 11119 bp, 11 predicted proteins | sample KBSC713LmetaG_FD_184337 | JGI IMG/M metagenome (GOLD analysis project Ga0207661, IMG submission 184337) | Corn rhizosphere microbial communities from Kellogg Biological Station, Michigan, USA - KBS C7.1-3L metaG (SPAdes) (version 2) | ecosystem: Host-associated > Plants > Roots > Rhizosphere ... | reverse complement strand
CGGGGACGAGGGTCAGCTCGCGGCGCGGCGGTTCGGTGACTGGCAGTGTCGTCATGGCCGTCCCAGTGTCCCATGTTCCGGCTGAACCGCTAACTCCCTGCTAGCGACGGCTGCCGCGCCGGCTCAGCCCGCGACCGGAGCCAGCAGCGAGAGCAGCACGTAGGCGGTCGGCGCGGCGAAAAGAATCGAGTCCAGCCGGTCCATCAGCCCGCCGTGGCCGGGCAGCAGGTTGCTCATGTCCTTGACCCCGAGGTCCCGCTTGAGCAGGGACTCCGCGAGGTCGCCGAGGACCGCCGCGACGGACACCGACAGCCCGAAGACCGCACCGTGCCACCACGGCTGGTGGAACATCAGCGCGATCAGCACGGATCCGCCCGCGGCCGTGGCGATCAGCGAGCCGGCCAGGCCCTCCCAGGACTTCTTGGGGCTCACCGTGGGCGCCATCGGATGGCGGCCGAAGAACACCCCCGCCACGTAACCCCCGGTGTCCGAGAGCACCACCGAGGCCAGCGTCAGCAGCACCCGGTCGGCCCCGTCGGAGGGGTGCACCAGCAGCGCCGCGAAGCCGGCCAGGAACGGGACGTACACCGCGACCAGCGCGGCCGATCCCACGTCGCGTACGTAGCCGGCCGGCCCGTCGGCCAGCCGCCACACCATCGCGGCCACCAGGGACAGGGCCAGGCCGAGGACCATCGCCTCCACGCCGCCGACCCAGGCCAGACCGATCAGCAGCGGGCAGGCCACCAGCAGCGGTATCAGCGGCGGCCGCGCCCCGACCCCGATCGCGACCGCACCGGTCGACTCCGGGTCACCCACTCCGGCCGGCATCGAGCGGGTGATCGCCCGGACCATCTCCCAGACCCCGACGGCCGCCGCGGCCGCCACGACCACGAGGAAGGCCGGCCGCCACAGCAGCAACGACGCCAACACGACGCCGCCCAGGGTGGCGCCCACGCCGATCGCCGCGGGTAGGTTGCGCCCCGCGCGGCCACGCTTGGCGGGCTCCGCCGGGGCGCCGCTCGGCTGGGCCCCGCGGCCGCCGTCGCGCGGCGTCCCGCCCTCGGGTACCGCGGCCGGCGGCCACGCCACCTGTGGCTGCTGGTACGGCTCGTGGTACGACCCCGGAGCGTGGTACGGCTCGGGCGCGGCCACGTCGGCGTGCCGCGCCCGGTGACGGGGTCGGTCGGTATCGTCGGGTTGATCGAGGTACGACATCAGACCTCGAGCAGCTCGGTTTCCTTGTGCTTGACGATCTCGTCGATGTGCCCGGTGTACCGGTGGGTGAGGTCCTCGAGCTCCTTCTCCGCCCGGCGCACCTCGTCCTCGCCCGCCTCGCCGTCCTTGACGATGCGGTCGAGCTCCTCCTTGGCCTTGCGCCGCACGTTGCGTACCGCGACCTTGGCCTCCTCGCCCTTGTGCCGGGCCACCTTGATCATGTCGCGACGCCGTTCCTCGGTCATCTGCGGCAGCACGATGCGCAGCTGGGTGCCCTCGTTGTTGGGGTTCACCCCGAGGTCCGAGTCGCGGACCGCCTTCTCCATCGCGTGCAGCTGACCGTTGTCGTACGGCTTGATGATCGCCATCCGCGGCTCCGGTACGGCGATCGAGGCCATCTGCGGCAGCGGCGTCGGGGTCCCGTAGTAGTCGATGATGATCTTGGCGAACATCGCCGGGGTCGCCCGTCCGGTACGGATCCGTGGCGAACTCCTCCTTGGCGAACTCGATCGCCCGCTCCATCTTCTCTTCGGCCTCGAAGAGCGTCTCGTCAATCACGTGTTCGTCGCCTCCTTCGGGCGGTCGCGTGGCAGGTCACGCGGGGGGTGCGGTCAGGCGGTGATCAGTGTGCCGATCTTCTCACCGCTGACCGCGCGGACGATGGTGTCCTCGCCCTCGGCGGCGAAGACGAGCATCGGCAGGCGGTTGTCCTTGCAGAGACTGAAGGCGGCCGCGTCGGCCACCCGGAGATCCTCGCGCAGCATCTCGTCAAAGGTGATGGTGTCCAGCTTGACCGCGTTCGGGTCGATCCTGGGGTCGGCGCTGTAGACCCCGTCCACCCCGTTCTTGCTCATCAGCACCACGTCGGCGTGGATCTCGAGGGCGCGCTGCACGGCCACCGTGTCGGTCGAGAAGTACGGCATGCCCGCACCGGCCCCGAAGATTACGACGCGGCCCTTCTCCAGGTGCCGGATCGCCTTGCGCGGGATGTACGGCTCGGCCACCTGGGCCATGGTGATCGCGGTCTGTACCCGCGTCTCCACCCCGCCCTTCTCCAGGAAGTCCTGCAGGGCCAGGCAGTTCATCACCGTGGCGATCATGCCCATGTAGTCCGCGCGGGAGCGGTCCATGCCCCGCTTCTCCAGCTCGACGCCGCGGAAGAAGTTGCCGCCGCCGACCACCACCGCGATCTGGGTACCCAGCTGGACCACCCGGCCGATCTGCCGGGCCAGGTCCTGCACCACGTCCGGATCGACGCCGACCCGCCCGCCGCCGAACACCTCGCCGGACAGCTTGAGTACCACCCGACGGGCCTTCGGGGCCAGGCCGCCGGCGAGCCGGTCGGCCGTGGCGGTCACGATCTCGTCAGCCACCGTGTCGGTCATGCGCCTCACCTCTCCTAACGGCGACGCCGATCCTGCGGGCCGCGGCTACCAATCTGTCATGTTCCAGCCAGGTTGGCGCAGCCTGGCCGCCAGCCGGGTATGCGACGGGGAGGCCGGCGCGTGGTTTGAGTTCCACCCGCGGCCTCCCCGTCGCCTCGAATCAGGCCTGGCCAACCTCGAAGCGGACGAACCGGTCGACGGTCAGGCCAGCCTCGGCCAGGATCTGCTTCACGGTCTTCTTCTGGTCCTGTACCGACGACTGCTCGACCAGTACGAAGTCCTTGAAGAAGCCGTTGAGCCGTCCCTCGATGATCTTCGGCAGGGCGCCCTCGGGCTTGCCCTCCTCGCGGGCGGTCTCCTCGGCGATGCGCCGCTCGGTGGCGACGACATCCTCGGGTACCTCGTCGCGGCTGAGGTACTTCGGCCGCATGGCCGCGATCTGCATGGCCACGCCGCGGGCGTCGGCCTCGGCGGCCTCGTCCGACTTGCCGGAGTACTGCACCATGACGCCCACCGCGGGCGGCAGGTCCGGGCTCTTGCGGTGCAGGTAGATCGCCACCTGCCCGTCGAGTACGGCGAACCGGTTGACGACCAGCTTCTCGCCGATCTTGGCGGACTGCTCCTCCACTGTGGCGGCGACGGTACGGCCGTCGGCCAGGGTCGAGGCCAGCAGCGCCTCGACGTCGGCCGGCTTGGTCGCGGCGACGTGCTCGACCAGCCGCTGGGCCAGGTCGATGAAGTCCGCGTTCTTGGCCACGAAGTCGGTCTCGCAGTTGAGTTCCAACAGGGCCGTACCGGTGTGCGCGACCAGCCCGTTGGCGGCGGTGCGTCCGGCCCGCTTGCCCACGTCCTTCGCGCCCTTGACGCGCAGGATCTCGACCGCCTTGTCGAAGTCGCCGTCGGCCTCCTCCAGCGCCTTCTTACAGTCGAGCATCCCGGAACCGGTGAGTTCGCGCAGCCGCTTGACGTCCGCGGCAGTGAAGTTCGACATGCCTCTCTCTTCCATCCGGCCGGCGAGCGGCCGCTCGTCTGCATCGGGCAGGGTGGTGCGCGTACCCGCCTGTCGAGCGCCGGCCGAAGCCGGCTCCGCGGGCGTCGTCGGGGCGTGGGCGGCAACCGCCGCCCACGCACGCCGTCAGGCCTTGGCGGCCGCCTCGGCGGTCGACTCGTCGGGGCGCTGGAGCAGTTCGCGCTCCCACTCCGCCAGCGGCTCGTCGACGCCGACCGCGCCCGGCTCGGGCTTCTCGTCGGCGGCCCGGCCCGAGCCCCGGCCGGAGCGGGCGATCAGGCCGTCCGCGACCGCGTCCGCGATCACGCGGGTGAGCAGCGCGGCCGAGCGGATGGCGTCGTCGTTACCCGGGATGGGGAAGTCGACCTCGTCGGGGTCGCAGTTGGTGTCGAGCACCGCGATCACCGGGATGCCCAGCTTGCGGGCCTCGTCGACGGCGATGTGCTCCTTCTTCGTGTCCACCACCCAGATCGCCGCCGGTACCTTCTGCATGTCGCGCAGGCCGCCGAGGGTACGGGTGAGCTTGTCCTTCTCGCGGGCCAGCTGCAGGGTCTCCTTCTTGGTGTACCCCTGCGCGGCACCGGTCTGCTCGATCGACTCGAGCTCCTTCATCCGCTGCAGCCGCTTGTGGATCGTCTGGAAGTTGGTCAGCATGCCGCCGAGCCAGCGGTGGTTCACGTAGGGCATGCCCACCCGCGACGCCTGCTCGGACATCGCCTCCTGGGCCTGCTTCTTGGTACCGACGAACAGCACGCTGCCGCCCTCGGCAACCGTGTTCTTCACGAAGTCGTACGCCTTCTCGATGTAGTCGAGGCTCTGGCGCAGGTCGATGATGTAGATCCCGTTGCGCTCGGTCAGGATGAAGCGCTTCATCTTCGGGTTCCACCGCCGGGTCTGGTGTCCAAAGTGGACACCGCTCTCCAGCAGCTGGCGCATTGTCACCACGGCCATGGTGGGTGTTCTCCTCGAGTTCCCTGGTTGTCCCGGCGCTCCGGGGTCGGAGACCGGCCTGGCGCCTGGTCGTCGGCCGGGTGTGGAGCCCGGGCACCGGGTGTACCGGGCTCGGGACCAGGGCGGCCGCCGCCCCACCGGAGCTGGTGGAGAGGGCGCGCGAGGTCGACCACGCGAGGTGGTCGCCGTGGTCGAGTGTACGCGGTGCCCGAGGTCGGGACGCGGGGGCCGGGTTTATCGGCCCCCGCCGGTCAGGCCGCCAGGGCGGCGGCTACCAGCAGAACCAGGCCCACCGGGAGGTACGCCAGCGGGGTGCGCAGCCAGGCGCGGCCGGGGGTCGGCCCGCCGGCCGTCGCGGCTCCGGTCATCAGGCCGTACAGGCCCATGGTGGTCAACGGGGTGCCACACATCGCGAAGATCCCGGCCAGTACCGCGCCGGCCTGCACGGTGTGCGCGAACTCGCCGGTCAACAGGATCCTGACCACGAGCAACTCGGCCACCACGGTCACCACGGTCAGCAGGGCCGCGAGGCCGACGCGCCGGGTGCGGTAGATCGCGCCGCCGACCGCCTCCGTGGCCATGGTCGGCATGGCCGGAAGCACGGCGGGCGCGGGCGGCCCGACCGGGCCTGGTGCGCCTGGGACTGCCGGGGCCATCGGGGAGCCTGGGACGCCGCCGGGCTGCCGGCGCGGGTCGCCGCCGAAGCGCGGGTCGCCGAAGCGCTCGCCCGGCTCGGCCGGCCGCGGCGGCAGGTCGGCACCCGGGCGCCGGGACAGCGCGGGATCGGTCAACGGATCGCGGTACCGGCCGAGGTCGCCGCTGGGCTCGTCGGGGTACCGCGGCTCAGGCGTGCGGTACCGGTCCTCGTCGTAGCGCATCGCCTGCTCCGGTTGTCGTTCGCCGAAGCCGTACCACTGCCCGTCCGGCTCTTCCTGGTAGCTCCGCGGTCCATCCACGACATCGCACCGTAAGGGACGGCACCCGTGACCCGCCAGGGCCGCATCCCACTTGTCCGCATTGTTATTGAGGTTCCCGACGGTCCCCTACGTGAGGCCGATCACCCGCTGTGACGGTGGTCGCTGCGCCGGTCGGCGTCGACGGACCATCATCCCGGCATGCCCGACACCGACGTCGATCGGCTCGTACGAATGTTCCGGCACTTCGCCACGCGCGAGTTCGCCGGCCACTCCGTCCGGTACGAGTTGCTCAGCCAAGCGATAGCCGACGCGCCCGGGCTCGGCGAGCCGCTGCTGTCGGCGCCGCCAACCCAGCGCCGCGCCCTGCTCTACTTCGCGGCCACCCAGTTCCTGTTGCGCGGATCGGCGCGGGGGCACCCGCTGACCGGGTACCTGCCGACGCTCGGCGGGTCGCGGGAGCCGGACGGCGGCCTGATCCCGACATTCGCCGCGTTCGTCCGCGACTTCGGCGGCGAGCTGGCCGCGCTCTGCGCGAGCCGGACCACCCAGACCAACGAGGCGCGGCGCTCCGCCGTGCTGCGGCCCGCCTTCGCACACGCCGCCCAGCTGCTGCAGACCCGGCCGGTGGCCCTGGTCGAGCTCGGCACCAGCGCCGGTCTCCTGCTCATCCCGGACCGCTACGGGTATCACTACGGCGGCGAGCGGTACGGGCGGCCCGAGGCGGGCCCGGAGTTGACCATGAGCTGCGAGCTGCGCGGGCCGGTCCGGCCGGCACACCTCGACCGGGCGCCCGAGATCGCCGAGCGCGTCGGGCTCGACCTGCACCCGGTGGACGCCGCCGATCCCGCCGACACCGACTGGCTGCGCTCCTGCGTCTGGCCGGAACAGGTGGACCGGCTGGCCCGGTTGGACGCGGCCCTGGTCGAGGTGGCCGCCGCCGCGCCCCGGCTGGTCGCGTGCGACATGGTCGCCGGCCTCGCGACGGAACTGTCCACAGTGGACGCCGTACCGCTGGTCTTCGCGTCCAACGCGCTGACCTACCTGACGGAAGCCGGCCGGGCCGACCTCATCCGTACCCTCGACGAGGCCGGAGCGCGGCGCGACCTGGTACTCGTGTTGAACGAGGCGGCCTCCGCCGGCCTGCGGCTGTTCGCGGCGGACAGCCCGCCGCCGGCACCCGGCTTCGCCATCAACACGCTGACCCTGGTCGCCTGGCTGGGCGGCCGGCGCACCGTCACCGCCCTCGGCAGGACGGCGCCGCACGGCCAGTGGCTGCAGTGGGAGCCCGCCGGGTACCCGTACCGCCCGCCGGCCCTGGCCGCCTGAGCCGGCCAGGGCCCGAGCCGGCTCAGCCCAGCCCGGCCAGCCGGCCGATCGCCACGGTCAGCGCCAGCCCGAACAGCAGCGCGTTGGCCGCCACGTTGCGCGGCTCCCGCAAGCGGCTGTGCGAGGAGGCCGCACCGATCATCACCACGCACAGTCCCAGCGCGGCGATCGGCGTGAGTACCCGGAAGATCCCGGTCCCCCACGGCAGCAGGAGGCCGGCGGCGGCGAGCAGCTCCGCGACGGCGGTCATCCGCACCACCGGCATGGGGAACAACGCGATGCCGGTCTGCCCGGTGGCCAGCAGGCGTTCCCGGCTCATCGTGCTCTTTGCCAGCCCCGAGCCGGCGAACACGACGGCGAGGAAGGCTTGGAAGATCCACAGTGTCAGGTTCATGCGGACTGGACGAGACGGGCCGCGCGGATGTGACGGGTTACCTGCCGCGCGATGCGCCGTAGGCTGGCCGGCATGGATCCGCTCGTAGCCCGGATGCGCCCCTTCGGCACCACCATCTTCGCGGAGATGTCCGCGCTCGCGGTGCGCACCGGCGCGGTCAACCTCGGCCAGGGCTTCCCGGACACCGACGGACCCGCCGGCATGCTCGACGCGGCCGCCGAGGCGCTCCACAGTGGACAGAACCAGTACCCGCCGGGACCCGGCATTCCCGCGCTGCGCGAGGCCGTCGCCGCGCACCAGCGCGAGTTCTGGGGCCTGGACTACGCGCCCGACGGCGAGGTGCTCATCACCGCCGGGGCCACCGAGGCGATCGCCGCCGCCATCATGGCGCTGTGCGAACCGGGCGACGAGGTGGTCTGCTTCGAGCCGTACTACGACTCGTACGCGGCGTCGATCGCGTTGGCCGGCGCGGTGCGCCGCCCGGTGACGCTGCGACCGGGCGCCGACGGGCGGTACAGCTTCGACCCGGACGCGCTCGCCGCCGCCTTCGGATCCGGTACCCGACTGGTGCTGCTCAACTCGCCGCACAACCCGACCGGGAAGGTGTTCACCCGCGCCGAGTTGGAGCAGATCGCCGCGCTGTGCGTCGAGTACGACGCCTACGCGGTGTGCGACGAGGTGTACGAGCACCTGATCTTCGACGGTGGCGTGCACGTACCGCTCGCGTCCCTGCCCGGGATGCGGGAGCGTACCGTGCAGATCTCCTCGGGCGGCAAGACGTTCTCGTGTACCGGCTGGAAGGTCGGCTGGGCCTGCGGGCCGGCTTCCCTGGTCTCCGCCGTGCTGCGCGTCAAGCAGTTCCTGACGTTCGTCAACGCGGCCCCGCTGCAGCCGGCGGTCGCCTGGGCGCTGCGCCAGCCCCGCTCGTACTTCGAGGAGTTCCGCGCCGGGCTGCAGGCGCGCCGGGACCAGTTGGTGGACGGGCTGACCGACGCCGGCTTCCGGGTACTCGTACCCGAGGGCACCTACTTCGTCACCGCGGACATCACGGCCCTCGGCGGTACCGACGGGGTGGACTTCTGCCGCGCGCTGCCGCAGCGGTGCGGCGTCGTGGCGGTACCGACCCAGGTGTTCTACGACGACGTGGCGGCCGGCCGGCACCTGATCCGGTTCGCCTTCTGCAAGCGGCCCGAGGTGCTGGACGAGGCGGTCGCCCGGCTGCGCAAGCTCGCCGTTTGACGGCCGCCATAACAGATCGCCGGCGTTGATCGTCTAGCCGTCCACAGCCACCCCGGCTGTCCACAGTTGGAGCTCGCGGGTACGCGGCCGACCCGGCCGGTACGGCACCGTCGTGCGCATGACGAGAACGCGGGGTACCGGGCCACGGGCCAAGGACGCGGTCGGCGGGTACGGGGAGCGGGTCGCCGTCGCGTACCTGATCGAGCGCGGCCTGCTGTTGCTGGATCGCAACTGGCGCTGCCCGCAGGGCGAGCTCGACGCGGTCATGCGCGACAGCGGCGACGTCCTCGTCTTCGTGGAGGTCAAGACCAGGCGCGGTGACCGGTTCGGGGCGCCGGCCGAGGCGGTCGGCCGGGCCAAGGTGGCGCGCATGCGGCGGCTGGCGGCCGCGTGGCTGGCGCAGTCGGGCATCCACCCCGCCGAGGTGCGCTTCGACGTGGTCGAGGTGAGGCCGCGGCCCTCCGGCGCCGCCGACGTGACCCATCTGCCCGGAGCGTTCTGAGGTGTCCTACGCGAAGGTGCTCGCGGTCGGGCTGGTCGGCCTGGTCGGGCACGTGGTGGAGGTCGAGGCGGACCTGGCGTCGGGCCTGCCCGGCCTGATCCTGACCGGCCTGCCCGACGCGGCGCTCTGCGAGGCCCGCGACCGGGTCCGGGCCGCCCTGGTCAACTCCGGCGAGACCTGGCCCAACCGGCGGATCACGGTGAACCTCCTGCCCGCGGCGACGCCCAAGCACGGCTCGGCCTTCGACCTGGCCGTCGCGGTCACGGTGCTCGCCGGGGCCGGGGCGTTGCCGCTCGCGCCGTTGCAGGGCGTGGTGCTGCTCGGCGAGCTCGGGCTGGACGGCACGGTCCGGCCGGTACGCGGGGTGCTGCCCGGGGTGCTCGCCGCGGTCCGGGCCGGGATCCACCGGGTCGTGGTACCGGCCGGCAACGCGCGGGAGGCCGCCCTCGTACCGGGCATCACCGTGCGGGCCACGGACACGTTGCGCCGGCTGCTCGACTTCGTCCGGGGCAGCGGTCCGCTGCTCGACCCGCCGGCGACCGGCGCCCCGGAGCCGGCCGGCGGGCCCGACCTCGCGGACGTCGTCGGGCAGGAACTCGGCCGGCGAGGCCTGGAGCTGGCCGCCGCCGGCGGTCACCACCTGTCGATGATCGGTCCGCCCGGGGCCGGCAAGACGATGCTCGCCCAGCGGCTCCCGTCGATCCTGCCGCCGCTGTCGGACGCCGCCGCCCTGGAGGTGACGGCGGTGCACTCCATCGCCGGTACGCTGCCGCCCGACGCGCCGATGATCCGCCGGCCGCCGTTCCAGGCTCCGCACCACACCGCCAGCGTCGCCGCCCTCGTGGGCGGCGGCTCCGGCATGGCCCGACCGGGCGCCATCTCGTTGGCACATCACGGAATCCTCTTCCTCGACGAGGCGCCCGAGTTCGGCACGCAGGCGCTGGAGACGCTGCGACAGCCGCTGGAGGACGGACACGTCGTGCTGTCCCGCTCGGGCGGCTCGGCGCGCTATCCCGCGCGGATCCAGCTGGTTCTGGCTGCGAATCCGTGCCCGTGCGCCAGTCCGGCCGGCGACGCGGCGTGCGAGTGCAGCTCGCTGGTCCGCCGTCGGTACCTGGGTCGGCTGTCCGGGCCGCTGATGGACCGGGTGGACATCCAGGTACCGCTGTTGCCCGTCACGGCCGCCCAGCTGATCGGGGACGCGGCGCGGCCGGAGACCTCGGCCATCGTCGCCGCCCGGGTGGCGAGCGCCCGCGCCGCAGCGTCGGCGCGCTGGGCCGGCAACGGCTGGCTGACCAACGCACAGGTACCGGGGACCGTGCTGCGCCGCGCGCCGTGGCAGCTGCCGCCCCGGTTCACCGCCGACCTGGAGCGCGCGCTCAACTCCGGCTCGGTCTCGGCGCGTGGCGTTGACCGGGTGCTGCGGCTCTCCTGGTCGATCGCGGATCTCGACGGCCGGATGAGCCCGGACCGTGACGACGTGAGGGAGGCACTGACGATGCGGATGGGACGGACCGGATGACAACCACGGTGGACGCCAGGACGGCCCGCACGGCCCTGGCCTGCCTGACCGAGCCCGGCAGCGAGACGGTGTACCGGCTGGTCCGGGAGCACGGACCGGTGAAGGCGCTGGGTCGGGTACTGGCCGGAGAGGCGGCCGGCGACGCGGAGCGGGCGCTGGTGGAGTCGGCCCGCGTCCGGCTGGGCAGCGCGGGGCCGGACCGGATCGTCGACGCTGCCCTGGCGCGTACCCGGCGGGTCGGCGCCCGGATCGTGACGCCGGAGGACGACGAGTGGCCCGCGCAGCTCGCCGACCTGGCGCTGATCGCCCAACCCGGCGGGGACCGGATCGCCCGCGACACCTTCCCGCCGATCTGCCTCTGGGTACGCGGCGAGCGTCCGCTGGCCGGTGCGTTCGCGCGTTCGGTCGCGGTGGTGGGCGCGAGGGCGGCCACCTCCTACGGCAGCCACGTGGCGACAGAGCTGGCGTTCGGTCTGGCCAACCGCGGCTGGACCGTGGTGTCCGGCGGCGCGTACGGCATCGACGCGGCCGCGCATCGCGGAGCCCTGGCCGCCTCCGGGTTGACCGCCGTGGTCCTGGCCTGCGGCGTCGACCGGCCCTACCCGGCCGGCCACGCCGGGCTCTTCGAACGCATCGCGGAGGAGGGGCTGCTGATCAGC
>Ga0207661_10003345_pt1 | contig 11124 bp, 9 predicted proteins | sample KBSC713LmetaG_FD_184337 | JGI IMG/M metagenome (GOLD analysis project Ga0207661, IMG submission 184337) | Corn rhizosphere microbial communities from Kellogg Biological Station, Michigan, USA - KBS C7.1-3L metaG (SPAdes) (version 2) | ecosystem: Host-associated > Plants > Roots > Rhizosphere ... | reverse complement strand
GGACGCACCGGACGAACCGCCGGCCGAGCCGCCGGTGACGGTACCGCCCGCCGCCGCGCCGTCGGACAAGGCCGCGCCGTCGGACAAGGCCGCGCCGTCGGACAAGGCCGCGCCGTCGGACAAGGCTGGGGAGCCGGACCGGGCCGCACCCGCCGCCGAGGACGCACCAGCCGCGCAGGCCGCACCCGCCGCCGAGGACGCACCAGCCGCGCAGGCCGCACCCGACGCCGACCCGGAGCCATCAACGGACCATGCGACCGACGCGGACCCGGAGGCCGTCGAGGAGGCCGAGCCGCACGGCAACGCCGAGCCGCAGGGCGACGCGGAGCAGGACGGCGACGTGGAGCAGGACGGCGACGCCGACCCGGACGCGACCGGGGACGCGCAGCCGCGAGCGGTGGCGGCCGTCGCGGCCGCGGCGAAGGGCCTCGCGGCGAAGCTTCGAGGTGCCGCGTCACCCTCGGACCCGGAGTCCGGCTGGGATCCGGCCGAGGAGAAGGAGGCCCTGGAGCAGCTGCCCGCCCGCCGTCGCGGGCCGGTGTGGGCCCGCGCCCTGGTCGTCCTCGGTACCGTGCTCGTGCTGACCAGTGTCACCGGGCTGATCGCCGGCAAGGCGCTGATCGACCGGTACGCCGGCAGTGTCCACGAGGAATCCCTGCTCGGCGGCGCCCGGGCCACGGCCGTGGCCAGTGGGGCCGGCGGCGGTGAAGTCCAGGCCGCCCCGATCGACGGCCCGCTCAACATCCTGCTCGTGGGCATCGACGAACGGACCTACGCCCCGGCCGACGGGGCCCGGGCCGACTCGATCATCATCGTGCACGTACCGGCCGACCACCAGTCGGCCTACTTCATCTCGGTACCGCGGGACAGCCGCGTGCAGATCCCGGCCTACCCGAAGACCGGCTACGAGGGCGGTACCGACAAAATCAACGCGGCCTTCGCCCACGGCTTCCTCAACGGCGGCGGCCGGCCCGGCGGCTTCGAACTGCTGGCCCTGACCATGAAGCAGCTCACCGGCATCAGCTTCAACGCCGGCGCGATCATCGACTTCGACGGCTTCCGGTCGGTCGTCGACGCCATGGGCGGCGTGTACATGTGCGTCGACGAGCAGACCATCTCGGTACACACCGGTTGGGACGCCAGCGGCAAGGAGACGCCGCCGTACCGGATCGTGCCGCCCGACTACACCGCGGTGCAGATCCCCGGCGTGCGGGCCCAGGTGTACCAGGTCGGCTGCCAGACCATGGCGGGCTGGGAGGCGCTGGACTTCGTACGCCAGCGGGAACTGCTCGCCGACGGCGACTACGGTCGGGAACGCCACCAGCAGCAGTTCCTCAAGGCGGTGGCGAAGAAGCTGACCAGTCTCGGCGTCATCGGCAACCCGCTTCGGCTGGACTCGGTGCTGCGCTCCGCCGCGAGCACGCTGACCTTCGACGGCGGCGGGTACTCGGTGACCGACTGGCTGTTCAACCTCAAGGGCATCTCGCCGGGCAACATCACGATGATGAAGACCAACGGCGGCCAGTTCAACACCAAGTACTACGGCGGCCAGGCGTTCGAGATCCTGGATGACACCAGCATGGACCTGTTCGCGGCCGCCAAGAACGACACGGTCGACCAGTTCGTGCAGCAACACCCGGACTGGGTCAGCGGCGACACCGCCGTACCGTCGTCCTCTGTCTCGCCCTCACCGTCCAATTAGGACGGTGGGTCGGCGGGCTCCCTGGGCGCCGGCGCGGGGGGTGTCGTGGGCCGCTCCGCCAGCGTGGAGCGCTCCAGGAACCGCAGCAGCTCCACCGGGAACGGCAGTACCAGCGTGGAGTTCTTCTCCGCGGCCACCTCGACCACGGTCTCCAGCAGCCGAAGCTGCAGCGCGGCCGGGGTCTCCGCCATGACCGCGGCCGCCTCGGCCAGCTTGTGCGAGGCCTGCAGCTCGCCCTCGGCCGAGATGACCCGGGCCCGCCGCTCCCGCTCCGCCTCGGCCTGCCGGGACATCGAGCGCTTCATCGACTCCGGCAGCGCGACATCCTTGATCTCCACCCGGTCGATGTGGATGCCCCACTCCAGGGCCGGACTGTCGATCATCACCTCCAGGCCCTGGTTGAGCCGCTCGCGGTTGGACAGCAGGTCGTCCAGCTCGCTCTTACCGATGACCGACCGCAGCGAGGTCTGCGCCACCTGCAGCACGGCGAACTTGTAGTTCTGTACGTTGACGACCGCCCGGAACGGATCGGTGACCCTGAAGTAGACGACCGCGTCGACCTTCACCGTCACGTTGTCGCGGGTGATGCCCTCCTGGGCCGGTACCGGCATGGTGACGATCTGCATGTTGACCCGCCGCAGCCGGTCCACGCCCGGTACCACGACGGTCAGGCCCGGCCCGCGCGTCCCGTCGCGTACCCGGCCGAAGCGGAACACCAGTCCCCGCTCGTACTGCTTGACGACCCGGGCGCTGGCGGCGAACCACCCGGCACCCAACCCCAGTGCGGCGATGAGCAGATCCACGAACAGCATTGCGGCTCCCGCGGTCGCAGGGCACGGCCCTCTCACGCGGATGTTAGCTCGCGGGCGACCGAAAGGGTCATAACACTACACCTTGTAGGTACTACCCGCGGCACGCTCCACTCGGGACAATCGAACTGGTCGGTCCGCGGTCGGCGCGGACCGGCCACCCTGATCCGCTCACGGGACCCAGTCCTCGACGCTGGTGCGCACCGGGACACCCGTGGCGATCGACTCCTCGATGGCCAGCGAGATCAGGTGGTCCTGGCAGCCGTCCGCCAGCGGGTACGGCGCGGGCGCCTCGTCGCGGGCCCAGGCGCCGGTACGCTCGGCCAGGTCGGCCACTGCCAGGTCGTCGTCGGACAGGCCGCTGCCGACGAACGGGTTGCGGTACACCACCTTGCCGTCCAGGCTGATGTGCTTGAGGTCCAGCCCTTCCAGGTTGAGGTCCAGCCCGGTCTGCCGGCGCACCAGCACCGACTCGACCGGCGTGCTCGGATCGACGAGCCGGACGACGCGGTCGTCGACCAGCTCGCCGCGCGAGCCGCGCACCACGATCCGGCGGGTACGCAGCGGGTTCCACCACTGGTTGTCGGTGAAGTCGTAGAGGCCCATGACGCCGTCGAAGTCGATGGTGGCCAGCGTGGTACGGGTCGGCTTCGGCGTGTCGTCGCCGGTCCAGCCGTCCGGCGTCAACGGGTTGGCCAGCGGGGCGGTGAACGCCCGCGCGTCGACGGTCGCCGGCCGGAACCCGACGCCGAGCAGCCCGCGGATGAGGGACACCGCGTGGTACAGGTGGGTCGAGGAGAGCTGCACCGACGTCGGCTCGCCGATCAGTCCAGAGTGGACGGTCGTGAGCCGGGCGGCGTGGCCGGGCATCAGCAGGTACTGCTCGGCCACCTGCACCAGGCCGCTCGCGCCGACCTCGGACCACAGCGCGCGCAGCCCGTCCAGGTCGGGCGCGGGCGGCGTCTCGGCGAGCACCGGCACCCCGAGGGCCACCAGTTCCCTGGTCGCGACCGGGGTGACCGGCCACGGTACCGCGACGATGACGTAGTCCGGCCGGTCGCGGGCGAGCAGGTCGTCGACCGTGCGGAAGTCCGGTACGCCCCAGTCGCGCAGTACCCGCGCGCCCGCCTCCACGCTGCGCGTCACGACACCGGTCGCCCGCAACCGGTCCGGCAGCATCGCGGCCAGCCTCAGGAAGAACCGTCCCCGCCAGCCGCTGCCGACGATGCCGAACGTGGTGAGCTCTGTCGCCCCCACCCGTGGTCCCACCCCAATTGCCATCGGTACCCCCTCGGGTCAGTGCGCCGAGGAAACCACATCCGGCGCGGCGGTCGCGGACCGGGCCCCGTGGTGATTCCGCCCGATCCGGCCCCGGCCGGGCAGCAGCACCACGGCCACCACCAGCGCGACCAACTCCAGGACCGCGGCGGTACCGAACGACGCGCGGTACGAGCCGAGCGTGGCCAGGACCGAGATGCCCAGCACCCCGCCGATCTGCTGGCCGGTGTTGACCAGACCCGAGGCCAGCCCCGCGTCCGCCTCGGCGACGCCGGACATCGCGAGCATCACCGTCGCCGGCAGCGTCAGCCCGGCGCCCGCGCCGAGCAGCAGCACCACGGGCAGCAGGTCGCCGAGGAAGCCGGCGTGCGCCGGTACCCGCGACAGCCACCCGAGCCCCGCGGCGAGCAGTGCGAGGCCGGCCAGCAGCACGGGACGCGCCCCGACCCGCGCGCTCAGCCGCGGAGCCACCAGCAGCGACACCGCCGCGATCCCGACCGCGATCGGCAGGAACGCCGCCCCCACCCGGGCCGGCCCGTACCCGAGGGACCGCTGCAGGTACAGCGCGAAGATGAACTGGAAGCCCATCATTCCGGCGACCATCAGCGCCTGCACCAGGTTGGCCCCGCCGGTGAGCCGGGTACCGAGCAGCCGCAGCGGAAGCAGCGGCGCGGCCGCGGTCGCCTCCCGCGCCAGGAAGCCGGCGAGCAGGACCAGCGCCGCCGCGCCCGCGCCGAGGTTGACCGGGGCGGTCCAGCCGTGGTCCGGGACGGTCACGATGGCGTACACGCCGAGCATGAGCGCGGAGGTGACCAGCAGCGCCCCGCCCGCGTCGGCGCCTGTCGAACGCCGGCCGGTACCGGCGTCTGCCGGGAGAACCCGGCCGCTGAACAGGATCGCGGCCACCCCGACCGGTACGTTGACGAAGAAGATCCAGTGCCAGTTCGCCGCCTGGGTCAGCACTCCCCCGACGATCAGCCCGATGGACGCGCCGGCCGCGCCGACGAAGCTGAACACGCCGATCGCGCGGGCCCGGGCACCCGGCTCCGGATACATCGCGACGATCATCCCGAGTACCACGGCCGAGCTGAGCGCGCCGCCGACGCCCTGCAGGAACCGCGCGGCGACCAGGGCCGGCCCGCCGGTGGCCAGCCCGCACAGCAGGGAGGCCGCGGTGAACACCGCCAGGCCCAGCCGGAACACCCGGCGGCGGCCGAACATGTCGCCCGCGCGCCCGGCGAGCAGCAGCAGCCCACCGAAGGTGATCATGTAGCCGTTGACCACCCAGGCCAGCCCGGCCTGCGATAGGCCCAGGTCGGCGCGGATCGTCGGCAGGGCGACGTTGACGATGGTCTGGTCGAGGATGACCATCAGCGCCCCGGCGCAGAGAACCACCAGAGCGACCGTGCGGTTGCGTACCACGACTCCGCCTCCAAAGGTGCACGACTTGTAACAGCACCCATCGTGTGTGACCATCGGAGGATCCGTAAGGAGGCAGTTTCATGTACCAGGGGAACACCGGGGTTACCGCCGAGGTCACGGCGCCGGACACGAAGCCGGGCTGCGAGCAGGCTCACAACGAGGACCCGGCCTGCACGGTCCGCCAGGTGCTCGACCGGGTTGGCGGCAAGTGGAGCATCGGGATCCTGGTCGAGGCGTCCAACGGTCCCGTCCGGTTCACCGAACTGGAGCGCTCGCTGGACGGCATCAGCCGGCGGATGCTCACCCTGACCCTGCGCAACCTGGAGCGCGACGGGCTGCTGGTGCGCACCGTGTATCCGACCGTCCCGCCGAAGGTGGAGTACGCGGCAACGCCGATGGCACGCGAGCTCTACGACTCGCTCACCGCGCTGACCTCCTGGGCCGACCGGCACCGCGACGACATCGCCGTGGCCCGCGCGGACTACGACCGGGCACACAGCAACTGACCAGCGCGTCGGCGGTCGGGCCGCGGCGCACGCGGCGGTTCACCCGATCCGGGCGGTACACGCTCACCCGGCCACACCGGACCGTGATCCTCATGAGCGACCCCATCGAGGACTTCTTCGAAGGCCTGGGCAAGCGCGGGTACGAGCCGCTGCTCCAGCATGTCATCGGCTCCATCCGCTTCGACCTCGAGAACGGCGACGAGACCGACCACTGGTGGGTCGGGATGGACCGGGGCAAGGTCACCGTCCTGCACGAGGACCGCGTGGCGAAGAGCATCTCCCGGCAGGACCGCGCCACGATGGTCGACGCGATCCTCGGCCGGCGCAACCCGATGACCACGTTCCTGCGGGGTGACTCCGGGTACAGCGGGGAGGGCGAGCCGCTGGTGATCTTCACGAGGCTGTTCCCCGACCGGTCCCTCGTCTCCCCGACCGGTCCCTCGCCGACCGCCACGGCACCGCGAGGGCGGCCCGCCGGGCGGGGGCGGTGACGGGATGACCGATGGACAGGTGAAGATACTCGACGGCAACACCTTCGCGGTCAGCGACAAGGCCGGTGACATCGAGGCGACCGCGACCGACCCGAGCGGCCTGTTCGCCCTCGACACCCGGTTCCTGTCGACCTGGCGGCTGACGCTGGGCGGCAAGCGGCTGACCCCGCTGTCAGTCGACGACCTGCAGTACTTCGAGGCGAAGTTCTTCCTGGTACCGGACACCGGCACGGTGTACAGCGACTCCGAGGTCTCGGTGATCCGCCAGCGCACCCTCAACAGCGGCATGCGCGAACGGCTCACCGTGCTCAACCATGCCGAATCCGACGCGGACCTGACCCTGCGCCTGGACGTGGACAGCGACTTCGCCGACCTGTTCGAGGTCAAGGACGCCCTGGAGAAGGTGGGAAGCTACGACCGGCGCACCGAGGACGGGCGGCTCGTCCTCGAGTACCGGCGCGACTCGTTCCGGCGCCAACTGGTGGTGAGCAGCAGCGCGCCGGCCGAGGTCGACGAGGGCGGCCTGACCTTCGCCGTACGCCTGCCGCCCGGCGAACGGTGGACCACCGTCCTGCAGGTGGAGACGGTCACGCCCAACCGGTTCGCGTCGCAGCCGCTGGCGACCACCGGCCGCAGCAGCCACACCGACGACATGCGCGCGGACCTGGACCGGTGGATCGCCGCCGCGCCCCGCCTGGAGTCCGACGACCAGCAACTGCAGCGCACCTACACGCGCAGCCTGATCGACCTCGCCGCGCTGCGGTTCTCCCCGGCCATCGCGGGCGAGGACACGCTGCCCGCCGCCGGCCTGCCCTGGTTCATGTCCATGTTCGGCCGCGACAGCATTCTCACCAGCATGCAGGCGCTGCCGTTCGTGCCGGAACAGGCCGCGACCACGATCCGGGTACTGGCGGCATGGCAGGGCAGCCGGTCCGACGACTTCCGCGACGAGGACCCCGGCAAGATCGTGCACGAGTTGCGGTACGGCGAGATGGCCGCGTTCGAGCACCGGCCGCAGTCCCCGTACTACGGGGACGCCGACGGTACCCCGCTGTTCGTGGTGCTCATGGACGAGTACGAGTTGTGGAGCGGCGACTCCGACCTGGTGCGCGAGTACGAGTACGAGGGGCGCGCGGCCCTGGACTGGATCGGCCGGTACGGCGACCTGATGGGCAACGGGTACATCTCGTACCGGCCGCGCCGCGAGGACACGGGCCTGGCCAACCAGTGCTGGAAGGACTCCTGGAACTCGATCTCCTACCGGGACGGCCGGCTGCCCGGGTTCCCGCGGGCAACCTGCGAACTGCAGGGGTACGCCTACGACGCGATGACCCGGGGCGCCCGGCTGGCCCGCAAGTTCTGGGACGACGAGGAGCTCGCGCAGCGGCTCGAGCGCGAGGCGGCCAGGCTGAAGGAGCGGTTCAACCAGGACTTCTGGATCGAAGATGGTGAATACTATGCGCTGGCCCTGGACGGCGCGGCGGACGGCGCGCCGGTGGACGCGCTGTCGTCCAACATCGGGCACCTGCTGTGGAGCGGCATCGTGCCCGAGGACCGGGCCGAGGCGGTGGTGCGCCACCTGATGGGGCCGCGGCTCTACTCCGGCTGGGGGGTGCGCACGCTGGCCACGGTCGAGGGGCGGTACAACCCCATCGGGTACCACGTGGGCACCGTGTGGCCGTTCGACAACTCGTTCATCGCCTGGGGACTGCGCCGGTACGGGTACAAGCAGGAGGCCGCGCAGATCGCCTCGGACATGCTGGACGCCGCCGCGTACTTCGACGGCCGGCTGCCCGAGGCGTTCGGCGGGTACGACCGGACCGAGACCCGCTACCCGGTGCAGTACCCGACGGCGTGCAGCCCGCAGGCCTGGTCGACCGGGGCGCCGCTGCTGTTCCTGCGCACCATGCTGGGGCTGCAGCCCTCGGGCGAGCACCTGGTGGTGGAGCCCGCCCTGCCGGCGAACCTGGGCAGCGTCACGCTGCTGGACATCCCCGGGCGGTGGGGCCGGCTGGACGCGTTCGGGCGGGGGCTGCTCGCGGTGGACCGGGAACATCCCGAGCCGGCACCGGTGCTGCGGGACTGACCGTCAGGCGTCGAGGATGTCCGGTACCACCGCGCGCAGCGACTCGTACCCGATCACGCCGGCCCGCAGTACCCGCGGCGACCCGACCAGGGTGACCACGGTGCTGGGCTGGTCGCCCGGCAGCGGCCCGGCCTCCAGGTAGACGTCCACGGCCGGGCCGAACTGCTCCAGGGCCTGCGCCGCGGTGGCAGCGGGCGGGTGGCCGTGCAGGTTGGCCGAGGAGACCGCCATCGGTCCGGTCTCCCGCAGCACCTCCAGCGCCACCGGGTGCGCGGGCATCCGGATGCCGGCCGTGCCGGGCGCGCCGCCCAGCGACCAGTCGAGCCGCGCGGCGTGCCGCAGCACGATGGTCAGGCCGCCCGGCCAGAACGCGTCGACCAACGCGGCCGCCTCCGCGGGCAGGTCGTCGACCAGCCCGGCGAGGTCTTCGCGCGCGCCGATCAGCACGGGGCTCGGCGTGTCCGTGCGGTCCTTCGCGGCGTGCAGCGCGGCGACCGACTTGGCGCGCTGCGCGGTCGCGCCTATCCCGTACACGGTGTCGGTCGGCAGCACCACCAGGCGCCCCACCCGTACCGCCGCCACCGCGGCCCGGATCCCGCGCTCACGCTCCCCGGGTACCGCACAGTCGAAGGTCACCACGCAAAGGAGTCTGGCAGACCCGCCCGTGCGCCGAATGGCGGTGCCGCGGGCGGGCATATCAGCGCGGTACAGCCGCGAATCAGGAGGAGACCTTGACGACCCAACAGCCCGCTCCGGTCGTGGCCGGCGTCGACGGCTCCGCGCACAGCCGGGCGGCGGCGGCGCTGGCCGCCTGGGAGGCCGCGCGGAACAACCGCACACTGCGCCTGGTCAGCGGCCTCGAACAGCCGCTCACCGCCGGGGACGGCACGCTGCCGCCCGACGCGTTGCTGCGGGATGCGGCCGGGGCCCTCCAGAACGACCATCCAGGGCTGCACGTGGAGATCGAGGCGACGGTCGGGAACCCCACGGCGGTACTGGTGGACGAGTCGCGCGACGCGGACCTGGTGGTACTCGGTGCGCGCGGGCTGGGTGGCTTCAAGGGCCTGCTGCTCGGCTCGGTGTCCACTCAGGTCGCCGCGCACGCCCGCGCCCCTGTCATCGTCGCCCGCGGCGCGCTCGGCGACGATGCCCGGACGCCGCCCGCCCCGGGTGACGGGCCGGTGGTCGTGGGCGTGGACGGCTCGCCCGGTTCGGCCACCGCCGCCGAGTTCGCCTTCGACGAGGCCGACGCCCGGCGCCAACCGCTGATCGCGGTGTACGCCTGGCAGGTACCGCGGATGGGCGAGGAGGAGGCCGCTCGGGTACCGGAGGAGGCCACCGCCCAGCCGGCGGCGCGGCACCCGGACGTGCCGGTGGAGCACCGTACCGTCGACGCCACGAACCCCGCCAAGGCGCTGCTGGACGTCGGCGACGAGGTCGGCGCGAGCCTGGTGGTGGTCGGGTCCCGGGGCCGGGACGGCTTCTCCGGACTGCTGCTCGGCTCGGTCAGCCAGGCCGTGCTCAACCACGCGCACCGCACGGTCGCCGTGGTGCACTGACACAGCGACCCCGCGCCGCGTGGGCGCGGGGTCGCTGTGTCGGTGTGGCCGTTCGCCTGTGCTTTACGAGTTCGGCTCGGCGGACGAGATGTCGGCCAGCACCGAGGTCTCGTCCCGCTCGATGGCCAGTTCGCCGAGGGACAGCACGCCGACCAGTTCGCCCATCTCGGTCACCGGCAGCCGCCGTACCGCCGCCCGCCGCATGAGCGCGATGGCCTGTGAGATCTCGGCGTCCGGCGCGACGGACACGACGTCCGTGGTGCAGATCTCGCCGGCCGTCACGGTACCGGGGGTGCGGTTCTCGGCGACGCCGCGTACCACGATGTCCCGGTCGGTGAGCATGCCGACGGGTTTGGTCTTCTTGACGACGATGACGTCGCCGATGTCCGCGTCACGCATCATGCGCGCGGCCTCGGTGAGAGTGGCGTCGGCCGTCACGGTCACCACCGGCTCGGCCATGAGCTCCCGTACCAGCTGTGCCATGGCTATCCCCCTCCTAGTCTCGGTACGGGCCTACCCGTCGCGACCGGCCACAAACTCGGCCGCGCATGGACCCTGCTATAGGCTGGACCGCTGTCGACACCGCATCCGATCTCGCCGCCATCGTCCGTACGCTGCGCGCCGCCGGCTGCGTCTTCGCCGAGGACGAGGCCGCGTTGCTGGTCGCGGCGGCGGGCACGCCCGAGGCGCTGGCAGCCATGGTGGCGCGCCGGGTCGACGGGTTCCCGCTGGAGCACATCCTCGGCTGGGTCGAGTTCTGCGGGCTGCGCGTAGAGGTCGACCCGGACGTCTTCGTACCGCGTCGCCGCACCGAACTGCTCGCCCGCCGGGCCGCCGCAGTGGCCGCGCGCGCCCGCGAGGTCACCGTGGTGGACCTCGCCTGCGGCTGCGGCGCGGTCGGGCTCGCGGTCGCCCGTCTCGCACGGGACGTCACGCTGTACGCCGTCGACATCCAACCGGCAGCGGTGGCCTGCGCCCGGCGCAACCTGCGACCGGTGGGCGGCTCGGTCCACGAGGGCGACCTGTTCGACCCGCTCCCCGTCGACCTGCGCGGTCGCGTGGACGTCCTGGTGGCCAACGTTCCCTACGTGCCGTCGGACGCGGTGGACACGATGCCGCCGGAGGCGCGGGTACACGAGCCGCGGGTGGCGCTGGACGGCGGCACCGACGGGCTCGACGTCCTGCGCCGGGTGGCGGGTACCGCGCGCGACTGGCTGGCTCCCGGCGGGTACGTGCTGATGGAGGTCGGCGAGGACCAGATCGGCACGGCG
>Ga0207661_10003342_pt1 | contig 11128 bp, 10 predicted proteins | sample KBSC713LmetaG_FD_184337 | JGI IMG/M metagenome (GOLD analysis project Ga0207661, IMG submission 184337) | Corn rhizosphere microbial communities from Kellogg Biological Station, Michigan, USA - KBS C7.1-3L metaG (SPAdes) (version 2) | ecosystem: Host-associated > Plants > Roots > Rhizosphere ... | reverse complement strand
ATAGGGAAGGCCGATGTCCTGCCCCCATGCGATCCCGGATCTGCGGTCCACGCCGCTGCTCAGGCTGCGCGCGCACCCGCTGCGGATTGCGCTCGTCGGCAACCCCAACGTCGGCAAGAGCGTCATCTTCGGGCGGCTCACCGGCCGCTATGTCACTGTTTCCAACTATCCCGGCACCACCGTCGCCGTCACGCGCGGCCGCGCCCAGGTCGGCGCCGAGGTCTGCGACATCGTCGATACGCCGGGCGTCAATGCGCTCGAGGGGCCGCTCAGCGAAGACGAGAAGGTCACGCGCGACCTGCTGCGCTCGGGCGGCGCCGAGCTGGTGGTGCAGGTGGCCGACGCGCGCAACCTGCGCCGCGCGCTGATGTTGACGTCGCAGCTCGCCGACTTCAAGCTGCCGATGATCCTCGTCCTCAACATGATCGACGAGGCCCGCGGCCGCGGCGTCGACATCGACGCCGAAGGGCTGGCGGTGGAGCTCGGTATCCCGGTGATCGAAGCGGTAGCGCCGGAAGGCCGCGGCATGGGTGAGCTGCGCGATGCGCTGGCCACCGCGGCCAGGCCGCGTGCCGCCAGGGCGCGCGGCCAGTCGCACCTGCACTGGGCCGACGACACGACGCAGCGCTTCCGCACCGTCGGCCACGTCACGCTCGGACGGTTCCGCGAATGGCTGAACCGCGCCGTTCGCGAGCCGCTGACCGGCATCCCGATCCTGCTCGCAGTGCTCTACGTCACCTATCTCGTCGTTGGCGTGCTCGGGGCGCAGACGCTCGTCAACCTGCTCGAGAAGGGGCTGTTCGGGACCTACCTGAACCCGTGGGCGACCGACCTCGCGGCGCGGATCCCGTGGGCACCGGCGCGCGATTTCCTGGTCGGGCAGTACGGCCTGGTGACGATGGGCATGACCTACGCCATCGCCATCGTGCTGCCGGTCGTCACCACGTTCTTTCTCGTTTTCGGGTTCCTGGAAGACAGCGGCTACATTCCGCGCCTGGCCATCTTCAGCGATCGCCTCTTCCGCGCCATGGGACTCAACGGCAAGGCCGTGCTCCCGATGGTGCTGGGGCTCGGCTGCGACACGATGGCGACCATGACTACCAGGATTCTCGCCACGCCGAAGGAGCGGTTGATCGCGATCCTGCTGCTGGCGCTCGGCGTCCCGTGCTCGGCGCAGCTGGCGACGATCATGGGCATCCTCGGCGGCATCTCGTTCCTCGCGCTCGCCACCCTGTTCGGCGTCGTCCTGACCCAGATGGTGCTGGTCGGCTTCCTCGCCGCGCGCGCGCTGCCCGGCGATCGGTCCGACTTCGTGATGGAACTGCCGCCGCTGCGCGTGCCGCGGCTGCGCAACCTGCTGACCAAGACCGTGCTGCGCGTGCGGTGGTATCTCGGTGAAGCGGTGCCGCTCTTCCTCATCGGCACGGCGCTGCTGTTCGTGCTGGATCGCGTCGGCGCCCTCGCCGCCCTGGCGTCCGCGGCCCGGCCGATCGTGACCGGGCTCCTCGGTCTCCCGCCAAAGGCGGCGGAGGTCTTCGTCATGGGCTTCCTGCGCCGCGACTACGGCGCGGCCGGCCTCTTCCTGATGGCGCGCAACGGCTCGCTGACGCACGTGCAGGCCGTCGTGGCCCTGACCGTGATGACGCTGTTCGTGCCCTGCGTCGCCAACTTCCTGATGATCGTCAAAGAGCGCGGTCTGCGCATCGGCCTCGCGATCCTCGCCTTCGTCACGCTGATTGCCGTCGGCACCGGTGCGGTGCTCAACGGCGCGCTGGGAGCGCTCCATGTCTCGTTCTGAACAGCCGCTGGTGCAACTGCCCCCGGGAACCCGCGGCCGCGTGTCGCGGGTGACGCGCGACTTGACCGGCCGCACCGAGCGGCTGGCCGCGCTCGGCGTGACGCGAGGCGCGACCGTGCGCGTGCTGCAGACGTTCCCCGGCATCGTCTTCGAGTGTGACCAGACCGAGCTCGCGGTCGAACGTACGGTGGCAGGGTCGATTCTGGTGGAGCTGGACGTGTAGGCCGGACCTTCAGGTCCGGCAGGATCGAGGAGGCGTTGTCATGAAGGCTCTTTATGCGTTGTTGCTTGGCGCCACGCTGGCCGCCTGTACGTCGGTGCAGCCGGCCAGGGTCGAGCTCGGCGATCGGTGCCTGCGCTGCCGGCGCCCGGTCCAGGACCTGCGGCTCGCCGGCGAGATCGTCGACAGCATGCGCGCGCCGTTCCCGTTCCGCACCGCCGGCTGCATGGCGAAGTACGTCAAGGCCAACAGCGGCCTGCAGTTCACGGCCATCTTCGTCACCGACTTCCGGACCGGCAAGATGATCGCGGCGAGCGACGCGTGGTTCGTGCCGACGAGCATCACCTCGCCGGACGGCACGACCGCCGAGGCCGACTACTACGCCTTCCGCACCCGCTCCGACGCACAGCAGTTCAAGGCCGACACCGCGAGCTTCCTGCGCTGGAACCAGGTGGTCGCGGCCGTCGAGTAGCACGCCGATGCGGATCCCCAGGGCGAACGGCATCCGGCGTCTCGTCGGCAACACGCCGCTGCTGGCGATCGCCTACCGCTGGCGTGGACGGCCGCGAACCGTCTACGCCAAAGCGGAGTACATGAACCTCACCGGCAGCATCAAGGACCGGATGGCGCTCCACATCCTCGAAGAGGCAGAACGGGACGGCCGCCTGGAGCCCGGCGACACGATCGTCGAGGCGACGAGCGGCAATACCGGGATCGCCTTTGCCGCCATCGGCCGCGCGCTCGGCTATCGCGTGCGCATCTTCATGCCCGACTGGATGAGCCGCGAACGGCGCGATCTCATCGCCACCTTCGGCGCCAGGATCGACGTCGTCAGCCGCGAGGACGGCGGCTTCCTGGGCTGCATCGACCGCGCCGAGCGGCTCGCCGCCGAGGACCCGCACGTCTTTCTTCCGTCGCAGTTCTCGAACGAGGCCAACCCGATCGCGCATCAGGCGACCACGGGCCCGGAGATTCTCGAGCAGATGGCGTCCATCGGCCTCGAGGTCGCCGCGTTCGCCGCCGGCGTCGGCACCGGGGGGACGGTGATGGGCGTCGGCCGCGCGCTGCGCCGGCACGACGCGCGGATCAAGGTCCATCCCATCGAGCCGGCCGAATCGCCCACGCTGACGACCGGTTTCAAATGCGGCCGCCACCGCATCCAGGGCATCTCCGACGAGTTCATCCCGGCGGTGGTGCATCTCGTCGAGCTCGACGACATCCTGGCCGTCCACGACGGCGACGCGATCCTGCTGGCGCAGAAACTCGCCTCCGAGCTTGGCCTCGGCGTCGGCATCTCGTCGGGCGCGAACCTCGCCGGCGCGATCCTGCTCCAGAACAAGCTGGGGGACGACGCCGTGGTCGTGACGGTCCTGCCCGACTCCAACAAGAAGTACCTGACCACGGACCTCCTGAAGGAGGAGCCAATGCGCGAGGGCTACACCGCCGGCCACGTCGACTTGATCGGATTCAGCGTCGTCCAGCGGGTTTGCGCGACGTGCTGCGACTATGCGCCGTTATAATGCCGTCATGATCAGTGCAGCGCTCGTCAAGGCTTTCAACGCGCAAATCGGCAACGAGTTCGGCGCCAGCATGCAGTACGTGAGCATCGCGGCGCACTTCCAGCGGATGCAGCTCACGCTGCTCGCGGGTCTGTTCTTCAAGCAGTCGGACGAAGAGCGCGAGCACGCGATGAAGTTCGTGAAGTACCTGCTCGACACCAAGGGCGAGCTGAAGATCCCGGAGATTCCGGCCCCGACGGCGACGTTCCCCTCGGCCGAGGCCGCCGTGGCCGCGGCGCTCAAGTGGGAGCAGGAAGTCACGCAGCAGATCACCGCGCTGATGGACCAGGCGGTGAAGGACAACGACTACCTGGCGCAGAGCTTCCTGCAGTGGTTCATCGACGAGCAGCTGGAAGAAGTCGTCAAGATGGACCGTCTGCTCTCGGTCATCCGCCAGTCAGGCGAGAAGAACCTGCTGATGGTCGAGGCGTATCTCGTTCACATCGAGAAGGCCGGGTAACCGAGCGGCCGAGACGTACCGACGGTAGCGGCCACGAAGGTCACAAAGCTCACAAAGATCACCAAGAAAGACCGATTGGTCTTCGTGATCTTTGTGATCTTTGTGGCCGCTGCCGTCGGCGCGTCTCAGGCGCTCGTTACTCCGACGCGATCTTGTCGAGCTCCTCTTGATCCAGGACGACGAAGCCGTCTTTCTCCGTCCTGACGACGGCGTCCTTGTTCCAGCGCGACATGATGCGGATGCAGGTCTCGATCGTCGTCCCCGTCAGGTCGGCAAGCTCCTGGCGTGACAGCGCGAGCGGGATGAACGTGCCGCCGCGATCGGGGCGGCCCATCTGCGTCGCGAGCTTGACGAACAGACGGGCGAACCGCGGCTCGATGCGGCCGCCGGTCAGTTCGGCGAGCCGGTTGGTCAGCTCGACCAGGCGGGTCGTCAGCCCGAGGAGCAGCCCGCGCACGAGCGAGGGCTGCGTCTCGAGGAGACGGAAGAAGGCCGCGCGCGGGATGATCACGCACACGGTGTCCTCGATGGCGGCGGCGCTGGCGGGGAAGGGCCGGTCCATGTAGGCGGCCACGGCGCCGAGCGGGTCGCCGGGGCCGAACACCTCCAGAATCACGTCCTTGCCGCTCGGCATCATCTTGAAAATCTTCACCCGGCCCGACGTGATCGCGTAGAACGCGGAGGGTGAATCCTGCTCGAAAATCGTGTCGCCACGTGCAAATTCCTGCACGTGCGCCACTTCGGCGATCGTCTGGCGATCGGCGGGGGCCAGGCGGCTGAAGATCGGCGTGACTCGGAGGAGCTCTTCCGCGGTGGGCATGATGGCGATCATAGGAGGTCCTGCGACCGGACGGTAGCCTGCGTGTGGAGGTTCCAAACCACATGACTGCCACCCCAGAGGCGACCATTCGCGAGCTCGTCGCCACCGACTATCGGACCGCCGCGGTGTTCGAACGCCACGGCCTTGATTTCTGCTGCAGCGGCTGCCGCACCATCGAGCAGGCCTGCCGTGAGGCCGGCATCGACGCCGACCCCGTGCTGCGCGAGCTCGACACCGTGCTGCACGCGCCCGCCAGCGACACGCCCGACTTCAACAGCTGGGATGCGGCCGCCCTGATTACGCGCATCGTCCACCGTCATCACGGCTACGTGCGGCAGGCGATCCCGGCGTTGATTCAGCACACCAGCAAGATCGCCAGCGTGCACGGCACGCGTCATCCGGAACTGGTACACATCGCCGGCCTGTTCCACCGCGTCGCCGACGAGATGACCGAGCACATGTTCAAGGAAGAGCAGATCCTGTTTCCCTTCATCGCCGCGCTCGACGAGGCCAATCGGGCCGGCCGCCACGCGCCGGCGCCCCCCTTCGGCACGGTGGGCAACCCGATCGGCGTCATGGAGGCGGAACACAAGTTCGTCGGCGACGCGATGGCCGAGATGCGGCACCTGACCGGCGGCTTCACCCCGCCTGACGACGCCTGCGGCACCTATCGCGTCTGCCTGCAGGAGCTCGACGCCTTCGAGCGCGACCTGCACGAGCACGTCCATCTGGAGAACAACATCCTGTTCCCGAGGGCGCTCGCGCTCGAGTCCGGGAGGCCCGCGTGAAGCGTCAGTGGATCGCGTTTGCCGCGGTGATCGCGGCCTCGTTCGCCGTGCTCGGGTGGACCGGCGTGCGCGTCTACCAGCAGGCGCCGCCGGTGCCGGAGCGCGTCGTCACCCAGGGCGGACGGGTGGTGATCGGACCGGGGGAGATCGCGGCCGGGCAGGATGTGTGGCGGTCGCTCGGCGGGATGGAGATGGGCTCGATCTGGGGCCATGGCAGCTACGTCGCGCCGGATTGGACGGCCGACTATCTGCATCGTGAAGCCGAAATCGTGCTCGACACGTGGAGCCGCGACGCCTACCAGCGGCCGTATGCGTCGATCGAGAGCGGCTCGCAGGCCGCGCTCCGGGATCGGCTGCAGCGCAGCTTCCGCGCCAACGGCTTCGACCGTTCGCGCGGCGCACTGGTCATCGACGACGCTCGCGCCGAGGCGTTCGCGCGCAACATCGAGTACTACGGCAGCGTCTTCTCGCGCGGGCGCGTCGAGTTCGCGATTCCGGCCCGCACGTTGACGGACGCGACGAAGACGCGCCAGTTGACCGCCTTCTTCTTCTGGTCGGCGTGGGCGGCGTCGGCGACGCGTCCGGGTGACACCGTCAGCTACACCAGCAACTGGCCGCACGAGCCGCTCGTCGGCAACCAGCCGACGGGCGAAGCCGTGGTCTGGACCGGGGTCAGCATCATCCTGCTGCTCGGCGGGATCGGCCTCATGGCCTTTCGCCACGCGAAGGCGGAGCCGGAGACGCCGGTGCCGGCGCCCGCGTCCGATCCGCTGCTCAACTCGCAGAGCACGCCGTCGCAGCGCGCCGTGGTCAAGTATTTCTGGACCGTCGCCGGGCTCGCCGTTCTCCAGATCGTCATGGGCGTGATCACCGCGCACTACGGCGTCGAAGGCAACGGGTTCTACGGCATCAAGATCGACGAGTATCTGCCGTATACCGTGACCCGCACCTGGCACACGCAGCTGGGCATCTTCTGGATCGCGACGGCGTGGCTGGCCGCCGGTCTCTACATCGCGCCCGCCGTCGGCGTCGAACCACGATTCCAGCGGCTTGGCGTCAACGTCCTCTTCGGCGCGCTCGTCACCGTCGTGCTCGGATCGATGGCGGGGGAGTGGCTGAGCGTGAAGCAGCTGCTGCCAGGGGAAGCGTGGTACTGGCTCGGCCACAGCGGCTACGAGTACATCGACCCCGGCAAGGTGTGGCAGATCGCGCTGCTCGCCGGCCTCTTCCTGTGGCTGTTCCTGATGGTGCGCGCGATCCTGCCGGCGCTGCGGCGAGACGACGATCAGCGGCCGATCCTGACGCTCTTTCTCATCAGCTCGATGGCCATCGCCGGCTTCTATGGCGCCGCGCTCGGCGCCGGACGGCACACCAGCCTGTCGATGGCGGAGTACTGGCGCTGGTGGGTGGTGCACCTGTGGGTCGAGGGGTTCTTCGAGGTGTTCGCCACGGTCGTCATCGCGTTCCTGTTCGCGAAGCTGGGGCTGGTCGGCCTGAAATCGGCGGCGCGGGCCAGCACGCAGGGGGCGACGATCTATCTCGCCGGCGGCATCATCGGGACGCTGCATCACCTCTACTTCGCCGGCACGCCGGCGGTGGTCATGGCGCTCGGCGCCGTGTTCAGCGCGCTCGAGGTCGTGCCGCTGCTGTTCGTCGGCTTCGAGGCCTGGGAGAACCTGAAGCGGACGTCGCACGCGCCGTGGATGGCGCAGTACAAGTGGCCGATCTACTTCTTCGTGGCGGTCGCGTTCTGGAACCTCGTCGGCGCCGGGTTGTTCGGCTTCATGATCAATCCGCCCATCGCCCTGTACTACATGCAGGGGTTGAACACGACGCCGCTGCACGGTCATGCCGCCCTCTTCGGCGTCTACGGCATGCTCGGCCTCGGCCTGATGCTGTTCACCCTGCGCGCGATGAACCCCGCGGCGGTGTGGCGGGAGGGGCTGATCAAGTTCTCGTTCTGGACGACCAACCTCGGCCTGATGGCGATGGTGGTGCTCAGCCTGCTGCCGGTCGGTCTGGCTCAGACGTGGGCGTCGGTCGAGACCGGCTACTGGTACGCGCGCAGCCCGGAGTTCCTGCAATCGCCGGTGCTGCAGTTCTTCCGCTGGATGCGCGCGCCGGGCGACATGCTGTTCACGGTCGGCATCTTCAGCCTGGTGGTGTTCGTGGCGGGGCTGTCGCTCGGCTTCTCGCTGGCGCCGGACAGGCGCGGCGTGCGCGAGCTGCAGCCGATCAAGCCGTGAAGCGAAACGCGCCCTGAAAGATCACGGGCACGCGTCCCGTCGAGAGCGAGCCGGGGCGGGGAAGATTCAACTCGGTCAGCGGCACGCCGCTGTCTGGGACGAATCCGGCCCGCCCGAGCTCCTCGACGATCTGGGCGGCGGTGAGGAAGCACTGCGGCTGCCCCGAGAACTGGGTGAACACGAACGTCTCGCCGGAAACGGGCGTCGCGGCGGCGGCAATCGTCTGGCGGGAGAAGGTGAACAGGAACAGCGCCGCGCCGGCGCGCGCCACGCGGGCCGCCTCGTCGACGGCGCGGCGGAACTGCGCGCCGCTCGCGGCCAGGTTCCAGATGCCGTGCGCCACGACGAGATCGGCGGTGGCGTCGGCGATGGGCAGCGCCTCCATGGCGGCAATGGCCAGATGCACGCGCGCGGCGACGCCGGCGCCGCCGGCACGCCTGCGCGCGGCCGCGATCATCGGCGCCGACAGGTCGAGGCCGACGACGTCCCATCCCTGTTCGGCGAGCGGCGCGGCGTTGCGCGCGGCGCCGCAGCCGATGTCGAGCACGCGGCGACCGCCGGCGCGGCGCTCGGCACCGGCGAAGGCGAGCAGGGTGTCGTTGGGCGGCGACTCGGCGAACCCGGCAACGGTCTCGGGCGACGTCCAGGGCGACTGCGGTGTGGGGGACATGCCGATCATTATCTTCGTCTTTCTTCGCACGCGACGGCGCTGTGGCTGCCGATCAGCTTTGCCGGCGCGGCGAAGGGCGATAGAGTGACGGCGGAGATGCAACAGGCGGGCGCGTGGCGCAACCTCGTGTTTGCGACGTGTTCCTTCGCGCTGGCGTTTGCGGCGTGGGGGCTGGTCAGCGCGTTCGCGCCGTCCTTCCGCAGCCAGTTTCATCTCAGCGCGCAGGCGACGTCGCTGCTCGTCGCCGTGCCGGTGCTGCTCGGCTCCCTCGCGCGGCTGCCGATGGGCATGCTGACGGATCGGCTGGGCGGGCGCGTGACGTTCGCCGGGCTCTTTGCCTTCGTCGCCGTCGCCGCGGCGATCGTCCCGACCGCGGCCACCTACGAACGGCTGCTCGTCTATGCGTTCCTGATCGGCGTCGCCGGATCGTCGTTCGCGATCGGGGTTGGCTTCTCCTCACGCTGGTTCACGCCGGAATCGCAGGGCACCGCGCTCGGCATCTACGGCCTCGGCAACATGGGGCAGTCGGCGGCGGTGTTTCTCGGGCCCGTGATCGCGGCGCGCTACGGGCGGGAGGTCGTGTTCCAGGCGGTCGCGCTGATGTCGGCGGTGTGGTGCGTCCTGTTTTTCGCCCTGGCCCGGAACGCCCCGGCGGCGGCGCGGCCCGCGTCGGTGAGCGAAATGCTCGCCGTGCTGGCGCGTGAGCGGCTGGCCTGGGTGCTGGCCGCGTTCTATTTCCTCACCTTCGGCGGCTTCGTCGCCTTCTCCGTCTACCTGCCCACGCTGCTGCGCGATCAGTTCGGCCTCTCGGCGGCGGACGCCGGGTTCCGGACGGCGGGTTTCGTGGTCCTGGCGACGTTGCTGCGGCCCGCGGGCGGCGCGCTGTCGGACCGGATCGGCGGCGCGCGGGTCCTCTCCGGCGTCCTGGCCGGGATCGTCCCCTTCGCCGCCCTGCTCATGTGGCCGTCGATGGTGCCGTTCACCGTCGGCGCGCTGGGGTGCGCGGCGCTGCTCGGCATGGGCAACGGCGCCGTGTTCAAGCTCGTGCCGCAGTATTTCCCGCGCAGCGTCGCCACCGTCACCGGCCTCGTCGGCGCCATCGGCGGGCTCGGCGGCTTCTTTCCGCCGCTGCTCCTCGGCTTCTTCCGCGATCGCATCGGCGCGATCTGGCCGGGCTTCGGCCTGCTGGCGCTGACGGCGGCGGGCCTGTGGCTGCTCAACTTCAAGGTCTTCGTCGCCCGCCAGCGGGCGCTGGAGCAGGCGGCGCCCGCGCTCATCTCGTCGCGGCGGGCGGAACAGCTGCGCGCCGGCGCGTGGGCCACGATGGCGACGGCGCTCCTCGTCGCCGCGATTGTCGTCGGATCGCGCAATCTCGAGAACTTCGATCCGGCGCTGGTGATCTACACGTTCGCCGTCATCTTCGCCACCTGGGGGATCGTCTATCACTACGCGATCTGGCTGAACAAGCCGCCGACGCGGCGGTTCTTCGAGCGCAGCTTCGAGCTGCTCGGGCGCCAGGGCATCGCGCGCAGCGCGCGCACGATCCTCGCTGCCGTGGCGACGCACCTCGTCGGCCAGACGTTCATCATCAAGCGCTCGCGCCTGCGCTGGTGGATGCATCAGCTGATTTTCTGGGGCTGCGTGAGCGCGGTGGCGATCACGTTCCCGCTGGTGTTCGGCTGGATCCACTTCCGCACGCGGCCTGACGACCAGTTCACCTACGTCACCTACCTCTTCGGCTTCCCCGCAGGTGCCTTCCGGCTGGGGACGCCGCTCGCGTGGCTGCTGTTCCACGGGCTCGACGTCTCGGCGGTGCTCGTGCTCGGCGGCATCGCGCTGTCGCTGTGGCGCCGGCTGCGCGATCGCGGCGCGCTGGCGCTGCAGGACTGGGCCTCCGACTTCCTGCCGCTCCTGCTGCTGTTCGCCATCTCGGTGACCGGCCTGGCGCTGACCGCGTCGACCGTGTGGCTGCGCGGCTCGTTCTACGGGTTCCTGGCGATCCTGCACGCCATCACCGTCGTCGGCGCGCTCCTGTACCTGCCCTTCGGCAAGTTCTTCCACATCTTCCAGCGTCCGGCGCAGCTCGGCGTCAAGCTGTATCAGGACGCCGGGCATGAGGATGCCGGCGCGGTCTGCGCCAGGTGCGGTGCGCGCTACGCCTCGGCGATGCAGATGGACGATCTCCGCCGGGTGCTGCCGGCGCTCGGCTTCGACTACCGCATCGAGGGCGCTGCCGGCACGTGGCAGGGCCTGTGTCCGCCGTGCAAGCGCGCCACGCTGGCGACGGCGCAATTGCGCATGAAGGAAGAGTCCCGTGGCCATACCGCCGCTGCCCGTTGACCGTCTGGCCGACGCGTTCGGTCCGCACCGCAACTACGCGCCGCCCGGCGGCTGGGGGGATGCGGTGCGACGCCGTCCCGACGCGCTGGTCAAGACGCACTGCTCGTTCTGCGGCATGCAGTGCGGCATCCAGCTCAAGGTTCGCGACGACAAGGTCGTCGGCTTCGAGCCGTGGGAGGAGTTCCCGTTCAATCACGGCATGCTGTGCCCGAAGGGAGTCAAACGCT